>Ga0209066_10000448_pt1 | contig 60272 bp, 63 predicted proteins | sample All_14_2_FD_187198 | JGI IMG/M metagenome (GOLD analysis project Ga0209066, IMG submission 187198) | Freshwater microbial communities in response to fracking from Pennsylvania, USA - Allegheny Zone_MetaG_DW_15 (SPAdes) (version 2) ...
GGCGCGGTATTTCGGATGGTGAAACGCGCGCATGGGCTGCCTGACGATTGGCATGCGCGGGCTGCGAAGCTGGGGGCGGACGTTCCGGCTTGTGTGAACAGCGTGGCATGCATCGGGCGGGGCACGGGCACCGAACTGGAGCCGGTTGTCAACGATCTGGCGGGCGTCCCGGTGCTGCTGGTCAACCCGCGCATTCCGCTGGCGACGGGGCCAGTGTTCAAGGCCTGGGATGGCGTGGATCGCGGGGCGCTTGAAGGGGCGGATTTGCGAGAGATGGCATTGGCGGGGCGCAATGACCTTGAGGCTCCGGCGCTGACGCTCGTGTCAGAAATTGGCGATGTGCTGGGGGCTTTGCGGCGGACTGGCGCATGGTTGACGCGGATGTCAGGATCGGGGGCGACGTGCTTTGCGCTCTATGACACCGCCGAAGCGCGCGATGCAGCGCGAGATGCGATCCCCGATGCGTGGTGGACTTTGGCAGGAGCGTTGCGGTGAGCGAGGCTTTCAGGATCATTGGCATCCCGCGTTTTGGCGGAATTCTGGTGGTGTCGGATCATGCCTCGAACCGTGTGCCCGATGACATCGACCTTGGCATCGCACCGGAGTTGTTGGGCCAGCACATCGCGGTGGACATTGGCGTGGCCGAAGTGGGGGCGCTGATGGCGGCGCGGCCCGGAATTGCGGCGTTTCAGGGTGGGGTGAGCCGCCTTGTGTGCGATTTCAACCGTGATGAGCATTTGCCGGCAGTGGTGCCGATTGCCAGCGACGGGCACGCCATTCCGGGCAATGCTTTGGATCACGCGGGGCATGAAGCGCGGCTGGCGCGGTTCTTCCGGCCCTATCATGATGGGCTGGAGGCATTGCTAGGCGATGTGCCGCAGGCGCTGATGCTGTCGTTGCACAGTTTCACGCCGCAGCTCTCTTCGAGTGATGAACTGCGCCCTTGGCATGTGGGAGTGCTCTACAACGAGGATGATCGCGCGGCGCGAATCGCCATTCCTTTGCTGGAAGCCGATGGGCTGTGTGTGGGGGATCAGTTGCCCTATTCCGGCAAGCTGCTGAATGCGACGATGAACCGTCACGCGGAAAGCGAGGGTCGGCCTTATCTGGGCATTGAGGTGCGGCAGGATTTGATCGGCCACGCGGCGGGGCAGGCGGAGTGGGCCGAGCGGCTGGCGCGCATTGCCAATCAGGTTGCAGTTGCAATCGGCTAGGAAATCCGGGCTTTCCGCGCTGACATAGTTGTAATTATTACCTTCGACAGCGGCGGTCCCGGTCGGCTAGGGAACGTTGCCAAGTCGCCCATAAAAACTGATTCCCTGTCCGGAGTTCAAAAAATGCCCCCGTATCGTTCGCGCACCACCACCCACGGCCGCAATATGGCGGGCGCACGCGGACTTTGGCGCGCCACGGGCATGAAGGACGAAGATTTCGGCAAACCGATCATCGCGGTGGTGAACAGCTTCACGCAGTTCGTGCCGGGGCACGTCCACCTCAAGGATCTGGGGCAACTGGTCGCGCGCGAGATTGAGGCTGCGGGCGGCGTTGCCAAGGAATTCAACACCATCGCGGTGGATGATGGCATCGCGATGGGCCACGACGGCATGCTCTATTCGTTGCCGAGCCGCGATCTGATTGCCGACAGCGTGGAATACATGGTCAATGCACATTGCGCCGATGCGATGGTGTGCATCTCCAATTGCGACAAGATCACGCCCGGCATGCTGATGGCCGCGCTGCGCATCAACATTCCGGTGGTGTTCGTGTCGGGCGGGCCGATGGAAGCGGGCAAGGTCGTGCTGAACGGCAAGGAGCACGCGCTCGATCTGGTCGATGCGATGGTTGCTGCGGCTGATGATACGCTGACCGATGCCGAGGTGGACGCTATCGAGCGTGCTGCCTGCCCGACCTGCGGTTCGTGCAGCGGCATGTTCACGGCGAACTCGATGAACTGTCTGACCGAGGCACTGGGCCTTTCGCTGCCGGGCAACGGGTCGACGCTGGCGACGCATGCGGATCGCAAGCGGCTGTTCCTTGAAGCGGGCCGCGTTGCTGTGGACCTGTGCAAGCGATACTATGAAGAGGACGACGCGAGCGCCCTGCCGCGCTCGATTGCCACGTTCGATGCGTTCGAAAATGCCGTGTGCCTTGATATTGCGATGGGCGGATCGACCAACACCGTGTTGCACCTGCTGGCCGCTGCGTTCGAGGCCGGGGTGAACTTCACTATGGCCGACATCGACCGGCTGAGCCGCCGCGTGCCGTGCCTGTCCAAGGTGGCACCGGCCAAGGCTGATGTTCACATGGAAGACGTCCACCGTGCGGGCGGAATCTTTGCGATCCTTGGCGAACTGGACCGCGCCGGGCTGATCCACACGCACCTGCCGACCGTGCATAGCCGCACGCTGGCTGAAGCGCTGGACCGGTGGGACATTGCGCGCACCAATTCGCCCAGCGTGCAGGAATTCTTCCGCGCCGCACCGGGTGGGGTGCCGACGCAAGTGGCATTCTCGCAGGATCGCCGGTGGAAGGAGCTTGATCTTGACCGCGAAAACGGTGTGATCCGTTCCGCCGAGCACGCGTTCAGCAAGGACGGCGGGCTGGCTGTGCTTTACGGCAACATAGCGCGCGATGGCTGCATCGTGAAAACGGCGGGCGTGGACGAGAAGATCCTGAAGTTTACAGGCCCCGCCAACGTTTATGAAAGCCAGGACGCGGCGGTGACGGCAGTGCTGACCGGGCAGATCGTGGCGGGCGACGTGGTGGTAATCCGCTACGAAGGGCCAAAGGGCGGGCCGGGCATGCAGGAAATGCTCTACCCGACCAGCTATCTGAAATCGAAGGGCCTCGGCGCTGCTTGCGCTTTGTTGACCGATGGCCGATTTTCGGGCGGCACTTCGGGCCTGTCCATCGGCCATGCCTCGCCAGAAGCGGCTGAGGGCGGCGAGATCGGGCTGGTCGAGAACGGCGACATGATCGAGATTGATATTCCGGGGCGCACGATCAACCTTGCCGTGTCGGACGAGGTGCTGGCGCAGCGCCGCGCCGCGCAGGACGCGAAGGGTTGGAAGCCAGCGGCACCCCGTCCACGACAGGTTTCGACGGCGCTCAAGGCCTATGCCGCGATGACCACCAGCGCGGCGCGTGGTGCGGTGCGCGATCTGAAGCAGATCGGGGTCGATTGATGCGGCGCGGGCTTTCCCTTCTTGCCGTGGCAGCGCTGGCAGCGTGTTCGCAGACCGAGGAAAAGCCGCAGGGTCGCGTCATCGATTGTGCGCTGGCCGGCGCGGCGAAGTTTGCGCCCGATTGTTTCGTGCAGGATTCGCGCAGTGGCGAGCAGCAGGTGCTGACCGTGCGGCACAAGGACGGGGCCTTCCGGCGCTTCGTGATGGTCGATGACGGGCGCGGTGTTGTCGCCGCCGATGGTGCTGACGAGGCGACTGCCAAGTGGTCTGCGGAAGGCGTGCTGGAAGTGAGCGTGGCGGGTGACCGCTATCGCTTTCCGGCGCGGATGAAGGCCGATGCGCCGCAGCCGTGATGGCATATTGAGCCAAGTGCTGACCGTTGCGCAAATGCGCGCGGCAGAGGATGACCTTATTGCGGCTGGCACGAGCGTGGATGCATTGATGCAGCGTGCCGGACGGCGCGCTGGCGAATGGGTGCGGCGGATAGCGGGCGGCGGTTCGGTGACCGTGCTGTGCGGGCCGGGCAACAATGGCGGCGATGGCTGGGTAATCGCTGAATACTTGCGCGAACATGGCAATGCGGTGCGGGTTATTGCCGCGCGCGAACCGACGACGGACGCCGCGCGCCATGCGCAGGCGCTTTACGGTGGTGAGGTTGTGGCTGCGGACGCGGATGTGTCGGGCGACGTGTTCGTGGATTGCTTGTTCGGCAGCGGTTTGACGCGAGCTTTGCCTGAGGAACTGGCGGCTTTGCTGGGCCGTCTGGCCGCGATCCACCGCCACCGCATTGCGATCGATGTGCCAAGCGGTGTCGAGAGCGACAGCGGGCGACCCTTGAACGATGGCTTGCCGGATTGGACGCTGACGATTGCGCTGGGTGCGTGGAAGCATGCGCACTTTGCCATGCCAGCATGCGCGGCAACGGGCGCGCTGCGACTTGTGGATATTGGCGTGGCGCCGGTGCCGGGCGCGGCAAGGGTGCTGGCAAAACCTGTGTTGGCGGCTCCGGCGGCAGATTCCCACAAATATCGGCGCGGGTTGCTGGGCATTTTGGGTGGCGATATGCCGGGGGCGGCGTTGCTTGCGGCGACGGCGGCGCTGCGTGCCGGGGCTGGCTATGTAAAGCTGGCGACACGCGAGGCACAACCTTCCGCTCTGGCGGAACTGGTTGTGACCGGCGATGTCGATACATTGGTGGGCGATGCGCGGATGGCGGCGCTGCTGGTAGGCCCGGGGCTGGGGCGTTCGGACGCGGCCTCGCGGCTCTTGGCCAAGGCGCTCCATGCGGCGAAGCCCTGCGTCGTTGATGCCGATGCACTTGTGCTGCTGCGGCCCGAGATGCTGGGTGGCGCACCTTTTGTGCTGACTCCGCACGAGGGTGAGATGGCGGCGCTGGAGCGGAACTTCGGCCTTTCCGGCCAAGGTCTGCGCCGGGATCGAGCATTGGCTCTGGCAGCGAAATCGGGCGCTGTGGTGGTGTTCAAGGGGCCGGACAGCGTGATTGCCGCGCCGTCTGGCGAACTGGTGCTGGCACAGCGTGCATCGTCATGGCTGTCGGTTGCGGGCACCGGCGATGTGCTGGCGGGGACCATCGCCAGTCGCCTTGCGACAAACGGCGAAGCCTTGCGCGCCGCGGAGGAAGGCCTATGGCTCCACGCCGATGCGGCAAAGCGCTGCGGCGCGGCCTTCACTGCGGGTGAACTGGCCCATGCCGTGCAGGCGGCCTTGAGGGATTGTATTGAATGACTGAATCCGGCCTGATCGTGCGCGTTGCCGCCAAAGGGGAAGGCGCGACTGCCGACGGCAGGTATGCCATGCTTGCGGCACCGGGCGATGTTCTGCAGGCCGATGGCACGGTGGTTCGCGGGCCGAACCATGTTGATCCGGCATGTCGGCACTTCCCGGCTTGTGGTGGCTGCCAGTTGCAGCATCTGTCCGAAGCTGCGTTGAGCGATTACGTCTATGATCGCGTGATTGGCGGGGCGACGGGTCAGAAATTGTGGGATGTGAACGCCGCGCCCGCGCATCTTTCGCCGCCACGGTCCCGCAGAAGGGCAACGCTGCACGCACAGTCCATTGGCAAGCGCGTGGTGATCGGTTTCCGTGAACAGGGTTCGCACAAGATCATCGACATGCGCGAATGTCATGTGCTGACACCTGAGATGTTTGCGCTGGTCGCCCCGTTGCGCACTCTGCTGGAAGGGTGGGGCAGCAAGAAACTGGCGGTCGATGTCGACCTTGCCATGACCGATCAGGGCGTTTCGATGGGGCTGAAAGGCCTTACCGCTGAAGGATTGGCGAAGACCGAGGCGCTGCTGGACTTTGCGCGCGAAACTGGGCTGGCGCGGTTGACTATGGATTCCGGCTATGGCGCAGAAGGCGTGTGGGAGCCTGAGCCGGTTACCGTGACGCTGGGCGGTGTTCCGGTTTCGTTGCCACCGGGTGCGTTTCTGCAGGCAACGGCAGATGGCGAAGCTACGCTGGTGAGCGCAGCGCGCGAATGGCTGGATGGCGCGGCGACCGTGGCGGATCTGTTTTCAGGGCTGGGCACGTTTACCTTTGCGCTTGCTGGACCGACGACCAAGGTGCTGGCGGTGGAGGCAGCGCGTGAGCCTTTCCTCGTCTGCCAGAGCGCGGCGCGTGTGAACGGAAAGCCGGTCCATTCGCTGCACCGTGACTTGTTCCGCAATCCGCTGCGGGTGGAGGAACTGGATCGTTTTGCGGGCGTCCTGCTTGATCCGCCGCGTGCCGGCGCGACGGAGCAGGTCGATCAAATTGCGCTGAGCAAGGTGCCTCGCGTTGTCTATATCAGTTGCAATCCGGCCAGTTGGGCGCGTGATGCGGTTAAGCTGATTGCCGGTGGGTATCGTCTGGCCGAATTGCGGCCGGTGGGGCAATTCCGCTGGTCCACGCATGTGGAACTGGCGAGCTTGTTCTTGCGGGATTGACGATAGGTTAGTGTGCCCCCGCGAAGGCGGGGGCCTCGGTGTTGTCACGCAGCGTTAGCTTAAAAGGCCTGAGGCCCCCGCCTTCGCGGGGGTGCAGGGTTTGTGGCTGGATGCGGTCAGAAGCGGAAAACGATCTTCGCCGCGTGATAGATCAGCGCCATCAGCGTGATGGACGACAGCGTGAACAGGATGAAGCGGATCATCACCTTGTTCACGGTTGACTGCAAGATTGAGTGTACCACACGCAGGCCGACGTAGACCCACGCCACCGTTGCGCTGGTGCCGCCGCCGTTTCCGGTAAGCGCAATCACCAGGCACACCGCATAAAACAGCGTCGGCGCTTCGTGCAGGTGGTTGTAATTGTGCGCTTTCCACTGGACTGCGGCGGGGAGAATATCGTCGAGCGTCTTGGTCGGGTCTTTGGCGAGGCTGTCAGGATCGAGCTTTGCAGCGTTCATCGCTGGGATGCGGGTGGCGTACATCCACAGCCACATGACCATCGTCCACGCCATCAGTGCGACAGCGGGCTGCAGAATTTTTGCGCTTTCCATTGGCATTTTCCCCCTCGATTGAAGTCATTATCCGTGGCTGAGCGTCGCTCCCAGCGCGCGCAAGGCCAGCGCCGCAAGGCACAGCGACGACAGCAGGAACAGGCTGAAACGCACAGGAATGCGGTTCACCGTGGCCTGCCAGATAGAATGCAGCACGCGCAGCACGACATAGGCCCAAGCCAACATGACATCGAACGCGCTTGGCCCAAGGATCGCAAGGATCACGACCGTGGCGTAGAACAGCGTCGGCTGCTCCATCAGGTGGGCATAGTTGTGCGATTTCCAGTTTATCTGATCGGGCAGCACGCCTTCGAGATCCTGCCCGCGACCGCCAGCCTTGGCCTGACCGAGGCCGCCCAGTTGCTTGAGCGCGGGAAGGCGCGTGGTGGCCATCCAGATGAGCATGATTATAGACCACACCACAAGTACTGCGGCCGGCGTCAGGATCTGCGCTTGCATCAATTGTCTCCCCCGAGATGTTGCGGGAGACTGCGTGCAGTAGGTTAGATTGTCAAATGCAACTTATCGGCGCAGGGAAATGCGCCTGAAATATCCATAGCGCCCGCGCAGGGTGCGCAAGGCAAGGTTTCGGTCAGCGGCGATGCGCACGGTGACTGCGCTCAAATCCTCCCGTGGGGTGACGTGGAAGCGGGCGAGCCATTGGTGCATGAGCGCGCGCAAGGGCGCGGGTAATCCGCTGAAATCGCCAAAGTCTACGACGTGCAGCGAGCCGCCGGGTGCGAGCAGGCTGGCCGCGTGACCGAGCGTGAGTTGCCATTGGGGGATCATCGACAGCGCATAGGAGATGACGATGCGGTCGAATGTCGGCCTGCCGAACAGGGCGGTGGCATCGAAATCCGTGGCGTCCCCGCGCGCCAGTTGGCAATCCGGGCCAAGGCGGCCGCGGGCGACTGAAAGCATCTCGTCCGAAATGTCGAGGCCGTGAAGGCGTGCGCCGGGCCATGTGCGGGCGATGCAAGCGAGGTTACGCCCGGTGCCGCAGCCCACTTCCAGCACGTTCATGCCGGGCGCGGCTTCAAGCCCCGCAATCAGGCCATCGCGCCCGAACAGGTAGAACTTCCGCGTGGCATCGTAGATGTGCTTCTGGCGGCGATAGACCGCGTCCATCAGCGCGCCATGCGGGGAGGGCGGGGCGAGGGTTGCCATATCAGGCAAGCTCGTAGAGATGAACGCCGCCGTAGATCGACGACCGGTCCTGCGCGGTGCATTCGGCAGACAGCGCTTCGTGGTAGTGCCAGCGCGAAAGCAGCGCGTCGGCCAAGCGGCCCGGCAGCAGGCTGGGTTCGGCGGCGGTGCGGAACAGCACGCGCGCGCCGGGGCGGGCAGTGCGAGTGATCTGGGTCCACAGCGCGTTCAACTGGTCGTCGGTCATCCAGTCCTGCGCATCGAGCAGCACGTAACGGTCGAGCGAGGCGTCGGGCTGGGCGGTGAGGTGTTCGGTCAGGTTGGCGTGGCGCACCTCGACACGGTCGGCGCGGTCGCGCACGGCCTGCCAGTTCGCCGCTTGCAGATAGGGCGGCAGCGGGCAGCGGTCGCCCCGGCCATAGCCGCGTCCAAAGGCCTGCCAAGCAAAGTAGTTGTCCTCGACCGGGAAATCGCAGGCAAGCTTGGCCAGACGGCGGCGCAGCACTTCGGCCATCGGCTCGTTGCCGGCCAGCGCGTCGAACTGGGCGGGCGGAATTCCGAGGCCGAACAGCGAGGCGGGCTGGTCTGTCAGCCAGCGCACGAAGCGCTTGTCGAACACGGGGGCCATTTCCCGCTCGAACACGCGGCGTTGCTCATCAAGATCGCGCGCGGAGAGGATCGTGGAGAGATCGATCTTGTAAAGGCGTGCGAGGAGGTGGGCGACGCCGATGAAGTTGCCCAGCAGCCCGCGCTTGTAGATGTTGCTCGAAAATCCGCTGATACGGCGGCGACCCGAAAGATCGCGCCCTTCCCAATAGCGGCGCGTCGTCTCGTCAAGGTGTGGCAGGATGTGCGCGCGATAGGCGGCGATGTTGGCTGCACTATCGGCCTCGGCAAAGAAGCGGCGGAAGTGCGCGTGATCGGGCAGATGGCGCGCGGACGCCAGCTTAAGCTTGTTGAGGGCGATGTGCGCAGTGTTGAGGTCTACTGCGGTGATCGCCTCTGGATCAGCGGTGAGATAGGACAGGACATTGCAGCCGCCGCTGGCAATTGCGATGATCCGGCTGTCTGGCCGGATTTGCAGCGCCTTCATGTCAACTTCGGGATCTTCCCAGATCTGCGCGTAGACGAGGCCGCGAAAGGCCAGCGCAAAGGCGTGATCGAGCATGCGATTGGCCATGCCGGAGCTGCGGCGCACAACCGAACGCGTTATGGGATGGGAACGGGCACGTTCCAGCATTTTGGTGACCCCCGGGGTAAGTGTTCGGGAGTTCGACTAGAACGTGACCATTGCGACTGTGTGGCAGTTTTGCCCAACCTGACCGCAAGTTGTAAGACGCGCGCTCAAACCTCTGAAATGACGGCAGCAAAGGCGGCGGGGTCGACGTTTCCGCCACTCAGGATCACGGCCGTTCGGCCATCGGTGGGAACCTTGCCTGCGAGAATCGCAGCAAGCCCTGCCGCGCCACCCGGTTCCACAACCAGCCGCAGCTTTGAAAAGGCATAGCGCTGCGCTGTGCGCACCTCAGCTTCGGACACGCTGATTCCCTGCAATCCGCGCGACGTCATGACAGCGAAGTTGATCGGGTAGGTCGCGGGTGTTTGCAGGGCATCGCAGGCGGTTTTCGGCGCGTTCGCGGCAACACGCTGGATTGTGCCCGAAGCAAGGCTGCGTGCCACGTCGTCCCAGCCTTCTGGCTCAACCGGCACAATCACGGCATCAGGGAGCGCCAGCGCGAGGCCAGAGGCAAGACCGCCGCCTCCGCAGGGTGTGACCACGCGTGTGGGCGGACCACCTGCGTCGCATTGCATCTGTGCCAGCAGTTCTATGCCGCAGCTGCCCTGGCCCTCAATCACCCAAGGGTCGCCATAGGCATGGACCAGCGTTGCGCAGCTTTCGTAAGTGAGGCGCAAGGCCACCTCGTCGCGGTCCTCGCCTCCGGGGCGGTCATACAGCACGACTTCAGCGCCCAGTTCGCGGGTTGAGGCGAGTTTCACCGCTGGGGCATCGTTGGGCATCACGATTTTTGCTGCGATCCCAAGCCTGCGTGCCGCCCAGGCGACGCCTTGTGCATGGTTGCCGCTCGACACAGCAACGACACCGAGGGCGCGATCTGCTTCGTCCAGATCGGTAAGCCGGTGCCAGGCACCGCGAATTTTGAATGCACCTACGGGTTGCAGGGACTCGGCCTTGCACCAGATCACCGCACCATCGGGCAATTCCAGCGGCAGCAGAGGCGTTTGCGGCAGCAGTTCAGCCATTTTTGCTGCTGCGCGCAAGACTCCGTGGCGCGTTGGGGGCCGGTCAGCGACAGAAGGACTTGGGTTTGTCATGCCACTCCTCTAAAGGCCCTGCCCATGATTGTCCTGCGCAACCTTGGCGCGGGGCGCACAAAGACAATTGGAGCAATAATGGCAAAAGTTCTCGTCATCGGCGCAGGCGGCGTCGGCTCGGTCGCGGTCCACAAGATGGCGATGAATTCGGACATCTTCACCGGCATTGCGCTGGCCAGCCGCACCAAGAGCAAGTGCGATGCCATCGCCGCTTCGGTGAAGGAGCGCACCGGCGTTGTCATCGACACCTACCAGATCGACGCTGACGACGTTGCCGCCACCACCGCGCTGATCAATGAGGTCAAGCCTGTCCTCGTCGTCAATCTGGCGTTGCCTTATCAGGATCTGAACATCATGGATGCCTGCCTTGCCGTAGGCGTCAACTACATGGACACCGCGAATTACGAGCCGATCGACAAGGCCGAGTTCGAATATTCGTGGCAGTGGGCCTATCAGGAGCGGTTCAAGGAAGCGGGTCTGATGGCGCTGCTGGGGTCTGGCTTCGATCCGGGCGTGACCAGCGTGTTCGCCACGTGGCTGCGCAAGCACAAGCTCGACACGATCCGCACGCTCGACATCCTTGATTGCAACGGCGGCGATCATGGGCAGCACTTTGCCACCAACTTCAACCCCGAAATCAACATCCGCGAAGTGACCGCGCCTGCGCGCCATTACCTGAACGGTGAATGGGTCGAAACGCCCGCGCTGACCATCCGCCAGCAGTTCGATTTCGAGGCGGTCGGCCCGAAGAACATGTACCTGATGTATCACGAGGAACTCGAAAGCCTCGCGCATCACTTGCCCGAGATCGAACGCATTCGTTTCTGGATGACCTTCGGCGATGCCTATATCACCCACCTGACCGTGCTGCAGAACGTGGGTATGACGCGGATCGATCCGGTAATGTACAACGGGCAGGAAATCATCCCGCTGCAGTTCCTGAAAGCCGTGTTGCCCGAACCCGCTTCGCTCGGCGCAACCACCAAGGGCAAGACCAACATCGGCGACATCGCCACCGGCCTTAAGGACGGGGTGGAAAAGACCTTCTACATCTACAACATCTGCGATCATGAAGACGCCTATGCCGAAACCGGCAATCAGGCGGTCAGCTACACCACCGGCGTTCCGGCTATGATCGGTGCGGCAATGATGGTGCAGGGCATCTGGTCGGGCGAGGGCGTGTTCAACATGGAACAGTTTAATCCCGATCCCTACATGGACATGCTGAACCAGCACGGGTTGCCGTGGCAGGTGAAGGAACTGGCGGGGCCGCTGGAGTTTTGATCCAATGCCGGTGCGTCCCCGCGAAGGCGGGGACCTCAGGCGTTTAACGCTGTGCTTGACGGCACGAGGCCCCCGCCTTCGCGGGGGCGCATTGTTTTAGATTGAGGGCTGAGCATGGAAACCAGAGCCGGCGATCCGGGCGCGTTTGCGCAGTTTGACTTGGGCCGGGTGGATAGCCCGGCCTTTGTCGTCGATGCCGCCAAGCTGCGCGCCAATCTGGCTGTGTTGGCCGATGTGCGGGACCGTGCCGGGATCAAGGTGCTGGCCGCGCTCAAGGCGTTCTCGATGTGGAAAGTCGCGCCGATTGTCGGGCAGTATCTCGACGGCGTCTGCACTTCCGGCCTGTGGGAAGCAAAGTTGGCGGGGGAGCATTACTCCGGCGAAATCGCGACCTATTGCGCCGCCTACAAGGCGCAGGATATGGCCGAAATCCTGCGCCTGTCCGGCCATGTGATCTTCAATTCGCCCGGCCAGCATGCACGTTTTGCGGGAGAGATCGTAGCGGCGCGGGCGGCGGGTGAGGCGTTCGATATCGGCCTGCGCATCAACCCGCTCCATGCCGAGGGCGAAGTGCCGCGCTATGATCCTTGTGCGCCGCATTCGCGCCTTGGCTTTCCGATGGACCAACTCACCGCCGAACACCTCGAAGGCGTTTCGGGGCTGCACTTCCACACGCTGTGCGAGCAGGACTTCGAACCGCTCCAGCGCACATGGGACGCGCTCGAAGCCCGCATCGCCCCGTATTTCGGACAGCTCAAATGGCTGAACTTTGGCGGCGGTCACCACATCACCCGCTCCGATTATCAGCGCGACGATCTGGTGGCGTTCCTGCGTGAGGTGAAGGCTCGCACCGGCTGTGAAATCTATCTGGAGCCGGGTGAAGCTGTGGCGCTTGATGCGGGCATTTTGGTGGGCACCGTGCTCGATACGCACTGGAACGGGATGCAGTTGGCCGTGACCGACATTTCGGCCACGTGCCACATGCCGGACGTGATCGAGGCGCCCTATCGCCCGGCCATGTTGGGTGAACTGCCTATCGATGAGTATGAGGATGCAGGCGAGGGTGGCGCGCCGGTGCGTCTCGGTGGGCCGTCGTGTCTCGCCGGAGACGTGATCGGCGATTACCGCCTGCCACATGGCGCAGAACCCGGCACACGCTTCGCGTTCCTCGATCAGGCGCACTATTCGATGGTCAAGACCACCACGTTCAACGGCGTGCCTTTGCCATCGATCTGGCTGTGGGACAGTGAGACCGACGCATTGGAGAAGGTTCGCGGCTTTACGTACGAGGACTTTCGCGACCGCCTTTCCTGAGGCATGCTGCCCGCCAACAACAATGGCGGCGGGAGAGTGCAATGGCTGGTGAAGTGCTTGATGGCGTGACCAGTGATCCATTGCTCATGGGCTGGATGCAGGGCTTCCCGCCGCCTGCGGACCGGCTCCTGCTTGCCTCCCGCGCCGACCACATGCGCTTTCCCATGATCCGCTGGTCCTATTCGAACATGCGCCAGTTTGCGCCGTCGCGGCGCGTTGGTGCAGGAGTAGGCGGCAACCCTTTCGAGCGGGCGCTGCGCGACGATCTGGCCGAGGTGCCGTTCGTCCCCGTGAATAGTGACGCGCCGGTCACATTCGGGGAATCACTGACCCAAGCTTATACCGACGGCATTCTAGTCCTCCATCGCGGTAAGGTGGTGTTCGAACGCTGGTTTGGGGTGACCGATACGGAAACCCGGCACATCGCGTTCTCTGTCACCAAAAGCTTCGTCGGCACGATTGCCGAAATGCTGGTCGAGGAAGGAAGGCTCGATCCCGCCGCGCCGGTTGCGCAATACTTACCTGAACTGGCCAGCAGCGGTTTTGGCGACGCAAGCGTGCAGCAGGTCATGCACATGACCACCGCGCTCGATTTCTCTGAAGACTATGCCGATCCCAACTCGGGCATCGGGGCCTACAGTGCGGCGCTCGGCCTGACACCACGGCCTGATGGGTATGCGGGGCCGACCGACCTTGCCAGCTATCTCCCAACCATCGGCAAGACCGGCAAACATGGGCAGGGCTTCACCTATCGCACGCCGAACACCGAAGTGCTGGCGTGGATCATCGCCAGGATCGAAGGCAAGCACTTTGCCGATGTCCTGTCTGAACGGCTGTGGGGGCCACTGGGTATGCTCGGCGATGCGGACCTGATCTTGGATCAGGCGGGCATGGCCTTTGCCGGAGGTGGTCTCAATCTGCGGCTGGAAGACCTTGCCCGCTTCGGGGAGGCAATGCGGCTTGGGGGTGCGGGTGTGATTCCGGCGCGGGTGGTGGAGCGCATTCGCACAGGTGGTGACCCTGCGCATTTTGACCGCAATCGCTATCCGCAGTTGCCGGGTTGGAGCTACGGCAGCCAATGGTGGCATACCCACAACAATCGGAGCTGTTTTTCCGCAAGGGGCATCCACGGGCAGACGATTTGGGTCGATCCGGAGGCGGAAATGACGGTTGCACGATTCGCATCGCACCCGATCGCGGCAAACGGTGCCAATGATCCGCTTTCCCTTCCGGCATGGGCGGCGCTGTCACATGCCCTAAAGTGCTGATAAAAAGCGATCTATCTGGAAGTGTTTCATTTTTCTGACAGGTATGTTGGGCGTTGAGTTTTTCACTTGATGTTCAGCACAGGAGCCTTATTACCCCCCCTCTCGCTGCCCCATGGGGACTTCCAAACCGCAAGGCAGCTTCGTTCAACGTTCCGTTTGGGGGTCCCTTGAGTTGCACATCCATCCTGACGCACTGGCTGTAGTTCGCGCCTCCGCGCCTGAACAACCCGCCATTCTGAACCGTCCGCACGCCGCCGCGCGCGCTGCCCGCTTCTTCGTCGAGAAGTTTCCGGGCAAGTCGCTCTATGCGGTAAAGGCCAATCCGTCGGCAGATCTCATCCGCATCCTTTGGGATTCGGGTGTGACGCATTATGACGTCGCTTCGATTGTCGAAGTGCGGCTTGTGCGTGAAACGCTGCCCGACGCGACGCTGTGCTTCATGCACCCGGTCAAATCGCCGTCCGCGATCCGCGACGCATACCATAACTATGGCGTGCGCGTGTTCAGCCTCGATTCGCTTGAGGAACTGGAGAAGATCAAGGCGGCAACGGCCGATGCCGACGGCAACGTTCCTGAAGATCTGACTCTGTGCGTCCGTCTGCGCGTCTCGTCGGAGTATTCGGAACTCAGCCTCGCGTCCAAGTTCGGCTGCGATCTGACCAATGCGGCGGAACTGCTGCAGGCAACGCGCCAGGTGGCAGATTCGCTCGGCATCTGCTTCCACGTTGGCAGCCAGTCGATGAGCCCACACGCTTATGTGCAGGCGCTGGAGCGCGTTCGTGCGGCGATTGTTGATGCATCGGTGCTCGTGGACATCATCGATGTTGGCGGCGGCTTCCCGTCGATCTACCCCGGCATGGAACCTCCGCCGCTTGAAGACTATTTCGGCGTGATCGACCGCACCTATGAATCGCTGCCGGTTTCGTACTCCGCCGAACTGTGGTGCGAGCCGGGCCGTGCGCTCTGTGCCGAATACAACTCGATGATCGTGCGGGTAGAACGCCGTCGCGGGACCGAGCTTTACATCAACGACGGTGCCTATGGCGCGCTGTTCGATGCCGCTCACGTAGGCTGGCGCTTCCCTGTGCGCGTGCTGCGCGAACAGGTGGCCAACGACGAAGCTGAGGTCGTGCTGGAGCCTTTCAGCTTCTACGGCCCCACCTGCGACGATATGGACCACATGGAAGGTCCGTTTGAACTGCCGGTGGACGTGAAAGTGGGCGACTATATCGAAGTCGGCATGCTGGGTGCCTATGGCGCAGCGATGAAGACCGCGTTCAACGGCTTTGGCGCTACGGACGTGTTTGAAGTTTCGGACGAGCCAATGGCCAGCCAGTACCGTGGCGACCGCCGCGATCCGCGCGTGTCGGACAACGTGGTGTCGCTGCGCTGATTGCCTGCGCTGCGGTGTGAATCGAGGAAAGGCCCTGCCGCAAGGCGGGGCCTTTTCCGTTTGCGGTCAGAAACCGACGAACCGCGCTGCTTCATCAACACTTTTGCGAAGGCTGACCACTGCGTTGGCCGGAAAGTCCGGGTCCGGCCAGCCAAGGGCCACGGCCTTCATGATCACTTGATCGTCAGGAATGGCCGCGTGCTCTCGCACTACGGGGGATTGCATGATGCCTTGCGAATTGATCACGCAGCCGAGCCCGCGCGACCATGCCGCGTTGACCAGAGCATTCGTCACCGCGCCGCAATCGAAAGCGGTATCGTCGCTGCCCGATAACTCGCGGTCGTAGGCAATGATCACGCACACTGGCGCATCGAACTGGCGAAAACCGCGCAGCACCCAGTCTTGCCGGGCTGCCGTGTCATCACGCGCAATGCCCATAGCGCCGAACAACTGCTTGGCAACTTCTACCTGTCGTTCCCGGTGAACCCCGGCGAATGGTTCGCCCCGGCGGAACTCGCGGCTATCCGGTTCACCCGCCAGAATGCGCTCAGTGTTTCCCCTGCGGATGCGATCCAGTGGTTCGCCGGTGATCACGTGGAAGTGCCACGGCTGTGTGTTCATCGATGTGGGAGAGCGCATCGCCAGCGCGAGCACTTCTTCGATCAATGCGCGCGGCACCGGCCTATCGAGGTAGCCACGGATCGAACGGCGGCCCAAGACCACTTCATCATACGTCTGCGCAGGCATGAACTCTCCCGGAATTAATTGTCCGGTTAAAGCTAACGCCACGCCACGGAAAGGCAAGTCCAACGAAAAAGCCCTCCCGGTCAGGGGAGGGCCGTTTCATTTCAGCAAGGCGGCCCGTTCAGGCTGCCCGTTGCAGTTCCAGTTCCATGCGCTGCCAGATTTCCACCAGCGCCCCTGCCAGTTCGTCCATCATCGCTTCGGTATGCGAAGGTCCGGGCGTGAAGCGCAGACGCTCTGTGCCGCGTGGGACGGTGGGGTAGTTGATCGGTTGTACGTAAACGCCGTACTCGGCGAGAAGGATGTCAGCGATCTTCTTGGCGCGCACAGGATCGCCCACCATCAGCGGAACGATGTGCGTGGTCGAAGGCATCACGGGCAAGCCCTGATCTGCGAAGGCTTTTTTCAGATAGGCAGCAGCAGCTTGCTGGCCTTCACGCTCGACGCTTGAAGCCTTGAGGTGGCGGACAGAGGCGAGAACACCCGCAACCAGTACCGGTGAAAGCGAGGTCGTGAAGATGAAGCCGGGAGCATAGGAGCGGATCACGTCGATTATCTTGCGATCGGCCGCGATGTAGCCGCCCATCACGCCGAAAGCCTTGCCCAGCGTGCCTTCGATGATGTCGATACGGTGCGCCGCTTCATCGCGATCGGTAATGCCACCGCCGCGCGGCCCATACATGCCGACAGCGTGGACCTCGTCGATATAGGTCAATGCGTTGTACTTTTCGGCGAGGTCACAGATCGTGTGGATCGGAGCAACATCGCCGTCCATCGAATAGACCGATTCGAACGCGATCAGCTTGGGCACGTTGGGGTCAGTCTCGGCGAGCAGTTCTTCGAGATGCTCGACATCGTTGTGCCGCCAGACCTTCTTCTCCGCGCCTGAATTGCGGATGCCGGCAATCATCGAGGCGTGGTTCAGTTCGTCCGAGAAGATCACGCAGCCCGGCAGAATCTTGGCCAGCGTCGAAAGCGTGGCATCGTTCGACACGTAGCCGGACGTGAAAAGAAGCGCGCCTTCCTTGCCGTGAAGGTCGGCCAGTTCAGCCTCAAGCTCGATATGGTAATGCGTGTTGCCGCCGATGTTGCGCGTGCCGCCGGAGCCCGCGCCGACATTGTGCAGCGCTTCTTCCATCGCAGCGATCACCTTGGGGTGCTGGCCCATCGCGAGGTAATCGTTCGAGCACCACACCGTGATCGGCTTTGGCCCGTTGTGCCCGGCAAAGCAGCGCGCATTAGGGTATGCGCCCTTGTTGCGCAGGATATCGATGAAAACGCGGTAGCGGCCTTCGGAGTGCAGACGCTCGATCGCTGAATCAAAAACCTGATCGTAATTCACCCCGCCGCTCCTTCCAGCAACCGGGACGCCAGCTCGTCCCTTATGGCCCTATCCCGTTGGGCTACCCCGCGAATGGGCGGCTTCTACGCTTGTTCAAACGGCATTGCCAGTGGCATTTAAGGCGCATGCAATTTGGCATAAGTGTTCGAACAGCCGCGTTAATCGCGTGATGGTTTACTCCCTAATTCGGACACGATGCCGAAGGCTGCACGATTTTCTTGCACCCAGTCAGCATCGTGTGAAGGCAATAACACCAAAGCTTTGTTATGCTCTTTCAACGCTTTGAGGCCCTTGAGCCAGCCAATCACGGCGGGGCGATCTTCAGGGACCAGAATATCCGACAGCAACCGTGAGCGCGGCGTCGCCCTTTCGAAATTCGGGGCTAGCGATGCTGTATCCCCGGTGAAAAGGTACTCCCGGCCACTCGCCAGCTGCACATAGACCATCTGCGATGCAGGCGTGTGGCCCGGTGTCTGAATCACGACAACGCCGGGCGCAACGGCTTCAATCGGGCCAAGTTTCCGCGTCTTTGCAATGTGGCTGCCATTCTCGCGCCAAAGCGCATTGATACCGCCAAGCATTCCTGGCGTTATCAGCGCTTTGTCTGCAATGTCATCAAATTGTGGGTGATCAAGAAATCGTCCCACATGATCCACGTGGGCATGGCTGAACAGGATCAGTTCAGCCCGGCCCATCCAATCATCGACCAACGCCATTCCGGCCTTGTTGTAGCCCGTAAAGCCCATCGCGTCGGCATCGGCGGGAGAAAGCCCGGGGTCAAGCACGATACCGCCTCCTGGCGTGTCGATCCGCCATGCGATTACGCCTGAAGTCACCTGCCGCAGACCAGTGCCGGCCGCCAGCGAAGCTGACGGAATGCGGCGGGTGGCCAGAATGACGAATGATATCCCGGTAGGTTTGGCGCCACGTTCGGCATTCGCGGCAGCGCGCAATGCAGCAATGTCGAACGGACGCGCCGCAACGCCGCGTGGGCCGGCGTTCACCAGCAGCCAGTAATAGGCGATTCCCGCAGCCAAGAGCAGGACGATCACCACCTTTGAAAATCGACCCACCGCCCGGCCCCCGCTCCGCGAAATCGGTTTCAGAAAATTCCCACGCGGCCCAGGCCGTGTGCTTCAAGCATGGGTTCTAGCCGGTTAACCTCGTCTCCGCCACGGGTGAACAACGCCAGATCAGGCGCGCGCCGATCCCAGGGCTGCCCGTCGGTCAGGAATGCGATGCGCCGCGCGATACCGTCCGATCCGTCAACGAATGCAACGCCGGGGCCAAACGCTTCGCCCAGTTCGCCTTCGATCAGCGGAAAATGCGTGCAGGCCAGCACTACGGTGTCGATATTTTCGCCGCCGGGTTGTGCACGCAAGGCGGCTGCGGCGCGAGCGTAGACCTCAGGGTCGACCGAATCGCCGCGCAATTTGGCTTCTGCTGCGGCGACCAGTTCGGGTGCGCCGTGGCGAAGCAACCGCTTGTCAGCGGCGAATTCGGCCTCAAGCCGGTCGACATAGCTCTGCCGAATCGTCGCTTCGGTGCCGAGCAGGCCGATCACGCCCGTTCGGGTCATCGCCGCCGCCGGCTTGATCGCAGGAACGGTTCCGACAATCGGTACTTCCAACACGTCGCGCACCGATGCCAAAGCGATGGTCGATGCGGTGTTGCAGGCGATGCAGACAAGGCGCGGGTGCAAACGTTCGGTCAAACGGCCAAGCAGGCCAGAAACGCGCGCTGCGATTTGCGCCTCACTCTTCGCGCCATACGGCAATCCAGCGTTGTCCGCGACATAGATCACCGGAGCCTGGGGCAGCAGTGCGCGCACCTTGCGCAGCACCGAAAGCCCACCGACGCCCGAATCGAACAGCAGTAACGGCGCGGCAGGATCGACCTGCGGAGCAGGAGGTGGAGATAGGTTCTGGGCTGTCATCGGACGAGGCTTGTATCGGTAATGGCGGCAAAATGGGAAGTGGCCTCTTTCGTTTGTCACTGTGTTGCGGATATGAGCGGGTTGTGGACACGCTTTTGCCTCTGCTCGTTGGCTATATGTTGGGGTCTTTGCCCTTCGGCCTCATCCTCACTCGCGTCACCGGGGGCGGCGATCTGCGCGCCATCGGATCGGGCAACATCGGCGCAACCAATGTGCTGCGCACCGGAAAGAAGGGCGTTGCCGCTGCCACCCTGCTGCTCGACATGGGCAAAGGCCTGGCAGCAGTGGTGATCGCCCGCCATGTCTGGCCGGGGAGCGAGGATTTGGCCGCGCTTGCTGCCGTGCTGGGCCACTGCTTCCCCGTGTGGCTGAAGTTCAAGGGCGGAAAGGGCGTGGCCACGATGATGGGCATTTCGCTCGGCCTGGCTTGGCCGATCGGGCTGGCCTATGCTGTGGTGTGGCTGGGTGTATTGTTCATCAGCCGGATTTCTTCGCTCGGCGGAATGTGCGCAGCGGTGGCAGCCCCCGTGGCAGCGCTGCTGCTCGGGCACATGGCCTACGTGCCGGTGCTGGGTTTTCTGGCGCTGCTCGTGGTGTTCCTGCACCGTGAAAACATTGCGCGATTGCGCGCCGGGACCGAACCCAAGGTCGGCAGCAAGACGTGACCAGAGCATCGCCGACCACGCTTTCACGCGACGAGGCTTTCTCCCGCATCCGCCTGCTGCGCTCACCCAACATCGGCCCTGTCAGCTACCATCAGTTGTTGCGGCGGTTCGGCACCGCCACGGCAGCGATTGACGCTCTGCCAGACCTCGCGGCGAGGGGCGGCGCGCCCTATCGCCCCGCCGCAATTGAGCGGATCGACGCGGAGGTGGCCGCAGTGCGCAAATCCGGCGCGCGTTATCTTTTTCACGATGGGCCAGATTACCCGGCACTGCTCTCGGCGCTGGAAAGCCCGCCTCCGATCCTCACGGTGCGCGGAGATGCAGCGCTTTTTGCGCGCCCTTCGGTGGCAGTGGTCGGCGCCCGCAATGCCTCGGCTGCGGCAGTGAAGCTGTCTCGCGATTTCGCAACGGCATTGGCGGGGAGGGGCTATGCCGTGATTTCCGGTTTGGCGCGCGGGATCGACGCGGCTGCGCATCGCGGTGCGCTGGCCGGGATGGCTGACGGCGGCGGCACCGTGGGCGTCATCGCCAGCGGCGTGGACATCGCCTACCCGCCCGAAAACGCCGAACTACAGGAACAGGTTGCTTGCGAAGGCCTGCTCATCGCCGAAATGCCGCCCGGTACCGAACCGCTGGCCCGCCACTTCCCGCACCGCAACCGCATCATCGCCGGACTGGCTACCGGCACGCTGGTGGTCGAAGCTGCGCCCAGATCCGGCTCGCTCATCACCGCAAGGCTGGCGGCAGAGGCAGGGCGTGAGGTCATGGCCATTCCCGGCTCCCCGCTCGATAGTCGCTCGCATGGCTGCAACCAGTTGATCCGCGATGGCGCGATCCTTGTGCAATCGCCCGAGGATGTGATCGAACTGCTGGTCGGCTTTGAAGGCCAGCCCCGGTCCACTTTTCGTGAGAGTGGGCCAGACTTCGCAGCCAGTGATGCGGATGAACCGGCTGACATCGCCGGGTTGCTCACACTTGCCCCGGTGGGCGTCGACGAAATCATCCGGCAAAGCGGTGCTAGCGCCGGCGCGGTGCAGATGGCGCTGCTCGAACTGGAATTGGCGGGCAGGTTGACGCGCCATGCAGCAGGACGGGTCAGCCTGTCTTCAAATTGACGTTCGAACGCTTGACGAACCCAACCGAAGGCCCCCACCCTCGCGCACACGTACACGTAAGGACTGCTTTTTCAGATCATGCAGCTTGTCATTGTTGAATCTCCGGCCAAGGCCAAGACCATCGAGAAGTACCTTGGCCCCGGCTACAAGGTGCTCGCCTCCTACGGGCACATCCGCGATCTCCCGGTAAAGGACGGCTCGGTCCGCCCGGACGAAGACTTCGCGATGGATTGGGAAATGTACGGCGATAAAGCGTCGCGCGTTAAGGCAATCACCGATGCTGCCAAAACTGCCGACCGCCTGATCCTCGCAACTGACCCTGACCGTGAGGGTGAGGCAATTTCATGGCACGTCAGGGAGTTGCTGAAGAAACGTAAGGTGCTTCCTAAGGAAGTTGAACGAGTCACTTTCAACGCAATCACCAAACAGACGGTGACCGATGCAATGAAGCGCCCGCGCGAACTCGATCAGGACTTGATCGACGCTTATCTGGCACGCCGTGCGCTCGATTACCTGTTCGGCTTCACCCTCTCGCCAGTCTTGTGGCGCAAGCTGCCGGGTGCGAAATCGGCAGGCCGCGTGCAATCTGTGGCCCTACGCCTGATCGTTGAGCGCGAACGCGACATCGAAGTGTTCCGCGCGCAGGAATACTGGTCGGTCATCGCCCGGCTCGAGCAGGGCGGGACCGAGTTTTCCGCGCGGATGGTCAAGTTTGACGGGCAGAAACTCGACAAGCTGACGCTGGGCGACGAAGGCGCGGCGCTGAAGGCCAAGGCTGTGGTCGAGGCTGGCACCTTCCGCGTCGAAGAGGTTGAAACCAAGCCAACCCGCCGCAATCCCTATCCGCCGTTCACCACATCTACGCTGCAACAGGAAGCAGCGCGCAAGCTTGGCTTTGCGGCCAGCCACACGATGCGCGTGGCGCAGACGCTCTATGAGGCGGGTGCGATCACGTACATGCGTACCGATGGCGTGCAGATGGACCCCAGCGCCATCTCCGCCGCGCGCAAGGCGATTTCTGACCGTTATGACGGGCACTATCTGCCAGAAAAACCCCGTCATTACGAGACGAAAGCCAAGAATGCTCAGGAAGCACATGAAGCTATCCGGCCGACCGAATTCACCAAGGACCGCTATGGCTCGGGCGATGAAGCGCGGCTTTATGACCTGATCTACAAGCGCGCGATGGCGAGCCAGATGGCCTCTGCCAATATTGAGCGCACCAGTGTTACTCTGCGCGATGGCACCGGCAAGCATGAGTTGCGCGCGACCGGGCAGGTCGTGAAGTTCCCCGGCTTTCTTGCTGTCTACGAAGAGGGCCGCGACCAGAAGGCGGATGGCGACGACGAGGATGCGAACCTGCTGCCCGCGCTGAACGCAGGCGATACGCCAGCCAAGCGCGGCGTCGATGCAACGCAGCACTTCACCCAGCCGCCGCCACGCTATTCAGAAGCCAGCCTTGTAAAGCGGCTTGAGGAACTGGGTATCGGGCGTCCTTCTACATACGCATCGACGCTACAGGTGCTCAAAGACCGCAACTATGTGCGGACTGAAAAAAACCGTTTCTTTGCAGAGGAATCAGGCCGACTCCTCACATCGTTTCTCGAACGCTTCTTCGCTCGCTATGTCGCTTATGAATTCACCGCAGGGATGGAGGATGAGCTTGATGATGTTTCGGGCGGGCGCGCTGAATGGAAGAAGGTGCTCGCCGCGTTCTGGCGCGATTTCAAACCCAAGTCCGATGAGGTCATGGAGAAGAAGCCGAGCGAAGTAACGGCCGAACTCGATGAATTCCTCTCGGACTACCTTTTCCCCCCGCGCGACGATGGCACCGACCCGCGTCTGTGCCCGAAGTGCGAGGCCGGGCGGCTTTCGCTGCGCGGTGGCCGGTACGGCGCGTTCGTTGCCTGCTCGAACTATCCCGAATGCAAGTACACCCGCAAGTTCGCCCAACCCGGCGGAGCCGAGGGCGAGGGCGCGGAAGATGGCGTATTGGGCAAAGACCCGGTCACCGATCTTGAGGTGGTGCGCAAAGCTGGTCGCTTTGGCCCCTACATCCAGTTGGGTGAGGGCAAGGAGGCCAAGCGCGCCTCGATCCCCAAGGACATCGGCGAGATGGACCTTGAATGGGCGCTCAAGCTCCTGTCATTGCCGCGCGAAGTTGGGACGCATCCCGAAAGCGGCAATCCGATATCGGCCAACATTGGGCGCTATGGCCCGTATCTTGTCCATGATGGCAAGTACGCGCGGCTCAAGAGCACGTCAGAAGTGTTCGAAACCGGCATGAACGCTGCCGTCATGCTGCTTGCTGCAGCCGCTGCCGGTGCGGGCGGGCGTGGCGGTCGGGTTGCAGCCGAGCCGCTCAAGGTGTTCGGCGCACATCCGGTTTCGGGCGGAGAAATCAAGCTGATGGCGGGGCGCTATGGTCCCTACGTCACCGATGGCACCACCAACGCCACGCTGCCCAAGGATAAGCAGCCCGAAGGGTTGACCGAGGAAGAAGCGGTGACGCTGATCAACGAGCGCGCGGCCAAGGGACCGGCCAAGGGCAAGAAAAAGGCCCCGGCCAAAAAGGCTCCGGCCAAGAAAGCGCCCGCGAATAAAGCTGACCCCGAAACGGCAGCGCCTAAGAAGGCTGCAGCGAAAAAGGCTCCCGCAAAAAAGGCAGCGCCCAAAAAAGCTCCAGCCAAAAAGGCCGTTGCCAAAACGTCGGAGTAATCCGCCAACGCTAGCGCGCCGCGTTCGGACCAGCGGGTTTCCGCAGGTTCGGACGCAGGCGATAAAGCCAGTATTCACGCGTCCCGAGGGTGTAGCGGGCATAACGCTCGTACTCCCGCGCCAGCCCCTTGGCCATAACGGCGCGCGTCTCCAGATTAGGCAGATAGAGCTTCTGCGGTGCCCACATCAGGACCACATCGGGCCGATGGGCAAGGATGCGGCGCACTTCGGCTGTCGGATCCATGCCCACGGCGGTGGATTCGATGAACGTGTTGAGGTGGTTGGGGAAGATGCGCGTGGTTGGCAGGCAGGTTGGGATCGTGCGGTAAAAGGCCAGCTCGCCTTCAAAGATGAACAGGCAGCCGCCGCGCATCTCCTGCGCAATCAGCGCGCTCATTTCCGCGTACTGCGCGGTCGTCCCGTGCCGCCAGACCTGATAGACCGGCACCACTGTCCCCGCCAGCGCCGCAAAGCCGAGCAGGAAGCGTCCATACCAGCGCTGCCCGCGCTGCACGCGCGCCAATGCAGGGGCCGCCAGCACGCAAAGCGGCACCAGCAGAGGCGCGACATAGTGGTCGTACCACGTGCCGAACAGCAGGAAGCCAAGGCAGGCAACCGCGCCCCAGATCTTCAGCATGCCGTGCGAGCGCGGCCACAATCCGCCTGACGTGTCGAACATCCTCGGCGCACGAAATATCGCCAGCCACACTGGCAACAGCGCTGCAAACTCCTTGGCAAGGCGGCCATAGGATCGCGCGCCGTCCGAACCACGCTCAAAAATCGACACGAAGTTGGCGTAAATGAAAGCGTCAAGATGCCCGATCCCGGCATACCAGCTGATGGCGGCCAGCGTCGGCAGCAGCGCCACGGCAACCCACAGCAGCGCGACCCCGGCAAGGCGGCGCATCGTCCAGATGTCGGCAAAGCCGCGCGCCAGCAGCATCAAGCCAAGGGCAGCGCCTTCGAATATGACGGTATATTTGATCTGGATGGCCAGGCCGAGCAGCAGCATTGCCGCGCACCCACGCCCCACCAGTGCCTGGTCCTCGTTCCGCTTCATCGCATCGACGACGATCAAGGCGGCACCTGCGACAAGCAGGTTGTAGAACACCGGAGCCTGCCCCATCCCGGCGTTGAACGCAGGCATGAACAGCACATAGGCGGCCCCGGCCTGCCACGATGCGGCGGGCGATGCGATCTCGCGCGCCAGCCGGGAAATGACCAGCGCCGTGCCAGCCGTCGCCAGCGCGGCACCGAACTGGTAGGCCAGCAGCGCATCGCCGGGCAGGGCGGTGAATGCCTCATACAGGATGAACAGGCCGATCGGCTTGCGATCCCAGATGTCGACATAGGGCACGGCCCCGTCGCGCATACGCTCGGCAACAAGCAGGTAGAACTGCTCATCAATGTGAACCACCGGATTGCCGAACAGGAAACTGCGCGTGATCAGGAACAGGCCCAAGTAGGCGAGCGCAGGAATGAGCCACGAGGGCAGCCGCTGCAATCCGGTTGCGATTGGTCGAGATGTGCGTCCTGTCGAAACCGGAATCGCCACAGCCCCGACAGTCGCCGGGGTAATCGCACCCGCTTCGTTCATTCCCGCACTCCGTTGCAATGGCATCCGGAGGCCTAACGGGTGGCGCGGCGGATCCCTTCGCTACGGCACTAGATGAGGGTCATGAACGCTTGCTGTCAGATTTGCGGCAAGAGTGTTGCAGTACAGCAAAGTGGGGTAGGGTGCCCGGAAACCGGGGCAGGCTCATTTGCGTCGCAGGAATTCAGCCAGTGCTTTCGCCGCTGCAACATGGCCCGCGCGGTTCGGGTGAACAGGAATGCCATCGCCCTCTGGCGCGGTCATTCCATTGCTCCACGGTTCAGCCGAGCAAGGTGCGTGGTTGCGCGAAAGGTCAGAGAACCTCAAGACTTCGGCGTTTTCCGCCTTGGCCACGCGCGCGGTGATCTTGGCAAGGCGCTTTGCCGCAACCTGACTTTGCTTCAGCCGTTCGTCGGTGATGGGGACAGCGGCGCAGGCGCCTTTGGGCGGCAGGACCGTTATGTAATCAACAAAGACCACCCGCGCCTTTGGAGCGCGTTCACGGATGGCGCTCACAATGCGCCGCATCCGCTCCTCGTCTCCTTGCCACTCCGCGTCGGTCACCTCGCGCCACTTCTGGCAACGCGGATCGGGTGTGGTCATCTGTTCACAGGCCGCCGCAAAAATATTGCCAACAAACGCAATGTCGTTCCCGCCGATGGTCACGGTAACCAGCTTCGTGTTCGCATCCACGCTGTCGATCTGCGGCGGAACTTCATTCCACGGCCCCAGAACATGGTGTGTGGTCGCGCCGCTGCATGTCGCGTCGACCAGTTCTAACCCCAGTTCCTTCGCCAGCAGGTTCGGATAGTTCAGCGTCCCGCGCCCGCAGCGCTGCGGCGTGCTGGGCGTATTGGGTCCAACACCCGGACCGGCTGCAAACGAACTGCCCATCGCAACGTAACGGTCACCGGCAACAGGCGCAGCAGGCTTTGCCGCCAGCGGTGCCGAAACCAGCGCGGCAACGGCAGAGCATATCAGGAGTCGCATCACTTCACCCACTCAAGACCGATTTCTTCGTAGATTTCCTTCGCATCGGCCCAGTTCTCATCAACCTTCACGTGGAGGAACAGGTGGACTTTCGTTTCCAGCAATTGCGCCAGTTCCTTGCGCGAAGCCTCGCCAATCGCCTTGATCTTCGCGCCACCCTTGCCCAGCACGATCGGCCGTTGGCTTTCGCGCGCAATCACGATCTGCTGGTGTATCTCAATCGAGCCATCCTTGCGCGTCAGGTACTTCTCGGGCCTAACCGTGCTGTCATAGGGAAGTTCGTCGTGAAGCTGCCGGTACAACTGCTCGCGCGTGATCTCGGCTGCCAGCAGCCGCTCGCTTGCGTCAGACACCTGATCTTCCGGGTAGTGCCACGTCGCCTCGGGCATCAGCGCCGCCAGTCGCTGCTTCAGTTCGGGCACGCCGTCGTTGGTTAGCGCCGATACGAAGAACACCTCGTCAAACTGCGCTTCGGTCGTCAGCGCCTCTGCCATCACCAGCAGCGGCTCCTTGGGCGTGGAATCCACCTTGTTCAGCACCAGGATCTTGCGCTCGGGCCGGTCCTTCAGGCTGGCAAGGATCGGTTCGAGGTAGTCGCGCTTCTTCTTGCGCGCATCCACCACCAGCAGGATCGCATCGGCCTCCTGCGCTCCATCCCAAGCAGCGCTCACCATCGCGCGGTCAAGCCGGCGCTTGGGTTCGAACAGGCCGGGCGTATCGGCAAGGATGATCTGTGCCCGGTCATCACCCACATTTTCAAGCGCAATGCCCATCAGCCGCGCGCGCGTCGTCTGCGCCTTGGCCGATACAATCGCCACCTTCTGCCCCACCAGAGCGTTCACCAATGTCGATTTGCCGGCGTTCGGTGCGCCAAGGACGGCCACGAGGCCACATTTTTCGGTCATAAATCCAATTCTCTGAAAATCTTCGGCCATAGTAGGCCAAATGCGCGTCAGCCGTAAGCCTGCATGAATGCGCTGGCAGCGGCAGTTTCCGCCTCTTGCTTGCTCGATCCCGTAGCGCTGGCATCGCCCACGCCTTTCACCTCGACCGAGACGGTGAACTTCGCGGCATGATCCGGCCCTTCGCGCGCGACGAGCGTGTAGACGGGAGGCTTGCGCCGGTTGCCCGCCGCCCATTCCTGCAACGCCGCCTTGGGATGCTTGCGTTGGCCCGTGCCCGAAGCCATCGGCTTGTCCCACAACTTGCGCACGAACACCCGCGCTGCATCAAACCCGCGCTCGACAAACAGCGCGCCGATCAGCGCTTCCATAACGTCGCCCAGAATATTGTCGCTCTGCGCCCCGCCATCGTCGCGCGCCTGCTTTCCCAGCCGGATGTGCAGCGGCAGGGCGATAGAACGCGCAACATCGGCGCACGTCTCGCGGCTGACCAGCGCGTTCAGCCGCTGCGAGAGCTTGCCCTCGGCAGCGTCGCTCTTTTCATGCAGCCAATCGGCAATGACCAGGCCCAACACCCGGTCGCCCAGAAACTCCAGCCTCTGGTAATCGCGTGCTTCACCCATAGAACCATGAGTCAGTGCCTCGGCCCACAGATCGGCGCGCGTGGGCGCGCTCCCGGTCAGGTCCGTGAGGAACGTGACGCTCTCGGAGGAAAGCTTGCTCAGAACGTGCCCCCGATCCGTTCCCAACGCGCGGCGGTGAACCAAGTCCACGGCAGGAACCAGTTGGCGCTGCCGTCGGTGGACCACATCATGATCGCGGCGCGGCCGACCAGGTTATCCTGAGGGACAAGGCCAATGCCGCCGCCTTCCATCGCGGGGAAGCGGCTGTCCATCGAATTGTCGCGGTTGTCGCCCATCAGGAACAGTTGCCCTTCAGGCACCAGCACCGGAACCGTATTGTCAGCATCGCGGCGGCCAATGTCGAGCACGTTGTAGCTCTTCCCATTCGGCAACGTCTCGCGGAACTGCGGGTAGTGGCAGGTCTGGCGGCCATCGGCTTCAGTCACAGCGAACTCGGTCGAAAGGCAATCGGTGTTGACGCTGACCGGAATAACGAAATCGGCAACCTTCTGTTTGGGCACGGCCTTGCCGTTCAGATGCAGCACACCGTCGATCATCTGCACGGTATCGCCCGGCAGGCCGATCACGCGTTTGATGTAATCGACATCGTTGCCCGGGGGCGCCTTGAAGATCGCCACATCACCGCGTTCCGGCTGACTGGCAAAGATGCGCTTGGGCAGCAGCGGCGCGCTGAACGGCAGCGAATAGCTGCTGTATCCATAAGGCCACTTCGCCGCCAACAGGTAGTCACCATTCTCCAGCCGGGGCAGCATTGATTCCGAAGGAATGTTGAACGGCGAGAAGATGAAGCTGCGGAAGATCGCCACCACCAACACCAGCTTGATCAGGAAGACCGGAAAGCTGTCCTCCTTCTTTTCCTTCTTCGCACTTGGCGGAGTGGAAGCCGGGTGGACCGGTGGCGTGCTGCTGGCTTCGGGCGTGTCGTTCATCGTCGCGGTCATGTTGCTCGCAAGCCCCTTCGTCAAGTGTGTTATCGTAATAATACAGCCCTGAAATACGTTTGCAAAGCTTGCCCGTGAATGAACAGTCGGCTTGGCGGCAGGCTGCTTAGCGGGCATTAGGGCCATTACGCACATGCGAAACGATGAGGATTGCCATGATCGATGCCCAAGCGGAACTTTTCTGGACGGCACTGGAAGGCCTGCCCCGGCCCACGCTGAAAGACCTGTTCGCCGATCCTATGCGGCTCGCACGTTATTCCGCCACAGTCGATCTACCGGGCGGTCCGATCATTTTCGATTGGTCCAAAACGCACCTGTCGCCCGAAGTCGAAGCGCTGCTCGGCTCCATTGCCGCCGCGATGGACCTTGAAGGTCGCCGCGATGCGCTGATCAGCGGGGAAAAGATCAACAACACAGAAGGGCGCGCCGCAGAACACACTGCCCAGCGCGGCGTGGGCAAGGAAAGCAGCGTCGAGGACGCCGCAGACCTCCATGCCCGCATGCAGATGCTTGTCGATGCGATCTACGAAGGCGCGTTAGGGGAGGTCAACAGCCTCATCCACATCGGCATCGGTGGCTCCGCGCTCGGCCCCGCGCTGGCCATTGATGCTCTGACGCGTGAGGGCGCGAAGGTCGCGGTCCACGTTGTGTCCAACATCGATGGCTGTGCGCTCGAAGCCGCGATGAAGGCCTGCGATCCGGCCACCACCATGATCGCCATTGCCTCGAAGACTTTCACCACCACCGAAACCATGACCAATGCCCACTCCGCTTTGGACTGGCTGCGTGATGGCGGCGTGTCCGATCCCTTCGGTCGCGTGGTCGCGCTGACAGCCGCGCCGGAAAAGGCCGTGGAATGGGGCGTCGATGAAACCCGCGTCCTGCCATTTTCCGAAACCGTGGGTGGCCGCTACTCTCTCTGGTCGTCAATCGGCTTTCCGGTGGCGATCGCCCTTGGCTGGCAAGGCTTTGCCGAGTTCCTCGACGGGGCCGCTGCCATCGACCGCCACTTCATCGACATCGACCTTGCCGAAAACGTCATCGTCCGTGCGGCCTTTGCCGATCTCTACTATGCACAAGTGCGCGCCTGCCAGACCCGCGCAGTCTTCGCTTATGACGAGCGTCTGGCCCTGCTGCCCGACTATCTCCAGCAACTCGAAATGGAATCGAACGGCAAGCGTGTGCTGGCCGATGGCTCACCCCTCATGCGGGCCAGCGCGCCGGTCACATGGGGCGGGGTAGGCACCGATGCCCAGCACGCCGTGTTCCAGTTGCTGCATCAAGGCACGCACCTGATCCCGGTGGATTTCCTGGCGGTCAAAGTGCCCGGCCACGACCTTGATCCCGTCCACCATCAGATCCTGCTGTCAAACTGCTTCGCTCAAGGTGCAGCGCTCATGGCCGGGTCTGCCTCTGACGATGGCGCGCGGGACTATCCCGGTGACCGCCCCTCTGCCACGATCCTGTGTGATGACCTGAACCCCGCCACGCTGGGCGCGCTGATCGCCTTCCACGAACACCGGACGTTCGTGTCGGCGGCCATGCTCGGCATCAACCCGTTCGATCAGTTCGGCGTCGAACTGGGCAAGGCCATCGCCAAGCAGATCGACTCTGGTGAGGGAGAAGGCTTTGACCCTTCGACCGAAGCCCTCCTTGCAGCTGCTGGAATCGGTGCCTGATTGTAAGGTCGCCTAACGGCTTCCCATTAATCCCTCTGGTCTTGCGCAAGACCAGAGGCCATATGCGCTGTTCGACCAAGGAGCGCATATGTCTGAGCAGCAATTCGACTACGACCTCTTCGTGATTGGCGCAGGCTCCGGCGGCGTCCGCGCCAGCCGCATTGCCTCCAGCCACGGTGCGCGCGTTGCCATCGCCGAAGAATACCGGGTCGGCGGCACGTGCGTGATCCGGGGCTGCGTGCCCAAGAAGCTGCTGGTCTACGGTTCGCACTTCGCCGAGGAATTGCAGGACGCAGCCAACTATGGCTGGACGGTCGAGAAGATGAGCTTCGACTGGCCGACGTTACGTGACGCGGTTTTGAAGGACGTCGATCGCCTCAACACCGCCTACACGAACACGCTTGAGACCAACAAGGTCGAACGTTTCCTCGAACGCGCCACCGTTACGGGACCGAACACGGTCAAGCTTGCCTCGGGGCGCGAGATCAGCGCGAAATACATCCTCGTTGCTACCGGTGCGTGGCCGGTCATGCCCGAGTTTGAAGGCAGCGAGCATTGCATCACCTCCAACGAGGTGTTTCATCTGGAAAGCCTGCCAAAGCGCGTGGTGATTTCCGGTGGCGGTTACATTGCGATGGAATTCGCAGGCATTTTCAATGCTCTGGGCTGTCACGTAACGATTGTGAACCGCAGCGAGACGATCTTGCGCGGCTATGACGAATCCATGCGCGACCGCCTGCTGCAGATCACGATGGCGCGCGGCATCGAATACAAATTCAACTGCCCGTTTGATCGCGTGGAAAAGCGTGAGGACGGCACCTTCGACGTCTACGTGGGCAAGCAGCCCGATCCGCTCCACGCCGACGTGGTGCTGGTTGCGACCGGCCGACGGCCGAAAACAGACGGCCTCGGCCTTGAAAGCGCCGGGATCGAACTCGGCGCGCAGGGTGAAATCCCGGTGGACGGTCACGCCAAGACTACATGCGACAGCATCTACGCCGTCGGTGACGTAACGAACCGCGTCCAACTCACCCCAGTGGCGATCCGCGAAGGGCAGGCCTTTGCCGACCGAGTGTTCGGCGGCAAGGACACCACAATCAGCTACGACTGCATCCCCAGCGCCGTCTTCTCACAGCCGCCGCTGGCAGGCGTTGGCCTGACCGAAAGCCAAGCGCGGCAGGCCTATGGCGGCAACGTGAAGGTCTATTCGTCAGACTTCCGCCCGATGAAGAACATCTTCGGCCACCGCCCCGAACGCGGCCTCTACAAGATGATTGTCGATGCCACGACCGAGAAGGTGTTGGGCATTCACATGATCGGCCCCGACAGCCCGGAAATCCTTCAGGCCGCAGCTATCGCGGTCAAGGCAGGCCTCACCAAGCAGGACTTCGATGATACGGTGGCGCTGCATCCGTCGATGGCCGAAGAACTCGTGCTGATGCGGTAATGCGTTACGGCGCAGGTTGCTGAAAAACATAGAAATTACGGCCCGTTACGTCACATTCTTGACGTAGCGGGCCGCGCTTTTTGGGCCGTCAAATTCCGGCAAACCACTGATAGCCGGAACGATCCTCCCAGTACCCACCCTTGCCACCGTGAATGCCCGCCAACGAAGCCACGGCCTCGATCCGCATGACGTACTTCGCCTGCTTGTATCCCAGCGCGCGCTCCACCCGGAGGCGGACCGGCGCGCCGTGGCCGACGGGGAGAGGCTGGCGGTTCATCGTGTGGGCAAGGATTGTCTGCGGGTGCATTGCGTCGATCAGGTCGATGCTTTCGTAGTAGGGAATACCTGAGAAGTCATCTGCACAATGGAATACAATATATTGTGCTTTATCGGAAATTTTTGTCTGCCTCAGTAGCAGTGCCAACGGCACCCCGGTCCATTCCCCGATCGCACTCCACCCCTCGACGCAGTCGTGTCGCGTAATCTGCGTGCGCTGCGGCGCGGCCTTGAGTTGGGCGAGGGTGAGCGTCATGGGCCGTCCGACCAACCCGCCAACCTCCAGCTTCCAATCTGCAAAGCCGTTGGCGAGGTGACTGGCGTAGATTGGCGATTTCGGCATGAAGTTGCCGTTCACCCTGAAGCGCGGGGACAAGTCGGCGCGGGTGAATTCGGGGGCGAGGGCGTTCCTGTCCGTTACGAGACGCTGCCCCGTTAGTGTCGCTTTTTCACCTAAAGTCAGCATCTTACGCACCGTTGGTGACGTTGTGATACGGTCACAGCCGCTGAGCAAAAGCCCACTCGCGCCGATCAAGGCACCGCGCCGGGAAATCATAACAAATCCTTTCGCGCTGACGGCAGTCGATACCATCCGGTAACTATTGACCGCAGTTCGTTGATCGGCCCTGCCAGCACTACCATCAGAAGATGGATGAAGATGAATGCGCAAAATGCTGCTGCACATAGAAAATGTATGGATCGTGCTGATTGCCGACCGCCAAAGATGTCCAGCAGGAACGGGAAAGCCGCATTCAGATTTGGCGACATCGTCATGCCCGTCAGGATAACCACCGGAATTAAAACGAAAATTACCCCGAGATAGGCAATCTTCTGCAAAGGGTTATACGCCCGCGCGGCCTCACCCGTAGGGAACCGCAGACGCGCGTGCTGCTTGATATCCTGCCACAGGTGTGATGGTTTCCGCTCTTCAGAAGTAATTGCAAGATGGCGTGATAGATGCTTGGATAATATGGCATAAATCAAAAATGCTATCAGCGATATCACCAGCACCCAAGCGAAAAAGAAGTGCCATTGGCGGCCCTCGGCAAGGCTGTAATAGTTTGGAATCGTGAACAGCGGCGGGATCGCCTTGGTGGAATAGGGGGTGTATCCCAGAAAGCCGGTCGTCGGGATTTCAAGGCCGCCGAGTGCCAAGAACCCTTCCTGCCCGCGCTTGCCGATCACCAGCCAGGGCTGATCGTAGTTCGCACCGAATTTGCCCCAGTAGAGCCTCGGGTGAGCGTTGAAGATCGTTGCGCCGCTCATCAGCAGGGCGAAGATCGACAGGGCGTTGAGCCAGTGCCAGATCCGCACGGGGAGGCGGGAGCGGTAGACGAGCTTTTGGGGGGCTTCGGGCGGATTTTGCAACGTAACGGGCGAGGTTTCGGCGTCCACGTTCAATCTCCGTTTGGCTTGTGCAGTGTGACACGCTTTGCGTGCATCTCAAACGATGATTTCGGTCGTCCAAGTGCGCGTAGGTGCAGCTAGGTGCATCTAGGTGTACTTCGGAACACCGTTCTTGTCGGACAGCGCCACAAGCTCCATTCTGCTGTATTTCCGGGTACTTGCGAGTGCTATACAGGATCGCCGCACCGGGCGTAGTGCGGCCCATGCCGCCTTGCCGACGAACCCCAGTTTGCGCGCGTTACTAACGACCGTGCGATGGTCCCATGCATGGTCGCCACGCCGCGCAACCTCACGTGCAATCTCGCCGTAGATGCCCGCCGCTGAAAGGATCGCCCAGCGCTGCCGGGGCTTCAGTCGCGATGCGCCGATGCGGGCGGAGCATTCGTGAATTTCCGCCGTCTTGCACATGCGCGCCACGATACGCGTGAGGGCGGGGCGGTAATGCGGCTTCATCTGCTCGCCGGGCGGGATGTCCTCCTCCGCCAGCCAGTCCAGCGGGATGTAACTGCGATCCGCCGCGTCATCTTCCTCGATATCGCGGGCGATGTTCGCAAGCTGGAAGGCGAGGCCGAGGTCGCACGCCCGGTCGAGCGTGTCTTCGTCATCCGGCGAAACGCCCATCACCACTGCCATCATCACGCCCACCGCACCGGCCACGTGCCAGCAGTAGCGCATAAGGTCAGCCTCGGAATGGGGCTGCCATTCGGCGGCATCGAGCGCGAAGCCATCGATAACGGCGCGCGCCATGTCCAGCGTCAGGCCGGTTTCGCGCGCGACGAGGCCGAGCGCGTCGAAGGCGGGATCGTCGGTCGGCTTATCTGCAAAGGCCAGCGCTGTTTTCTCACGCACCAGCGCCAGCCGATCGGCCGCGCCTGCCTGATCGCCCAATGCACCACCGTGGTCCTGCGCGTCGATGATGTCATCGCAGCGGCGGCACCAGGCGTAGAGCAGCCAGACCCTTTCACGCGTTACGTTATCGAACAGGTGGCTGGCGATGGCGAAGCTTTTCGACCCCTTCAGGATCGATTTGCGGGCGTTACTAACGAGGGTGGCGCGATCTTGCATGAATTACAGGTCGTCAGCCTTCATCGCGAAGATCGGGGTGTGCGGAACGTGTGCTTCCATGCGGGCGAGCAACAGATCGAGGTCAGGCTCGGCGATGATGATGTTTGCGTGGGCGGGGCGGATAAAGCCAACGTCGATCATGTGATTGTTGAAGGCCAGCAGATGGTCATAGAAGCCGAACGCGTTCAGCAGGCCCACCGGCTTGGCGTGATAGCCCAGTTGCGCCCAACTGACCGCTTCCCACAATTCGTCCATCGTTCCGACGCCGCCGGGGATGGTCAGGAAGCCGTCCGACAGGTCGGTAAAGCGCTTTTTGCGATCATGCATGCCGGAGACGACGTGGAGTGCGGTGCAATCGTTGTTGGCGACTTCGGAATTGACGAGTCCTTCCGGGATAACGCCGATGACTTCGCCACCAGCATCAAGCGCGCCATAAGCGACCGCGCCCATCAGGCCGAGCCGTCCGCCGCCATAGACGACACCGATGCCGCGCCGGGCGAGTTCCCGCCCGATTTCGCGTGCGAGCGTGACGTAACGAGTGTCGACCGGCGAGGCAGAGCCGCAGTAGACGGCGAGACGTTTCACGCAAGATCCTCCAACATCAGTTTCGCTGTGGCTTTGGCAGAGCCGACCACGCCTGGAATTCCGGCGCCCGGATGGGTGCCAGCGCCGACCAGATAGAAGTTCGAGATCGCATCGTCACGGTTGTGTGCGCGGAACCATGCGCTTTGCGTGAGCAGCGGTTCAAGGCTGAAGGCACTGCCGAGGTGGGCGGACAGGTCGGTCTTGAAGTCTGCCGGAGCGTAATGGAACTTCGTTACGATACGCGAATGGATATCGGGGATGAGGCGGCGGCCCACTTCATCAAGGATGCGCTTTTCAAGGATCGGGCCGACTTCGTCCCAATCGACCGGGAGTTTGCCCATGTTGGCCACCGGGACCAGCGCGTAGAACGTGCTCTTGCCTTCCGGGGCGACTGACGGATCGGTAACGGTCGGGTGGTGGAGGTAGATCGAGAAATCTTCCGGCAGCACGCCGTGGGTGTAAATGTCGTCCAGCAGGCCTTTGTAGCGCGGGCCGAACAGGATCATGTGGTGCGGAATGCCCGGCCATGTGCCTTCAAGCCCGAAGTGGACAACGAAGAGGCTGGGGGAATAGCGCTTCTTGCCCAAGGACTTTGCACGGCGTTGCGCGTGGGTGTTGTCGGGCATCAGATCGCGATAGGAATGCATGATGTCGGCGTTGGAGGCGACGGCATCGAATTTGCCGGACCAGCCGCTTTTGGTTTCAACGCCCGTTACGCGCGTGCCCAGTGTATCGACATGGACCACCGGATCGCCCATCCGCACTTCGCCGCCAATGCGCTGGAAGTGGGTCAGCATGCCTTCGATCAGGCGGTTGGTGCCGCCCTTGGCCCACCATACGCCGCCGTCCTTTTCCAGCTTGTGGATCAGGGCGTAGATCGCGCTCGTGGTCATCGGATTGCCACCAACGAGCAGGCTGTGGAAGCTGAAGGCTTCGCGCAGTTTTTCGCTTTTCACATAGCTGGACACGACCGAATAGACCGAGCGCCATGCCTGATAGCGGGCAAGCGACGGGGCGGCCTTGAGCATGCTGGCGAAATCGAGGAACGGGACGGCGCCAAGCTTGACGTAGCCTTCCTCGAAAACACCTGCGGAGTATTCCAGAAAATCTTCATATCCCGCGACATCTTGCGGATTGATCTTGGCGATTTCAGCCTTCAGGCTGACATCATCGTTTGAATAATCAAAGTTTGTGCCATCGGGCCAGTTGAGGCGGTAGAACGGCATGACCGGCATGAGTTCGACATCGTCGGACAGACGGTGGCCCTTGAGCGCCCACAGTTCTTCAAGGCACGAAGGATCGGTGATGACGGTGGGGCCGGCATCAAAGGTGAAGCCATCTTTCTGCCAGTGGTACGCACGGCCACCCGGCTTGTCGCGCGCTTCGACCACGGTGGTCTGCACGCCGCCCGACTGGAGCCTGATGGCAAGGGCGAGACCGCCGAAACCCGAGCCAATTACGCATGCACGCTTCATGTTCTGGTTCCTGAATTCGAAAGGTGTTTGGGCCGCGCGCCGAGACCGGTGAGCACACCGAGGGCACGGGTGATCGGCAGCGGGGGCTTTCCAGCGAGGATGCGCGCCTTGTCGAGCGTGGTGCTGCGACCGGCGTAGAAGCGTTCGATCAAGCCGTGGCGCAGACTGTAGAAGCGTTCGAGCACGCGATAGCGCAAGTGCGGCTCAGCGCCTGCAAACAGGAGCGCGGACAGCGCGCGCAGATAGGCGGACTGCTGCCAGTGCTTGCGCGACCATGCTTCGCTGAATTGTGCGAGCGCCTCGCCGCTCAAATCCTGTTGCCGGGCAAGGGCGAGGGCATACTTCACCGCATCGGGAAGCGAGTAGCTGGTAACGGCCTGAAACAGCCCTGCGCGGACGCCGGCACGTGCCACATTGCCGCCGCTCGACCGCCAGAATGCGCCGAAATCGCCGCCGGCCACAACGGGGAGTACGCCCTGTTCCTCGTCAAGCACTTCCGCGATTTTCCAGCCGCGTGCAGCGACGTATTCGTCAATCCGGGCGCGCACGGCGGTGACATCGAGCGCGGGGCCATCGGAATAGTAGGTGTCTTCTACGAAGACTTCGTCGGCTGCGAAGGGCAGGGAATAGACGAAGCGGTAACCGTCAATCTGTTCGACAGTGGCGTCCTTTACGATGGGCACCTCAAGGCCGTGCGGGGCTTCGAGCCGGAAACGCCTGCCGACGAACTTCTGCCACCCGCCCGTAAGGTCACCAACGTGGCGCAGGCCCCGCGCATCGATCACGGCCCCGGCCTCGATCCGGGTGCCGTCGGACAGCGTGGCCGAGGTGGCGCTGCAGGCGAGCGCTCTGATGCCGGTGATGATCGTATCATTGGCAAGGCGTTCCCGCACGATCCGGTCAAAGCGGGCAGAAGTGATCGAATAGTAGCTGGTTTTGAGGCGGCGTTCGTACTGCGGGAATTTTACGGTGTATTCGGGCCAGGCGGCAACGATCATGCCATCGAGCAGTTCGCGGCCAGCCTTGCCAACGTCGGTCCCGAAGAAGGACCAGACGTGATGGCCACCGATTGTATCGGCTTGTTCGACAAGAACAATCGACAGATCGGGCCGCGCCTGTTTCAGCGAGAGCGCGACCAGCCCGCCTGCCAGTCCGCCTCCAAGGATCGCTATGTCGCAATTGCGCAAACTCATGCCACAGCGCTTAGGAGTATGCGGTTGCCGGTGCAACCACAGGCTTGTGGCTTGGCGAACGACCCGTCAGAAAGGGCATGGACGGGATGGGGAATGAAGACGCATGAAAATTGAACTGCTGCCGGATCGCGCCGGAAAGATTGCGGCGGCGGGCGTGGCGCTGGGTATCGTGATCATCCTGCTGGGCATGCACCGCCCTCCAATCTGCGAGTGTGGCACGATCCGGTTGTGGCAGGGGGTGGTGGAATCGGCGGAGAACAGCCAGCAGATTGCCGATTGGTACAGCTTCAGCCACGTGATCCACGGTTTTCTGTTCTATGGCGCAGCGCATCTTTTGTGGCGGCGGTTTGGGTTGCAGGCCCTCTCGCCGCGCTGGGCGCTGGCGCTGGCGGTGCTGGTCGAGGGTGCTTGGGAGATACTTGAGAACTCGCCGATCATCATTGACCGCTATCGCGCGGTGACGGTCTCGTGGGGATATTCCGGGGACAGCGTGCTGAACTCGTTCTGCGACATGGCGTTCATGAGCCTTGGGTTCCTGTTCGCGGCGCGGGTTCCGGCGATGGTGACGGTGGGCATGGCGCTGGTGTTCGAAATGTTCACGCTGGCCATGATCCGGGACAATCTGGCGCTGAATGTGCTGATGCTGGCCTATCCGCTGGAATCGGTGCGCGAATGGCAGGCGGCGGGCTGAACGTCTGATTTTCTTGACGGATCGCCTCATTGCCGGGCGCATCAGGTTGCGGCTGCATAGCGATCAATGTCACCTTCCAGCATGAGCCGAGAACGGCCGGACCAGTCCTGCACAGCAGGAGCGGATCATGGAGAGGACAGATGGGCGAACAAGCACGTTCGGGCGGCGATTTCGACGTTCTGATCATTGGGGCCGGAATCTCTGGCATCGGCTCTGCCTGGCACTTGCAGGACCAGTGTCCCGGCAAGACTTATGCGCTCATCGAGAGCAAGGACACGTTCGGCGGCACGTGGGAGACGCACAAGTATCCCGGTGTGCGGTCAGACAGCGATCTTTATACGTTCGGCTATCGGTTCAAGCCGTGGGTCGGCGCACCGATTGCCAGTGCGCAGGCGATCCTCGATTACATGGGCGAGGTGATCGCGGAAGGCGGGATCGACCAGCATATCCGTTATGGCCATACGATCACGAGCGCGAAATGGTGTAGCGAGGCAAACCGCTGGACTTTGGAGGCGGTGCACAAGGATGGCAGCAACGCCACGTTCACCGCGAACTTCCTGTGGATGTGTCAGGGCTATTATGACCACCAGGTGCCCTATATCCCCAAGGAGTGGCAGGGCGTTGCGGACTTCAAAGGCCAGTTCGTCCACGCGCAGTTGTGGGATCCGGCGACCGACGTTTCCGGCAAGCGGGTGCTGGTGATCGGATCGGGGGCGACCGCAGCCACGATTGTACCGGCGCTGTGCGATGAAGGAGCGACGGTGACGATGCTGCAGCGTTCGCCCACATGGTTCTATTGCGCGCCCAACGTGAGCGAGCTGGCCGACCGGCTGCGCGCCATCGGTATTGACGAGCCGACCGTTCACCGCGTGGTGCGGCAGGACTATATCCATAACTTCTACGAACTGGACCGCCGCAGCCGCGAGGAGCCTGAGGTAATTGCCGAGGAACTGCGCACGCTGATCCGCAGCTACGCGGGGGAGGATTTCGCGTTCGAGCCGCATTTCACACCGCGCTATCGTCCGTGGCAGCAGCGGCTGGCGCAACTGCCCGATGGCGACATGTTCAAGCACGTGGTGGCGGGCAATGCCTCGGTCGTTACCGACACCATCGACCGGTTCACCGACGCAGGCGTTCTGACAGCTTCCGGTGAATTGCTGGAGGCGGACATCATCGTGGCCTGCACCGGGTTCCACCTGAAAGTGTTGGGCGACATTCCGTTCGAGGTTGACGGCAAGGCTATTAACTGGGGCGATACGGTGACTTATCGCGGGATGATGTTCACCGGCGTTCCCAACATGGTTTGGGTCTTCGGCTATTTCCGCGCGAGTTGGACGTTGCGGGTGGATATTGTCGGAGACTTTGTCTGCGGGCTGCTGCGCCACATGGATGCCCGCGGCGCAAAGAAGGTGGAGGCGGCGTTCCGTGATGAGGACGAGGGCATGGAGATCGCGCCGTGGATCGAGGCTGACAACTTCAACCCCGGCTACCTGATGCGCGATATGGACAAGCTGCCCAAGCGGGGGGCTGGAGACATATGGCGGCACAACCAGAACTACTGGCTGGAGCGCAATGCCATTCCGGCCATTGATCTGGAAGGGCAGGAGTTTGTCTATGACGGCGTGCGGGCCGGAGCGGGCATGGCCGAGGCGGCGGAATAGCCTTTGGCGTCAAAGGCCGGTTGCTCCGCGCGGCAAACCTGCGTATTGGAATGGCATACCCCGGGGAGCCTGTGTTGGCTGAGAGGGGCTGGTCACGCAGCCCGACCCGTCGAACCTGAACCCGTTAGCACGGGCGGAGGGAGGGAGGCCTGCTTTTACAGAGCAATTTAAAGGCCCGCTCCTCATCCGCTGCGAAGAGGAGCGCGCATATGGCCGACATCAATTCGAAGCTGGAGATCGGGGTTACCACCGGCCCGATCCGTGGCAGCCGCAAGATTCATGTTGAAAGCCTGCGCTTCCCCAATGTGAAGGTGGCGATGCGGGAAATCTCGCTTGAACCTTCCAGCGGTGAGCCGCCGGTGCGGGTTTACGATACCTCAGGGCCGTTTACGGACACGAACGTCACTATCGATATCGCCACCGGCCTGCCACAGCTCCGCCGTGACTGGATCATGGCGCGCGGTGATGTGGAAGATTATGCCGCGCGCGAAATCAAGCCGGAGGACAACGGGCTGAAGGGGCCGGATCGTTCGGCGGGTGTTCCGGCGTTCCCCAATGTGGTGAAGCGTCCGCTGCGCGCCAAGGCAGGGCAGAACGTCAGCCAGATGCACTATGCCCGCAAGGGTATCATCACGCCCGAGATGGAATACGTGGCGATCCGCGAAAACATTGGCCGCAAGCAGGCGCTGGAAGCGTTGGTGCGCGATGGGCAGGATTGGGGGGCTTCGATCCCCGATTACGTAACGCCTGAGTTCGTGCGCGATGAAGTGGCGCGCGGGCGGGCGATCATCCCTTCGAACATCAATCACCCTGAATCCGAGCCGATGGCGATTGGCCGCAACTTTCTCGTGAAGATCAACGCCAACATCGGCAACTCCGCTGTAGCTTCTGACGTTGCCAACGAAGTGGACAAGATGGTCTGGTCGATCCGCTGGGGTGCGGACACGGTGATGGACCTTTCGACCGGCCGCAACATTCACGACACCCGCGAATGGATCATTCGCAACAGCCCCGTGCCGATCGGCACCGTGCCGATCTATCAGGCGCTGGAAAAGGTCGGCGGCGTGGCCGAAGACCTGACGTGGGAAGTGTTCCGCGATACGCTGATCGAACAGGCCGAGCAGGGCGTGGACTACTTCACGATCCATGCTGGCGTGCGCCTGCCCTACATCCCGCTTGCCGCAAAGCGCATGACTGGGATCGTCAGCCGTGGCGGGTCGATCATGGCGAAGTGGTGTCTGGCGCATCACAAGGAATCGTTCCTGTATGAACGCTTCGACGAGATCACCGAGATCATGAAGGTCTATGACGTGGCCTATTCGCTGGGCGATGGTCTGCGTCCCGGATCAATCTATGATGCCAACGACGAAGCGCAGTTTGCTGAACTCTATACGCTGGGCGAGCTGACCAAGCGGGCCTGGGCAGAAGACGTTCAGGTGATGATCGAAGGCCCCGGCCATGTGCCGATGCACAAGATCAAGGAGAACATGACCAAGCAGCTTGAAGCGTGCGGCGAAGCGCCGTTCTATACGCTCGGGCCGTTGGTCACCGACATTGCGCCGGGTTACGATCACATTACCAGCGGCATCGGCGCTGCGCAGATCGGCTGGTATGGCACGGCGATGCTTTGCTACGTGACGCCCAAGGAACACCTTGGCCTGCCGGATCGCGATGACGTGAAGGTTGGCGTGATCACCTACAAGCTGGCTGCGCACGCGGCTGATCTCGCCAAGGGCCACCCGGCAGCGCAAGTCCGCGACGATGCACTGAGCAAGGCACGTTTTGAGTTCCGCTGGCGTGACCAGTTCAACCTGTCGCTCGATCCCGAAACGGCGGAGCAGTACCACGACCAGACGCTGCCTTCCGAAGGCGCCAAGACTGCGCACTTCTGTTCCATGTGCGGTCCGAAGTTCTGCTCAATGAAGATTAGTCAGGAAGTGCGCGAATTCGCCGCCAAGCAGAATGCAGGCGTTGAAACCTTCGTTGCCAATGAGGTTGAGGCGGAAGCCGGGATGAAGGCGATGAGCGAGAAGTACGACGAGATGGGGCGCGAGCTCTACATCGGATCGGGCGGGCGGGAGCACGATTGACGCCGTTGTAGGGTGAATGAGAAATCTCTTTCACCCTACAACTGCAGGTTTGAGGTATTAATCAATGTTGAATAAATTTCAAATTGGTCCGAATCAAACAATGTCGACCATCAATGTTGCTTACGGAAAAAATCGAGGAACTGGTTATTTAGTTACAATTGACAGTAAAACTGTTATAGTTTCAGCTTGTCACATATTTAGTGGCATTCAAGTAGGTGATAGTATTCAAATCATATCGAATGCAGAAGAAAATTTCTTTTCCGTAGTTGCATATTTTGAATGCGAAAGCGGTTACGATATTTGTGCGATATCAGTAGATGGGGTTTGCGTTGAGCATCTAAAAGACACGCAAATGGGCGGCGTTTTAGACTTAGGTGAAGAGTTAAAATTCCTTGGATATCCGCATGGAATTTCAAGCACCTTACCGGGCAGATTGGCGTTTCCTAGCCCTTTAGTGAGGACTGCATTCTTCAGCGGTGTTATAAAGCAGGGAGATTTAGATCTCATAATCTTAGATGGATTTAACAATCCCGGATTTTCTGGCGGACCACTGTTTAAGATGACCGAACTAGGGGCATCTTTAGTGGGAATAATATCTTCGTATCGGTGGGAGGACGAACGGCACAGCCGAGTTTACAAGAGAGAGAACGGGGATAAAAATATAGTTGAAAATACATTTTCTGAAGCAAACAGTGGTTTGATTCAGGTTGTCCCAATTGGAGCTTTTATTAACGGAATATGGCCGAGTATTCGCCGTTATTCTTTTTGATATGTTTAATTTCAGAACACCTTAGTGGCCAAAATGGCTGCCCACAGCATCAGGTTGAGCGCGCCGCCTGCCAAGGTCCATCGCACAGCGTGGTATAGCAAACGCGCTTGGGCATCGATTGAGCGAATGAAGGTGGCGAACAGGCGCTGGCGCAATGCGGCGTCGCCGTCCAGTCCGTCGGTATCAAACTCCTCGCCCAGCAGCATTGCGCGCAGCGCAAAGGCGCATGAAATCACCAGTGGAATGAGCGCGACAATGTTTGCCAGCACGAAGGCAGGCTGGCTTGGCGCATCCAGCGACAGCGGCGCGCCGGGACTGGCCGAAATCGGGTGCGTGCCGATGGTGATAAGCAAGGCATTGAAGCCGAGCATCGCACCGAGACGGATCGAAAGGTCAAGATCGCGGTTTTCCAGAAATTCGAGATCGGCGATGAACCCCGGATCGGGCGGATCGCAACGCATCGTCTGGAAGGCGCGCAGGCGGGAGCGGAACGAGATGAAGCCCATGATGCCGACCATGCTATTGCGGAGAGACCGTGCGGGCAAGGTGCGCTGCACAAAATGTGCTGCGGGGAACGTCCTGCCTTGCCGACCATTGCCTGATCATCAAGGCGCCGTTTTGGCGTCACCTTTCAAAAAGGATGTCGGCCATGAACAAGGCCCTGATGTTTTCCGCGCTGGCCGCTGCAGCCTCGCTGACCGCCGCATGCACCAGCAATGGTTATTACGACCGGCCCGGCTACTCCCAAGGGAACGGTGATTGGGGCTATTATGATCGTGGATACTACGAGCAGAATGGCCGCTATGACTATGATCGGCCCGATCCGCGATACGGCAACCGGTATGAAGCAGACCGATATTATCGCAACAACTCTCAGTACCGCGAACGTCAGCTTTCAAACAACGACCGCGTCTATCGCGGGCGTGACGATCGCTACTATTGCCGCCGTTCGGACGGATCGACCGGATTGATCGTCGGCGGCGTTGGCGGAGCGGCGCTTGGGGCGATCATCGCACCGGGCGACAGCAGACCCTTGGGTGCCATAATCGGAGCAATCGGTGGCGCTGCAGCCGGTGCTGCGATTGACAGCGGAAATCGCAACAATCGGAATAATCGCAACAATCGCGACAACAACGTGCGCTGCCGCTAAGCTCGACCAACCCCCTCCCATTCGTGGGAGGGGCAGGGTCTTGGCAACGCGAATAGCGCGCGTCAGGTATTTTTCATGTTGTCCAGACCGGCAACTACACCTGTCTTCTGCGATGGGTTGGAGGCATTGAGCTTCTTTGGCTTTTCCGCTTTTGGTTTGCGGGTTTCCTTGCTCGACTTCTTTTGGCTCTTCGCCATTATCGTTCTCCTTGAGGCGATTGCCCGGCCTGCAGGTTAGACCTTTCAGGCCTCAATAGCGAACGCTAACGCGCCAGACGTCCCAGTATCTCATCCAACGCCGAGAGGAAGCGTGAGCGGTCATTCTTGGAGAAGGGTGCCGGGCCTCCGATGATATCGCCGCCAGCGCGCAAGTCTGCCATGATCGCTCGCGTTGCGATCTGGCTGCCGATGGAACTGGTTGTGAAGGGCTTGCCGGATGGAGAGAGCGTGCTCGCACCAGCCTTCAGGCAGCGGTCGGCGAGCAGGATATCGGCAGTGATGACGACGGCCTTTGCGTGGGCCGCCTCTGCGATCCAGTCATCGGCAGCGTCAAACCCGTCGCTCACCACCACGCGCCGCACCAGCGGATGCACGGGCACGCGGAAGGGTGAATTGCTGACGACCACCACCGGCACATCGCGGCGATAAGCCACCTTGTAGATTTCGTCTTTTACCGGACAGGCATCGCCATCGACGAGGATGGTCAGGCACGGCTCTTGCACAACTTCGTTCATGCCGCGTCATAGCGGCTCGACCTGTTTTGCGCCACCGCCTGCCGAATACATTCGCCAGATCACATTCAACCTGCTAACCGGCGGTCGCTGACGTCGAATTTTGCGACGGACTTCGGCAGAAACTCCCGCTTCTGCATTTCGGTGCGGCTGCGGCTTTTGACGACGATTTCCTTTCAATTGACGATTTTGACGCACGGCCTGTCTGCACTTTCGCAGCCGGGCAACCATCGTTCTTGAAAGGAACTCCCATGCCAGTAGGCACCGTAAAATTCTTCAACACCGAAAAAGGCTATGGCTTCATTCAGCCTGACAACGGCGGCGCGGACAGCTTTGTTCACATCTCGGCTGTTCAGGCTGCCGGCATGGCTTCGCTCGATAAGGACCAGCGCCTGAGCTATGAAGTCGAAACCGGCCGCAATGGCAAGGCTTCGGCTGTAAATCTCGCTTCGGCCTGATCCAGCACTTTTGAGGCGTTAGAGCCGGGCTGTTCAAAGCCCCTGCATCCTGCCAATGCGCAAGGATGACCTTCGCCTCTGAAGCTGAACTGCAAATCCGCCTTCGCCGCGCCGCGTTCAATCGCGCGCTGGCGGAGGCGGATTTGTCGTTTATCGGGCAGTTTCTCGCGCCTGATGCGATACTTGTCACCGGCACCGACAGTGCGGTGATAGCGGGGCGGAAAGCTCAGCTTGCTGCGTGGAAGCGCGAATTTGGTGCCACGCCGCGCACGATCTATACCCGCATAACGCAAAGCGTGATCGCATCGCCGGTCGAGCCGATTGCGATGGAGCATGGTCATTGGCACGGCATTGCCGATGGCTCGGGCATCGAGATTGCGGGCGGAACCTATGCGGCCAAGTGGCGGCGATATGACCGCGCATGGCTGCTCATAGCGGAGATCTTCGTCACGCTGGCCTAGGTAGAATGCCGGATGATGCTGTTTCCCGGAAATTGACCATAGGCGCGCATCGTCGCAGCCATGCTCATCCGTCCACAGACGTCCCAAACGCTGACGCAATGCTGGTACACCCGCATTCATCAACCCGTCACGCGCAAGGCTCGCGGCGAGGGTGGGATGCTGTTGTCAGTATGCCGCCATTGCCAGCGCGCGATACACTCGCACGGGGGCAAATCGTGGACGCTGGCTGACGGCATCGATCTGGACGAACTCGCGAGCCATTCGCGCATTCGCTACATCTGTGTGACCAGCGTGGACGATGGCATGATCGTTGCGCGCTATCCGATTGATCGCGACGCAGATGAGGTCGCCGTTCAGGCGCGGATCGAGGAGGTCATCGACCGGCACGAAGCCAAGGAGCCGGGCAGTGGGCTGGAAGTCAAACTGATGGGTGGGCCAACCCGGTAGAAAAGGAAAAGGGCGCAACCGCAACCGGAAGCGCCCTTTTGATCCTTACCGGCGCAGCAACATGCTGGCGCGGTTCACGGGTTTTGCGACGCTCGCCATCTGGCGAGGCATTCCCGTGTTGCGGTGCAGTCAATCGTTGGCAGCAGCTTTGCTGGCGATCGGCTTCACGTCCTTGACGTCGAAGGTTACCGGACGACCGTTGAAGCGGCCCGTGACGGTGCGCTTGGACACGCGCAGTTCGAAAGGCACCTTGCCGGCATAGGCCGAACCCTTGAGAACCTTGACGTCGCCCTGCTGTTCAGCAGTGTAATCGTACTTCACACCCTGGTAGGTGAACGAACCGGCTTCAGCTTCTGCAGCAACGGCGGGAGCGGCGACGAGGACGGCAGCGGCGAGAGCGATTGCAGACTTGATCATGGTAATGTCTCCTGGAAGATAAGGAAAGATTACCTTCAGCACCCTTATCTTGTTGCATTGCAGCATACTGTATGTGTGCAACGCGGCAATTGTATTTGCCGACCGCCCAGTTGCACAATCTGCAATCTGCGAAACCCCCGCTTAAAATCAGCATGTTAGGTGATTTGCGAGGCACCGGACCTGTGCATTGTTACGTATGCACGCATGCGCCAAGAGACCAAAAGTCAGCGCTTGCGAACAAACTCGGCGCGCAGGACCAGCCCTTTGATGCCGGGGTAGCGGCAGTCAATCTCTTGCGCATCGCCAGTCAGCCGGATCGACTTGATCAGCGTCCCCTGCTTCAGGGTCTGGCCTGCGCCTTTGACTTCAAGATCCTTGATCAGCGTGACCTGATCACCGTCGGCAAGCAGGTTGCCCACCGCATCGCGCACTTCGATGGTGGTTTCAGCAGCACGTTTTGCCGCAAGATCGGATGCTGCCATCCATTCACCGCTTTCCTCGTCGTAGACATAATCTTCGTCGTCGCTCATGATTTCCTCCATGTTTCTGCTCGGGCGGTGGCATGGTGTCGCAGCGAATGCCAGCAAAACGCGCTTCAGGATGGGGCAGAATGGGAACGGGCACTATGGACAGGACCATTGTCAGGTTGGGAGCCGCTGATGCGGATTTGGCGACCGCCACGCTGACAGCTGCGTTTATGGGCGATCCGGCGATGACTTGGCTGTTCCCGGATGATGACGTGCGCGCGCGGCGGCTGCCACCCTTGATGCGCTGGACGTTTGAGGATCACTTGCGGCACGGCATGGCGCTGGGCACGCCGGGGGCCGAGGCGGTAACGCTGTGGCGTCCGCCGGGCGCGGTTCACGAACATGCGCCGCTGACGCCGGCTGCCATGATGCGCTTCCTCGCCATGCTGGGGACGGCGGTGATGCGGGCAGAGCGGCTTGACCGGACGATCGAGCAGCACTTGCCGAAGGGAGAACAGCAATTCTACCTGCGCATGGCGGCGGTGCGGCCGGACTGGCAAGGGCAAGGGCTGGGCGGGCTGACGATCCGCGCGGGGCTGGCTGAAGTTGACGCTGCCGGGCTGCCGTCCGTTCTGGAGACGGCGACGGAAAGCAATGTCGGTCTATACCGCACGTTGGGGTTTGAAGTGATCGACACGTGGCATGTCGCCGGTGATGGTCCACGCTTCTGGACGATGACGCGGCCAACTCAGACGACGGCAGCGTAGATCAGTCGCGCGCCCAGCAGGACCATCAGCAGGTAGATGATCACATAGAATTTTTCGGGCTTCAGCACTTTCACGATGCGCACCGATAGCAGTGTGGTGGCGATGGCCAGCGGCACAAGCAGGGCCGCGGCGATAAGCACGTCATGCGTGAACGCGCCAAGGGCAAGGTAGCTGGGCACCTTGAACCAGTTGATCGCGGCAAACAGGATCGCGTTGGTCCCCGCGTAGGAGAGATGTGGCAGCTTGCGCGGGGTGACCCACATCTGGAACGGCGGCCCGCCAGCGTGGGCAACCTGGCTGGTAAAACCGGTGGCCATGCCAAACAGTGCACCGACCCAGCCGGGCGATGTGGACGCCGCCGCCACGCGCCCACCGCGTTCGATCCACAGTCGGTATACACCGAACAATAGGGTGATGCTGCCCAGGACGCCCATCAGCGCCTTTTCGTCGATCATTGCCGCCATTGCCCAGCCGATGGCGATGCCAAGAACTGCGCCGGGCAGCATCCAGCCGACGATCCACTTGTCCCACGAATGGCGGAATGCCCAGACGCTGACGACGTCCTGCACGATCAGGATGGGGAGCAGAATTGCCGCAGCGATGGACGGTGGCAGCGCCAGCGCCACTACCGGCGTACCCAGCGCGCCAAGCCCTGAAAACCCGCCTTTGGCCATGCCGACAAGGATGACGCCCGCAACGCAGGCGGCGAGAACTACCGGATCTGCAAGCAGCATGGGCCTAGGTCGCTCGGCCGCGCAAGGGCCAGTCCGTCACCCCACCGCACCACAGTGCAAGCCACACCAGCAATGGTTGCACGAACATCCGGGGGACATGATAGCCAAGACCAAGGCCGCCATCGGGGCGCGCCATGTCGAGAATGAAGTGGTTGATGTTGGCGGGAAAAACGCAGACTGCATAGAGCGCCAGCCCGGTGCCCGCCGCCTTGCGCAGCGGCAAGGAAAACCACTGGATCAACCCGACTGCGCCGAGAAGTTCGGCAACTCCGGTCAGCAACACGACGGCCTCGGGCGCCGGAACCCATGTGGGCATGATTGACAGAAATGGTTTGGGCGCAATGATATGGATGACGCCTGCCGCAAAGTAGAACAGCGCAAGGATCGCCCGAAGCATGCCGCGCATCACGCGCCGGGGTTCCATTCCGGCGGGGCGAGCGTAAAGCCCGCAAAATCGAATCCGGGGGCGACTACGCACGATACCAGCGCGTAACCGTGCGGTCCGTCCACAGCCTTGGCCGCCTGCCATTGCCCTGTTGGCACGACGCCTTGCAGAGTTTGCCCGGCATCGATTTCCGGGCCGAGGAATCGCTGTACGGGCGAAGCAGCATCGTCCTCGGCGATTTCCAGCAAGACCGGATCACCGCTCTGCCACATCCAGATCTCGTCCGCGTCGACGGTGTGCCAGTGCGAACGGTCCCCCGTGCGCAGGAGGAACAGGATTGCGGTGCTGGCAGGGCGCTTGTGGGGTGCGGCCTGCGCGCGCCACGTTTCGCGATAGTAACCGCCTTCAGGGTGTAGCGAGAGGCCGAGTTTGTCGATCAGATCTTCGGCGGTGAGCATCGCTTGGGTTTTGCGCCGGGAGATTGGCATGTCAATCACCACACCGCAGGTTCCAGAACAAGGGTGCACTCCGCAATCGACGTCCAGCCAAAGTCGGCGATTATGTCATTGCTTTCGCGGGGCGTGCGGTCCGCTGCGAGGGACCAAGTAACGTGCCACACTTTTCCATCGGGCCGTGCTGTCGAGCCGTTGACCGCCACGACCATCGCTTCAACGCCTGCACCATCGTCTGCCCGCCCGACAATTCTTGCCTCTTCAACAGGCGGTGGCGATGTATCGCCGACAATTGAGAGCGTCACATGATCGGCGACAACCCGGGCGTAGGCAGGCGGCAGTTGCTCCAGCAGGGTGTCACGACATTCGCGGGTGAGCTTCCATCCGATTGTCATGCCAACCTGCCGTTAAACTGCTTGCTATTACTGCGGCGTAATCAGCGCGCCGGTGACCCAGATGATCGTCAGCGCCCCGATTGCGAGGAACAGGCCACCGGCCAGAACCCAGCGCATGATGTTGGAGGTTTCCCCGCCGCGCGCTTCTTCTGTGGTGATGTGCGTCTCTTGGCCATGCTTTTCCACGGAGCTTCTCCTTATGCATTCCCGGAACTTGCCGAGTCTACGCTTGGGGAAGCCCCCTGTTCCGGTGCTGTTCGAACAATCGGGTTCGCACAAGCGGGCCGGAACGATGGAGAAGGCCGCCGGATCAGTCGCGCAGAAGCTCGTTGATGCCGGTCTTGCTGCGGGTCTGCGCATCAACCGTCTTGACGATGACCGCGCAATAGAGCGACGGGCCAGGGGTGCCATCGGGCAGCGGCTTGCCGGGCAGGGCACCGGGGACGACAACGGCATATGGCGGCACGCGGCCAATGTGGACTTCGCCGGTCGCCCGGTCGACGATCTTGGTTGAAGCGCCAAGATAGACGCCCATCGAAAGCACAGCGCCTTCGCCGACGATCACGCCTTCGGCTACTTCCGAACGCGCTCCGATGAATGCGCCGTCCTCGATGATGACAGGGCCGGCCTGCAGCGGTTCGAGCACGCCGCCAATGCCGGCACCGCCCGAGATATGCACGTTCTTGCCGATCTGCGCGCACGATCCGACGGTGGCCCAGGTATCGACCATCGTGCCTTCATCGACATAGGCACCGATGTTGACGAAGCTTGGCATCAGCACCACGCCCTTGGCGATGTGCGCACCCTTGCGCGCCACAGCGCCCGGAACAACGCGGAAACCGGCATCACGGAAGCGGTTTTCGCCCCACCTGGCAAACTTCGAAGGCACCTTGTCAAACGCCGGAGCGCCACCTGCGCCATGTTCGATCACGGCATTGTCGTTCAGGCGGAACGAGAGCAGCACGGCCTTCTTGAGCCACTGGTTGACCTGCCATTCGCCGCCAACCTTTTCGGCGACGCGCGCCTTGCCACTGTCCAGCAGTTCGAGCGCGGCTTCCACCACTTCGCGCACGGCGTCGCTGGCAGGCGTTACATTCGCGCGGTCTTCCCAGGCGGCTTCAACGGCGGCTTCGAGCTGGGTCATGGTGTTTCTCCGTGGGCAATCGGTATGGAACAAAATTGCGCGGCCACTAGCTTAGCGAAGCAGGATCGGCAAGGCTCGCCAGCGTGTGATCCAGCCACTTCTCGATGTCGTCTGCCACCACATCGATGGCGGCATCGTCTTTGGCCCGGTCACCCCAGTCTGTGGCAAGGTCCAGCCACACGGTCTGCATCCCCAGCGCCTTGGCCGGGGCCAGATTGCGTGCCATGTCTTCAACGAACACGGCCGTTTCAGGTGTGAACCCGAAAGCTTCGATCATGGAGATGTAGGCCGAAGGCTCGGGCTTTGGCCGGTATTGCATGGCGTGGATGTCCCACACGCCTTCAAAGCTGTCCTCCAGCCCCAGACCGGCAAGGACTTTGGCGGCATAGGCATCGTCGCCGTTTGTAAAGAGCAGCTTGCGTCCCGGCAGCGCTGCCAGACGATCGGCAAGGCGCGGCGCGGCTGCCAGCGGGGTCATATCGATATCGTGAACGAAGCCGAGGAATTCGTACGGTTCGGTCGCATGATAATGCATCAGACCCGAAAGCGTGGTGCCGTGATCGTGGAAATAGAGCTTTTGCACGCGCCGCGCTTCCGTCGCGTCGCAGCCGAGCAGGTTCTGGATGAACTGGCCCATCCGCTCGTCAATCTGGTCAAACAGGCGCGTGGATGGGGGATAGAGCGTGTTGTCCAGATCGAAGATCCAGCAATCGACGCAATAGGGATCGAAAGGCATCGGGCAACTCGCACACGCGCGCGGCAGGAATGCCGCTTGCGATCAGGCGCATACCATCACGCAAGCGGGCTTACCACCTTGCCCTGTTGCCCCTATGGCTTCAACGTGATGTGGAGCAGCTTTGCGCCTTCGCCATCTTCCAGCACGTAAATCGATCCGTCAGGAGCCTGCTCGATTTCGCGGATGCGATTGCCAAGGTCGATGCGTTCAAGCTCTTTCGCCTTTGCGCCTTCAATTCCCACGCGAACGATGCCACCGCTGGCAAGACCGGCGATCAGCGCCTGTCCTTGCCACTGCGGGAAAGCCTTGCCGGTGTAGAAGATCATGTTGCCCGGCGCGATCACCGGATTCCAGCTGATTGCGGGCTGGGCAAGATCGGGGCGGGTGCTGTTGCGCGGGATGGGCTTGCCGTCATAGTGATCGCCGTCGGACACCATTGGCCAGCCATAGTTCTTGCCCGGCTCCACAAGGTTGATTTCGTCACCGCCCGCAGGCCCATGTTCTATATCCCACAGCCGTCCATCGGGCGAAAACGCAATGCCCAACAGGTTGCGGTGGCCGAAGGACCAGATCTGCGCGGTCACGCCGCCCTTTTCTGCCATCGGATTTTCGGGGGCAGGGGTGCCATCGGGCAGCAGCCGCAAAACCTTGCCGAGGTTGGCGGTCAGATCCTGTGCTGGCGTGAACTTCTGCCGGTCACCCGAGGTGACGTACAGATACTTGCCATCTGGTGAAAACGTCATGCGGTGGGAATAGTGCCCCTTTCCGCTGACCTTGGGGAACTGCCGCCAGATCACGCTGAGGCCTTCCAGCTTCGGCGCGTCACCCATGACCAGCCTGGCCCGGCCGACGACTGCGCCGCGCGTATCGCCATCACCCTGTTCAGCCCAACTGAGATAGACCATGCCACTCGTTGCGAAATCCGGTGCGGCGATCACATCGCCGAACCCACCTTGGCCACCATAGGCGACCTTTGGCGTTCCGGAGACGTTCACGGCTTTGTCCGACCCTTCGCGCCACAATTTCAGCACGCCCTTCTTCTCGGTTATCAGCGCCATTTCGGTGCCCGGAAGAAAGGTCATTGCCCACGGCTCATCGAACGAGGCTACATCGGTCACCGCGATGCCTGCCGCTTCGGGGGGCGCACCTTGGGCGGAGTCTTGTGCGGAAATTGAGGAGCCGCAGCTTGCGAGGAGCAAGGTGAGCGGCGATAGCGAGCGCAGGATCGGATTCGTCATGCCCTATACAATGCCCTCAACCGCTTCTGGTGCCACCACCTTTTCGTCCATGCTGACAATCGGCGTTGACGAAGCCGGTCGCGGGCCGCTGGCAGGGCCGGTGGTTGCCGCCGCTGTTGTGCTGTGCAAGCCGCGCCCATCGGGGCTGGACGATTCCAAAAAGCTTTCCGCCAAACGCCGTGCCGAACTCGAAGCGGTCATCAAACGCCGCTGTCGCTGGGCGGTGGGTGTGGTGGAGCCGGAAGAGATCGACCGTCTGAACATCTTCGGCGCGACGATGCTGGCCATGACGCTGGCAGTTTCGGCACTGTGTAAGCAATTGGCGCAGGACGAGGGCGTGGGCGAAGTGCTGATAGACGGCAATCTCACCCCGCATGGCCGCCGCTCCGAATGGTGCTGGCCTGCACGCGCCATCGTTGGCGGCGATGCGCTGGAGCCGTGCATTTCGGCTGCCTCGATCATCGCCAAGGAACATCGCGACCGGATCATGCGCGCGGCGGCGCTGGATCATCCGCACTATGGCTGGGAGCGGAACGCGGGTTACGGCACCCCGGAACACCTTGCCGCCCTTCGCACCCACGGCGCAACGCCGCTGCACCGCCGCAGCTTCGGTCCGGTTGCGCAGTTGTTGCTGCTCTGAAAAAAGTTGCCGGTGAGTCTGTGTGGGCACACCACTACATGTTGAGTCCTACGGTGGCGGGCAGACTCTACATATCGATAAGGACTCGTTCCGTTCTCATTTCTGATGCGCCGCGACTCGCCCAAATCTGGCGAGTCGCGGCTTGACGCGGGACTCGCGATGACTCAAACGGGGGCTTATCAACAGGGGTCAGGGACGAGATATGGTAGTCGCAGTCAAGGAGCGCGCGCTCAAGGTTCAGGCCAAAGCTTTGCGTGCCGCTCCGGCAAAAGTGCTGAAGGCTGACGTTGCCCTTCCGCGCAACCAGATCCTGCGCGGCGATTGCATTGCTGAAATGCGCAAGTTGCCTGATGCCTCGATCGACATGATCTTTGCCGATCCGCCATACAACCTGCAACTGGGTGGTGATCTGGCGCGCCCGGATGGCAGCCATGTTGATGCGGTGACGAACGACTGGGACAAGTTCTCCAGCTTTGCGACCTATGACCAGTTCACCCGCGAATGGCTGGTAGAGGCGCGTCGCCTGCTCAAACCCGATGGTTCGATCTGGGTAATCGGCAGCTATCACAACATCTTCCGCGTCGGCACGATCCTGCAGGATCTCGGCTTCTGGATCTTGAACGACATCATCTGGCGCAAAGCCAACCCGATGCCCAACTTCAAAGGCACGCGCTTTACCAATGCGCACGAAACGCTGATCTGGGCCTCGAAGAGCGAGAAATCGAAGTACACCTTCAACTACCGCGCAATGAAGACGCTAAACGATGAATTGCAGATGCGTTCGGACTGGGTGCTGCCGATCTGCTCCGGCCCCGAACGCCTGCGCCGCAACGGCACCAAAGCGCACCCCACGCAAAAGCCGGAAGCACTGCTGTACCGCGTGATGCTGGCCACCACCAACAAGGGTGACGTAGTGCTCGATCCGTTTTTCGGCACCGGCACGACCGGCGCGGTGGCCAAGCGTCTGGGCCGCGACTGGATCGGCTGCGAGCGCGAAGATGATTACATCGAAGTGGCGCTTGAGCGCATCGAACTCGCACTGCCGCTGGATGAATCTTCGCTCGTTACCATGCAGTCAAAGCGCTCCGCTCCCAAGGTTGCCTTCGGCGCGCTGGTGGAAAGCGGATACCTGACTCCGGGCACGCGCCTTACAGCGAAGAAAGGCCGCTTCACCGCGGTGGTTCGCGCCGATGGCTCGCTCCAGTCCGATGCCGAACTGGGATCGATCCACGGTCTGGGTGCAAAGCTGCAAGGCGCGCCTTCATGCAATGGCTGGACGTTCTGGCACGTTGAGCACGAAGGCGAGGTCAAGCCTATCGACGCACTACGGCAGCTCTACTTGCTTGCTGTGGAAGACTGATAGCCTAAAAACGCCACCGCGCCCCCGCGCAGGCGGGGGCCTCAGGCAACCCGGCGGAACCTCTTGTGCATGATCGCCAGAGGTTTCCGCCTTCGCGGGGACGCGCTAATGCCATCAGTTTACATCCGCCCCATCGCCATTGCCGAAAGCCCGCAGTCCGAAGAAGGCGCGGCCATTCGCCTCGGCGGTGGCTTGGTCTACGCTAGCCGTTTTGCGCTCATCGTGCGCGATGGCGCAAGGATCACCGCCCGCCAGCGCCTCGGCACGGCAGACATGCCCTCGGCCATTGCGGCGCTGCCCGATGCCCTTGCTGCCGAAGCCACCACCCAGTGGGAAAACCTGCGCCGCAGCCACGCTCCGCTTGCCTGCGGCCAGCGCATGCTCCGGCTCGACCAGCCTCAGATCATGGGCATTCTCAACGTCACGCCCGACAGTTTCTCCGATGGCGGCCAGTTCCTGGACAAGCCTGAAGCCGCGCTCGACCATGCTCACGCCATGCTTTCAGGCGGCGCAGGGTTGATCGACATTGGCGGTGAATCCACGCGCCCCGGTGCCGCCGCCGTTTGGGAAGGGGACGAGATCAAGCGCGTCGTTCCGGTGATCGAAAAGCTTGCATCAGCAGGTGCAGCCATCTCCATCGACAGCCGCCGCTCCACCGTGATCGAAGCCGCCCTCGCGGCGGGCGCGCACATCGTCAATGACGTTTCGGCCATGCGCCACGATCCACGCACCGCTGAAATTGTGGCGAAATCCGGCGCTCCTGTGGTCTTGATGCATGCCCCCGGTACGGACGGCGATCTTCATGCCGATGGCGAATACGCCGATGTCGTGCTTGATGTGTTTGATGCCTTGCGTGAACGCCGCGATGCAGCGCTGGCCGCTGGCATCGCGCGCGACAAGATCCTGCTCGATCCCGGCATCGGCTTTGGCAAGTCGCTGGCAGAAAACCTTGCGCTTATCAACGCGCTGCCGCTGTTTCACGCGCTGGGCCAACCGATCCTGTTTGGCGCAAGCCGCAAACGCATGATCGGTGCCTTGTCAAACGAAGTGCCCGCACACCAGCGCATGGCAGGCTCGGTCATGCTTGCGATCAAGGCAATGGACGCTGGGTGCCAGATGGTTCGCGTCCACGATGTGGCAGAAACCGTGCAAGCCTTCCACGTGTGGCGCGGTCTGCGGGATGCCGCGCTGACCGATTTCAGCCAGTTGGTCTAAAGCGAAACGCCGCCGTCGCTGACAAGGCACGTGCCGGTGATCGTGGCGGCAGCGGCTGACAGCAGGAAGCCGATCTGCGCGGCCACTTCATCGGCACTGGCAAAGCGGCCAAGCGGCGTTGCGTCCTTCGCCATAGCGGCCAGAGCCTCGGCTCGCCCGCCATGCTGCTCCACCAGTGGCGCGAACCATTCGGCACTGTCCCAAATTCCTGTATCGACCCCACCCGGTGCAATTGCGTTCACACGCACGCCAAACTTCGCTGCCTCTGCCGCTGCCACGCGCGCCAGTTGGATGGTTGCAGCTTTCGATGCAGAATAGGCCGCCGTACCCGCCGCTGCTTTCACGCCCGACACCGAAGCCGTCGCGACGATTGAGCCGCGCCCGGCCTTTTTCATCGCGCGCATCGCCGACCGGAGCGACAGGAACATGCCATCAAGGTTGACTGCCATCGTCTTGCGCCAGGTTGCGATGTCGAGATCGACAATGTCGCCACCGCTGGCGATTCCGGCGTTCAGCACTGCATAATCGATCTGTGGCAGTTCGCGCTCGAACAGTTTCCACAAATTGGGATCGGTTACATCTCCGCCAAGCGCATGAACCTTGCAGCCAAGATCCAGTTTATCCAAACCGCGCCGGTTAATATCGATCAGGTAAAGTTCGCCGATGCCTTGTGCATCAAGCCAGCGAGCCGCCGCAGCACCGATTCCCGATGCCGCGCCAGTGACGAGCGCGGTGCGCCCTGCAAATTCGGATTCCCCAGACATGGACCAAGGCTAGCGCCAATCAGGCCGCGTTGTCGATTCCCAGTTCGGAAAGCTTGCGATAAAGGGTCGAGCGTCCGATCCCCAACCGCCGTGCAACTTCGGTCATGCGTCCGCGATAGTGGCCGATGGCCAGCCGGATCACATCGGCTTCGATATCTTCCAGCGGCCGCAAGTTGCCGTCGGCCGCAAATAGCGTGATGCCAGCACCGTCGGTCACGCTCGGTACGCGCCGGTTGCCCTCGCCGATCAGGTTGGAAAGGTTCGGAAAATCCTGCGGCGTCAGGGCTTCCCCATCGCAGAACACCGCCGCCCGGAACAGCGTGGCCTGCAACTGGCGAACATTGCCCGGCCAGTCATAGGCCCCCAGCAGTGCCAGCGCACCATCGGTAATGCCCAGCGGCCTCAGACCCGGCTGTTCACCGATTCGCGCCAGAAAATGGCGGGCGAGTGCTGCAATATCTGCGGGCCGCTCACGTAGCGCCGGTAAAGTCACATGCGTTTGCGTCAGCAGCGCAAGCAGATCGGAACGGAAATCGCCTGTTTCCACCAGATCGCGAATTCCCGCGTTGGCGCAGGCGATAACGCGCACATCAACGCGGAATGAATGGCGCGCACCAATCGGCTGCACATCGCCGCGCTCAACAAAGCGCACCATCCGCTCCTGCACATTCTCGGGCAGTCGGTCGATTTCATCAATCACCAACGTGCCGCCATCGGCGTGTTGCAGAAGGCCCACGTGCCGCTCAAACGCCCCGGCAAACGCACCCTTTTCGTGGCCGAACAGGGCGGATTCGATCTGGTTGGCTGGAATGCCGCCTGCGTTGATTGCCCGCAGGCCTGCCTTGGCGCGCGGGCTGGCGGCATGCATTGCGCGCACCAGCATCTCTTTGCCGGTGCCACTTTCGCCCTCGATCATCACGTTGGAATGGGTGCGAGCCGCCTTCGCTGCCACGGCCAAGGCCGCACGGAAGGCAGGCGCTGCACCGATCATCGAATCGAAATCGAGTGGAGCGCCCAGCTTTTCGGTCAGCGGCTGCAGTTCAATCGCATCGGTTTCACGCGTGGTCGCGCTGCGGAGCGCCTGCAACAGGCGTTCCGGAGCCACCGGCTTGATCAGATAGTCAGTCGCGCCGGCACGCATCGCTTCCACTGCGAGAAGCGGCGAACTGCTCGTCGTCAGCATCAGAATCGGTAGTGCAGGGCGGCGCGCTTTCAATTCGGCAATCAGCGCGCAAGCATCGTCGCCCGGAACCCACTGGTCCAGAATGATCGCGCCAAGCTGCATCCCCTGCCGCGTGCCGAGCGTAGCAATGGCGCTTTCCGAATCGCGGGCGATGATCGTGCGCCATCCCTCCCGCGAAGCCAGTGCCGAAATCAGGCGGCACTGGGCGGGTTCATCATCAATCAGCATGAGAAGGCGCTGTTCGGACTCCTGCATGACCTGTACTTTTGACTCCCCCCGCATTTGCGTCAGGAGCGCAGGACTACCCGGATTGGGTAAAGAGCCGATTAAGCGCGTCAAAACGGATTCAACTGTCCGGGTCGCTGCGCACTTGAGTGCCAGGCAACCCGTCGCTAGAGCAGTCAGGCTGCGCCGGAATGGGCGCGTAAATTTCATTGGGGAAGAACATGGCTCCTGCAAATGACATCAAGGCCGCCAAGGCTACCTACGACGGCTTCATCAATCTGGTGAAGTGGTCCACACCGCTGATCTGCGTGCTCGTGCTCGTGGTCATCCTGGTGATCCAGTAACAGCGCCGTGGCGGGGGCAATGAAGATCGCCGTCCTTCGGGAACGCGCGGCAGGGGAGAGCAGGGTTTCGGCATCGCCGGAGACTGTGAAGAAGTTCATTGCCCTCGGTGCCACAGTGGCCGTGGAAAGCGGGGCAGGGGTCACCGCCTCGATTTCCGACGAGGAATACCGTGCCGTTGGTGCGGACGTTACCGACAACCCCGTGGCCGGTGCAGACATCGTGCTGGGCGTGCAGGGGCCTGACGTAGATCAGCTATCGGGTGTCAATCCCGGCGCATGGATTGTCGCCAGCCTCGATCCTTTCACCAAGCGTGAACGTGTCGATGCCTATGCCGCCGCTGGTTTTGAAGCGCTGGCAATGGAATTCATGCCGCGCATCACCCGTGCGCAGAGCATGGATATACTGTCCTCGCAATCCAACCTCGCGGGCTACAAGGCGGTGCTGGTCGCCGCCAATCTCTATGGCCGCGCTTTCCCAATGATGATGACGGCGGCAGGCACGGTATCTGCAGCCAAAGCCTTCATCATGGGTGTAGGTGTTGCAGGCCTGCAAGCCATCGCTACCGCTCGCCGCCTCGGCGCGCAGGTTTCAGCAACGGACGTGCGCTCTGCCACGAAGGAACAGATCCAGTCGCTCGGTGCCAAGCCGATCTTCGTGGAAAACGTCGCCGGGATCGAAGGTGAGGGTGCAGGCGGCTATGCCACCGAAATGTCCGAGGAGTACCAGACGGCGCAGGCCGAACTGGTCTCCAGCCACATTGCCAAACAGGACATCGTCATCACCACCGCGCTGATCCCGGGCCGCGCCGCGCCCCGACTGATCAGCGACGCGCAGATCGCCACGATGAAGCCCGGGTCGGTCATCTTCGACCTTGCCGTGGCGCAAGGCGGCAATGTCGAAGGGTCAGTGCCCGATCAGGTGGTCGAAAAGCACGGCGTCAAGATCGTCGGCTATTCGAACACGCCCGCGCACCTGCCCGCCGATGCCTCGGCACTGTTCAGCCGCAACCTGTACAACTTCCTCTCGGCCTTCTGGGACAAGGAACAGGGCAAACCCGTTCTGGACGAGGAAATCGGCAACGCCATCCGCCTGACGCAGGGCGGCAAGGTGGTGAACGAGAGGTTGTTGGGTTGAGCGCTCCGGGCCGTGTCCCCAATCCTCCCCGGCACGGGGAGGGGGACCGCCCGAAGGGGGGTGGAGGGGGTTC
>Ga0209066_10000450_pt1 | contig 60229 bp, 55 predicted proteins | sample All_14_2_FD_187198 | JGI IMG/M metagenome (GOLD analysis project Ga0209066, IMG submission 187198) | Freshwater microbial communities in response to fracking from Pennsylvania, USA - Allegheny Zone_MetaG_DW_15 (SPAdes) (version 2) ...
CCCCCCGGAGGCTTTCCTCCCCATTTTCCCGATGAACATCATCGAACAGGAAATGTCGACCCAACCGTGGATCGATATCCCCGATGAAATCATCCACCACCTCCTCCGCTGGCGCCCGACCCCGCTGCGCCGCGCTGTCTGGCTGGAGAAACACCTCAAGACCCCGGCCAAGATTTACTACAAGGACGAATCCGTCTCTCCCGGCGGATCCCACAAACCGAACACCGCCATCGCCCAGGCCTGGTACAACAAACAGGCGGGCACAAAAACCCTCACCACGGAAACCGGCGCCGGCCAGTGGGGCTCCGCGCTCAGCATGGCGTGCCAGTTGATGGGTATTGAATGCAAGGTGTTCATGGTCCGGATCAGCTTCGATCAAAAGCCTTTCCGCAAAATGCTCATGCGCACGTGGGGCGGCAATTGCGTCGCCAGCCCCTCGATGGAAACGAATGCCGGCCGCTCCTTTCTGGACCACGATCCGGATTCCCCCGGCTCCCTCGGCATGGCCATTTCCGAGGCGGTCGAGGCCGCGGTGAGCGACACCACGGGCTCCACCAAGTACTCGCTGGGCTCCGTGCTCAACCACGTCATGCTCCACCAGACCATCATTGGCCTCGAAGCCAAAAAACAACTGGCCAGCATCGGCATCAAGAATCCGGACATCGTGATCGGCTGTGCCGGGGGTGGGTCTAATTTTGCGGGGCTCGCCTTCCCCTTCACCCGCGACAAGATCCACGGGGCCAACATCGAAATCATTCCCTGCGAGCCCTCAAGCTGCCCCACCCTCACCAAGGGCATCTTTGCCTACGACCACGGCGACACCTCGGGATACACCCCGCTCATGGCCATGCACACGCTCGGGCACAGTTATGTTCCCAAGCCCATCCATGCCGGCGGACTCCGCTACCACGGTATGTCCCCCATCGTCTCGCAGGCTGTCGTGGAAGGCCTGATGGCCCCCCGTGCCATCCAGCAGTTGGAGGCCTTCGAAGCGGCCATCATCTGGGCGCGCACTGAAGGATTCATCATCGCCCCCGAAACCTCGCACGCCGTGGCGGGAGTGATCCAGGAAGCCCTCAAGTGCCGGGAAGAAGGAAAAGAAAAGACCATCGTCTTCACCCTCTCCGGGCACGGTCTGATGGATCTGCAGGGTTATGACAAGTATTTGAACGGCGACCTGCACAATTACGAGCACCCGGCGGAAGACATCGCCAAAGCCGAGGCCGAGTTGTCCCAGTATCCCAAAGCCGAAGCCCGCAAATCCGGGAAGTGGTAAATCAGACCCCCCGGCCGGGAAGTGGAAGTTTTCCCCGGAGTGCTTTCTGCTTTTCCGTCCGGTCCAGCTTTTTGAAGGCGATCTCCGCCTTCAAGGCCTGCGATTTGTTTTTCATGGGCCAGGAGCGCCGGAGCTTCAAGGGGCCCCTGCCCCGGGTATAACGAGCCCCCTTGCCGGATCGGTGGGCGGCCAAACGCTTTTTCAGGTCGTTGGTGATCCCGCAGTAAAGGCTGCCATCGCCGCAGCGCAGAACGTAAAGCACCCAGGCTTTCCGGAGTTTCCGGTTTCTGGTTCCTGGTTTCTTGGAGGGAGCCATCCTTCGGCAAATCATCCCCATTTTTCGATTCCCGTCCATGGCCTTTAAAAGCTCCCCCCCTCCAAACCTGCCTTGCTCTGTTTCCTCCGTTCCCTCCTGTTCAAACTGCCTTCCCCCCCCGGATTTAATCGCTTGAGACTCGGAAACCCGGCGTTTAGTACCGAATCGTGAAAAATGAGTCGATCAAGGTTGCTTATGTGGCCGGCCTGGCCCGCCTGAAGCTGACCCCCGAAGAAGAATCCCTTTTCCAAACCCAACTGGGCAATATTTTGAGCTACGTCGAACAGTTGAACGCCGTGGATACGTCCTCGGTGCCCGACCACCCCATCGACCCCCATTTGCCCGTCAATGTCCTCCGGCTGGATGAAATCCGCCCCAGCCTCAGCCGCGAGGCCTCCCTCCAGAATGCCCCGAAGCAGGCCGACCACCTCCTGCTCATGCCCAAAATCGTCGAATAATCCCATGAGCCTCTCTTCCTCCACCATTGCCGGCCTCCGCCGCGACCTCGCCTCCGGCAAAACCTCTTCCAAAGAAATCGTTCAGGACCTCCTGGCCCGCATCGACAAGGTCGACCCCAAGGTCAAAGGCTACCTGCGCGTCAACCGCGAAGCCGCCCTCAAGGATGCGGACACGGCCGACCTTTCCAAACCCCTCGGCGGCATCCCCATCGCCATCAAGGACAATATCAATGCCCTCGGCGAGGGCTGCACCTGCTCGTCCAAGATCCTTGAGGGCTACAAATCCCCCTACGATGCCACCGTGATCCGCAAACTGCGCGAGGCGGGGGCCATCCTGCTCGGAAGGACGAACATGGACGAATTCGCCATGGGTTCCTCCACGGAGCATTCCGCCTATCAAAAGACCCGCAACCCTTGGAACCTCGATTGCATTCCCGGCGGAAGCAGCGGCGGTTCGGCGGCGGTGGTGGCGGCCGACGAGGCCATTGCCGCCCTCGGTTCGGACACGGGCGGGTCCATCCGCCAACCGGCGGCGCTTTGCGGTTGTGTCGGACTCAAACCCACCTACGGCCGCGTTTCCCGCTACGGATTGGTCGCCTTTGCTTCCTCCCTGGACCAGATCGGCCCGCTGACCAAGACCGTCGAAGATTCCGCCCTTCTGCTCAATGTCCTTTCCGGCCATGACCCGATGGAAAACACCAGCCGTCCGGTCGCGGTGCCTGATTACACGGCCAAACTCAACCAGCCCATCAAGGGCCTCCGCATCGGCATACCCAGGGAGTATTTCGCCGAGGGCATGGACAAGGAAATCGAAGCCGCCATCCGCAAGGCCATCGACTGGTATGCCTCCCAGGGCGCCGAGATTGTCGACGTCACCCTGCCCCACACCTCCGCCGCCATCGCGGTCTATTACATCATCGCCACGGCCGAGGCCTCCGCAAACCTCGCCCGGTTCGACGGGGTCCGTTACGGTCACCGTTCCTCCGAAGCCGCCGATCCCCTGAGCGTCTACAAGAACTCCCGGGCCGAAGGATTCGGTCCCGAAGTCAAACGGCGCATCATCCTCGGCACCTATGTGCTCAGTTCGGGTTATTACGACGCCTATTACAACCGGGCCCAGAAAGTCCGCCAGTTGCTGATGCGTGATTTCGAACAGGCCTTCCAAAAATGCGATGTGATCCTGACCCCGACTTCGCCCGGGCCCGCCTTCAAATTCGGCGAGAAAACCAACGATCCGCTCCAGATGTATCTCGCGGACATCTACACCATCGCGGTCAACCTGGCCGGTGTCTGCGGGCTGTCCCTTCCCTGCGGATTCACGTCCTCGAAACTTCCCATCGGCCTGCAATTGATCGGCCCCCACTTCGGCGAGGAAACCCTCCTCCGCACCGGCCACGCCTACGAAACCTCGCATGAATGGGCCAAACAACGCCCCCCTCTTGCTTAAAACTTAAAACCCAAGACTTAAAACTTCGATGCAATACGAAGCCATCATCGGCCTGGAAGTACACGTCCAGCTCAAGACCCAGTCGAAAATGTTCTGCGGCTGCCGCAACGAATACGGCGGGGCCACGAACACCCACACCTGCCCGGTTTGCCTGGGCCTCCCCGGCGCCCTGCCCGTTCCCAATGCCGAGGCCATCGAGCGCACGGTCCTGACCGGCTTGATGCTCAACTGCCACATCGCGGAAATCTGCAAATTCGACCGGAAGAACTACTTCTACCCGGACATGCCCAAGAATTACCAGATCTCGCAGTATGACATGCCCCTCTGCGAAGGCGGATATGTCATTCTGGGCAAATACGCCTTCCCCAAGGAAACCCAGAAGGATCCCATTTCCGACGCCGGGAAAAAAATCCAACTCACGCGCATCCACCTCGAGGAAGACGTGGCCAAGTCCCAGCACTTTGAGACCACCAGCGGCATCGACTTCAACCGCGCGGGCACTCCCCTGATGGAAATCGTCACCGAGGCCGACATCCGTTCGCCCGAGGAGGCTTTCGCATTCCTGACCACCCTGAAACAGATCCTGATCTACGGCGGGGTGAGCGATGCCGACATGGAAAAAGGCCAGTTGCGCTGCGACGTCAACGTGAGCGTCCGTCCGGTGGGCCAGGAAAAATTCGGCACGAAGTGCGAAGTGAAGAACATGAACTCGATCAGCGGGGTACGCCGGGCGTTGGCGTATGAAATCCAGCGCCAGATCGGGATTGTTTCCGCCGGGGGAACCCTGCGCCAGGAAACCCGCCGCTGGGATGATCCCGCGGGCCAGACCCAATTGATGCGGATCAAGGAAGACGCGCACGACTACCGCTACTTCCCCGATCCCGACCTCCTTCCTGTCCGGACGACCGAAGGGATCACCGATGCGGCCCGGAAACGGCTTCCCGAACTTCCCCACCAAAAGAAAGCGCGTTTCGTCCGCGACCACGGGGTGGGCGACTACCAGGCCGAGGTGCTGGTGGCCGACGGTCTTTTGGCCAGTTATTTCGAAAAAGCCGCCGCCAAGGCAAAAAACAAAGGGGCCGTGGCCAATTTCCTCATCAATGACTTCCTGGCCACCGAGCCCGATCTCGCCGTGGTCCAACTCCCGCCCGAGCATTTCGGGGAACTGTCCAACTTGGTGGAAGAAGGCAAAATCAACTCCAGACAGGCCAAGGACGTATTGGCCCACATGCTCGAAAGCGGGGAAAATCCCGCTGCCATCGTCGAGAAAAAGGGCATGGCCCAAGTCAGCGACCTGGGGGCCCTTGAGGCTCTTTGCGACCAGGCCATCGCAGCCAACCCCAAAAGCGTGGAAGACTACAAATCGGGCAAAACCGCCGCCATCAACGCCTTCAAGGGTTTTGTCATGAAAGCCACCAAAGGCCAGGCCAACCCGGCGGTGGTCGACGAAATTTTACGCAAAAAGCTGTGATTGTCCTTGGCAGAAGGACGGTGCCTTCTTAACTTTTAAAACTTAAGATGGCTCCGAATGACGATTACATCTTGGAATTGCTGGTCAATGCGGGGACCCTGACCCACGAGCACGCATTGCAGGTCCGGCTTGATGCGGCCAACAACAACCGCAGCGCCTTTGATGAAATCGTCTCATCCGGCCAGGCCAGCCGCGATGATATCCTGCAATTGATGTCCACCGATTGCGGGATGGAATTTTCCCCGGAAATCGAGCACATCCAGGCCGAGGCCGTTTCCCTACTGAAGAAATCCCAGGCCCGCCACTACGGCGTCATCCCGGTCCAACGCTTCCCCCACTCCATCCAAGTCGCGATTTCCGACCCGATGGACTTCCAAACCCTCGATGCCCTCCGCTACCTCATGAAGGCGGACATCGAGCCGATCGTCGTTCCCAGGGAAAAAATCGAACAGGCCATCTCCACCCACTACGGGGCCACTGACGAATCGGTGGACGCCCTGATCAACGAATACGGGTCCGACGAGGAATTGGTGGTCAAAGGCGACCCCGCTGCGGCGGTCAGTGATGAGGTCGAGGGCGGCGAAGGCGACGCACCGATCATCAAGATGGTTTACGGCATCATCATGGATGCCTACCGGCTCAAGGCGAGCGACATTCACATCGAGCCCCTGGAAAAACGATTCCGCCTGCGGTACCGCATGGACGGGGTTCTCCAGGAAATGCGCGATCCGCCCAAACGCCTCCAGTCGTCCATCCTCAGCCGCATCAAGATCATGGGCAACATGTCGATTGCCGAGAAGCGCCTGCCCCAGGACGGGCGCATCGCCCTGGCCATGCAGGACGGGACTTCCATCGACCTGCGAGTATCCAGCATTCCCACGGTCCATGGCGAATCGATCGTCATGCGGATTCTCGACAAAACCAGCCTCACCCTCGGTCTGCCCGAACTCGGCTTCTTCTCCGATGACCAGGCCCTGATGGAGCGGATCCTCGGCCTGCCCGACGGGATTTTCCTCGTCACCGGTCCGACGGGCTCCGGCAAATCGACGACGCTCTACGCCTGCCTCAACACGCTCAACAAACCCGACCGCAAAATCATCACGGTGGAAGACCCGGTGGAATACGAATTGCCCGGCATCAACCAGGTGGCCGTCCGCCACGATGTCGGCATGACCTTCTCCTCCGCCCTTCGCGCCATGCTCCGCCAGGCCCCGAACATCATCATGGTCGGGGAAATTCGCGACCCCGAAACAGCCCAGATTGCCATCAATGCCTCGCTGACCGGCCACTTGGTCTTCAGCACGCTCCACACCAACGACGCCCCGAGCGCGGTCACCCGCCTGGTCGACATCGGAATCAAGCCGTTCCTCGTGTCGTCCTCCGTCCGCGCGGTCATGGCCCAACGGCTCATCCGGAAAATCTGCAAAAACTGCGCCCAAAGCTACACCCCGTCGGACCAGGAACTCCGGGCCATGAACCTCGATGCCACCCGGCTCTCCGATGCCAACTTCCGCCACGGCCATGGCTGCGATGTATGCCGCGGTTCCGGCTACAAGGGACGCAACGGTATCTTTGAGATTTTCATGGTCGACGACGAAATCCGCAGCCTGATCAACGACCGGGCCAGTGTTTCAGTCATCCGCGAGCGCGCCCGCGATCTCGGCATGCGCACCCTGCGCGAGGACGGCATCCGCAAGGCCGTGGCCGGGGTCACCACCGCCGAGGAAATCATCTCCGCCACCATGGGGGACAAGGACTGATCATGGACGCCCATCTGCTCACCTCCTTTCTTGCCGAGCACGGCATCATCAAGCCCGAGCAAATGCAGGATTTGCTGGACGACCAGCAACGCTCCGGCAAGCCCATCGAACAGATCATTTCCGATTACGGGATTCTTTCGGAAAACGATCTCCTGCAGCAAGTGGCCAACTCGCTCGGTCTCCAATTCGTTGACCTGGCAGGTGCCGAATTCACTCCCGAGCTCCTTTCGTCCATCCCCCCGCAAACCGCCCGCCTCCATGGCGCCCTCCCGGTGGCCTTCGATCAGGACAGCATCACGGTTGCCCTCCTGGATCCCCTCGGCCAGCAGGCGGTGGAGGACATCCGCTTCGCCACCAACAAAGCCATCAATGTCATTGTCGCCCCCCTCTCCCAGATCCGCGATAAGATTGCCGAGTTCTACGGCAAAGAAGACGCGGCGGTCGATGACCTCCTCTCCCAGTTGGCCGGTGAAGTCCAGGAAGGCGTCGAAGCCCTGGACGATGTGGGGTCGGCCGCGAACAGCGCCCCGATTGTCAAATACGTCAATACCGTGATTGCCAAAGCCATCCAGGCCCAGGCCAGCGACGTCCACTTCGAGCCCTTCGAGAAAGAATTCAAAATCCGTTACCGTGTGGACGGCGCCCTTTACGAAATGGCCCCCCCGCCCAAACGGCTGGCATTGCCGGTCATCTCCCGCATCAAAGTCATGGCCGGCCTCAACATCGCCGAACGGCGCGTGCCCCAGGATGGGCGCATCCAGACCACCCTGGCCGGCCGCCAGGTCGACCTCCGCGTTTCCACCCTGCCCACCCAGCACGGCGAAAGCGTCGTTCTCCGCGTTCTTGACCGCTCGGTCGTCAACCTCGACATCGAGGCCCTGGGCATGCCCGATGCCATCAAGCACTACGTTGAGGAGACGATTGAGAAGCCCCACGGCATTTTCATTGTCACGGGCCCGACCGGCTCCGGCAAAACCACCACGCTTTATTCCTGCATCCGGCGCATCAACACCATCGACACCAAGATCCTCACCACCGAGGACCCGGTGGAATACGAACTTGAGGGCATCATGCAGGTCCAGGTGCATGACAGCATCGGACTGACCTTTGCCCGCGCCCTCCGCGCCTTCCTCCGCCAGGATCCCGACCGCATCCTTGTCGGGGAAACCCGCGACCTGGAAACCGCCCAGATCGCCATCCAGGCATCGCTCACCGGCCACTTGGTCCTCACCTCCCTCCACACCAACGACGCCCCCGGCGCCATCACCCGCCTGATCGACATGGGGGTCGAACCTTTCCTCATTTCCGCCACTCTGGAAGGGGTGCTCGGACAACGCCTCATCCGGAAAATCTGCCAGAAGTGCAAGGCCGCCTATGAGCCCTCGGAAAGCGTGCTTGCCCAAATCGGGCTAACCGCGCACGATGTGGGTGACAAGTCGTTCTACTACGGAGAAGGCTGTGAGGTCTGCAACAATACCGGATACAAGGGACGGAAAGGGATTTACGAGCTGCTCGACATTCGTGAACCCATCAGACAACTCATTAACGAGAGGGCACCCACGGTCGTCATCCGGCAAAAGGCCATCGAACTGGGTATGACCACACTTCGCCACGACGGATTGCGTTGTATTTTTGATGGTGAAACCACCATAGAGGAAGTATTAAAGTATACCTGATCAACCACTATGCCATCCTTCTCCTACACCGCAGTTGATTCTTCCGGACAACAAAAAACCGGCACGGTAAGTGCCGCGAACGCACAGGATGCGTCGAGCCAGATCAAAGCGCTCGGCCTCTTCCCCACCACCGTTGCCGAAGGCAACCGTGCCGGGGGCGCCCTCGGCGGTGCCACCGGTCCCAAAGCCGCCAAAGGCGGGGCCTTCTTCGGTGCTCCCAAGGTCAAATCCAAGACCCTGATGATTTTCACCCGGCAGTTGGCCACCCTGATCGATGCCGGTCTTCCCCTCCTCCGCAGCCTCCGCACCCTGATGAAGCAGGAAAAGCATGTCGGCTTGAAGGCCGCCATGTCCAACCTCTCCGACTCCGTGGAAAGCGGCAACACCTTCTCGGAAGCCCTCGCCCAACACCCCAAGATTTTCAACAAACTCTACGTCAACATGGTCAAAGCCGGTGAGCTGGGCGGCGTGCTTGAAATCGTCCTCCGCCGCCTCGCCGAATTCCAGGAAAAATCCCAGAAGATCCGCGGCAAAGTCATCGCCGCCCTGGTCTATCCCGTCGTCGTCCTTTGCATCGCCGTCGGCATCCTGGCCTTCCTCCTCCTGTTCATCGTTCCCAAATTCGAAAAAATCTTCAACGACATGCTCGGTGGACGATCCCTCCCCGCCCTGACCCAGTTCGTCATTGATATCAGCCGCTTCGTCCAATACCTCTGCTGGCCGCCGTCCGTGAATCCCGGCGCCCTGCCCATCCCCTACCTTCCCATCCTCATCGCCGCCCTTGTGGTGGGCTACAAACTCTTCGCAGGCAGCACGGCCGGCAGCATCCTGCTCGACCGCTTCAAACTCCGCATGCCCATCTTCGGCGATCTCCTGACCAAGACCTCCATCGCCCGTTTTTCACGCACCCTCGGCACGCTGGTGTCCTCGGGCGTTCCCATTCTCCAAGCCCTCAGTATCACCAAGGAAACCGCCGGCAACGTGGTGATTTCCGACGCCCTTTCCAAGGTGCATGAAGCGGTGAAGGAGGGCGAATCCATGGTGGCCCCCCTCGAAGCGAGCGGACTCTTCCCCCCGATGGTCATCAGCATGATCCAGGTGGGTGAAGAAACCGGTCAATTGCCCGACATGCTCACCAAGGTGGCCGACGTTTACGAGGAAGAAGTCGATGTGGCCGTCTCCGGCCTCACGTCCCTGCTGGAACCGGTCATGATCGTTTTCCTGGCCGTGGTCGTGGGCACCATCGTGATCGCCCTCTTCCTTCCCCTGGTCAGCATCATCTCCAGCCTCACCCAGGGCGCGAGCTGAGGCTTGATCCCGGACCGGGCGGTTTCATGCCGCCCGGTTCCGCGGACCGGGTTCCCGGTCCACGCCACCCGTTACTCCCCCCAAACCGCAGTCGCGGATATCTTCTCCGGATGCGTATGGTGGATGATCACCCCCGTCAGGCCGATCTCGGCCAACTTCCCCGCGATCACCTGCTCGGCCAACTCCGGCCGGTTGCAATCCTCGCTCAAATGTCCGAGAAAAATGTGGCGCAGCTCCGGCCCCGCCACCTGGCCCAGCAGATCGGCCGCGGCCGCGTTGGAAAGATGTCCATGCCGGTTGGCGATCCGCTGTTTCACCGACCAGGGCCGCTTGGTGTCCGCCTGCAATAGGGCCGGATCATGGTTCGCCTCCAGCAATAGAACCTCGCACCCTTTCATCCGCTGCACCACCACCTGCGTGGCATAGCCAAGATCCGTGGCCACCGCCAGGCGGCGGTCCCCCGCACGCACCAACACCCCCACCGGCTCACAGGCATCATGCGGAATGGGGTAGGACTCCATGTCCAAATCCAGGATGGTACAACACGTTCCCGTGGGCCACTCCTGCCAGCGGGAATCATCCGCGAGTCCGAGTTGCTCCCAGGTCGCACGGTTGGCCATGATGCGTGCCCGGCTTTTCTTGAGCAGTGCCGGAAGTCCCGCCGTGTGGTCGCTGTGCTCATGGGTCACCACCACGGCATGGATATCCTGCCAGCCAAGGCCCAGGGCCCCCAGCCTTGCTTCCAATTGGCGGCCGTTCAGGCCGGCGTCAATCAACAGGTTGCCCTGTGACGTCTGAAGCAGCGACACGTTGCCGCGGCTGCCACTGGCCAGAACAGTAAAACGATACGAACCCATTCCAGATCACATTGTCGCCTGCCGCCCCCTTGGCAATCCCCGTGACAAGCACCGGGCCGCCCGGCGTGCGGGCAAATGCGCCGGAAGCCCCGGGACAGATCCCCCCAGCCATCAGAAGCACGCATTTGCGACTTAATTCTGGCACAGAAGATGCTTGTTTCCTGTTACCCACCTGACAAGATACGCGTTCGCATGTCAGGCATCGGTCTCCAACAAAATTTATCCCTGGGACAGACCCTGTCTCCCCAGATGCAGCAGAGCCTGCACTTTCTCCAGGCTCCCGTCCTCGAACTCCGCTCCCTGATCCAACAGGAAATCGAAGCCAATCCCCTGCTCGAGGAAAACACCCCCGAACCGGAAACCACGGAAGAGGAAGAATGGGAGTCGGAAGCCGAGGCGGAACGCGAACAGAACGAGCGCGACGATTGGCGCGAGTATTTCACCCAAAGCCGGGAAAGCCACCAATCCCAGGAAGACGCCCAGGCCAAGCGCCAGTTCTTCTTCGACTCCCAGATCAAATCCGAAAGCCTGAGCGACCACCTCATCGGCCAGCTCATCCTGACCAACACCACGGAACCCATCCTCAAGGCGGGCGAGGAAATCATCGGCGATCTCAATGAGGACGGATTCCTCACCGTGGATGTGCAGGAAATCGCCGCCGCCATCCGCCTGGATGTCGATGTCGTCATGAAAGCCCTGCGGTTGGTGCAGTCCTTCCACCCGGCCGGCGTCGGCGCCCGCGACCTCCGTGAATCCCTCATGATCCAGCTGGAACGGCGGGGCAAGGATTCCGACAGCCTTGAAGCCAGGCTGGTTTCACACGATCTCGACCGTCTCGCGCGCAAACGTTTCCAGGAACTTGCGCGCGACCACAAAGTCAGCCAGGAACGCGTGAGGGAGGCAGGCCACTACATCGCCCAGCTCCAGCCCCGCCCCGGCGCCGCCTTCAGTCCGGACGAGCCCCAGAATGTCGTCCAACCCGAAGCCGCCTTCTTCAAGGACGATTTGGGGAACTGGACCGTGATCCTCAACAACGACTCCCTGCCCCACCTCCGCATCAGCGACACCTACAAGGATCTCCTGGGCCAGGAATCCAAGGATCGAGGGCTCAAGGACTACCTCAAAGACCGCATCCGGGCGGGCAAGTTCCTCATCAAGTGCCTCCACCAGCGCCAGCAGACCATCGAGAACATCCTCCAGGAAATCATCAAGCGCCAGGCCCCCTATCTGGATCACGGAACGGCCCACCTCAAGCCCATGACCATGAGCCAGGTGGCCGATGCCATCGGAGTGCATGAAACGACCGTCAGCCGGGCCGTGGCCAGCAAATACGTCCAAACCCCGCACGGCGTGCTCCCGATGAAGTTCTTTTTCACGTCGGGTTATATGACCGCGGAGGGCCAAACCCTCTCCAATACCAGCATCAAGGACGCCATTGCCGACCTGATTGCCAAGGAATCCCCCCTCAAGCCCCTTTCCGACTCCGAAATCGTCGATATTCTCAAGGACAAGGGCGTCGATTTGGCCCGCCGGACCGTGGCGAAATACCGTTCCGAGCTCAACATCCTTCCCTCCAATCTCCGCCGCGAGCATTGATTCCCGCCCCGTTGCCGGAACACGGAAAGCTCCCCGGATGCGTATTTGCGGCGCTTTTTTAGCGCCTGACCGGTGTTAAATCGTCCACAAAACGCTTCCAAGGGGCGTTCCAACGCCATCCCGCGCAATCCCCAAACAGGCCCGTTTGCCGGCTTCGGCCGTTTTTTTCGGCATTTTGGCAAAACTTTTCACGTTTTTTAAGTAGATGGAAAACCGACCCAATTGATTAATCAATATCCTTGAACTACTTTCTCATATCCTGGCCTGTCCCGACTCATTTTACCTATGTATTTTAATGTTTATTTTTTTATCTAAAATGGGCGATTATCATACATAATCATTCATTTTTGACTTTTGTTCCAAAAAAGGGGTTCCGGACGTCAAGCAACAGTTCGAAAAAATGTTTGACGGAACGCCAAGAAAAATTTAATTCCTATCACTGTCGATCAAGTTATCAGACATGGAAGGGGGTGAGTTCAGACATGGCAGCTAAAAAGAAATCCGTTAAGAAAAAAGTAGTCAAGAAGGCCGCGAAGAAGAAAGTGGCAAAGAAGAAGAAATAACTTCTCTTGATTAAAAAGAAAGCGGCGGATCGCCCAACGATCCGCCGCTTTTTTGTGTCGATCACGGCTCTGTTCAGACAGGCAGTGAGTTCACCGGGGACACTACCCCTTTCCCGCATGCCAGACAACCCTCTGTTCCGGCTATTTTCTTGACCCCATAGCCTGTAGGGCGGTATGTTGTCCCAACACAACATTTGGTATGCGTTGTCTAAAATGCGGCTCCAACCAAGATAAGGTCATTGATTCAAGACCTTGGAAAGACGGCGCCGTCATCCGCCGCCGGAGGGAGTGCCTCTCCTGCTCCTACCGTTTCACCACCTACGAGGAAATCGAGCGCGAAGACCTCCGCGTCGTCAAAAGGGACGGCCGCTACGAACCCTTCGACCGCAAGAAACTCATCGGCGGTTTGTTCAAAGCCTGCGAAAAACGCCCCATCAGTCCCGATGTCCTTGAACAGATGGTCGACCACATCCTCGATGATTTGGAAAAAGAGTACGACAAGGAAATACCCACCACCGCAATCGGCGAATCACTCATGCGGGCCCTGCGCAAACTGGATGAAGTGGCCTATGTGCGTTTCGCCTCGGTCTACCGCCAGTTCAAGGACATCAACGAATTCGTGAACGAAGTGCAGAGCCTCACGGTCGATTAGCCGGCCCAATCCATGATTGCCGTTCCCCAATCCCTTCCCCTGGTCCAATGGCACAGCAGTCGCCAGGTTCCCCTGTCGGAGGGATGGCTGTCGGAATCCATCGCCCACTCCGCGCAGCGTGCGGGTTACTCCTCATGGGAATGGTCCAGGGAAGTCGCCAAGGCCATCACGTTCTACCTGCAGCAGGATTACCAGGGCACCCTCATTTCCCAACAAGATTTGCGGGCCATCATCCGCAAGTCGCTCGATGGCATCGGATGCGGCGACATCGCCCGCAACGTCAGCCTCGTGGCACCGCGCGTGAGCATCGACCTCGCTGAGATCGCGCGCCACAGCGGGCTGGAACTGATCTTTTTCCAGATGCTCTCCTCACGCCTCCTTGAAGCCCGGCACGTGGTCGTCCAGGGGGTCCGGCTGGATGGCATCCGCCCCTGCGTGAAGATCCTCGACGGCTCGCGCAAATGGGACCGGGGCTGCCAGAAGTTGAACGATGAGATCGTGACCTTCGCCCGGCGGCATGTGGAATCCTGGAACCACGCCGAGGTCGATCTGGCCGTATTCTAAAAAAACCCATGGGCAAAAGCATTTTCGAGAAAATCATCGACCGGGAAATCCCCGCCGACATCGTTTACGAGACCGGCCGCGTACTGGCCTTCCGCGACATTGCCCCCCAGGCACCGGTGCATGTGCTCGTGATCCCCAAGAAGCCCTTTGGGCGCCTGGCCCTGGTGCCGGAGGGCGAAAAAGAACTCCTGGGTGATCTGTTGCTGGCGGCGCAGGAAGTGGCCCGCAGGACGGGTATCGATGCAACGGGATACCGGACGGTGATCAACAACGGGCCGGATGCGGGCGAGGCCGTGCCCCACCTGCACCTCCACGTCCTCGGCGGACGCCCCATGCAGTGGCCGCCGGGGTAAGCAATTATAGAGCGCCTTCTGTTTAATCTGCTGCTCGTTCTCTTACTCGTTCTCATTCTCGCGCTCTCTAGAATTGAGAGAACGAGAACGAGTATGAGCTACGAGATGAACCTATAGCTGGATTAGCAGAAAGTACTCCAGAACCGTGCCCGGGGCGGGACTCGAACCCGCACGGAGTTTGACCTCCTCGGGATTTTAAGTCCCGTGCGTCTGCCATTTCGCCACCCGGGCGGTAAAGTGGGCCCACCAGGACTCGAACCTGGAACCAAGGGATTATGAGTCCCCTGCTCTAACCATTGAGCTATAGGCCCTTGGATTGAAAAATGTAAAGAGAACCAGTTTTGAAGTCGAGGACAGAGAAACTCCGGATCCGGAATGATCCGGCCATCGACGCAGAAGGACCCCCCACCCGCCTGCCCCATCACCAGTTCAAATGGGCGTGGTGGTCCGCTTCCAGGGGATTGATCTGGTTCAGGATATGCACCAAGACCTGCGAAGGGGTCTGGGTGGCGTCGATTTCCTCGATCCGGTCCTGCCCGTAATAATCCAACACCGGCTTGGTCTCGCGCTCGTAGGTCTCCAGCCGGCGGCGGATGACTTCCTCGTTCGCGTCATCCAGCCGGTTGTCCTTGAGCGCCCGTTTCTTGAGGCGGTGGATGATCGTTTCCCGGTCGTGGCAAACCAGGTGGAATATACGCTTCACTTGGATCACTTCTTCCATCAGTTCGGCCTGGCACCGGTTGCGGGGGATGCCGTCGAGGATGAGGACATCAATGTCGGGCTTGAACGACTTGTCGACAATCTTGGCGGTGATCGCTTCCTGCCAGAGGGCGATGGTGACATCATCCGGCACCAGTTCTCCGCGGGCGGAGTATTCCATGAACAGTCCGCCGATCGGCGAACGGGTATCAATGGAGCGGAAGACATCCCCACAAGCACAGTGGTAGAAGCGGGGCAGTGTGCCCAAGGTCAGGCCCTGGGTGCCCTTGCCGCTTCCTGGGGCTCCAAAAATGAGGTAAGTCCGGTATTTCAATCACAGTATCTTGCTGGATTTCCAGCCGGGCTTCAACTTCGATTCGCGCATTCCAGCTTTTTCAAGGCCCACCGGGCATGTTCGGCCACCAGGGAGTCGGCGGATGCGGCCTGCCGGCGCAATGCGGGCAGGTCCCCCGCCGTGCCCGTGTTGCCCAATACCACGCAGATGTTCCTTTTCCAACGGGACAGCTTCAGGCGGTGGACCGGGCTTCCCCGGAAATGCCGGTCAAAGTCCGCCACCTCCCAGTCCAGCATGGTTCCAAGATCGGGACGCGCCATTTCCCGGAAGCCGGCCTCCCGGGTTTCCCGGGCCCAACGGTTCCAGGGACAGACATCGAGGCAGTCATCACAGCCATAGAGATGGTCGCCGATCAACGAGCGGAATTCTTCGGGAATCGCCCCCTTGTGTTCGATGGTCAGGTAGGCAATGCACCTCCGGGCATCCAATTGGTACGGGGCATGGATGGCCCCCGTGGGGCAGGCATCGATGCAACGCGTGCAGGAACCGCAATGGTCCGCCATGGGGGCATCGGGTTCCAATTCCAGCGTGGTCAGCACGGAACCGAGAAAAAACCAGGTGCCCGAACGGGGGTGGATGGCCATCGTGCTTTTCCCCTGCCACGCCAGACCGGCCTTCGCGGCCCAAACTTTCTCCAAGACCGGCCCGGTATCGACATACGCACGCTGAACACCCCCCTGCCCCGCCATCCATTCCGCCAGTCGTTCCAGTCGGGGCAGCATCAGATCGTGGTAATCAAGCCCCAGGGCATAACGGGCCATGCGCCCAGTATGCGGCGCGGGCTCCTGGAAGTAATTGAGGGCCACCAACACCACACTCTTCGCACCCGGTTGCACCCGGGTGGGATCGATGCGGCGATGGGGATCCCGGGCCAGCCAGCCCATGTCGCCGTGCCGTCCCTCGTCCAGCCACCGCAGGAAATAGGCGGCGTGGTCCGCCTGTGTGAGAGCCGCAACCGCGCAGTGGTCGAATCCTTCCTGCGCGGCGAGTGCCTTGAGTTCGGTGGACAAAGACATGCGCCTTATATAACAGATCCCCCGCCCTATGCACGGGCCGAACACGGGGAAGGGGCTGCATCAGGCCCCTGAAGCCCCGCCAAGGGACCCGAAATGAACTGACACCCCACGGGGGCCTGTTAATCCAGAGCGGATGGATGCACATCCGGTTTTTGTACGCTTCGGTCTGTCTCACTGCGTGGTCATGGCCCTCACCCTTCTCATTCCGGTCGTGCTGGTCAGCGCTTCAAAATCCGATCCCACTCTGCGCCTCCAGCGCCTGATCCGGTGGGGCCTGGCCGCTCTTTTGGTGGGAAACATGGCCGCACTGGTGGTCATCGGTCTCCGGGCCGGCGACAGGCACTGGATGGATTTCCTCCCCATGCATCTCTGCGACTGGCTGGGCTTCATCCTGCTGGGCGCCCTGCTGTGGAAAAAACAATCGCTGTATGATCTGGCCTATTTCTGGGGACTGGCCGGAACAATGCACGGCGTGGTCACACCCGACCTGGCCTATGGATTCCCCCACCCGTATTTCTTCACCTTCCATGCCGGACACTCGGGCGTTCTGGTCTCGGTGGCCTTCCTGACTTTTGCCTGCGGCTTGCGCCCCCATACCCGGTCCCTCGTCCGTGCGTTTGTGGGATTGCAGGTTTATTTCCTCGCCGCCGCGGGGGTCAATCTCCTCTTGGACAAGAATTTCGGCTATCTCTGCGCCAAGCCGCACAATCCCAGCCTGCTCGACCACTTGGGCCCCTGGCCGTGGTACTTGCTGAGCCTCCAAGTCCTGGCCCTTGCCTCGTTCGTGGTCTACTACCTGCCGTGGGCCGTGAAGGACCGCCTGGCCCGCCGGGAAATCAGGGAATCTGCAAATCCATCCCGGGATGCAGCCGGGTCGGGTCGCTGATCCGGTTGGTCACCATGATTTTGTCCACATTGACCCCGTAAGTCCGGGAGATCGACCACAGGGTTTCGCCACGCTGGACGGTATGCCGGGCAACCTGGCGCTCGGCCGGCGTTTCCACCGGTGCCTCAACCGGGGCGCGGAGTCCGACGGTGGGGGCGAGCGGTTTCACCGGGGGCTGGCCGACCATCAGCACCTGGGGATCGGTGGCCCGGGGTTCGGGTTTTTGCTGGGCAAATCCATAATCGAACAAAAGCCGGGCATCATTCCACTTGTTCGGGCTTTTCAGCAGCACGAGCCACAATTCACGCCCGTTGCGCGTTGCCGAGGCCGCATAGGTGTGCCGCGAAAGCACGGTCCAACCGGTTTTGGCCGGCCCCATCCCGGTGTAAGCCCCCAGAAGCTTGTTGTGATTTTTGACATGTTGCGTACCCACCGCCGTTTTCAAGGTGAAGACCGGCACCGAACATATCCGCCGCAACTCGGGCACCGCCAGCACCGCGCGGAATATCCGCATCAGGTCGCGTGCGGTGGTCGCCTGGCCCGGCGAGGGCAATCCGTTGGGATTGTGGAAAGCCGACTTCGTGCATCCCAATTCACGGGCCCGTTCATTCATCAACTTCACAAAGGCATCATGGCTGCCCGCCACTTTCCGCCCCAATGCCATCGCCGTGTCATTGTCCGATCCGACAAGCAGGGCCGTGGTCAAATCCCGGACGCTCACCACTTCACCCTCCCGGAGGGGAACATGGCTCGCTTCCACCTGGGTATCCGCACGGACCACCTCGACGCTTCCCTCCAGCCGGGTTTTCTCCCACACCAGAAGAGCCGTCAGAAGTTTGACCGTGCTGGCCGGCGGAAGGGGGGCATCCGGTTTGCGGCTGAACAACACCTCACCGGACTGGGCATCGACAAGAAGTGCCGCCTCGGACTGGACCTGGCTTTCCAGGGATGACGGGTGCTCTGCCGTCCACCCCGTCAAAGGGGCGCAGCACAGAACACAAACCAAGGTGAAGGTCACCCTCCGCATCTGCGAAATATCCCATGAAACGACGTCATTGTACACTAAAAAATCACCAAGGTCCTTGTCAGATGCCTATTTGCGTCGGAAGAATTACCAAAGAGCACTTGACGATGGCTTGAGGGTCTGCCAAATACGATCAATGAAACCTTGGCAATTCTACGTGTGCACTTCGATGGCCGGCCTCACCGTTGTGCTGACCATCGCCCTACTTGTTATCAGCACCTCCAATCGCACGATTGAACGGGGTCTGCAGGAACAACAGGTCAACATCAACCGCGGACAGCTCAGCCAACAGGTCGGAACAGCCCTGGTCAAGGACCTCGCCGTCGCCTCCGTGAGCAATGCCAAGATCAAGGAACTCCTTTCCAAGCACGGCATCACCGTTAACGCCAACTCCGGAAATTAAACCCCAAGCCTTAAAAATTTATGTCCGACTATAACGACGAACCCTTGTTTGATGCTTTCCTTCCGGTGACCCTTCTGGCCCTGTCCATGACCATCATCCTGGGCTGGCAGATCTTCAACGACCTTCAAACCCGCTCCTCCTGGCAGGCCCAATACGAACAGCGCAAGCAGTTGGTTGACCAGTCCTCCAAGGTCCAGGGCGGCCTTGAAGCCATGATCAATGACCTGCTCTCCCTGGCCGAAACCGACAAGGACGCCAAGGCGGTCATCGACAAATACCAGATCAAGCGCAACACGCCGCCGGCCAAGTAAACCCGGCTTTCCGGGTTTACGACTCCATCCATCATGCTTCCGGTCGACGACGTCCGCATTGCCCGGCTCCGCCCGCTTCTCCCCCCGGCCATCCTGATCGAGGAAATCCCGGAATCACCGGAGTTGCAGGAACGCATCGCCGCATACCGCGACTCCATCCGCTCGGTTTTCTCCGGGAAGTGCGACCGGTTGGTCGTGGTCGTCGGCCCCTGTTCGATCCACGACCCGGCTGCGGCCATGGAATATGCCGCAAGGCTGAAACCCGTGGCCGACCGCCTTTCGGATGACCTTCTCGTGGTCATGCGTGTCTACTTTGAAAAGCCCCGCACCGTCGTCGGATGGAAAGGCCTGATCAACGATCCCAACCTCGACAACAGTTTCGAGATCAACAAGGGCCTCCGCATCGCCCGCACCCTGCTCCGCGACGTCCTCGACCTCGGCCTCCCCACGGCCACCGAATTCCTCGACACCATCACCCCCCAATTCATCGCCGACCTCGTCGCGTGGGGCGCCATCGGGGCGCGCACCACGGAGAGCCAGGTGCACCGCGAATTGGCCTCGGGCCTTTCCATGACCGTGGGTTTCAAAAACGGAACCGGCGGCAATGTGCGCATGGCCGTCGACGCCATCCGCTCCGCCCGGAGCCCCCACTGGTTCCCCTCCGTCACCAAACAGGGTGTTGCGGCGATCTTCGGCACCAAAGGCAACGATTCCTGCCACCTCATCCTCCGTGGGGGAAGCCGGACCGGCCCGAACTACGCGTCCGAACATGTGGCCGAGGCGGCGGACATGCTCCAATCGGAAAAGCTTCCCCCGTATCTCATGGTGGACTGCAGCCACGCCAACAGCAGCAAGGACCACCGCAAGCAGGCCGATGTCTCCCACAACCTCGCTGCGCAGATCACCGCCGGGCAGAAGGCCATTGCGGGGATCATGCTGGAAAGCCACCTCGTCGAGGGAAAACAGGAATACCAGGCCGGGAAATCCGTTTACGGACAAAGCATCACCGACGCCTGCCTGTCGATGGACCAGACCATCCCCCTGCTGGAAGAGTTAGCCGCCGCCGTCCGCGCCCGCCGCAAGTTGGGCTGAGTCGCAACGATTCCGCTGGATGGTTTTTTCTATCCTGTAGCACAGACATTCTTGTCTGTGTTCCCCAAGTCCCCACAGGCAGGATTGCCTGTGCTACTCCGCGCCTCTGCGATTATCTACTAGAGCAGGTCCAGTTTTGGTGGACGCAATTCTTCAAGTCTTTTGGCTTTCTGTAGCCGGCCCCGCTGGGGCCGGTCCGGGGCCAGCGGCCCCGGCTACAGCGTCCACCAAAACTGGACCTGCTCTAGCTGAATTTCCCAGCTGAGCCCGGTCTCACTCCCCGCGCAAAACCGCAACACGATCCTTCCCCGGACACTGTCGCGACAGGAACCACTCCAGACCGGAACGGCCCATGAAGCGCCCAAGCAACTTGGGATCGCTTTCCCGCAGATCAACCACAACCAGCCCGTCCAACGCATCCGAAAACGCGGGATCCACGTTGAAATTCACCAACTTCGCATTGAGCTTGAGGTAATGGCGCAACAACACCGGCACCCCCTTGCCGTCGTTCTCGATTTCGCTGATCAGTGCTGAAACATCCTCAAGGGTTTGCATCCTCCCCCCCGCCGCATCCAGGCCGAGGCCCGGCAACCACGGACCCCGGTGGGGGTGGCGCGCGCGCGTTTGGTGCCGCCTCGCGGTGTCCTGCTTGTGGTTCCGCAGGAACTGGACCAGGAGATTCCGCGAGATCTCATGATAGTCCCGGCTGATGCTCACCGGGCCGAAGAGGGTGTGGTACTCCGGATGGCGGACCACAAATTCCCCGATCCCCCGCCAGATCAGATTGAGCGGACCATATTTCTTCTGGTACTCCGGGCGGATGAAAGACCGGCCCAATTCGAGCGCAGGCCCGATGCCCCTGACAAAAGCGGGACGGAAATGGAAAAGCGAACGGGTATAAAGCCCCTCCACCCCTTTCGTTTGCAGGATCCGGTCCGCCTGCCCGATCCGGTAGGCCCCCACCACACAGCGGGCCGACCGGTCCCACAGAAACAAATGCACGTAATGGCTGTCATACGAATCCAAATCCATCGCCTTTCCCGTGCCTTCGCCGACATCCCGGAATGACAGTTCCCGAAGCCGCCCGATTTCGCGCAGGAGTCCGGGCAACTCTCCCCCCATGCTATAGTAAATCTCCCAGGCCTGGTGGCGCACCAGCATCCGGTCCGATGGCAGGGATAGGATCTCCGAAGCGATGACATCCGGGTCCACCGCCGGGGCAACCTCTTGGACCGGGAAATCCCGGCCATCCGCGCATTTCTTCCACCGGTCGGTGCGGCTTTGGAGAACATAAGTCCGGATGCGGAGATGGTCCGTGATTTCGCCGGCCGAGGCCATGTGGTCGAACTGCGAGGCGGGCAGGGCCTTCCCGATCTGCAGTCCCACCGTCATGCGGCGGGACCGGGCCATCTCGCGGACCAGGAACAGGGTCCGCAACCGCGGATGGATCAAACCCAGGATCTGGAAAAGCCAGCTGTTCCTTCCCTCGATGAAGACCGGAACCACCGAGGCACGGGTACGCTGGATGAACAGGGCCGCATGGATGGTCCATTCAGGGTCGGTCACGGTCATGCGACCCACATGGAGATGCGAAACCTCACCGGCCGGGAACACCACCAGCACACCGCCTTGATTGAGCCAGCGCAGGGCCTGTTTCATGGAACCCACATTCCGCCGCCCAGCTCCGGGACCGGAAAAGGGATCCACCGCAATCAGCCAGGGATGACTCTCCGGCATCCGGGTCAGCAGGTGGTTGGCCATCACCTTGGTATCGGGCCTCAGCGAAATCACCAGGTCGGCCAGGGCGATGGCATCCAGCGCACCCAGGGGATGGTTCGCCACCACCACCACCGGACCCGTCTCCGGAATTTTCAAGAGATCGGCATTCTCCACCCGGCGGGCCAGTCCGGTTTCTTCCATGCAGGCCCGGAAAAAACCCACCCGGTCCATGGCACAGCGGCGGCGAACCCCGCTATAAATGGCATTCAGTTCCGAAATACCCAGAGCCTGTTCGATCCAACGAATGGGACCGGCCAGCAATCGGCGAAGCCAGCGACCCGGCAAGTTGCGTGCAAAATCGACCAAGGCAGGCTGTCCAAAATCCGCATCCACCCGGGCAATATCGACACATGCAGCCCGCAGAGAAAGCCCATAAGATCCTCGTCACAAGGATGTTGCGATTCCGTGACCCATCCGTCACCGAGAGCCATCTGGAGCGAGAGAAAAGGGAGCCGGTTATCGGATTCGAACCGATGACCAGCGGTTTACAAAACCGCTGCTCTACCACTGAGCTAAACCGGCGCGGGGAGGTTTATTATGCGAAGGTCCAACTCACACGCAAGCAAATCAGACGCAGCCAGAAAGCTATGAATCCGCGGATGTTCCCCCGGTCTCTGTGTGCATCAGGGTGCGGTCACGCGCACGCGGGAAAAGCGTTTGGCAGCATTGGCCACGCTGTCGGTCAGGGTCACGCGTTCAAAGTCGGCATCAATGCTGGTCACGCTCTCTGTGGCCGAAGGATTGACGGCCCAGGAGGGCGAGGCGAGGTCATTGGTGAATTCCACGAGGTAGGTGATGCCGGGATTGGTCGAGGCCTTGCGCCGGACATAAATCCATTCAAACCGGGTTTCGTCGATCCCATTAGAGTCAGCCCAGGGCAGGCCCGCCGTGCCAGATGGGGTCATGTGCTGCGTGTTGGGAATGGCTAATGTGGTTGCTTGGCCTGGGCCACTTCCAATCATGTTGAAGGCGTATTTGTATATATTTGGCACGCCGTCCCCGGCAGGGGTTATCCAATCCTGTGTTCCATCATGGAGCAGGCTCTGCGACAGATGAAAGTTGTACAAGGCCAAAGAATAAGCCATTGTTGGGCGATCACCAAATGTGGAAGTCCATCCGGAAGTCGTGGGCAAATAATAGATGGTTAAATTATTGTCATTAAGAAATACACTTGAACCAGAAAGACTGGGGGGATTGCCTTGGAAATAGATTCCAGACAAACTACTGCAACTAGAGAACGCACTTGACCCGATGCTGGTAACACTGGGGGGAATGCTGTAACCGCTGCCAGCCTTGGCCGGGGGATATTGGATGAGTGTGGTCTGGTTCTTGTTGAAGAGAACTCCGTCCAGACTGCTATAGTAAGCGTTGTTTGCATCCACTGTGATCGAAGTCAATCCGATGCAGTAATGGAATACACTAGACCCAATGCTGGTGACGCTGGTGGGGATGGTTACACTCGCCAGACTGCTGCATCCTTGGAATGCACCACTTCCAATGCTGGTGACACTGGTGGGAATGACTATGTTTGTCAGGCTACTGCAACCAGCGAACGCATTATCTCTAATGCTGGTAACGCTGGAGGGAATGAATACGCTTGTCAGACTGCTGCAGTGAAGGAACGCACCACTTCCAATGCTTGTGACGCTGGCGGGGATTACTACGTTTGTCAGGCTGCTGCAACCCTCGAATGCATAAGTTCCAAAGCTAGTGACACTGGTGGGGATGACTACGCTTGTCAGGCTGCTGCAACCAGAGAATTCATTAGCCCCGATGCTGGTGACACTGGAGGGAATACTCACACTCGCCAGGCTGCTGCAATCAGTGAACACGCCACTTCCAATGCTGGTAACACTGGAAGGTATGGTTACACTCACCAGTCCGATGCAATATTGGAAAGCACTAGACTCGATGCTGGTGACGCTGATGGGGATAACGTAAATGCCGCCAACCCTGGCGGGGGGATATTGGATGAGCGTGGTCTGGTTCTTGTTAAAGAGAATTCCATCCAAGCTGCTATAATAAGTGTTGTTTGGATCAACTGCGATCAAGGCCAGACTGCTGCAACCAGTGAACGCAGCAAATCCCAAGCTGGTAACGCTGGAAGGAATTGTTACACTTGTCAGACCGCTGCAATAAGAGAACGCATTTATTCCAATACTGGTGACACTCGAGGGGATAGTCACAGCGTCCAAACTCTCACAGTTGTGGAATGCGGAACTCTCAATCTTGGTAACGCTGGATGGTATAGTCAGATTTGTAAGACTTCTGCAAAAACCGAAAGCAGAATTCCCAATACTGGTGACGCTGGAGGGAATGGTCACGGTTTCCAGACTGCCGCAACTATAGAACACACAAGTACCAATACTTGTGACACTGGAAGGTATGGTTACACTCACCAGCCCGCTGCAATATTGGAAAGCAAAAGACTCGATGCTCGTGACACTGTTGGGGATGGATACGCTCGTTAGCCCACTGCATCCCTCGAACGCAGAAGACCCAATACTGGCGACCCCCAAGGGGATGTCCGCATCAACCAGGGAACTACAATAAGCAAATGCATAAGTTCCAATGGAATTAACGCTGGAGGGGATGGTCACGTTCAATAGGCCACTACATCTTTGGAACGTATATTCCAAAATACTGGTGACGCCCGGGGGAATGGTTATGCTTGCGAGATTGGCGCAATCCGAAAACGCATTGCCTCCAATGTAAGTGACCCCCGGGGGGATGGTCACGCCCGTCAAACTGCTGCATTTTGAGAACGCATAAAACCCGATGCTCGTGACGCCGGAGGGAATGATGTAACTGCCGCCAACCTTGGCAGGGGGATATTGGATGAGCGCGGTCTGGTTCTTATCAAAGAGAACTCCATCCAGACTGCTATAGTAAGTGTTGTTTGCATCCACTATAATTGACGTCAGTCCAACGCAGGAATAGAACGCACTAGACCCGATGCTTGTGACACTGGAGGGGATAGTCACACTCGTCAGACTGCTGCAATTGTAGAATGCCGAGTCACCAATCTTGGTGACTGGTTTTGAAATGATTGTGGAGGGGATGGTTAATTCACCTGCCGGTGAGGACACGTAGCCAGTGATAGTGATCGTGGTGCCGTTGTCGGTGTACTTAAAATTTCCGGACGTGGCTGCTGACAAGGGACAAAAAAGATTTAAAAAAAGCGCTAGAACCAGCCCAATCGGGTAACAATATCTTTTCTGGAGAAAGGATGTTGGCGTAAGGCGATTCATTGGGCATCCGTTTGATTTACAAACCACTCAGCGCCTTCCTGAGAGGCACTTGGTGAATTCAAGAGGCAAAGTCAAATGGGAGCAAGACCCGATCGCGAAACAAAATAGAAACATCAGCAAAACACGGCATAATCACCAGTTCAGCGGAATGGCAGGCAATCATGCAAATACATGAATCTAAAGATGTTACAAAACAGCAACTCCACCGATGGGCGAGCCGGCACAATCAGCTCCCGCCCTTCCCCCTGGTGGGATATGCACTGGCCTTCACAAAAAATATCTGGCAACATCTAATTCACCATATGGTTAATTACGTCCCGAACCCGCGGTCCGCCCCGGGACGGCCGCGAGCGATGTCTCCAACCCTCCGGTCCCTCCCCGGCATGCTGTTTTTCCTCCTGGCCATCGTGTCCCCCTACCCGTCCTTTGCCGCTGATCCATCCCCCGGCAGGGACTGGCCCGCCAAACCCGGCGATGCCGCCATCTGCACATGGAAAAATGACGCGCTCGCGGCCATCTCCATCACCATCGACGACAACGGCGCCCCCTTCCATGCCTGGTGGTTGGAAATGACCGAAAAATACAACTTCAAGGTCACCTGGTTCGTCATCACCGGCTCGATCACGGATAACGAAACCGCCTACTGGGGCTCCTGGGCTGCCTTCCAGAAACTCGCCAATGCCGGCCACGATATCCAATCCCACACGGTGACCCACCTCCACACGGAAAGCCCCCTGTGGAAGGGCATCGAAGCGGATTACACGGACTCGCAGAAGGCCATCCAGGAACATATTCCGGGATCCCGGTGCCTCACGCTCGCCTATCCGGGTGGAAAAAACACGGATTTGAATGACACGCCGACCGCCGCGAAATATTTCATCGGAGCCCGCGGAACCAAAGGCAGCCTCAATGCCCTGGGCAAGACGGATTACATGAAGGTCAACAGCCTCGGCGACATCAACCTCCAGCCGCGCTTTGCCAGCCAGGGACTGGACAACCTGTTCAACTCCGCGAGCCCGTTTTACCGGGGCTGGTACTGTTCGCACTTCCACGGGATCAAGCCGGAGATCCGCGAAGATCTGGAAAACAAATTCAAGGTCCTGAGAAGCCGGATGGACAGCAATGACCTCTGGTGCGGCCTGTTCCGTGAAATCTGCCAATACGGACAGGAAAGGGATTCCGCCAAGGTGGAGATCAAAGAGAACACCCCCGACAAAATCACCCTGACCCTGACGGACAGCCTGGATGATGCCCGGTTTGATTTTCCCCTCACCCTGAAGGTCAGACTGGCCCCCGGTTGGAAGCAACTCCGCGCCCAACAGGGAGGTTCGCCCGTCCCGGCCACGCTCACGACCCACGAAGGCGGGGACTACGCACAGGTTCAGGCGGTTCCCGATCGCGGGGAGATTTCCCTCACCCATGGCCCATAAACCCCAAACCACTTCCATTCCATGAAAATCCAGGCCCGCCCGAACCACCCCAACCGTTACAAGGCCAGGGGCCTCCATGCGGTGGCATTCGCATGGCTCTGTATCACGGTTCTACCCACAACCAGCACCATGGCCCAGGTCTCTCTTCCACCGGCCGGGGGCGATTCCACCCCGATGACCCGGATGGATGCGGCCAAGATCCAGGAGTGGCAGGCACAGTGGGAAAAAAAGCTGAACGGAGGTCTCCGCGGCCGTGCCTGCGACAAGGAACTGGGCGAAGAGCTGGCCTGGTTGGTTTCCCCCTTCCTTGAGGGTTGTTACCACGGATACAGGGCCACGGGCGATACGAAGTGGATCGACCACTTGGTGGATTGGTCGGATTCGTGGATCAAACGCGGCGTGAAGGAACCCGACGGTTTCATGGGATGGCCCAAATTGGCCGCAGCCGGCACCAAGGTGGACAACCTCAATGCCTTCAACGCCGACAGCATCCTCTCCGAGGCCATGTGCCTGCGGCCCGTGGTGATGATGTCGAAGGAAATCCTCGATTCACCCTCCCTCGCCCCGAAGTACGGCGAGAAGGCGAAGGGCTACATCAAATTGTCGGAAGACCTGTTTGAGAAATGGGACAAGCGGGGTGCGTGGCGTCCGACCGAAGGCGGGGGTATGATCACCGTGGTCCTACCGTTCGGGATCGATGAGAAGACGGGAAATTGGACCGAAGGTTATGAAAAGCGGAATGCCCCGGGCAACGGGTTCTCGCACCCGGACAACAAGGCCAATGCCACCGCCTGCTGGTTGCTGGCCATGCACGATGCCACCGGAAAGGCGGTTTACCGGGATTATGCGGAAAAGTGGTTCCGCCTGATGAAATCACGGATGACGGTCAAGCCCGACGGCCTCTACCAAATCTGGAACTACTGGCAGCCCGCCGGGGAATGGGATTACAAACCGGACAAATCGACCAAGCACTGGGTCGGAATCCATCCGAACGCGGGCTACTACTCGGTGGACGTGGAAGGGATTGTCACCGCCTACGAGCACGGCCTGGTTTTTGACAAAAAGGATATGGAACGCCTGATCGCGACCGCCCTCGCGGAGAAACGCTTTTGGACCGCGCTGGCACCCTACGATGCCACCATCCGGAAGAATTTTGAAGACACCCACAAGCCGGACAGCTGGGGCGGAATGAAAACCACTCCCTGGTATCTGGCCATCCAGGCCAAACTGAAGTAGAGCTGTTCCGGTTTCGGTGGACGTTGTAGCCGGGGCCGTCCTGTCTCGCCGTAGCATCATAGCATAGGCGGATGGCCCCGGACCGGCCTCAACGAGGCCGGCTACAGAAAGCCACAAGGCCCGAAGAATTGTCTCCTCCCTCCGCAGAAACACGCGCTTAGAACACTTCCGGTTTTGGTTGAAGTGATCAGCGTACCCAAGGTGGAGCGGGACCTCCGGGGACGCTTGCCTTTGATCCCCCCAGACAAACCCAGCGCGCCCGGAGGTCCCGCTCCACCCCGATACAGTGGACAAAAACCATTCACGGCCCCCCTCAGGGCTTGGCCGGGTCCGGCAGGCCCTTGGGATCCATCTTCCGGACCCAGTCCTCCACCTCTTTCGGCAGATTGGCCAGCCGGTTGTCGGCCACGGAAAGAGATTTGATGCGGGTGAGCCGGGTCATCTCAACCGGCAACGTGGCCAGCTCGTTGTGGGTGAGCAGCAATTCCTGCAACTCCGTGCATTTGCCGATCTCCGGTGAAATGGATTTCAGGAAGGGATGCGCCAGGGCGCGGTCGCCGTAGCAGTGCAGCCGTTCGAGTTTGACCAGCTTGCCGATCTCATCCGGGATGACCGTGACCCCGGCCTCCTGGATGAACAACCCCACCACATGTCCGTCGCGAACTTCCGTCTGTCCCTCCACTTTCATGGCCGTCAGACCATTCCGGTCCAGAATCGCCCGCACGGCAAGATACTCGGGATGGCCGGGAGCCAAAGACGCCTGCTGGGGCTTTTCGGAAAACGGGGTTGCCGCTGTCGCCGGAGCGGATGGGGAACTTTCGGGACTCCACTCAAGGGTATCGCGCAGGGCCAGGATGAAGGCCCGCCCGATCGCGGTCATTCCCTCGGGCTGGCTCGGGTGCACCCCGGTGGGATCCTTGGTGTATTCCGGGCACATCACCGCCCCATTCCGGTAATCATCGCTCAGCACCGCCGCCAGATCCAGCACCGGGGCCTTGCCCCGGTAGTGGTTCCGGAGCAGGGTGTTGAACTCCTCCATGCTCTTTTTCGAACGATCGGCCACCGGGCCTGGGGCGAAGATGCTGGTGGTTGCATGGATCACCCGGATACGGGGATAATAGCGCACCAGGCCATCCATCAGTTTTTGGTATACCGGAAAGACGTCGGGTTTGACTTCGGCATAGATGGCCATGATCACATCCACCTTGTTCCCGAATTGCCACGGTTCCTTCCGCATCAATTCATCCAATTCCTCAACCCGCTTCGGGAGCGGATACCTCGTCCCCAGGATGTGGACAAAATGGGTGGTCTCGAAAATGTCCGCGGGCACGATCGGAAGACCGCCTTTTTTTTCCACATCGAACCGTTGGAACCCCTCCACCAGATTGAAGTCCTTGTTCGCCTTGCCCAGCAAACCCAGGCCAGTTACCAGATTGAGTCCGATGGATTTGCTCGTGAAGAGGATCTTCTTCCCGCGGAGTTTCTCCATGTCCTGCGGGGTGACCGTCGACCAGCGTTCCTTCACCGCCTTGGCGTCGATGAAGGGCGCCTCCGCCCCTCGGGATACGGGGGCCGGGATCAAGCCTGCAAGGATCAGCCCCAAAACGGGAAGGATTCGGATACGACTTTGGATGTGGACCATCCCACCATTCCACCCCAGCCGGGGAAGGATGCAAGAAGTTCAGGACAAGTGGTCGATGCTATGGAGGGAAATCTTGTCCAGCACCGTGGGGCGGGAAACGCCCAGAAGGCGGGACATCCGCGAGCGGTTGCCCTTGGTCAATTTATGGGCCTGGCCATAAATCTCCTTCTCCACGATTCCCATGAGCGTGGGAATCGCGCAGGGCAGTTCACCCCCCTGGACCTGGCGGAGAACCTTGGCCACCAGGGCGGCGAAGCTGGAATCGGATCCGTTGTCCAGATGGCTGCGTTTTTCCGCGCCATTGATGTGGGCGGGGGCGATCGCATGCTCGCGGGCATTCAGGATCAATTCGTAGACGAAATTCTCCAACTGGCGGACGTTTCCCGGCCAGGGCATCTCTTTCAGCATCTCCACCGCCTCGGGCAGGATGGAAGCACGGGGAAATCCGAGGGAGGCCCCGTTCTGCCTGATGAAATATTCCACCAAAGCGGGAATGTCCTGGCGGCGGTCTTCCAGCGAAGGAACCGACAACCGGACCACAGCCAGCCGGAAGTAGAGATCATCACGGAATTTCTTGGTGGCCACCACCTCTTCCAATTTCACATCGCTCGATGCCAGGACCCGGACATTGATCGGAATGGATTCCTGGCCACCGACACGCTGGATGAAACGTTCCTGGAGGACGCGGAGTACCTTGGCCTGGGTCTGGAGGCCCATTTCATTGATGCTGTCGAGCAGGAGGGTTCCGCCATCGGCCTGCTCAAATTTGCCCGCGCGGCTCCGGTCCGCACCCGGGAAAGCGTCCTTCTCATGCCCGAAGAGGTCGATGTCCAGATCGTGTTCCGAATTGGCCGCACAGTTGATGGCGATGAAAGGCTTGGTGGAACGGTCGCTGTGGCGGTAAATCGCCCGGGCAACCAGGTCTTTGCCGGATCCCGTGGGACCCTCGATGAGGACGGGAACGGGGGAAGATGCGATTTTTCCAATCTGCAGGAAAAGTTCCTGCATGACCGGGCTTTTACCGACGAGGGTTTTCCCCTCGTTCAGGGCTTCCTCGATGACCACCGGCTCCGCGGCAAGGCGGTAGGATTCGGCGGCTGATTCGATGGCATCAAACAGTTGTGCAGCGGTGAACGGCTTGTTAAGAAATTCATGGACGCCCAGCTTTCCCGCCTCGATGGTGACGTCCGGGTTTCCATAACCCGTCATGAGGATCACAGGCAGGAGCGGACGGGTGCGGTGCAATTCCCGGATCACATCCATCCCGTTCAGGCCGGGCATCATCAGGTCGGTCACCACCACGTCGATGTCACTGGTGCGGGCCTTTTCCAAACCACTTTTCGGATCGCTGAAGACATCCACTTCAGCCTCGGATTGGTGGGAACGGATGACTTGGCGGACGTATTCACAAACCAGAGGTTCGTCGTCAATCAACAGGACTTTGAGAGGCTTTTGCATGGAGGTCGGAAATGCGGAATTGGGGGCAACTAACTTGGCGTGAGATTAACCCAATTTGGAGCAACTGAGAAGGCCTTATTCTGGCATTTTGCCAGGGCGCGTCTTTTGGATCATTTTTTGGGAAAATTCCCGCACCACATGGTGGATCATTTGGTCATACCGGGCCTCCGGTTCAACATAAGGGAAACGGTACCAAGGGGTGGAACCAATCAGGTCGGTAATCACCCGCACTTGCCCGGTGGTTTCGTAGCCGGAAGCGATCCCCAGGGTCGGGATCTTCACGGCCTTGGTGATCCGGGCGGCGACCTGGTCCACCACACATTCCAGGACCAGGGAAAACACCCCCTCTGTCTCGAGCAACCGGGCATCGGATTCCAACCGCGCGGCCTCGGCCTCCACTTTGCCTTTTTTGCGGTAGTATCCCTCCTCGCGGACATGCTGGGGCAGCATGCCCAGATGCCCCTGGATGTTTATCCCCGCCGCCAGTACCGCACGGATCTGGGGGAGAATTTCCGCCCCCCCCTCCAATTTGACAGCATCGGCTCCGGCATCGCAAAGACGCCGGCTGTTCTCGACCGCCTGCGAAGGATTTTCGTAGCTGTGGTAGGGCAGATCCGCCGTCACCAGGGCCCTCTTGCGCGCCCTCGCCACCGCATCGGTCGCCCGCACCATGTCCTCCATGGTCACCTGCGTGGTGTCCTCGAAACCAAGGACAACCATTCCCAGGGTATCCCCCACATGCAGAATATCGACCCCACCGGCCTCGTCGAGATGGCGGGCTGTGGGATAATCATACGCAGTCAGGGCCAGAAGCGGGCGCTTGGGCGGCCATGAACGGATGTCTGCTACGGTGATGCGATCGGATGGCATAAGTCCCCGGGATGGGAGGTCTCAAAGGCGCGACATTGATCCTGCACGCGAATACCCTCCATCGGAATCAAAAAATCAGGTTCCAAATCCGCCAGGGGGCGCAGGACGAAGTGCCTCTCCCCGAGCCGGGGATGGGGCAGGATCAGTTTGGGGGTGTTCAGCACCAAATCCTCGCAAAATAGTATATCCAAGTCGACAGGCCGCGGGGTATTGACCTCGCGGACCGCGGGGCGTCCCCTCTCCCGCTCATAGGTCTGCAGGCGGCCAAGCAGCCCGAACAATCCGCCTTTCCAATCCATCACCGCCACGGCATTGAGAAACAAACCCGAACCGGAGGGACAATCCTGGGGTTTGGATTCATAAATGGGCGAAACCCGCAGCGACTTGTCGAGCGTGCGCAGGAAACCGGATGCCGCGGCCATTTCCGCTTCCCGGTCACCCAGGTTGGACCCGATTCCAATGCCGATTTTCATGATCCCATTCCAAACCGAAATTCCGGGGAACGATCCATGCCCTCTGTGGATTGGCGGCGCACCTCAGGCTTCCAAACCCAATACCTGGGCCATGGTATAGACCCGTGCGGGTTTTCCCACGAGCCAGCGGGCGGCGCGCAATGCTCCCGCCGCAAAGGTGTCGCGGTTGGAAGCCTTGTGTGTCAACTCGACCCGTTCGCCATCGTTGGCAAAGATCACTGTGTGGTCGCCGACGACATCCCCTCCCCGCAGTGCGTGCATCCCGATTTCATCGGCCGTACGCGCCCCGGGCTCGCCACTGCGCCCGTCCCGCACCAGGTCCGCATAAGGCCTGCCCTTGACCTCACAAAGGATTTCCGCCAATGAGCGGGCCGTTCCGCTGGGGGCATCCTTCTTGTGGCGGTGGTGCATCTCCACCACTTCCTGGTCGAAGGTGCGGAGGATCTCCGCGGCCTTGCGCGTGAGATGGAAGAGGGTGTTGACCCCCACGGAATAATTGGAGGCAAAGATCATGGGAATTTTGGCACCCAGAGCGAGCACCGCGGCCTTGGCGGATTCCGGATGCCCGGTCGTGCCGATGGCCAGGGCCTTGTGGTGCCGGACGCAAAGCTGGGCCACGGACAGGGTCGCGGTGTGGTGGCTGAAATCGATCACCACATCGCCCAGGTCGATGACATCCTCCAAACGGTCGCCCTGGTCCACTTCGGACACGATCTCGCAATCGGCCGATTCCCCGGCAAGGCGCATGATCGCCTGGCCCATGCGGCCTTTGGAACCCACCATGATGATCTTGGTTTTCATAAGCTGTCGTTCCCTCCGGGACACCCCGCTGCGGGCGGGATCCTCAAATCCCGGCCTCGCCGAGCGTGGCGAACAATTTTTCCCGGTTGGCGGGCAGCAGTCCGGCCAGGGGGGGGCGGACCTCCTCGGTCATCCAACCCTTGGCAGCCATGGCCGCCTTCACGGGTACCGGGTTGCTTTCGATGAAAAGATCGGTGAAAACACCGTAGAACTTCCGGTGCATCTTTTCCGCGAGGACATAGTTGCCCCCGAGGGCCGCATCCACCAATGCCTTCACCTCGGCAGGGATCAGGTTCGAGGCCACGCTGATCACCCCCACGGCCCCCACGCTCATGAAGGGAACCGTGAGGCTGTCGTCGCCGCTGAGGATGGTGAATCCATCAGGCACGACCTGGCGGAGCCGGCTGACCCGGTCGACCGATCCCCCCGACTCCTTGATGGCGACGATGTTCTTCGCATCACGGGCCAGCCGGGCGGTGGTATCCACGCCGATCTCGATACCGCAGCGTCCCGGGATCGAATAAAGAATGACGGGCAGATCCGTAGCGCGGGCGACGGCCATGAAATGCTCGTACAGGCCGTGCTGGGTCGGCTTGTTGTAATACGGTGCCACCAAAAGGGCCGCGTCGGCACCGAGCTTCTCGGCGGCCTGGGTGTATTCAATGGCCTCGGCGGTGGAATTCGACCCCGTGCCGGCAATGACCTTGGTACGGCCCTTGGCGGCCTGCACGGCCAATTCAATGACGCGGAGATGCTCCTCGTGGTTGAGCGTGGGTGATTCACCCGTGGTGCCGACGGGAACTATCCCCTCGAGCCCGGCTGCGACCTGTCGTTCGATCAGGGCGGTGAACGCCCCCGCATCGACCAGCCCTTTTTTGAAAGGGGTGACGAGCGCCGTGTAAGTTCCCTTAAACATCGATTTCTCCTTCAAAGACAAAATCCGCCGGTCCCTGCAGGCGGACATGGGCAAATGCTCCATCGTTCAAATCAAAATAAACCTTCAGCGTATCCCCGCCCTGCACCTTGATCTGGACCGGGGAGCGGAAACCCAGGACGCGAGAGGCCACCAGGGCGCTCGCAGCCACGCCGGTTCCACAGGCGAGGGTTTCATCCTCGACCCCGCGCTCGTAGGTGCGGACCCGCAGGCGCCGGTCGCCCAGGCTCTGGACAAAATTCACGTTCGTGCCCTTGGGCTCGAATTGGGCGTGCCAGCGCACTTCGGCGCCAAGCTTCCGGATATCCAGGTTTTCCACCTTCTCAAGATCGTCCACCAGGATCACCGCATGGGGCACGCCGGTATTGATCGAATGAACCACCAGCCGGCGCTCGGAGGTGGCAAGCACCCTGCTGGGCGCTTCATCCTGCGGCGCGGTCAGGCCGACGCGGACTTCTTCCCCCAAAAATTCGGCGGTGACCGTGCCCGCCTTGGTGCGGATGGCCATCACGGGCTTCTGGAAATTGGAAATCTGCCGGGCGTAGCGCGCAAAGCAGCGGGCGCCATTGCCGCACATCTCGGCCTCACCCCCGTCGGCATTGTAGTAACGCATACGGAAATCATGCCGGGTATCGCCGGGCTCGACCACAAGCAGTCCGTCCGCCCCGATGCCGAACTGCCGGTGGCACAGGGCCGCAATCTGCTTCTTGGACAGGCGCAACTGCTTGCGACGGTTGTCAAGACAGACAAAATCATTGCCCGCACCGCTCATTTTCCAGAATTTCAGGACCATAAGTTAAGGGTGAAATCGTATCGGGGCGCAGGGGAAATGCAAGGGTGGGAAGCTGCTGTGGCCACGAACCCACGTTCGTGGCTGCATTTCGAATCAAATCCGCTCATCACACTCGGGGATCAACAGGTCGTCCAGCGTCTCCCGGCGTGAAATCAAATGCAGGCTGCCGTCCTCTTCCACCCAGACCTGCGGGGCGCGTCCCAGGGAGTTGTAGGGGTTCGACATGGCATAGCCGTAGGCCCCGGCATCGTGCAGGCAGAGGAGATCCCCCCGCTGCGGACGGGGCAGCATCCGCGGCGCCAGCATCTCGTCCGCCCCGCGGGTGAAAACATCCCCGCTTTCGCAGATCGGCCCGGCCACGCACAACGGTTCCTCTTTCGCACCCTGGCGGGCGGGAATCGAGATGCGGTGGTAGCTGCCGTACATCGCCGGACGGATCAGGTCGGTGAAGCCCGCGTCGACCATGACGAAGGTCTCCCCTTTCCCCTTCACATTGGTCCGGGTGGACTTGATGTCGTGGACTTTCGCAACGAGCGTGGTCGAGGAAACGACGTAATAGCGCCCCGGCTCGATCTCGACATGGATGTCGCGCCCCGCGGCCTGCGACAATTCCTTCTGGGCTTCGGCCAGGATGTTGCCAAGGGCGGCGAGATCCAGTTCCTCGTGTTGGCGGTAATTGTACGGCAATCCCCCGCCGAGACTCACGGCTTCAAGCTTGGGGAAATCAACCGCCAGTTCCCGGAACACCTGTGCGAGGCGTTTGAGGTTTTCCCGCAGTTCTTGCTGCTTGGGCCCGCTGCCCACGTGGGCATGGAGCATGATGACCTCGCAACCTGCCTCGTGGATCAGCCTGACTTCTTTCGCCAGGTCTTCCCACCAGATGCCGTGCTTGGAACTGGGTCCGCCGGTGTCGCAGGCATTGACGTGCCCGTGGCCGAAGCCGACGTTGACGCGCAAAGCCACGTTGCCCTGGTAGCCCGCTTCCTTCAAATCGAGGGCCATCCCCGGGGAGCCGAGGTTGGGCATGATTCCGTCCTTCAGGATCACATCCTTCCAATTTCCGCGGAACACATCGGCGGTGTAGAGGATTTCCGGCGGGCGCTGGCCGCCCTTGTATCCGACCCTCTGCGCACGCTGGCACTCGTGGGCACTGACCGCATCGATCCAAATCCCCTGCGAATGGATTTCCCTGAGGATGCGGGCGGCCGAATTGGCCTTCATGGCGTAGCGGGCGTGGAGGAAAGGGCCGTTGACCAGCGACTTCACTTCCGCGATGCGGCGGCGGAGTTCACCCGCCTCAACCAGCCAGAACGGGGTGCCGACCTTGTCGGCGACAGACTGGAGAAATGCGGGATCCGTGGTGCGGGAAGACTTCGGTTGACTCATGGGAGGGGAAAATCATGCCGCCACTCCGGAATTTGGCAAATCCGGAGAATGGCCTGAAAGGACACGGGGGTTGCCCAAGGTTCCTTGTAGCGGCGGTCTACCTGTCGCGCCGAAGTGTTGGAGACGTAGGCGGATGACCGCCGGGTTTTCACCTCAAATCCCCAGTTTTTTCTTCCACTTGGCCAGTTGCACCGCCACCTGTTTGCGCGAGGGGGCACCGGTCATTTTCCGCCGGTCCAGCGCCGCCACGGGCTCGAAAACCGCCAGGACCCGGGCATCCACTTTGGGAGAAAGGGTCCTCCACTCGGCCAGTCCCAGTTCGGCAATGGTGCAGCCTTTCTGTTCGGCAATCCCGACCGCCCGGCCGACGATTTCATGGGCGTGGCGGAAAGGAACCCCCTTGAGCACCAGGGCGTCCGCAATGTCCGTTGCCAAAAGGGAAGGATCGGCCACCGCACGACTGCAGGCTTTGCGGTTGACCTTGATGTCCCCCAGCATGGCCGTGTTCACCCGCAGGGTCAGCCGGAGCGTATCGGCGGTGTCGAACAACCGCTCCTTGTCTTCCTGCAGATCCCGGTTGTAGGTCATGGGCAGGCCCTTCAGCAGGACCAGCAGGGACACGAGATTCCCAATGACCCGGCCGCTTTTGCCCCGGGTCAATTCCGCCACATCCGGATTCTTCTTCTGCGGCATCAGGCTCGATCCGGTGGTGAAGGCGTCGCCGATCCGGATAAATCCGAATTCCGCGGTCGACCACAGGATCAGGTCCTCCGCCAAACGGGACAGATGCACGGAAAGCAACGCACCCGCGGCGGCGTATTCGATGATGAAATCGCGGTCGCTGACGGCATCAAGGGAATTGGCCGTGACTCCGGCGAAACCCAGTTCGCGGGCGACGAATTCCCGGTCCAGCGGGATCGTGCTCCCCGCCAGGGCGCCGGACCCGAGGGGCAGTACGTCCATCCGTTTGCGGGCATCGGCCAGCCGGCCCTTGTCCCGCTCCAGCATTTCGACATAGGCCAGGAGATGGTGCGCCAGGTAAACGGGCTGGGCCCGCTGCAAATGGGTATAGCCCGGGATGATGACCTCCTGCTCCCGCCCGGCCCAACGGACCAGGGCGGCCTGGAGGGCGGCGACATCGGCCAGGTCCTCCGTGATCCGGTTTTTCAACCAAAGCCGCATGTCGGTGGCAACCTGGTCGTTGCGGCTGCGTCCGGTGTGGAGCCGGGCCCCCGCGGGTGTGCGGACCGTGAGGGCGGCCTCAATGTTCATGTGCACGTCCTCGCGGCTGTCGAGCCAGGCAAACTTGCCGTCGGCAATCTGGGCCCCGATCAAATGGAGGTTCTTTTCTATGGCCCGCAATTCGCCCCGGCTGAGGATGCCGATTTTTTTCAGCATGCGCGCATGGGCGATGCTCCCCGCGATGTCCTCCCGGTAAAGCCGTTGGTCGTAGTGGACCGATTTCCCGAGTTCCTGGACGAGCCGGTTGGTTTCCGTGGCAAAACGTCCGCCCCAAAGGGCCCGGGATTTTTTCGGGGAAGCTTTCATGAAGAATGGCGAATCTTAACGCCCCCCCCTTCCCTGACAACGGCTGTTTTCGAAAAAAGACACCCGCCTTCGATCCGCCATCCGGACAAAGCCCCTTCGAAAAGACCGCAAACCGACCCGTAAAAGCACAGGAACACCGGTTACTCGAAAACAGACTTGGGAATGACCCGGAAATATTGTTTGTCGGAAATCAGCGAAAAATATTTCTCAAAACGCTCGTTGTTTCCGGGAACGGTTTCAACCACGACGGTGTCCTTGAAATTGGGAGTATCCGAAGATTGGATGGTATAATTAAAGCCTGCCGCGGCATCAAAAGAGATAAACACCGCCGAACCTATTTGAAGATTCAACGCCGGAGTTTCTATACTCAGGGGAACGGCACGAACCGGGAAGTCCGCATAGGTGGCGTCGGGCATGTATTCCGGGCGCATGGTCTCCACGAGGATTTTCCCGACCGGCAAATTGGCGGTCGACCAACCCGGTCCCACTTTGACGATCAAAAAGGCCTGATAAACAATTTTCCCCTGCGTCAAGGTCTCATTCTGGGTGCCAAGCGCATAAAGAGCCGGGGTAACCCCTTGGACTCCCACCGTAACAGTCGAAGGCCTCATCACCAGGTTCCCCACCATGGAAACATCCAGGCTTGTCCCGGCGGCACCCAGTATGGACCCCGGCAAAAAGCTTGATGCCCCGATGTATAACAATTCCGGAACGCGTGAACTGACAACCAGGGGATCCTTGAACACCAGGTGCAGGATCAACTCATCCCCGGCATGAACATCGGAAAATACGGCGCCAGGCACAGCGTATTCCAGCTTGTATATGGTGAATGACTCATCATACGAATTGGATGCCTCGACTTTGGTCTGCCAATTGGCAGCACTCACCTCAATACGGCGGTAGATATCTTTCCCTCCCCGGTCCAAACCAAGGGAGGATTCGAAAAAGTCGGAAATACCATCCCCGTCCGAATCCGCGCCCGTGAACGGATCCGGCACCTGCGACGGAATCGAAAAATTGCCGTCCATCACAGTGCCGCCCGAATCACTGATCAGATCAACATCATCGATCAATAGCGCTGACGGACTTGTGATATCATCGACATCGACCACCCCAAATGCCACTTTGACCACGGCTGATTGGGTGAATGTATGGACATACTGTTTGAAAGTCGTGTGGACACTCCAGCTGTCCACCGGCTCGAACGAACTGCTGTTGTCGCCCAGAATGACCACCTGGTCATTGACCGCAAAAAAGGCGAAGTCATTTCCACCGGGTAATCCGGTTTGGCGGACGAAATCCCATTTGAACTTCAAACGGTCGCCCGGGTACACCCGGAAAATCCGATAAATGACCCCACCCTCGATAACCTGTCGGCCGGAAATTTGATCAAGATGTCCCGTCTGCCATCCCAAACTGTATTCGATCGTGCTATCCGATGGGAAATACGGTTCGTTGGACCGGCTAGACACACTGGCAATGTAGGAGCCCTGGATGGGACCCAAGTTGCCACCAGGGTTGTAGACCATCGCATTGGAGCCATACACGGTCTTCCAATAGGTCAAATAACCGGACTCAAAAGACCCATTGGGTATCTCGGCTCGGACCGTTGCCACCCACGCTACCGCCATGAGTATTATGCAAAAAATACGGGGAATTTTCATTTCTGCCTCCTTTGCGCTACTAACATTCAAGTATGAAGAAACCATTTCAGCAATGACAAGCCAATTTGGACGGATATGAATGAGGCTAATATCCGGTCCATTCATTCTGATGGACCCGACAGGGGTGAATATGCGGCCGGGCCGCATTGTCGGAACGGACCCGCGAAAAAACTTCACAGCCGGCCCATGAAATAAACCGGCCTGGTTTGATCTGGTAAAAAAACAAACTTCCACCACCGGGTCCCCGGGCGGACAGAAATTCCCCTCGTTCCGCTTACCGCTACCGGGGCCGGTTGGACGGACGGGAGCGCGGATGGCCGGCTTTGTTTCCCCGGCGGGGGGGGCGGTCGAGTTCGGTGCGGCGCGATTTGAGCGAGGGACGGCGGACCGGGGCCCGGCGTTCTCCCGCAGCGGCGGCTTTCCCCGCGGCCGTCTTCGAAATGTCCGGACGCTGGGCCACGGCATCGGCCACATCCATCGACCAGAGCCGGCGGAGATCGCGGTCATCCAATTCTTTCCAGTGGCCGGGCTTGAGGTCGCCCAGACGGAGCCCGCCGATCTGCACCCGGCGCAATCCCACCACTTTGTAACCACAAAAACGGAACATCAGCCGGACCTGCCGCTTGATCCCCTGGCTCAACACCACGCGGGCACGCGGACCGGTCATCGGATCCACCGATTCCATGCGGCCGAATCCGAAGGGGGTCTCGATCCCCCTCAGCAGGCGCTCGCGGTCCTTGATTTCAAAATTCCGGTCCAGCAGGACTTCGTAAACCTTGGGAAGCTTGTTGCGCGGGTGGCTGATTTTTTCCGCCAAGTCCCCGCTGTTGGTCATGATCAACATGCCTTCACTGTCGGCATCAAGCCGTCCGACATAAAACAACGAGGGCAGATTCGGCGGCAAAAGATGGAATACCGTGGGACGGTCGTCCATTTGCGCTTTGGAACAGATGACCCCCTTGGGCTTGTTCAGCATCAGGACGAGTTCCGAGGCAACCTTGCAGGGAAGTGTGTCGACCGCCACTTCATCGCCCGCACCCACGCGCGTGGCCAGATCGGTGACGACCGAGCCGTTGATCGTCACCCGGCCCTCGCGGATCAGGGTTTCGCAGGCACGACGCGACCCTTGGCCGGCCGAGGCCAGGTAGCGGTTGAGACGGGGGGCACCGGAGGACGGGGACACACGATTCCTCAGGCGAAGGGAAGGGCGGGAAGCCCTTATTCGATGGTCTTGGTTTTCGGAAGACCGTAGACCTTCTGGTCTGTCTTCCAGGTACCGCGCTTTTTCATCAGTTCGACGCGTTCGAAACGCTTGAGGACGTTGCGCTTGGCGACGATGGCGCTGGACCCACGGAGGCTCTTGTGCTGTGACATAAGGATTGGAAAACTACGGAAGTCGCCGCCTTCCGCAAGCACAGACTTTCAGAGTTTATTCTTTGTCCTTTGGCATTTGGATTTTGTCACTTAACATTCCCCCATGCCCGCATACTGGCTCGTCAAACAGGAACCCACCAAATACCCTTTCTCCCAGTTGCTCAAGGACAAGAAAGCCCGGTGGGATGGCGTGCGCAACTTCCAAGCCCGCAACAACTTGCGGGCCATGAAGAAGGGCGACAAGGTGCTTTACTACCACAGCGTCGAAGAAAAAGCCGTGGTGGGTATCGCCGAAGTGGCCAAAACCGCCTACCCCGATCCGACGGCGGAGGAAGGCGATTGGTCGGCCGTCGACCTCAAGCCCCTCATTCCCCTCGTCCGTCCGGTTCCCCTGATGGAAATCAAATTCCAGCCCAAACTGAAAAACATCGCCCTGATCAAGCAATCCCGGCTCTCCGTCATGCCGATCACCCCGGCTGAATTCGAAACGATCCTGAAACTGGGAGCCACCACTTGAATCCACCCGGCTCCCCGCTTCCGCCCCTCCTCCTCTCCACCGATTTCGACGGCACCATCCTCGACCACGCCTCCACCGGGCCGATGGCCCCGGGCTTTTTTGCCTGGATCGAAAAGGAACGCCGCCACCGCAGGGTCGTCTGGGCCATCAATACCGGCCGGGACTGGGAAAGCCTGCGTATGGAACTGGAACACCGCCAGGCCCCCTTCCTTCCCGACTGGGTCATCCTCATTGAACGCGAAGTCCACCGCGTCGAACAGGGGGCCCTTGTCGGACACCTCGCTTGGAACACCCGCTGCCTGGATGTCCACGCCGAGCTTTTCCACCGGGCCGACGGCATGATGGAAAAAATGCGGCGCGAGCTGGCCCGTTTTGAGGGGCTCCAGATCATCCGCGATGTCGGTTCCCCGCTGGGATTGATCGCCGCCACCGAGGCCCAGGCCGGGGAAGTCCACCGGGCGCTTGCCCCACTCTATCAAGCCTTTCCCGACATGCATGCCGTCCGCAATTCCGTCTATTTCCGCTTCGCCCACGTGGATTACCACAAGGGAAGCTGCCTGGCCCTCGTGCAGGGCGAGGAAGGCATCCCCGCGGAAGGGACCATCGCCGCCGGGGACAACCTCAACGACCTCCCCATGCTCGAACGGCGCTATGCGCACCACCTCATCTGCCCGTCCAACTCCATTCCCGAGGTCAAAACGCAGGTGCTGGCCGAGGGCGGTTTTGTGGCATCCCTTCCATTTGACAAGGGAATCCTCCAGGGGCTAGAAGCATTGGTTACAGCAAGTAACCAATCGTTTAAAAAACCTTGAAGACCACCCTCCCGGTTCCCCGCCATATTCCCCTCCTCCTTGTTTCGCTCCTGCTTCCAGCAACCTGCGGTTTCTTGAACGCCGCGAATCCCGCCCCCCTGCCCCCGATCCAGTCGGTCAAACTGGGAGCAAACCGCGAGTTCCAAGTGAACGGCAAGCCGTTCCTCCCCATCTGCGGGTGGCTGCAGCCCTCCGGGATTGCCTCCCCCATGAAGGACATCGGGATCAATACCATGTGCGGGTATTGGAGGAACGAACAGGGCGCCGGCGAATGGGTGTCGGCCGACAAATATGGGGAAGCCGTCTGGGGTGCCGGGCTCTATTTCATTCCGACGTTCGAACCCAAATTCATGGATGAAATGACGCGGCTGAAAGCGGCCCCGTATACCCTGGCATGGCTTCATGGGGACGAACCCGATCTGCCCCAGAAAAAAAGCGACGCCCTCTTCACGTGCAAGCTGGCCATCAATCCCTCGCGCCCCCTGAATTTGCTCACCGATGGAGACCCCAAAACATCCGGTGTGCTCGCTCCCATGGCCGGAGCCGAGGTCACCATCCGCTATCCCAAAGCGGTGACAGTCACCCGGCTGGCCCTCGGGAACGGAACCGACGGGCTCAAAGCCAGCGAGGTCGCCGTGCTGGTCAACGGAAAGGAAATCTGCCGCGGCCCCCTGCCCAACACCGTCGAAATGAAATCCTTCGACCTCTCCTCACCGGTGACTTTGCAGGAATTGACGCTGAAAATTGTCGCCACCCACGAGGTCCCGGCAGGACAACCCCCGTTGAACTGGGGAACGTTTGCCGGGGTGGACGGCTTCGATGCCTCTGGTGCCAACGTGTTGAAATGCGAGATCCGGACCGTCCCCCAGCAATTCCCCGAGGAAACGCTGAAAATTTACCGGCAAACCAAGGCTTTCGATCCCACAAGGCCCGTCATGGTGACTTTCTCCAGCATGTTCCTGGAGGATTTCTACGACATGTCGTGGTTCACCACCGCCCAGGCCAAGGCCCTTTATCCGGGATATGCGGCGGCAGCAGATATTTTCGGGATCGATATCTATCCCATCTACGGGTGGAACCAACCCGAAAATATCCAATGGGTCGCCAAAGCCACCCGGAAACAGCGTGAATTGGTCGGTTCGCAAAAGCCCGTTTACCATTGGATCGAAACCACTTCGGGGCCATTCGGCGCAAATGCCAAACCGGTGACCGGGCGGGAAATCCGCAACGAGGTTTATCAGGCCCTGGCCGCCGGTTGTACCGCCATCGGTTACTTCACCCACGTTTTCCAGCCCAAATTTTCCTCGTTTGCGGTTTCAACGGAAAACCAGGAAGCCCTCAAAAAAATCAATGCCGAGATCACCGGGCTTGCCCCAGCGCTCCTGGGTGCGGATGCGGCGGTGCAGCCGGTCCTGGCCATCGAGGGCGGGCTGCCATCGCTGTGCCACGCCAAGGAAACAGCCGGGGAATTCACCGTCGTCTCCATCAACATGGACGGGAAAAACCGCGCTGGCACGGGCACGATCACCTGGCCGGGTCTCAAGGCGGGCACGGTCATCACCGTCCACGGCGAAAACCGCACCGTCAAAGCCGGGGACGGACAATGGACGGATACCTTCGATCCGCTGGCCGTTCACGTTTACCAGTTCAAGCAGTTCAAATAAGGGCCGGGGATTTTCCGGGACAGTCCCCTCTTTGCAGTTGAAACCCGCCAACGGGTAACCATATTGGAAGGGCCGTGCGCATTTCGCTCTTCATCCCCTGCTTCGTCGACCAGTACTACCCGCGCGTGGGCATCAGCATGGTACAGATCCTCGAACGGCTGGGCCACAAGGTGGAATATCCCGAAGGCCAGACCTGCTGCGGCCAGCCGGCTTTCAATTCCGGCTATTGGGATGAAGCACGCGGAACCGCGGAGCGCCTCCTCGATATTTTTTCCGGCGCCGATGTCGTCGTCTCCGCCTCCGGTTCCTGCGGAGCCATGCTCAAGGTCTTCAATCCCGAACTCTTCGCCAACCACCCGCGTGTCGCCGAGGCGAAGGCCCTCTCCTCGAAAGTCTGGGAATTCTCCGACTTCCTCGTCACCAAGCTCGGCGTCGAAGACCTGGGAGCCCGGCTTGAGGCCAAAGCCACTTTCCACGACGGCTGTCACGGCCTCCGCGAACTCCGCATCAAAAACCAGCCCCGCCGTCTTCTGAAACACGTCAGGGGCCTCGAACTTCTGGAAATGTCCGAAGCGGAAACCTGCTGCGGGTTCGGCGGCACCTTCGGCGTCAAATTCCCCCATATCTCCCAATCCATGGGCGACGTGAAATGCCAGTCCATCCTCGAAACCGGGGCCGACACGGTCATTTCCAACGACTCCAGTTGCCTCATGCAGATCCAGGGCATGCTCAACCGCCAGAACAAACCCATCCGCAGCCTCCACCTCGCCGAAGTCCTTGCCAGCAAGTAACCCCCATATGAATTGCTTCGTTATCCGCCTCAGGCGGATTGGCTCCTGTTAAAATCCCATGATCACCCTCTCCCCCGCGGAAGCCTTCAAGCTCGGCAGTTCGGACTACCGCCAGCGCGAGGACACCCGCGCCTTCATCCGCCGGGCGCTCAAGGGTTACGAAGCCAAGCGGGACGAGAACAAGGACCGCTTCCAGGACTGGCAGGCCGCCCGCGATGCCGCCGCCGCCATCAAACACGAAGCCATCGAGCACCTCGACCGTTACCTCGCCGAGTTCATCGAAAAGGCCGAAGCCCGCGGCACCAAAGTTTTCCTGGCCGCCGATGGCAAACGGGCCAAGGAACACATCATCTCCATCATCCGCGACCACAACGCCCGCTCGGTCATCAAATCCAAGAGCATGACCGGCGAGGAAATCCACCTCACCCAGGCCCTGGAGGCCGAGGGCTTCAACGTGGTGGAATCCGACCTGGGCGAATTCATCGTCCAGCTCCGCGAAGAGCCGCCCTTCCACATCGTCTTTCCCGCCATGCACCTCAAGCGGGATGAAATCTCCCGGCTGTTCCACGACAAGCTCGGCTCCAAGCCGACCGACAGCCCGGAAGAACTGACCATGATCGCCCGCCGGGCCATCCGGCAAAAGTACTGCGAGGCCGACATCGGCATCAGCGGGGTGAACTTCGCCGTGGCGGAAACCGGCTCCATGGTCATGTGCACCAACGAGGGCAACGGCCGCCTCTCCACCTCCCTGCCCCGGATCCACATCGCGATCATGGGCATCGAAAAGGTCATCCCGAAAATGGAAGACCTGGCCCTGCTCCTCCCGATGCTGGCCACCGCCGGTTCCGGGCAGCACGTCACCTGTTACAACACCATCATCACCGGCCCCAAACGGCCCGATGAGAGCGACGGTCCCGAGGAATTCCATCTCGTGATCATGGACAATGAGAGAACCACCCTGCTGGCCGATGCCCAGCAACGGGATGCGCTCCACTGCATCCGTTGCGGGGCCTGCCTCAATGTCTGCCCGATTTTCAAAAACGTCGGCGGCCACTCCTACGGCACCACCTACCCCGGCCCCATCGGATCAGTCATCACCCCGCACCTCCGGGGCCTGCAAACATGGAAGCACCTCTCGGCCGCCTCGTCGCTCTGCGGCGCCTGCACCGATGCCTGCCCGGTGAAGATCGACCTCCACCACCACCTGCTGCACAACCGCCGCAACGCCATCCAGGGCAAAAAACTCTGGTGGGAAGCCCTCCTCTTCCAGGGTTTCGGCTGGGTGGCCGCCGATGGAAAACGTTTCGCCCTCGCCGCGAAACTCGGACGCTTCTTCCAACCCCTGCACCAGCTGGTCAAAGCCACACCGCTGGACCCCCTCATTTCCTGGACCCGATTCCGCGACCTCCCCGAACCTCCTCCGTATGCTTTCCGGGAATGGTGGGCGGCGCGCAAAGCGCACAAAGACGACGGACGCCCGACGACGGAGGACCGCCATGAATGATGACCGCGCCCTTGTTTTCTCACGCATCAAGGAGGCACTGCAAACTCCCCGGGATATTTCCCATCCGTCATCCGGCGTCAGTCATCCGGCGTCTGTTTCCAGCGGCTACGCCTCCTGGCTTCCCGCCGTGACCGACACCCCCGCGGGCCGGCTCGCCGCCTTCAAGGAACGTTCCGAACTCCTCAAAACCGAATTCATCACCACGACCGCCGACAACTTGGCCTCGGTCGTGGCCGATTTGAAAACCCGCCATGGCTGGACCTCCGCCGCCTGGCACAGCGCACCCCTGGTGGACGAAGCCCGCCAGGCACTCGCCCTGCCCGGATTCTCCACCGACGGCCCCTACGACTCCGCCGCCCTGGAAAAAATCGATGTCAGCGTCACCGGATGCGACTGCCTCGTCGCCCAAACCGGCGGCGTGCTGGCCAACTCCCGCGGCACCGGGGGGCGCACCCTCTCGATCCTGCCGCCCCACCACCTGGTCATCGCGCGTGAAAACCAATTGCTCGCGGACCTTCCGGCGGCTTTCCGCCTTGTTCAAGATCGCTACGGCAAAGACCTGCCCAGCATGCTCTGTTTTGAAACCGGCCCCAGCCGGACCGGCGACATCGAACGCATCCTCGTTTTGGGAGCCCACGGGCCGAAAAAGTTGACCGTTATTCTCGTCACGGACAATCCCTAACCGCCTTATTTTGAACGCTCCCAATATCATCCTGATCAACTGCGACGACCTGGGCTACGGCGACCTCGGATGTTACGGATCCACCGATCACTCCACCCCGAATCTCGACCGCATGGCCGCCGAGGGCATGCGGTTCACCGATTTCTGCATGGCCTCCTCGGTCTGCTCCCCTTCCCGGGCGGCCATGCTGACGGGATGCTTCCCCAACCGCATCGGGTTCGGGCGTCCCGCCGGCCGGTTTGTGTTGTTTCCCGGGGATTGCGAGGGATTGAATCCCTCGGAAACGACCATCGCCAAACTCCTCAAAACCCGCGGATACGCCACCCAGATCATCGGCAAATGGCACTGCGGGGACCAACCTGAATTCCTCCCCACCAACCACGGGTTCGACCACTATTACGGCCTGCCCTACAGCAACGACATGGGAAAACAGAAAGCGGATGACGACCGCCCTCCGCTGCCCCTGATGCGCGACCTCGACATCATCGAACAACAACCCGATCAGGCATCGCTCACTTTCCGCTACGTGGAAGAATCCGTCCGCTTCATCCGCGAAAACCGGGACGGCCCTTTCTTCCTTTACCTCGCCCACATGTATGTCCACCTGCCCATCTACGCCCCCGACCATTTCCTGAGACTGGCGAACGGCGACCCCTATGCGGCCGGAGTTGCTTTCGTCGATTGGGCCACAGGCGTACTCATGCACGAACTGCAGGCCCTGGGCATCGATGACCGGACGCTTCTGGTTTTCACATCCGACAATGGATCACGTGCCACGGCCCCCTCCGGCGGCAGCAACGGACCCTTGCGCGGCGCCAAGGCCCAGATCTGGGAGGGTGGTTTCCGGGTGCCCGGAATTTTCCGCTGGCCCGGGGTTATCCCTGCCGGAACCGTCACCGACACCCCCGCCATGTCCATCGACCTTTTCCGCACCTTCGCCGAAATTGCGGGAGCCGAAATTCCCGCCGACCTTTCCCCCGATGGCGGCAACCTTTGCGGGGTCCTGGCGGGCGAGCCCGAGCCCGCGACCGGACGCAATTCCTTCCCCTACTACCGCGGAAACCGGCTGTGCGCGGTGCGCTGCGGCCCCTGGAAACTCCACCTTTTCAACGCCGGTGGCGAACCCATGCAGGAACTCTACGATCTCAGCGAGGACATCGGCGAGTCGAACAACATCTACGCGGAAAATCCCGGGATTGTCGAAGCCTTGGAAGGTCTGGCCGAAGCCTACCGCGCCGAACTGGGCGATGAAAATACGGGGGCGATCGGCCAGAACACCCGTCCCGCGGGCCGCGTTGAAAACGCCCAACCCCTGACCACCTACGATCCCTCAACCCCCTACTTCATGCACGAATACGACCTCGACCACCGGGGTTGACTGCCACCCCGGAGACAGAGCCAGAAAGGATCACTTCCGGATCTGGCCGGTCCCGCGGGCGACGTATTTGTAGCTCGTGAGTTCTTCCAGGGCCATCGGGCCGCGGGCGTGGATCTTGTCGGTGCTGATTCCGATCTCGGCCCCGAATCCGAACTCGCCCCCGTCATTCAAGCGCGTCGACGCATTCCAGAACACCGCGGCCGAATCGACCCGGGCAATGAATTCCTCCGCCGCTTTTTCATCTTTCGTGATGATGGCGTCGCTGTGGTGGGAACCGTACGTTTCAATATGGTCCACCGCCCCGTCCATGCCGGAAACCACTTTCACGGCCATGACGAGATCCAAATATTCGGTCTTCCAATTCTCCGGCTCGGGAAGAGTTACGCCCAGGATTTTGGACGACTCCGCATCCCCCAGGAGTTTGACTCCTTTGGCTTTGAGAGCGGCAGCCAGTTTCGGAAGGGCCGTTGCGGCAATGGCACGGTCCACCAACAAGGTCTCGGCGGCATTGCAGGTTCCGGGACGCTGGGTCTTGGAATTGACGGCCACGGATTCCGCCATCGCCAGGTCGGCGGCGGCGTGCACGTAAACATGGCAGACGCCGTGGAAATGCTTCAGCACGGGCATGCGGGCATGGGTCACCACGGTCTCGATCAACCCATAGCCGCCGCGGGGAATCATCAGGTCGATGTAGTTGTCCATCTTGCACAGAACCGGGATCGCTTCGCGGTCGGTGGTGGGCACGATGGCGCAGGCTCCGGCGGGAAGTCCCGCGACCGCCGATGCGGCCCGGATGGCTTCGCCCAGAACCATGTTGGAGTGAAAGGCTTCCTTGCCGCCGCGCAGGATGACGGCGTTGCCGGTCTTGAGGCAGAGGATGGCGGCATCGACGGTCACATTGGGCCGGGATTCGTAAATGATCCCGATGACCCCGATGGGCACCCGGACTTTTTTCATGTCGAGGCCACTGGGCAGGGTCCAGCCCTTCATCACCTCGCCGACAGGATCGGGCAGGGCGATGACGTCCCGCACTCCCTGGATCATGGCGTCGATGCGTTTGGGTGTGAGCTCCAGCCGGTCGAGCATGGCCGCGGAAAGCCCGGCCTCTTTGCCAGCGGCCAGATCCTTGGCGTTGGCCGCGGCAATTTCCACGCGGCGGGCATCGAGGATCCCGGCCAAAGCTTCAAGCAGCCGGTTTTTCTCCGCGGTCGTGGCATAGGCCAGCCGCCGCGCGGCCAGGCGGGCCTCGCGTCCGAGGGATTCAAGGGTCTGCTGCAAGTCGGACATAAAAACCATTTAACCACCAATTACGCCGATGGCACTGATAGAAAACAAAAAAACTTCTGCCTTTTATCAGCGCATATCAGCGCCATCAGCGGTTCAACTAATCAGTTTTTCTTGATCAATTCCTCGGCGATCTGCACCGCGTTCCAGGCCGCGCCCTTGAGGAGCTGGTCGCCGGAGACGAACAGGGCCAGGCCGTTGGCCGAGGACAGGTCGCGCCGGATGCGTCCGACGTGTACATCGAGATCGCCGGTGGCTTCGATCGGCATGGGGAAGTGGTTGGCGGCCACGTTGTCCACCAGCTTGACGCCGGGGGCCTTGGCCAGGATTTCCCTCGCCTTTTCCGGGGTGAGCGGCTTTTCCAGCTCGAGCACCACGGATTCGGAGTGCGCCCGCAGGACGGGCACGCGGATGCAGGTCGGCACGATGGCCAGCCCGGGCTGGTGGAACATCTTGCGGATTTCCTCGATCAGCTTGTTCTCTTCCTCGTTGTAGCCGTTTTCCGCCACTTTCGTGTTATGCGAGAAGAGATTGAACGCGATCTGGTGGGGGAACACCTTCTTGGTGACGGGCTTTCCTCCCACGTGTTCGCGCACCTGGTCCTCCAGCTCCTGCATGGCCTGGGCTCCGGCCCCGGAGGCGGACTGGTAGGTGGAAACGACAATTTTTTTGATCCCGGCCGCCTGGTGGATTGGCCAGATGGCCGTGGCCAGGATGGCGGCGCAGCAGTTCGGATTGGCGATCAGGCGCGAGCCGTTGGAAAGGTCGCCCGGATTCACTTCCGGCACCACCAGCGGAACCTTGGGATCCATGCGGAAGGCGGACGAATTGTCCACCACCCAGGCTCCAGCCCCGAGGGCGGCGGGAATGAATTCGCGGGACCGGGTGGCCCCGGCACTGAAAAAGGCGACCTGGACACCCTTGAAAGCGTCGGCATTGAGTTCCTCCACAAGCACGGGCTTGCCGTTGAAGTCGAGCGTTTTGCCCTTGGACCGGGCGGAGGCCAGCAGCTTCAGCCCGGCGACGGGGAAGTTGCGGCGTTCAAGTACGCGGAGAATTTCCACCCCTACAGCACCGGTGGCTCCGACTATGGCGATTTGATATCCGTTCATGGCAATAATGGGCAAAAAACATAGGACGCCGGGGCGACCAAAGCAAGCGGTTTGACCCCCGATTTTCCGTCAATCCAAGGTGGACACGCCCAGCACGCCAGGGTTACCCATGGGCGGCTGTTTCAATCGCTCAAGCTCCAATGCCACTTCGTCCTCAAAACGGGAAGAAAGACCGGTGTGGGTGCCGTCATCCATGATCGACCTTTCGCAAGTCTGTGGAACGGACTGACTGGAAACATGCTGCATGCGGACAGGGTAGCACAATGGGGCCGGATGCAACCGGGTCACACGGAACTTTCATGCCCCTTTTCCAGCTTTGACAGCCAAGCTTCTTTGCAGCACATTGGTTATCGTTCATGGACCGTAAAACATCGCTTCTCCTTCTGGCTTTTGGCATCATCGGCGCCACGCTCGCCGTCGGCGCCCAGCGTTCCTATGCCCTGAAGAAAGCGCGCGCCCTCCGCGCCAGCTACCGCCCCCATTTCAATGACGGCTGCTACCTCGTGAAAATCACCGCCGGCCCCGCCTGGTCCGTCGGGGAATTCGGCACCTTTGACGCCTCCCAGGACAAGGTGCTGCTCGAAGGCGAGGAATTCGACGCGCAGGAATTCGAATTCGTTCTCGCCTGAACAGGTTTCCGTCCCCTACCCCCGCATTTCGCGGCACTGTTCCAACAGCGCCGGCAGTCTTTTGAGGCCCGGCAAATTTCCCGCCGACTCCTGCAGTCTGGATAATGCCGGGGGGATGTGTTCGAGGAATGACTTCCGGTCTTTTTTCAATCCCAGAAAACCATAGGCGCCCAGTGCCTGCATCAGGCGCTGCACCCCGGAAGCCCAAAAAAGCCGGTCAAACTCATCCTGCCCGGGCAATCCGGACCGCAGTTCCCGGTAATTGCCCAGCAACCGGTCCCTCTGTTCCCCACCAATGACCACATACGGATCGAGCAGCAACGAAGCCAGGTCGTAGGTACAGGTTCCGGTCCGCATCCCCTGGAAATCGATCAAATGGCACCGGCCATCGTGGATCATGACATTTTGCGACTGGAAATCCCGGTGAACCAGTTCGATGGGTTGCTCGAAGAGGTGCTGGGCCAGCGGGCGCAATTCCGCCTCCAGTGCCGCCCGGTCCGCATCGGACAAAGGGATTCCGCAGGCCCCGCCGACAAATTCGTTGTAAAAGTAATTCCGCTCCCAGGCGTAAAGGGTCTCGTCAAATCCGTGCATCATCGGAACGCCCTCCTGCCGGGCGGCCGTGTATCCCCGGGCATGCAGCCGGGCGGCCTGCTCCAGCGTGTCCTGATAGTAGGCTTCGCGCTCCGCCCATGGGTGATCGCGGAAGGCGTGCAAATCCACCGGCCCCAGGTCTTCCATCCAGGCCAGCCGCTCGGACGCATCATGGGCCAATACCTTCGGGGCCCTCACCCCGAGCCCGTTCAGAAATTCGCCAATGCGGGCGTAATACTGGTTCTCTTCCTTCTCGGGCCCGTATTCCATCAGGATGCAACTCCGCCCGCCCGCCAGCACCCGGAAAAAACGCCGGTCCGACCCCCCCTTGAAAATGGGCAAGAGACCGATGTCACCTTCATCGTGCCAATGCAGCCGGTTCCGCGTCCATCCGATAAGCTGGTCTTCCGTGTGCGTCATGAAAGAAATACTATGCGGCAACGAAGTTTGCTTTGCAAAACCATCGTGCATGGGTTGGATGATTCTGTTGAACAAGATCACCACCGCATTTGTCCTCGGAGCGGGCCTCGGCACCCGCCTCCGCCCGTTGACCACCACCTGCCCCAAACCCCTCCTGCCGGTCCAGGGGCGGCCCATGGTCACCTATGTCTTCGACGCGCTGATCCGCGCGGGGATCCGGCGCTTCATTGTCAACACCCACCATGCGGCGGACGCTTGGACGGCCCATTTCCCCGGAGGGGCCTACCAGGGCGTGCCCATCACCTTCCGGCATGAGCCCGATCTGCTGGGAACGGCCGGAGGATTGAAAAACATCGAGGATCTGGCCGGCGGGGAGACCTTCCTCCTGCACAGCGGGGATGTGCTCACCAACCTCCCCCTGGACCCGCTTATATCCGCCCACTCCCGGGGAAAGGCGGAAATGACCCTGGCCCTCCGGGTCCGACCCGACTGCAAAACCGTCGGTCTCGATGACGGGGGCGTCATCCGGCACATCGGGTCTCCCTCCGCGACATCCCCCCTGCACTTCTACGACTACGCCAATGTGGGCCTGGTTGAACCCGCTTTTTTCCGGCGCATTCCCGACACCTCGCCCCGTGATATCGGTTCAATCTGGAGCGCCATGGCCAAAACCACCGAACTGCTCCGCGGCGTCGTCATCAACGAAGGCTATTGGTTCAATGTGGGAACCGTGGCAGAATACGCCAAAATACAGGAATGTACCCTATGAAAAACCCGGATCTGAACCGTTCCTTCACCCTGGCAGGGCTGGCCCTTCTGCTTTTCTCCATGGTTTCCCTGCCCGCATCCGCCATCACCCTCACCCCCTCCGAAGCCGACCGCGTCGGCCGCCTGCTCTGGCAAAATGAGTGCGACGGCACCGTCGAGGGACTGACCTCGTGGAACACGGGTGAGGAATTCGCCTCGCTCGGCATCGGCCACTTCATCTGGTATCCCGCGGGCTACGAGGGACCCTTCGACGAAAGTTTCCCCAAGATGCTGGCCTTCGTCGCCAAGTCCGGGGCCAAAATCCCCCCCTGGCTGCTCAACACACCCGATTGCCCGTGGAAAACCCGCGAGGAATTCCTCGCCGCCCAAAAATCCGAGAGAATGACCAGCCTGCGGATTTTCCTGCGCGATACCGTGGGAATCCAGGCCCGCTTTGCCGCGGAACGCCTCTATGCCGCCCTCCCGAAGATGCTGGCGGAAGTTCCCGAGGCCGAACGCCCCGCCATCCGGCGCCAGTTTGAACGTGTCGCCGCCCATCCCCACGGGGCCTACGTCCTGGTCGACTATGTGAATTTCAAGGGCGAAGGCATCAAACCAACCGAGCGTTACCAGGGGAAGGGCTGGGGAATGCTCCAGGTTCTGCAGGAAATGAAAGGCACCGAACCCGGCGCACCGGCCCTGAAGGAATTTTCCACCGTGGCAATCCGTTTGCTGCAACAACGAGTTGCCCTGAGCCCCCCGGAACGTGGGGAAAAACGCTGGATGCCCGGCTGGACCAGCCGCTGCAAAACCTATCTCGCACCCTGACCTCCTCCCACTGAATAACGGCCATTTTTCCGCCAATATCCCACGTTTGACTTCCTGATACGGGACCGCACTATGGCTTCAGCATTCCGCCGCTTCCTCCAGAAATAACTCCTATGAATATTCGCCTGTGCATCGCCGTGTTTGCCGTTCTTTTCACGGCCATGGGAACCCGGATTTCAGCGACCAACTACTATGTTGATTTCGACGGGGGAAATGATGACAACGCCGGCACATCCCCGGAGGCGGCATTCAAACACTGCCCCGGCGAGTTTGCGTCCAGTGCGAATCCCGGAACCCCCGCGAAATCCGTGGAGGAGGATGCCGAAGCCAAGGATGAAAAGACAGAAAGCGGGCCGGGCACGGCCCCGGATCCCAATGCGGGGGACTCCGTCGCCGGGGGCAAGGCGAAGGGAACAAAGCTCCAACCCGGAGATGTCGTCATCTTCAAGGGGGGAGTTTCATACAGGGGCATTGTAAAAAATTCCGCCTCCGGGCAGGAAGGAAGCCCCATCGTATTTGACGGGAACACCGGGGGCACCTTCGGCACCGGACGGGCCATCATTCAAGGGGGCGAATTGGTTTCCGGGTGGAAGAAATGCGCGAATGCCGCGGACGCCATGGGAAACCCGGAATGGACGCATCTGTGGTACACCGACGAGGTTCCCGCCAATGCGGACCCCTACCTCATCAATCTCTGCCAGGGGGAACAAATGTTGTATATCGCGGTGTTCCCCTGCACCGATGCCCTGGCTGTCTGGAACGACGTGGCCTTGGCCATGAAGCCCGCGGAACTTCCCAACACGGAGAACAAGGCGGAACATTCTTTTGCCGATCCCTATTTCAACCAAGGTTCCGCCGATGCATGGAATGGCGCCTTCATCGGGCTCCGGGCGGGCGCGAACCGCTTTTATATGTCCCCCATCACGAGGTACGAACCGGACGCCCACCGGATTTATTACAAGGGGATCACTGCGCGATACTATCCCCAACTGGACGCCCACCGCTTCACCATGCTCAATGCGCCCTCGGTTATGACCCGCCCCGGGCAGTATGTGTTGTTTTCCAAGGGAGGGGCCGGGGGGAAGCGCCTATATTGCTGGCCTTGGGACGAAAAAAGTTTCCCCGGACAAACCCGGATCACCACCCGCCCAGCCGGGGTGGTGTTTGAAAACTGCAAACAGGTCGTCCTCCGGGGTTTCCTGATTGAAAACCAGGCCGGAAAAGCCGCCGCATATCCCGCCCCCGGGGTTTATTGCAGCAAGGTTGAAAACCTGGTGATCGAGAACAATCTGCTCCGGCACCAGAGGCCGCCCATGAACACGCGTGCGGCCTCGGTCTGCATTTCGGAATCCAGGGATGTGACCGTGCGAAAAAACGACATGCACGACACACTCACGATCGGCATGCTCCTGAGCAAGTGCGAGGGGGTGCTTTTCGAGGACAACACTTTTGACAGCGTCCTCGACACCTCGGTGGATTTTTATACCAACAAGGATATCCGCTGCCTCCGGAACAAGGTGTCGGGCCGGTCCGGTCTCCATGCCAACGGGCTGACCTTTTACATCGACAATGAAAACGTCCTGGTTGAGGGGAATAGGGTGGCCCATGAAATTCCGTTCACCATGTGGGGGGCCGTCAATGTGCGCGTGGTCAACAACCTGTTCGACGGAATCGGCCGCGGCCACGGAATGGCCCTGTGGGCCGGGAAGCCCATTCAAAACCTCGTCATCGAACACAACACCATTGTGAACACGTTCCAGGGCAATCCCAAACTGGGGGGAATTTATTCGGGCAACAAAGGAACCGACTGGGTGATCCGTAATAACATTATCGACGGGGCCTGCGGCAATATTCCCGGCCAGACAGGCATCCTTTCCCACAATCTGTTTCTCCAGACCATCGGCCTCAAACAGAGCCAGCTGGGCGATGGCGGAGTGCTGGTGGAGGATCTGAAGAAGGTATTTGCCGACCCGGAAAAGGGTGACTATCACCTGGCTCCCGGAAGCCCGGCAAAAGGTATGGGCATCGCCCCATCGGTCGAAAAGGACCTGGACGGGAAAGCCCGCGCGGCGGACCGCGTGGATGTGGGGGCCTACCTGGCCCCTTAAAGCAGATTCGCAACTATGCAGTTGATGTCTTTTTGTAGAGGAACACGGAACGTGTTTCTGGGGAGGCACGAAACTTGTTCCGCCTTCGTTGAAACTACGGCGAGACAGGTCCAAGTTCCGCTACGAGAAAAAAAACGCCCACTGACCGGTGATTCACAGAGTAACACCGGCCTGTTTTACCTGGGCAGCATCGTTACCTGCCCCCGGTCCGGGAGCGCTTTGACCAGCGCGTAGCCGGCCCCCTCGTGCTGGATGATTTCCGCGGGGACGGCCTTCTGGTTTTGGCTGGCGGTGACCGTCTTCCACGAGTCCGGCAGACGCACTTTGACTGTCAGGGGATAATCAAAAATCGCCGGGTCCATCTTCGACGCCAGGGTGAAGGTGATTTTCGAGTCACTTGCCTCATCGGTCACCAGTGTTGCCGTGTCCCGCTCCTGGCCGTACAGCGCCACATCCTCGAAAAATCCGGTCCAAAGGTCCGCCCGGTGATCGTTGTAATAGGCGAGGACTTTGCCGTAGGCGATCGTGTATTTGTTGGTGTCGAAATCCTTTCCATTGTTGATGAAGTGGATGAAGACATTGGCCCAGCCCCGGTAATTTTTGTTGTCGGGCGCAGGATCGAAAAGTTTGTCCAGCTGCTGTGAAGCCATCCTGGGATTGGAGGATCCCAGGATTTCCGGAACGCTCCCGGTCGAAGACTTGATGTTCATGTAGTCGATCAGATTGGCCGGGTTGATCACCTCGCCTCCCCCGCCGCGGGCGGCGGCATAATACTTGGCCACATACGGCCTCCAGGTGCTTTCCTTGGTCTTGGGATCCCGGCTGATGCCGAAGGCGTGGACCCCGGCTCCCGGATAAGCGAACACCCTGATCTGGGTGCCCGGCAGATGCTCCTCCAGATCATACTTGGAAAATGCCGTCTCCCATTCCGGACCCGGCCAGCCGTCGGAAGGAACCGGACAGTGGTTGTGCATGACGCTGTGGGAGGCAACGCGGAAACCTTCCGACAGCATTTGTCTCCAGGTATCCCACGATCCCGCCCCGACCAACCGACCCTTGCTGACCACGCCGTCGATGTTGTGCGTGATCAAATTCCAGGTGATGTTTAAACCGCCGTACTTCTTGGACAATTCCTTCCAATACGGCAGGTCCATGGCGTTGTTGTCATCCACCCCAAGGCTCATCGCCGCCACTTTGTCGTCCGCCCAAAGACAGACCGAGGCCTCACCCGGCTTGGAAGGCCACACCTTGCCTGTCAGGGGGAATCTTGGTGCCGTTGGCTTGTCAGGCAGATTCCTTATTTTTCCCGGGACCAACGGGGGAAGTTCCGGGGGCTTCCAATTCGTGAATTTCTTGTAGTAATCCTGCGCAACCGGCCGGTCGACCAGGATCCGCGCTTCATTCGAACCCGGATTGGCCTTGGCTTCCGCGGCAATGATGTCCCACACCTCGGGCTTGAGCCAGCCGTTCTCGTCCCGCGGCAGGGATTCAAGCGGCGTCGACTGGTACGCGCTGCGTTTGGCTTTCCCGGGGGCCGCCTCCGGCTCATCCTGGGCCTGCGCCAGGGTGGGCAGGACAACCATCATCAAAACCAATCCGGTGGAACAAATTCTCATACGTGTGGCTCTTTGAAAAAAAATAGGTTTGCCGGCACCGCATCCGCACGGAATGCGGTGGCGCCTGCATGGGTCCAGCATGCCGGAGCCCGGAGGGGAGTCAAATCCGGTGGAAAAACCCGGTGAAACACCGGGTTCCATCCAAAGAATCCGTTGAACCCGGGCGTCCTACCTTCTATCTTCCGGGAGTGCGAATCCGGTGGAGTCTATTCCTGGCCCTGGCAGCCATTGCGGCCGCCTGTCCGCACCCGTTGGAGGCTTCCCCACCCCCGCCCGTCCTCCATCCCCAGCGCATCGTTTCCATCAATCTGGTCTCCGACATCATCCTGCTGGATCTGGTCGATCCCGGGCGCATCGTCGCCCTGTCCTGGCTGGCGGCGGACCCCGACACTTCTCCGGTGGCCGACCGGGCATCCGGATTCCCCAAAACCCGGGGCCAAGTGGAGGCCATCCTTCCCCTCAAGCCCGACCTCGTGATCGGCACGCTCTGGGGCCAGGACCGTACCCTCAAGCTGCTCGAACAGATCCGCATCCCCGTCCACCGCATTGAACTCGCCCAAAACTACCGCGAGATCGAATCAACCATCCGCTCCCTGGCCCTGGCCGTGGGTGAAACGGAGCGCGGTGAAAGCCTGATCTCCCGGATGCACGAACGTCTGGCCGCACTCCGGTCTTCGCAGGAACCTCCCCGCGGCGGTGCCGTCTGGCTCAGCCAGGCCGGATTCAACAACGGGGAAAATGAACTCTCCCGCGAAATTCTCCTCGATGCCGGATGGCTGCCGATGGGAACCGGTTCCTATTCCCTCGAATCCCTGGTGATCCGCCCGCCCGGGGCGGTCATCGAGGCCCGCTACCAGGTCGACCACCCAACCCTTGCATCCCGGTTGCGACAACATCCCGCCGTGCGGAATCTCCCCGCCCAAACGCTCGTCATCCGCCTGGCCGACTTCCTCTCCGCATCCCACCTGACCCCGTCCGTCTCGGAAGAACTGCGGAAACAATCCCTGCCATGAAGTCCGGCCCAACCCTCTCCCCCCTGAAACTCAGCGCACTGCTTGCCCTGCTCCTGCTCTCCCTTGCCGTGGTGTCCCTCGGCATCGGGGAGGTATTCTTTCCCCCCTGGCAATGGCCGGCAGCCCTGGGCGGCCCCGAATCCGCGGCGTATCAATCCATTCTGTGGGATATCAGGGCTCCGAGGACGGCGCTTGCTTTGGTGGCGGGGGCGATGCTGGGATTGGCCGGCGCCGTGCTTCAGGGCTACACGCGCAACCCCCTGGCTGATGCCGGCATTCTGGGCATCACCGGAGGCTCTTCCCTTGCCGCAGTGCTCGCCATCTACAGCGGATTCGCCGTTGCATGGCCCTTGGGATTGCCCATCGCCGCCCTGGGCGGCGGCATCCTCACCACCCTGCTGGTTGTCTGGCTGGCCGGGCGCGGGGGCGATGTTCAAACCCTCGTCCTGGCGGGAGCCGCCGTCGCGGCCTTTACCGCAGCCCTCACTTCCCTCGCCCTCAATCTCGCGCCGAATCCGTATGCGGGCATGGAAATCGTTTTCTGGCTGCTGGGCTCGGTCAAGGACACCAGTTGGAACCAGGTCGCACTCGCATCCCCATTCTGCGCGGCCGGCTTTCTCCTGCTTCTGGGAACGCGCCGCGGCCTCCAGGCGCTGGCCCTGGGCGATGATGCCGCGGCCACTCTCGGGGTGAATCTTTCCGGACTGCGGCTGCGGGTCATTGCCGGAACCGCCCTGGCTGTCGGACCGGTGTGTGCCGCGGCCGGGAGCATCGGTTTCGTGGGGTTGGTGGTCCCCCACCTCCTGCGCCCGTGGGTGGGACACGATCCCGGGCGGCTCATCCTTCCCAGTGCCCTCGGCGGAGCCTGCCTCGTCCTCATGGCCGACATCACCTCGCGCCTGATCCCCACTCCCTCCAACGAGGAAATCAAGCTGGGCGTGCTGACCGCCCTCGTGGGGGCGCCTTTCTTCTTTGCCCTGATCTTCAAAATGCGGAGGACCCTGCCATGAAGACGGGACTCGCCTGCCGCGGGCTCGGCGTGAAGCTCGGCAACCGCTGGGTGCTGGAGGATCTGGATTACACCCTGGAAAGCGGGGGCATCCACGGCCTCATCGGGCCGAACGGAGCCGGCAAAACCACCCTCCTGCGCGCCCTCGCCGGATTGCTTCCCTTGAAAAAAGGGGAAATCACCCTCGATGGAACCAACCTGGCTTCCATCAGCCGCGCACAACGTGCCCGCGAAGCCGGCTACCTCCCCCAGAACGGATCGTGCCACTGGCCCCTCCCTGTGGAAAGACTGGTCGAACTCGGGCGCATCCCCCACCTGGAAAGCTCCGACATCCTCGGCTCCGCCGACCGGGACGCGGTCCGGAAAGCGCTGGAGCAGACCGACACCTGGGATCTACGCCACCGCACCGTCACTGAATTATCCGGGGGAGAACGCGCCCGCGTACTCCTCGCCCGCGTCCTGGCGGGTTGTCCCCGGGTCCTCCTGATCGACGAACCCCTGGCCGGGCTGGATTTGTATCACCAGTTGCAGGTGATGGAACTGCTCCAGCATATCGCTTCCGAACCCGGGCGGTTGGTCTGCGTGGTGATGCACGATCTTTCCCTCGCCCTCCGCCACTGCACGGTCCTGACCCTGCTGGACCGGGGAAAAGTGCTTTGGACCGGGGCCCCCGCTGATCTTCTCAAAACAAGCCGGCTCGACCGGGTATTCCATGTGGAATTACAGGCTTTCCACGCCGAATGCGGCCCCGCCCTGGTTCCCGTCCGACGGCTGGATGCGTGATCCCCCCTGTTTCCCC
>Ga0209066_10000451_pt1 | contig 60204 bp, 58 predicted proteins | sample All_14_2_FD_187198 | JGI IMG/M metagenome (GOLD analysis project Ga0209066, IMG submission 187198) | Freshwater microbial communities in response to fracking from Pennsylvania, USA - Allegheny Zone_MetaG_DW_15 (SPAdes) (version 2) ...
TGAAGTTTATGTCATTGACGCGCCGCGTCAATCAAGCGGTTGACCATCTTGCTGCAACGTATTCTTATGCCGGAACAAGCGTTTCCGGGAGATAACAATGTCTACCACATCGACAAGCCTGACCAGGGATGATGCGCCACATTTCACGATTGACTGGCTGGAAGATGGAGCGGTGTTCACATTGCGCCGCCCCAAGAAGCTCAATTCGGTGACGCGCCAGATTCTCGACGGGTTGAGCAACTGTCTGGATGCATTGGAAAAGCGCGGCGGCCGACTGCTGGTAATCACGGGAGAGGGGGAGAAATCCTTTTGCGCGGGGACCGATCTTGCCGAGAGCTCCAGGCTCAGCCGTGCGGATGGCGAGGCAAAAAATGATTTTGCCCGCGCCCTGTTTTATCGCCTGTCGCAGAGCAGGGTGATCAGCGTGGCAGCTGTCAATGGACTGGCCTTTGGCGGCGGCATGGAACTGGCGATGGCTTGCCTTTTCCGCATTGTGGCACCCCATGCCGATATGTCATTGCCTGAAATAAAGCTCGGCGTCTTGCCGACTTATGGCGGCACGCAATTCTTGCCCGCGCTTGTGGGACAATCGCGGGCGCTGGATATCATGCTGACAGGGCGGCGCGTCGGATCGGCGGAAGCACTGGCGCTTGGGCTTGCAACGCGCATTGCTGACAGCGAGACCGGACTGGTCGAGCAGGCGTTGGCCTTTGCCCGATCGATCACCTGCTATAGCCAGGTGGCGATTGATTGCACGCGCGCCTGTGCCGCGGCAGCGGGACCGCAGGTGACCCCGGCCGGGCTTGATGCAGAGAGGGCGCAAGTCGCAATCGTGATTGAGAGCGACGATTCAAAAGAAGGCGTGCGGGCCTTTCTGGAAAAGCGGGCACCTGTCTTCAAGCATCGCTGAGGGCGGCGCGTATCAGCAGCGCTGAAAGGCGATTGCCGAGGCTTGCGGCATCCGACAATCCCATACGTTCAAGACAGGCGCTCTCGCGCGGTGTCGGCGCGGGCAGTATCAGGCCTTTGAAGAACAGGCGCAGCAACTCTTTTTTATTGCTGGCGGCCGATTTGAGTCTGGCGAGCGCGGGTAACAGGCTGCGCTCGACCTCGGTGAAGTCGCTGCCAAAGGGAAACGCGCTCAACAGCCCTGACTGATGCGCCTTGCCGAGCGCAGTCCCGATCCGCGCGGGTGTGTTGTCTTGTGCATGGGGAGGGATTTCATAATTCGCCGCGATCTTGCCGGCGGCTTTCGCCTTGGCGAGAAGGTCGTCCTGAAACCGGCTGTCGCTAATGGCGAGGAGAGAGGCGATGACATCAGCGTCTTTCCTGCCCCGCAAATCGGCAACGCCATATTCGGTGATGACAATGTCGCGCAAGTGCCGCGGGATCGTCGTGTGCGGATAGTTCCAGATGATGTTCGAGGCGGTCTTGCCGCCTGCCTCGCGCGTGGCCCGCAGCATGATGATGGACCTTGCCTCTTCGAGTGCGAAGGATTGCGCGACGAAATTATACTGGCCTCCCACGCCGCTGACGACGCGACCATCTTCCAATCCATCCGACACGGTTGCGCCAAGCAGCGTGACCATCATGGCGCTGTTGCAGAAGCGGGCTTTGAGGCGCGCGCGGCGCTTCTCGTCCTCCCGGCCATAGAGGTCATTGACATAGGCTATGGGCGACATGGCGATGCGGTCGCGATCATTGCGCGGCATCTCGCGAAGGCGGCGATAAAGGTTTTGCGAGCCGAGAAAAAAGCCAGCATGCAGGATGACGCCATCCACGGCGCGTTTGATGATGCCGGCCTCGATCAGGTCGATGAAACATTCAACGAGCATTTCACTTGCGCCATAGAGCCCTTGCTGAAAGGGCGCGGTCTCGGGCGCCTGTGTCCAGCCGGGGCCGAGGGGCAGGGCGTTGCAAAGTTCGCCGAAGGTCTGATTGTCGTGGTGCCGCGTGACGAGCGCCTTGCCGATCGCATCGCCGATGGAGCCGATGCCGATCTGCAATGTGCCGCCATCAGGGATGAGGCGGGCGGCATGGAGGCCAATGGCATAGTCGGTGAGGGAAACGGGTTCACGGGGTGGGGCAAAGAGCGGGTAGCGCCGGTCCGTCGCGTCGAGCAGGAGGTCAAACTCGTTCTCGCTGATTTCTGCTTCGCGCCCCATGAATGGCAGATCGGGATGGATCTCGCCTGCCATGATGAAGTCGGCCTTGCCCGTGGCGCGCGCCGCAAGAAGATCAAGCGTCAGGTCGGGATTGCAACTGAGGCTGAGCGTTTCGCCATTTGGCATTTCGGAGGGCGCAACAAGCTGGGCAATCACGTTGACGCCGCTTTCAAGCACATAGGCACCGGCATGGGTGTAGTTCGCCGAGATATAGCTTTGCTGGGCGAGCGGCACGGAAAGCCAGTTGCCCGCCTGAAAGAAGAACTCATTGACTTCGACATTGGCGGGCAGTTCTCCCGCATGAAGGTCGCGGGCATAGTCGAGGCCGGGATAATTGCCAAAGAGGCGCTGCGACAACGGCTCGATAAAGGCGCGTTCGAGGCTTGATTTGCCGCGCGGCCTTTCGAGCGTCAGGGCGGTGAAAATCCGCAGTGAGATTGAGGGGTCGGCCTTGGCGCGGGCATAAAGCGCATTGGCGATAAGGATGCCTTTGCCTAGCCCCAGAGGCATGGCAAGCCCGATGCGGGGGCCGGTTCTGGCAAGAATGGCGTTGGCCATGTCGTCTGGATGGGCAAGCCTGAGCGGCTTTTGGCCCTGATCGCGCATCATGTTGGGGGTCTCGTTCTGGGTGGCGGTCGGACTGGCTCGTCCGGATGCGGAAAGATTAGCAAAATGGGCTTCGGGCAACCAGTCGGGGGTTGCGGCGGGTATCGGGATGGACTATTTTAATGAACGTCATTATTTTTCACCCGGGTCCCAAACCCGGCGACAGGCTTTGGCCATAACAATGAACGGGCCGCATCCAGACGGATGAAAGGTCAGGGGGGCAATCGTGAAACTGGGAAAACGGACACTCGCCATCGTGGTGGGTCTGGTGGTTGTCGTTGGCGGCACACTTGGCTGGCTTTCGACACTGGACGGCAAAATTGCCCTGATGAAGGCGGTTACCGCCTGGAAGCATCCGGTGGGCCCCAATCAGCCCGTTGTCTGGCAGCAGGGCCCTGCCGTGGCGGACAAGCCCGCAGGCGAACGGGCGCCAAACATCATCGTCATTCTGGCGGATGATCTTGGCTATAACGATCTTGCTATCAATGGCGGTGGCGTGGCGGATGGCGCAGTGCCGACGCCCAATATCAATTCAATTGCCCATGAGGGCGCGAACCTGACGGATGGCTATGCGGGTAACGCAACCTGCGCACCCTCTCGCGCGGCGATCATGACGGGCCGCTATGCGACGCGCGTCGGCTATGAGTTCACGCCTGCCGGCGTTTTGTTCTCGCGCACGATTGCAGGCTTTGACAATCGGGGGGCGGCCTATCCGCCGGTCTATCATCCCGATGCGGAGGCGAATTATCCGACCGATGACAAGATCGGTGTGCCCTCAAGCGAGATCATGGTGCCCGAACTTCTCAAGAAGAAGGGCTATCACAGTCTGATTTTCGGCAAGTGGCATCTGGGCGAAGGTCCCGGCATGACGCCGACCGAGCAGGGCTATGATGAGTTTCTCGGCTTCCTGATCGGGGCCCAGAAATTTGATCTCGCTGATTCCCCCAATGTGGTCAACGCCAAGCAGGACTTCGATCCGATCGACAAGTTTCTCTGGGCAGCGCTGCCTTTCTCGGTGCAGTACAATAACGGCCCGCGCTTCCATCCCGATGAATACATGACCGACTATCTCGGCGATCAGGCCGTGGCGGCAATTGATGCCAACAAGAACCGCCCCTTCTTCATGTATCTCTCCTTCAATGCGCCGCATACGCCATTGCAGGCGTTGAAGTCGGACTATGATTCACTCCCGGGCATATCGGATCATCGCCTGCGCGTTTATGCAGCCATGATCAAGGCGCTTGATCGCAATGTCGGCAAGGTGCTGGAAAAGCTCAAGGCGGATGGTCTTGATGAAAACACCGTCATCATTTTCACGAGCGACAATGGCGGTGCGCACTACATCGGTCTGCCGGAAATCAACAAGCCCTATCGCGGCTGGAAGGCCACGTTCTTCGAGGGTGGATTGCGCGTTCCCTACTTCATCAAATGGCCCAGGCAAATTGCGCCGGGTACGGTGTTTAATGAGCCGGTCGGCCATGTCGATATCTTTGCCACCGCGGCTGCGGCCGCCGATATCGCCCTGCCAACAGATCGCCAGATCGATGGCGTCAATCTGTTGCCCTATCTGGCAGGCAGGAAGCAGGGACGTCCGCATGAGACGCTTTACTGGCGATCCGGCCATTACAAGGTGATGCTCGATGGTGATTGGAAATTGCTGGAGGATGGGACGTCCGCGCAGACATGGCTTTTCAATCTGAAGGATGATCCAACCGAGCAGACCAATCTGGCTGCCACGGAGCCAGCCAGGCTGGCGGAAGTCAAAGCCGCGCTCGACAAGCTGGATGGCGAGCAGTCCAAGCCGCTTTGGCCTGCGCTGATCGAATTCCCGATTGCGATCGATCACACGCTGGAAGAGCCGGTCAAGAAGGGCGACGAATACATTTATTGGTCGAACTGATCGGCTCCGTTAAAGCTGTAACGAACAGGGACGAGGCGGGGCGCGGTCTGAGGCCGATCGCGTCCTTTCGTTTTTCGGGGTGACATGAATGTCAGTGAAAACAAGAATAGTCGCAGGCGTCGCTCTGCTGCTGATCTGCATGTCGGGCGCGGCGGCCTATTTGTGGTTTTCAGGGGCCAGGGGCGCGGTCAAGCTGGCGGCTGCTGAAAAACGGCAATGCCGTGTCGATACGGCTGATGCTACGGACCCCCATGCTGGCATGGTGTATGTGCCGGGCGGCAAATTTACCCTTGGCGACACGGTTTATCCTGAAGAAGGGCCGATCAAGACCGTTGAAGTTTCCGGCTTCTGGATGGACCGCCACGAGGTAACCAATCGCCAGTTCAAGGCATTTGTGGATGCCACAAATTATGTGACCGTGGCAGAGCGGCCCGTTGATGCGGCCAGGCATCCGGGTCTGCCATCGGAAATGCTGAAACCGGGGTCGGTGGTCTTCATCATGCCCAATGATGTGAATGGCATGGGTGACGTCACGCAGTGGTGGCGTTATGTGCCGGGCGCCAATTGGCGCCATCCGGGCGGTCCAGATACGAGCATTGAAGGCTTTGCGGATTTTCCGGTCGTCGATCTCGCCTTTGAAGACATTCTGGCCTATGCGAAATGGAAGGGGCACGACATCCCGACCGAGGCGCAATGGGAATGGGCGGCGCGCGGCGGACAGGCAGAGGCGGCCAGGGATCATGACCAGCCAACCGATGCCAATACATGGCAGGGCATATTCCCGGTGCAAAATTCAGCTGCCGATGGCTTTGTCGGCCTTGCCCCGGCGGGCTGCTACAAGCCCAATGCCTATGGTCTCCATGACATGGTCGGCAATGCCTGGGAGTGGACCAAGGATCTTTACCAGCCCAATCATGACGGTGCCGGGGGGTTGGATCCCGCTGGTCCGCCAGAGGGCTTCCACCCGGATGCGGGCGATGTTGATCGCCATGTCATCAAGGGCGGGTCTTATCTTTGCGCGCCGAATTACTGCATGCGCTACCGCGCCGGTTCGCGCCAGCCACAGGAGGCGGATCTGGGCACCAGCCATGTCGGATTCCGGACCGTTCGCAAAGAATAAGGCAAAGCCTGCCTTCCGGTCGAATGAACAGCTTGCCAGGATTTTCGCGAGTTCATTCGAGTGCGATCCGGAATGCGCGGCGATCAGACAAGCTCGGCTTCGACGGTCTTTGCGGCGCCAAGTCCATTGATCAGCAGGTTGAGCGTTTCACGCGCAAGTTCGGCTGGCTTCATGCCACCATCCGGCCGATACCATCGCGCAATGCCATTGAAGGCCGAAAAAAGCATGAAGGCGGCGATGCGTGGATTACAGGGCCGGATCGAACCTTCAGAGATGCCCTTGGCAATGATGCTCTGAACTTCCTGCGTCAATTCACGGCGACCATGGACATTGAGCTTGCGATTGTCCGGCTCCAGCCATTGCGGATCGGTGAGCACAAGACAGCGACCAAAATCGTCACAAATGATTTCAGCATAGTTCAGGAAGAAGGCGCGCAGCCGTTCCAGCGCATTTTCATCACGGGTGACGGCGCGTTTCATGGCTTCCGTCAGGCGCTCAAGCGCGAGACGACCGCATTCAAAGAGCAATTCATCCTTGCTCTGAACATAATAATAAATTGACGGCTTGGTGACATCGAGCAGCGCGGCGAGATCATTCAATGAAGTCGCATGAAAGCCGCGCGCGGTGAAAGCGCGCGCCGCCGTGCGCAAAATTTCGAGTCGTCGCTCCTGAAAATTTTCCTCGGCACTGCCCTTGGGGCGTCCGGGTGGCCTCCCTGCCGGGTTGGTCGGCTTTTTTGGGCGTCGCGTTACCATTGTCCTACCTGCGCCTGATTCGTGATTCCATAATGAACCAGAGTACTTGGCCGCGTCCAACCAGGCCTGTCAGCGCGTTCGATGTGGCCCGCGCCTTGGTCAGTTGCAGATCAAATGCATGTTTGAAGACGTGCTGCGTCGTCTGCCGGATATTCACATCACGCCGGAGGCCTGATAATCAGATGCCGGATGCTGGCGGGCAGTAAATGTTCGCCAGCGTCTGAATAACCTGACGCGCTTCGTCGCTGGCGAGGCGATAATAAATCGTCTGAGCCTTGCGACGCGTTGCGACAAGCCCCTGCGTGCGCAAGATGGCGAGATGCTGTGAGAGCGCCGATTGGCTGATGCCGATCTGAGCCTGAAGTTCGCCCACCGAAACTTCCCGGTCGACAATGGTGCAGAGAATGAGAAGTCTGCGCTCATTGGCGAGCGCCGAGAGCAATCTGGCGGCCTCGCCGGCACTTTTCTCGAATTCGAGCATATCGCGCTGCGTCATGAGATCCATAACCAAGCTCCCGCTCCTAAATCGACGACATATATAAGCAAAAACTGATGTAAAAGGCTATGCCCTATAAATCAGTCTTTTGCCGTCATGTAACTTGCCGCGCCGCGTCCGGCAGCGCGCCCTGTGGCCATGCAGGCTGTGATCAGATAGCCCCCCGTGGGCGCCTCCCAGTCGAGCATTTCCCCGGCACAGAACAATCCCGGTTTCAGTATGACCATATAGCGGGAATCCAGCGCGGCAAGGTCCAAGCCGCCTGCCGTGCTGATGGCGCGTTCCAAAGGATGGGGGGCGAGCAGGGTGAGGGGTGTTGATTTGATGGCGGCGGCAAGGTGCAGCATGTCGAGCCTTGCGATATCGCCCGCTTCTCGCAGGAGTGCGGCTTTGACGCCTTCAATGCCAACCGATTTTCGCAAGTGACTGGCCAGCGAATGTTTGCCTCTGGGGCGTGAAAGATCCTGACACAAGCGTTCAAGGCTTCGATCCGGTGCAAGATCCAGCATCACCGTGGCCGACCCGCCGGATTTTATTTTCTCACGCAGTTTTGCCGAAAGGGCATATATGGCGCTGCCTTCAACGCCACGCGACGTGACCACAAACTCGCCACGCAGCGCCTCGCCATCGAGGTGCAGGGTGACCGGTTTGACGGGAGTGCCCGCAAAATGGGTTCTCAGATGATCGCTCCAGGCGACATCAAAACCGCAATTGGCGGGTTCAAGCGGCGTGATGGGCAAACCTTCAGGAGCAAGAATTGTGGTCCATGCGCCATCGGCGCCAAGACGCGGCCAGGAGGCGCCACCTAGCGCCAGAATGGTCGCTGCCGGTGTGAAAGTTGTTTCGCCTTCCACTGTTGCAAAACGCAAAGCGCCTTCTTGCGTCCAGCCCAGCCAGCGATGCCGCGTATGAAACCGGACCCCAGACTCCGCCAATCGACGAAGCCAGGCGCGCAGCAAGGGCGATGCTTTCCATGTGCGCGGAAAGACGCGGCCTGATGTGCCGATGAATGTTTCAACGCCCAGCTCATGCACCCATTGGCGCAGCATATCAGGTGTGAATGCGCTCAGCGCGGCGCCAAGTGCTGGCGCGGCGGCGCCAAAGCGGCTGACAAATTGCTCATAGGCTTCGGAATGGGTGAGGTTCAGCCCGCTCTTGCCGGCAAGCAAAAACTTGCGGCCAAAGCTCGGCATGGCATCGAAAACATGTGTTTCAATGCCTTGGGTCGCGAGTTGCTCGGCGGCCATCAAGCCTGCCGGACCGCCACCGATAATGGCCGCAATCGATGACGCCTGGCGGCTTGCTCTGCTATGTAAGGTAGGTTCATTCATGGCGAGGGACGCTAGCATTTCGCGCGTCACGAGAGCCAGATGATAGTGGCGTTGGGCACAAGTTTGAAGAATTGACGGACGGAATGAGCGAGATATATGTCGATGCGGATGCCTGCCCGGTCAAGGGCGATGTGGTCACAGTCGCTGAGCGCCATCAGATGATCGTCCATATCGTCAGCAATGGCGGCATGCGCCCAAGCGGACATCCACTGGTGCGTCATGTCGTGGTGCCGCAAAATCCCGATGCCGCAGATGACTGGATTGCCGCGCGCATCGGGCCTGCGGATATTGCCATCACGGCTGATATACCGCTTGCCGCGCGTTGTCTCGAAAAGGGGGCCGTCGTGCTTGCCCATGATGGCAAAAGTTTCACGCCAGACAGTATCGGCATGGCGCTTGCCATGCGCGAGCTGATGCGCGATTTGCGGGAAAGCGGCCAGTCGAAAGGCGGCGGCCCTGCCTTTACAAAGCAGGACCGCTCACGATTTTTACGCGCCCTGGAAGATGCCATTCAGGCGATCAGGCGGCGCAAGAATTAAAGGGACGCTCACGCCGGATGGAACGTCATGGCGACGCCATTCATGCAATAGCGCAACCCCGTGGGGGCGGGGCCGTCATTGAAAACGTGACCGAGATGCCCGCCACAGCGATGGCAATGCACTTCGGTGCGCAGCGTGAAAAAGGAACGGTCCTCGCTTGTGCCAATGGCATCGGGCAAAGGCTGAAAGAAACTCGGCCAGCCGGTGCCGCTGTCAAACTTGGCGGCGGATGCATAAAGCGGCAGATCACAGGCGGCGCAGGCAAAGGTGCCGTTGCGATGCTCGTCATTCAGCGGGCTTGTGAACGGACGCTCGGTGCCATGATCGCGCAACACATAATATTGTTCGCTCGTGAGCTGCTGGCGCCATTCGGCCTCTGTCTTTGTGACTTCGAATGTCTGGTCCTGCGCTGTTTCGGCTTCGGCGCGATTGCGCGCCACGAGCCCGGCAGCGGCGAGGACGCCGCCAAGGGCCGTTCCGGTCAAAAATCCACGTCTCGACATCATGTTTTTCTCCTCTCGTTGGGGGGAAGCGCGGGTTTAGTGGCTGCCTGCCTCATCACCCCAGAGCTGCTTGAGGCGCTGGTCGCGACCGCAATTCCAGCGATAGAAGGAATAGCGATAGCTGTTCTTCTTGTAATAGGATTGATGATAGTCCTCCGCTGCATAAAAGGGCCCGGCGGCAACAATCCCGGTCGCGATGGGCTGGTCAAAGCGTCCTGACCCTTCAAGCGCTTTTCTGGAGGCTTCCGCAGCCTGTTTTTGTGCCTCACCATGATAGAAAATCGCGGTGCGGTATTGGTTGCCGATATCACAGAACTGGGCATCGACGCGCAGCGGGTCAACATTGTGCCAGAAGGTTTCGAGCAGTTTCTCGTATGAGATGAGCTTGGGATCGAAAATCACTTCGATGGCTTCCGCATGGCCCGTGCCACCAGCGGAAACGGCCTCATAGCCCGGATTTGGCGTCTCGCCCCCCGTATAACCAACAGTGGTTTTGACCACCCCTTCGAGTTTGTCGAAGGGGGGCTGCATACACCAGAAACAGCCGCCCGCGAAAGTCGCGACGTCATAGCCAGTCTCCGGGGCGGGCGTTTGCGGGGTTGATCCTGAATGCGCATTGAGCGTGAAGAGTGCCAGAATGGCCAGCGCGGCGAAGCTGGCGTAAAGGGGAAAGCGGGCTCGTTTCATGGGCGGCGTCTCCGGTTCGGCAACTGATTACGCATGCATCATACGGATTGTGAGCGCCGAGAGTTCTCACATTGCATCACGAGTTTGCGAGCAAGGCCGTCATGAATGATGGACGTGGCGGCAATGGCTCTCTAATATCCCACCATTCATGCTGGTTATTCGGGGAGGAAGAGCCTTGAGCATGGCGATGGAGAGCGAAGCGGGCGACGCCGTGAAACGGCGCGGCAAAGCGAAAATCAACAAGGTCCAGCCGGATGCGGCCTGGCGCTGGTTGCGGTGGGGGCTTGCCGACATGCGCGCCATGCCGGGGGTCAGTCTGGCCTATGGGCTGGTCTTTGCCGTGATTTCAGCCCTTCTCTCCTTCGGTATGCTGATGCTCGACATGGGCGCCTTCATCCCGGCCCTGGCTGCCGGTTTCATGCTGGTCGGCCCCCTCGCCGCTGTCGGCATGTATGAGGCGAGCCGTCGGCGCGAGGCAGGCGAAACTGTAAGCCTTGAGCTTGTCATTCGCGCCTCGATGGCGCGTCCGGGGCAGCTCGCCTTCATGGGTGCCTTGTTGATGGTGCTGCTGATCGCCTGGATGGAAATTGCCGCGCTGCTTTTTGCACTTTTCTATGGCGGCACAGCCTTGCCCTCGCTCGACAGTTTTGTGGAAAGCCTGCTGCTCACCCGTCAGGGACTTGGTCTGCTCGTCGTCGGGACCAGTGTGGGGGCCGCTCTCGCCTTTGTGACATTTGCGTTCACCGCCATCTCCGTCCCGATGCTTCTGGCGCGCGATGTCGATGCGGTGAGTGCGGGAGTGACGAGCATTGAGGTGGTGAAGCAGAACCTCATGCCCATGCTGATCTGGGCCTGGGCGATTGCCGTGCTGACGGCCTTTGGCATCGCGACATTGTTTGTCGGATTGATCGTCACCTTCCCCCTTGTCGGCCATGCGACATGGCATGCCTATCGTGAACTCATTGCCGACGAATAGGTTTCAGGCGTCTGGCTCATCGTCATCGTAAAGGATGCGCTCGGCTGCGCCCTGCATGTCGTCATACTGACCCGAGCGCAAGGACCAGAGAAACGCGCCAAGGCCAAGCAGGCCGAGGAATAACGCGATGGGCAAGAGGATGATCAAGCCGTCCATCAAACCATCTTCCTGCTTGCGAGATTGAGCCGTAGCGAGTTCAGCGTCACCGTGATTGACGAGGTGGACATCGCAATGGCGGCGATGAGTGGCGTGACAAAGCCGGCAACCGCCAGTGGCACAGCGACAGCATTGTAAAGCAGGGCGAGCGCAAAATTTTCAAAGACAAGACGGCGCGCCTGACGAGAAACATTGAGCGCTTCAACAAGGCTGGCGAGACCCGCCCCCTGGAAAATGAAATCAGCGGCATTCTGGCTGATGTCAGTGGCGCTGGCGGGCGAGAGCGAGACATGCGCGGCCCGCAGGGCGGGCGCATCGTTCAACCCATCGCCAACCATGGCGACCTTGCGGCCCTCGGCTTTGAGTGTTTGCAGGCGGGCGATTTTGGCATCGGGCCGGGCTTCGGCGCGCCAATTGGTGATGCCGAGTGCGGCGGCGGCTTCGCGCACGGCAGGTTCACGGTCGCCCGAGAGGAGCTCGACTTCAAGGCCACGCGACTTGAGCGCCGCGATCACCTCAGCGGCGTCGTCGCGCAGATGATCGGTGAACCGGAAGCAGACAGGTGTTGACGTGCCACGGCGCAACCAGATTTCAGAGCCTGAATGGTCGGCACCGGCTTCGGCGCCAACAAAGTGCCGATTGCCGAGGCGGATCGTCTCGCCATGGAGCAGCGCTTCAAGGCCCATGCCGCTTTCCTCGCGGATGTCGGTGAGATCAAGCGGGGTGGATGCGTGATGCGCGAGTGATTGCGCCAGTGGGTGGCGGCTATGCGCGGCAAGCGCGGCGGCGAGCGCCATGTCAGCGGGCAAAATATCTGCCGCATTGGCAAGCGAGGGTTTGCCAAATGTCAGCGTGCCGGTTTTATCAAAGATGATCGTATCGATCTGCGCCAGACGCTCCAGACCATCGGCGGCTTTGACGAGCACGCCACGGCGCAACAGGCGGCCCGTGGCAACGACCTGCACCACGGGCACGGCAAGGCCCAGGGCGCAGGGGCAAGTGACGATCAATACGGCAATCATGTAAGTCAGGCTGGTGGTGAGGCCCGCGCCCATGATCAGCCAGAAGGCAAGCGTGGCGGCGGCGCAGATGTGAACGGCAGGGGCATAGAGACGCGCGGCGCGGTCCGCGATGCGGACATAACCGGCGCGGCCCTGCTCAGCCGATTCCATGAGGCGGACAATTTCGGCAAGCAGGGTTTCATCGTCGCGCGCGGTGACGCGCATCACCAGCGGGCTTGAGAGATTCATGGTTCCGGCAAAGACATGATGACCGGGGCCGACAATTTCGGGAAGACTTTCGCCGGTGACGAGGCTTGTGTCGATGTCGCTTTGACCGCTGACGATTTCGCCATCGGCCGGCAGTCGTGTGCCCGCCGCAACAGCGAGCTTCATGCCGGGCATCAAGGCTTCGACGGCTATCGCACGTTGCGATCCGTCTTCCTCGATCAGATAAGCAGCGGCGGCACGCAGACCGAGAAGATTTTGCGCGGCGGAACAGGCTTTTTCACGCGCCTGCACATCGAGATAGCGTCCGATAAGCAGGAAAAACAGAAGTGTGACGCTGGCATCGAAATAGACGTGCTCGGCATTGACGATGGTCTGGATGAGGCTCATGGCGCTTGCCAGGATGACGGCGAGCGAAATCGGCACATCCATATTCATCTGGCCGTGGGACAAGGCCTTCCAGGCGGACCGGAAAAAGGGACGTCCGGCATAGGCAATGGCCGGAAGGGCGATCAGCGCCGAGATCCAGTAGAAGAAGGCACGGGTTTCGGGTTCCATGTCGGTGACAAGACCCGACCAGACCGAGACCGAGAGCAGCATGACATTGGCGGCGGCAAAGCCTGCGACACCGAGCGCGCGCAGAAGATCGCGGCCTTCGCCCTCATCCATCGCGCCGAGAAGTTTTTGATCAAAGGGAACGGCGTTGAACCCTGAGGCATTCACCTTGGCGACAATATCGGAGGCGGTGGCAAGAGCCGGGTTCCAGCGCACGCTGACGCGCTTGGTTGAGAGATTGGCGCGGGCATATTCAACGCCTGCAATTTCGTTCAGGCCACGTTCGACCTTGCGCAGGCATCCGGCGCAATGCATGTCCTGAACAACAAGATCAAGACGTGACGCGCCTTGGGGTGTGGTGCGGACAAAAAAGGCCGGGTCCGGGCGCGGCGTCAGATCCAGCAGGGGTCGCGCCGCGTCACTCATGGCAGAACGACGCGCTGGCTCTGCGCATATTTCTGATCGGCCGCGCCAGTGGCGGCGATGCGCACCTCCCAGTTGCCGCCAAAGGCGAGATCAAACGCGCCTTCATATGTGCCGGGCGTGGTTTCCTTCAGAGGAAGACGCGCATCTGAGCCTTGCATGACGGGACGCCAGAAAGTGCCGTGCACGGTGAGATTCGAAACCGGCGCACCTGAGGCATCCTTGAAGGTGACAGCGAGTGTCGTGGCATGGGGCGTGGCGCCACTGGCGAGGGGCGTGGTCTTTATGCTTGTGGTCCAGCCCAAGGCTTTCTGGGCCTTCATTTCATCGAGGACATAATTGTAGGCGCGGCCCTTGCGATAGGCATCTTCCTGTTCCAACCCGTCAAAGCCGGAAATGGCCTGATAGATGAGCGTGCCATTGACGGCAAAGATGATGCCGAAAAAGAAGACAAAACCGAGGCCGACATGCCACCCCTTGATCGGGCCGAACCATGTGGCGGGACGGAAATCGCTCTCAGTGGTGTTCATTGTCGGGTCCCCGGAAACTGGTTTCCTTGATGGCTTGCTTGTCACTGTCCAGCGCCTTGGCGGTGAAGTGGAAATCCGCCTCGCCATTATCAAGCAGATGCAGGTTCTCGCGTGGTACGGTCACATAGAACTTTACGTTGGTCAGCGTATCTGCACCAACGGTCACCGTCGAGAGGTCTTCACCTGCGGCGACGGGGCGACCGATTGTTGCGCCGGGCAGCCCTTCGACGCTGACACGATATTGATGCGGATAATGGTCCTTGTTCACGATCTTGACGGCATAGCCGTTTCGAATGCTGCCATCCGACAAGGTGACATAAAGCGGATTGCGGTCTCGCAGCACGCTGACCTGCAGGGTTTCGCGATGCAGCAAGGCATAAAGCATGATCAGGGAAACGGATGCGAGCACGACCATGTAAACAATGGTGCGCGGCCGGATGAGACTGAGCCGTGTCGGTTCGCCCTTGCTGCGGCGGACCTGATTGTTGAGCGTGTCATAGCCGATGAGATTGCGCGGTCGTTCGACGCGATCCATGATCTCATTGCAGGCGTCAATGCAGAGCGCGCATTGAATGCATTCAAGCTGCATGCCATCGCGTATGTCGATGCCCATGGGGCAGGCGGCCACGCATTGACCGCAATCGATGCAATCGCCGCGCCCTTCCCAGCTTGTACCCTTCTTGTGCGGGCCGCGCTTCTCGCCGCGATCTTCCTTGTAGCTGACGAGCAAGGATTCTTCGTCAAACATCGCACCCTGAATGCGCGGCCAGGGGCACATGTAAATGCAGACCTGTTCACGCGCCAGGCCGCCCATGGTGTAGGTCGTGAAGGTGAATATGGCGATGGAAAGATAGGCAATCATCGGCGCCTGGAACGTCACGAGCTGGCGGGCGAGTTCCGGTGCATCGGCAAAATAGAAAACCCAGGCACCGCCCGTGGCAATCGCGATCAGGATCCATGTCAGATGCTTGGCGAGCTTGCGTGCGATCTTGTTGACACTCAGGGGTTGCTTGTCGAGGCGAATGCGCGCGGCGCGATCACCTTCGAAGAAGCGCTCCACATGGACGAAGAGATCCGTCCACACGGTTTGCGGGCAGCTATAGCCGCACCAGACGCGCCCGGCGACGCTTGTCACCAGAAACAGGCCCAGGGCCGCAAGGATGAGCAGGCCCGTGATGTAATAAAATTCCTGCGGCCAGATTTCGAGGAAGAAGAAATAGAAGCGGCGGGCAGGAAAATCGAGCAGCACGGCCTGGTCAGGGAGATTGGGGCCGCGATCCCACCGAAGCCAGGGCGTGAGGTAATAGATACCCAGCGTCACGGCCATCACGAGCCATTTCAGCTTGCGGTATTTGCCATGAACGAGCTTGGGATAGACCTTGATGCGGCTGGCATAGAGCGAGCGGTTCGCTTCCGAATTAACGGCCGTGTAACGCTCGCCCTCAGCGCCATGTGGGTCAGCAATATGAGCGGCTTCCGCAGCAAGGGCGGCAAGTGTGGAGGTAGACATTCCGTCATCCTGGCTAAGTCTCACGCGAACATACGCCCGCGCACCACTCACCCTGGCGGCGGCTTATTTTCCGCCCCCAAGGGAGTGAACATAAAGGGCAAGTTCCTTGATCGTGCCTTCATCAAGACGTCCGGCCCAAGCTGGCATGACGCCGCCGCGTCCATTTGACACGGTTTCGATGATCGTCGCCTTATCGCCACCATAAAGCCAGATGGCGTCCGTCAGATTGGGTGCGCCGAGCTCCTGATTGCCCTTGGCGTCCTCGCCATGGCAGGCGACGCAATTTGCTGCAAAGATGGCGGCGCCACGCGTGACCGCCGCTGCATCCCCGCCCGTGCCTGAGAGCGAAAGCACATAGTCAGTGACATCGCTGATTTCGGCGGGCTTCAAAATGCCGTCCTTGCCAAAGGCCGTCATCGTGTTGAAACGCGTATCCTCATCTGCATCCCAGCGAATGCCATGTTGCAGCGTGGTGTGGATCGCATCAAGCGTGCCGCCCCAGAGCCAGTCATCATCATTGAGATTGGGGAAGCCCTTGGAGCCTGACGCGCCCGAGCCATGGCAGGGGGCGCAATTATCGCCAAAGGCCGCCTTGCCACCGGCAAGGGCGAGCTCCATCAGCGGCTCGTTCCTGGTGATGTCTTCAAGGGAAGACGAAGTGATCTGGGCCATCTCGTCGGCGCGACCGGCCTGTATGGCGGCCAGTTCCGTCGTCACGCTATCACGCTGCGTATAGCCGAGATAGCCCTTGGTGTAGGTCCATTCGCCATTGGCGATATAGGGCCAGGCAGGCATGACGACCCAGTAGGCAAAGGCCCACAGGCAGCAAGCAAACCATGTATAGAGCCACCATTTCGGCAGCGGGTTGTTCAGTTCGCGAATGCCGTCCCATTCATGGCCGGTCGTATCGACGCCTGTGACGTCGTCCTTATGCTTGTTGGGGTGGTCGCTCATCTGTCGCGCTCCGTCTTCGGGTCGGCTTGGTCCATATCCTCATTGAGCGCCAGAGACGCTGCGTGCTCGAAAGCCTTTTTGTTGCCAGGCCATAGCGCATAGACAATCACGGCGATGAACATGGCAACCATGAGGACGAGGCCGAAACTGGTCGACCACATATGTACGATTTCGTAGGTGCTTTGTGCTTGCATGATGGTTCTCCCGCGACCGGTTACTGCCGGTAGTCGGCATTCTCCTGATCGTTGAAATCGACGAGTGTGCCCAGCATTTGCAGATAGGCGATCAATGCATCGAGTTCAGTGATGGTGGCGGGATTGCCGTCGAAGTCGCGTGCGACCGCCTTGGGGTAATGCGCCATCAGCTTGTCCGTATCGGCATCAGGCGTTGCCTGTGCCTCAAGATCGGACCTGGCATCAGCGATTTCTTCTTCCGTATAGGGAACGCCGACTTCGACAAGGGCACGCAGATCGCCTGCGATATGGTCATAAGAAAGCGGCGTTGAGGCGAGGAACGCATAAGGCGGCATGACGGACTCCGGTACAACGGCGCGCGGGTTCTGCATATGCAGGCGATGCCACTCGTCGGAATATTTGCCGCCGATACGCGCAAGGTCGGGTCCTGTGCGCTTGGAGCCCCACTGGAAGGGATGGTCATACTTGCTTTCGGCAGCCAGCGAGTAATGGCCATAGCGTTCCACTTCGGCGCGCAGCGAGCGGATCATCTGGCTGTGGCAGAGGTAGCACCCCTCGCGGATATAGACGTTACGGCCGGCGAGTTCGAGCGGGCTGTAGGGACGCACACCCTTCACATCCTCAATGGTGGTCTTGATGAGAAAGGTGGGCACGATTTCGACGATGCCGCCAATGGCAACAACAATGAGCGTCAGCACGAGAAGCAGAATGGAGTTTTTCTCGATGATCGCATGAGAGAATTTTTTGGCCATTTTTGTGTTCCTCACTCGGCCGGCATGGCGGCTGCACCCATGGGCAGGTCAGACTGACCAGCCAGCACAGGTTCGCTCTTGCGGATGCGACCCTTGATGGTCATCCAGCAGTTGTAGGTCATGATCAGGGCGCCGATCAGGAAGAGCACGCCGCCAAGACCGCGGATGATGTAGAAGGGGTGCATGGCCGCAACGGTTTCCACGAAGGAATATTCGAGGAAGCCCGTGGCGTCGTAAGCGCGCCACATCAGGCCCTGCAGGATGCCGGAAACCCACATCGAGGTGATGTAAAGCACGATGCCGATGGAGGCGATCCAGAAGTGCCAGCTGACAAGCGCCATCGAGTAGAGGCGTTCACGTTTCCACAGCCAGGGCACGAGGCAATAGACGGCACCGAAGGAAACGAAGCCAACCCAGCCAAGCGCACCGGAATGCACATGGCCGATGGTCCAGTCGGTATAATGCGAGAGCGAGTTGACGGCCTTGATCGACATGACCGGACCTTCAAAGGTCGACATGCCATAGAAGGCGACAGAGACAACGAGCATGCGGATCACAGGGTCGGTGCGCAGCTTGTCCCAGGCGCCCGAAAGCGTCATCAAGCCGTTGATCATGCCGCCCCATGAGGGCATCCACAGCATGATCGAGAAAGTCATGCCGAGCGTCTGCGCCCAGTCAGGCAAAGCCGTGAAGTGCAGATGATGGGGACCGGCCCAGATATAGAGGAAAATCAGGGCCCAGAAATGGATGATCGACAGGCGATAGGAATAGACCGGACGACCGGCACGCTTCGGCACGAAGTAATACATCATGCCAAGGAAGCCGGCGGTGAGGAAGAAGCCCACCGCATTATGGCCATACCACCACTGGATCAGCGCGTCCTGCACGCCAGCAAACATCGGATAGCTCTTGGAGCCGAAGAAGCTCTCAGGCATCGCCAGATTGTTGACGAGATGCAGCATGGCGATGGTGACGATAAAGGCGAGGTAGAACCAGTTTGCTACATAAATATGGGGTTCTTTGCGGCGGGCGAGAGTGGCGAGGAAGACAAGGAGATAAGCGACCCAGACAATGGTCAGCCAGATGTCGGCATACCATTCGGGTTCGGCATATTCCCTGGACTGCGTCACGCCCATGAGATAGCCCGTGGCGGCGATGACGATGAAAAGCTGATAGCCCCAGAAAACGAACCAGGGTGCAATGTCGCCGGCCAGACGCACGCGGCAGGTGCGCTGTACGGCGTAGAAGGAGGTCGCGATCAGCGCATTGCCGCCAAAGGCGAAAATCACCGCCGATGTGTGCAGCGGGCGCAGGCGACCAAATGTCGTGAAGGGCAGGTCGAGGTTCAAAGCCGGAAAGGCCAGCTGGAAGGCGATATAGCAACCGACGAGAAAACCGGCCAAGCCCCAGAACATGGTGGCAATGACACCAGCCTTAACCACATTGTCGCTGTAACCGAGCGAGGTGTCGCCCGTGAGCTTGAACTTTTCCAGCGCGTCAAAATGCCGATGACCGATGGCCAGCGCGCCGAGCGCGAAAGCAAAGGCGAACATCCAGGCATGAATGGCCATGGGCGTGTCGACGGCCTTGGCGGCGATGATGATGCTGAGCAGGACGCCCGCTGTCAGCGCCCCGGTGACCAGATATGACGAAGTGGTCATTGTGCCGGGAATATGTGCACCCGGCGTTCTCGAAACCGCCATGTGACGATCTCCTTTATTCGTTGCCTCGCCCGGGTTCGGGTCCCCGGCCCCATCGCGGACAGCAATCCCGATGACCAGGCCGCAGCTATTGGCCGAGTCGCTTCATGTATCCGTGCAAGAATCCATATCATGGTTATGGTTATAGTCAGAAGGGCTTGAGTCGTGTTTTGTGGCGAATGCATCACCGTGTCGCATAAACCTAGCCTGATACTCAGTTACTCTGCGGCTTGTCTTTCGGGGGGTATCAGTAACCAGGGCGATGATTTCCGCCTATGTAGACTTAAAACGGAAATGGCCGTGGCGGGATATTTTGGCTGTGCCAAAGCGGACCGACATGATAAGTAGTCAGGATTGTGTGCGAGCGTCCATGCGCCAGGCCTGATCCTCAGGATGGCAGAACAGCGGGTGTTTTCACACTTTGGCTGTCATGGCGTGTCGCTAAATGAACGTCCGGACATCATGGAGATGAGCGCTGATCGATTGACGATCGGCTTTCCTCTCCTGTTGTGAATTAACAAGAGAGCGTAACGCTCCTATACATAAGAATGTGGATGGACGACCGCGACACGCGGCACATCCTAGGGGAGGTAAGAGTGCAGCGTATCGAAAATCTCGTATTTGGCCTGCGTGCTGTGATCCTGGGGGTTCTGGCCATCTTCACGGTCATCATGGGCGTCTATGCCATCCAGCTCCGCATGGATGCAGGCTTTGCCAAGATGCTTCCCATCGGCCACCCCTATATTCAGACCTTTCTGAAATATTCGGATTCTTTTGGCGGCGGCAATCGCGTACTTGTCGTGCTTGAGCAGAAAAAAGATGGCGACATTTTCAACGCCGACTTTCTTGCCAAGCTGAACGATGCCACACAGGATCTGTTCTACATTCCGGGTGTGGCGCGTCATACGGTGACATCGCTCTGGACGCCGAACACGCGCTTTATCGCGGTGACAGAAGAAGGTCTTGAAGCTGGCGACGTGATCCCGGCCGATTTCTCGCCTTCCGCCGAGAGTATCAATCAGGTGATGCAAAACACGCTGCGCGCCGATCTCGTGGGCCGCCTTGTTTCCACCGATTTCAAATCCGCCATGATCCGCGCTGAACTTCAGGACTTCGATCCTGAGACGCGCCAGAAGCTGGATTATTTCAAGGTCGCCCGTCTGCTGGAGCAGAACCTGCGCGACAAATATGTATCCGACACTATCGATGTGAAGATCGTCGGCTTTGCCAAACTCACCGGCGACATTGCCGATGGGGCGCGCTCCGTGGTGATATTCTTTATCGTCGCCTTCGTTCTCACCTGTCTCATGCTCTGGCTCTATTGCCGTTCCTGGCTCTTGACCATCGTGACGGTGAGCTGCTCGCTTTGCTCATTGATCTGGCAATTCGGTTTGTTGAAGATCATGGGCTTTGGCCTGGATCCGCTGGCCGTGCTTGTGCCCTTCCTGGTGTTCGCCATTGGCGTGAGCCACGGCGTGCAGCAGATCAACATGGTGGGCGCTGAAATTGCCGCCGGTCTCAACAAGGAACAGGCGGCCCGCGCCACCTTTACCTTTCTTTTGCGTCCGGGTTCGGTGGCGCTCTTTACCGCGCTTTCCGGCTTTGCCACGCTCTACATCATTCCGATCGGCATGATCCAGGAACTCGCCATCACCGCCTCGGTTGGTGTGTCGCTCAAGATCATCTCCAATCTCGTGATGTTGCCGCTCATTGTTTCCTATGTCGCGCCCGGTGCCGAATATGGCGATAAGGTGCGTCATGCGATGGAATCACGTGCGCGCTTCTGGCCCTATATCGCGGCTCTTGCGCGTCCGGGCAATGCGTTCATCTTCATCGGCATTTGCACCATCATTGGTGGCGTGGCGATGTATGAAAGCCGTGATCGTCAGATCGGTGACGTTCATGCGGGTGCGGGCGAGTTGTGGCCCAATGCGCGTTACAATCTCGACTCCGAATATATTGCCGAGAATTTCAATCTTGGTCTGAACGTTCTGACCGTGATCGGCGCCTCCGACAAAGTGGTCTGCACCGACTATCCGCAGATGCAATATCTGACGGACTTCAGCTGGTATATGCGCAATGTGCCGGGTGTGCAGGCTGCCATCAGCCTTCCCGTCGTTGCCAAGAAGATCAACTCGATGTGGCAGGAAGGCAATCCGAAGTGGCAGGCATTGCCACGCAACTCCTCGGCATTGTCGCAGGCGACGGCAAGCGTCAGCAGTTCAACGGGCCTCGTCGATACCGATTGCAAGACGGCTGCCCTGCAAATCTTCATCGCCGATACCAAGGCCGACACCGTGAAGACGGTTGTGAAAGCGGCTGAAGACTGGATTGCCGATCACAAGATGGAAGGCTTCGATATGAAGATTGGCACAGGTAATGTGTCGATCATCGCGGCCACCAATGAAGTGGTCGAACATTCCGAGCTGCCCATGCTGCTCTATGTTTACGCCGTGGTCATGATGCTCGTCATTCTGACCTATCGTGAATGGCGCGGCGCGCTTGTCTGCGTGATCCCGCTCATTCTGGCGACCATCATCGGCAACTGGTTCCTGACGGCCGCTTCCATCGGTCTCAAAATCTCGACCTTGCCCGTGCTGGCCATTGCTGTCGGTATCGGCGTGGACTATGGCATCTACGAGTACAATCGCATCCAGCGCTATATGCGTATGGGCCTGACACCCTATGCGGCCTATCTGCAGGCGCTGAATGACGTTGGCTCGGCAACCATGTTCACCGGCGGTACGCTTGCCATCGGTGTCAGCACATGGACCTTCTCGGAACTGAAGTTCCAGGCCGACATGGGTCTGCTTTTGACCTTCATGTTCATCGTCAACATGGTCGGCGCTGTGACATTGCTGCCAGCTCTTGTGGCCGCCTTTGAATATCTCTGGCCGCTCAAGCGCAAGCCGCTGACAGAAGAAGAAGCCCGCGCCATTCGCCATGCGCATTGAGTGACGGGGCGGCTTGCCGCCCCTCCGATCCAACCGAAAGGGCGGCCTCCGCAAGGAGTGCCGCCCTTTCCTTTACGCCCATTGTCATTGAGGGAATGACAATGGGGAGATCATGGCCGGGTGACGGCCCAAGCCCTGGTTTCACTCCACCTCGGTCACAACCTCGCGCGGCGCCAGCAGCAGATACATGGTTGGCGTGACCAGACGCGAGAGGAAGGTAGAGGTGAGAAGGCCGCCAATGATAACCCAGGCGAGCGGCGAATAGAGACCTGAGCCACCAAGCGCCAGAGGCAGCAAGCCACCAATGGCTGTGGCGGATGTGAGCAGCACCGGCAGGAAGCGGATTTCGCCGGCCTGCTCGATCGCATCCATCAGGGGCGTGCCAGCGCGACGCAACTGATTGGTGAAATCGACAAGCAGGATCGAGTTCTTGATCTCGATGCCAATGAGCGCAATGAAGCCGATGACGGCGGTGAAGGAGAGCGTGTAGCCCGAACCGAGCAGCGCCATGATGCCGCCAAAAATGCCCAGCGGAATGACGCCGGCCACAACGAGAGTTGAACGGAAGGATCTGAACTCCAGAATGAGCACGGCCATGATGCCAAAGCAGGCGATGAGAACGGCATTTTGCAGACCGGCAAAACTCTTCTTGGCGGCTTCGGCTTCGCCACCACGCCGGAACTCAAAGCCGGGAGGGAGCGGCAAATCATTGAGTCGTTCAAACACTGCGTCTGTGACCTTGGCAGTGTTATCGCCGGTCAGCGTATAGGCGGTCAGGGTTACGAGGCGCTCGCGATTGTAGCGGTTGATGCGGCTTGGCGCCGTTTCAAGATGCGGCGCTGTTATCAAACCCAAGGGAATGGAATTGCCACTCTGGGTCGGCACATAGACCTGGGTCAGTGCGGTGACGTCTTGATGCCTGTCGAGCGGCAGTCGAATGGTGATCGGGTATTGCTCGCCATTTGACTCGCGATAGATGCCGCTCTGCTCACCGACAATGGCGAGGCGAACGGTGCGATCAATGGCGCCTGTCGGCACGCCAAGGAGGGCCGCCTTTTGCGTGTTGATGCCCAAATTGAGGTCGGTGCGATCCAGTCGTACCGGGTTTTGCACATCGCGCACGCCGGGCGTGGCTTCCATGATCAGCGCCACTTTGGCGGCGAGTTGCTTGAGGACGGCAAGATCAGGTCCGACAAGGCGCACGGCGATCGGAGCCTCAATCGGCGGCCCGTTCTGGAAGACGCGCAGGATGATCTGGGCACCGGGATATTTTGCAAACTGGCTGCGCAATTCATCAAAGAAGCGAGGCGTTTTCACCTCATCAAATTCGTTCAGCTGCGTGAAGACTTCCGCCTTGTTGGCGCGCGTGTCACGCGCCGAGATGTTGTAATAAATCTGCGGATTGCCATGCCCCAGATTGGACATGATCCAGGTCAGCTTGTCGGGGTATTGGCCGAGAACCTTCTCGACATAGTTGAGTGCGCGCCTGGTTTCCTCAAGGCCGGTTCCTTCAGGGGTTTCGATCTGGACGAGAAACTGCTTGCTACCGGCTGGCGGAAACAGGCTGAAGCCGATCACCGGAATGAAGGCGAGGCTGGCAAAACAAACGGCAAGTGCGCCAAAGACCGTCGACTTTGGATTGGCGAGCGCCCGATGCAGCAGCGGACGATAGATGCGATGAATGCCGCCCATCACGGCGCGCAGGAAAATATTACCTTCCGGATGTGATTTGTCGCTTAGCATGCGGCTGGAGAGAAAAGGGATGATCGTCAAGGAAACAAAGAGTGAGGCGACGATTGTGAGCGTCACGGCGACAGGTAGGGAACGGGTAAACTTGCCGGCGCCTTCAGGCAAAGAAAGCAGGGGCAGGAAAGCAAAGAGCAGGGCGGCGGTGCAACCCACAACGGCAATCGATATCTGTGATGTTGCGTCAATAACCGCTTCAATGCGGCCTTTTCCCATGCGCAGATGACGCTCGATATTTTCAACAACAACGATTGAATCGTCGACCAGCAGGCCGAGCGCCAGCACAAATCCGGCAATGGAAAGCTGGTTCAGCGAGAAGCCGAGAAAGCTCAGCATGGAAAGGCCAATTGCCAGCGAGAGCGGAATGGAGACCATGACAACGGCTGAGGCGCGCGGTCCCAGGGGCAAGAGGGTGATGACGACAATGCCCACGGCCAGAATGAAATCGCGATAGAGATGGCTCAGACGTTCCGCTACCGAGACAGATTGATCAAAGGCGCGTTGCAGCTTGATGTCTTTGGGCAGTCGGCTTTCAAAATGATCGAGCACTTTGTAGATGTTGTTGCGGACCTCAAAGACGTTCTGGTTTTCTTTCTGATTGGCCGTGATGAAAACGGCGCGTTGGCCATTGTACCAGGCCAGATGGCTTGCTTCTTCCTGCGCCCAGGAGACCTCCGCGACATCACGAATGCGCACGATCCTGCCGTCATAGGCACCGATGACGGTATCGCCTATTTCATCAAGGCTTTTGTAACCGCCCGTGGTTTTGACATTGAAGCGTCTGGCGCCGGAATGAATGGGACCGCCGGGAATGTCGCTGCTTTCCGCACCAATGGCATCGGCCAGACGCGTGACGGGAATGCCAAGGCTTGTCAGGCGACCAAAATTGACGGCGACACGCACTTCGGAAGCGGGAAGTCCCCAGATCGCCGTTTCGCGCACGCCAGCCGCCCGGTCAATCGCGTCGCGCAATTCCTTGGCGACATCTTCGAGTTCACGGGCCGGTGCCGTTTCGCTGAGCAGCGCAATTTGCACGATGTTGGTCAGTGAGGGCCGAAACTTGTTGACCTGGAGCGTGGTGATGCCGTCGGGCAGGCTGGTGCGCAGCGCATTGATCTCGCGCACCATATCGTCATAGCGCTTGTCGGGATCGGTTGACCAGGCGAACTCGGCCTGAATGGTCGCCACGCCGTCTTCGGCCCGGCTCACGGTATTTTCGAGGTCATCGATGCCGTTCACCGCGTCCTCGATGGGGCGCACGATGAGGCGCTCCATGTCGGTGGGTGTTGCACCGGGCAGCACGACTGTGACGACGGCAAAAGGCACCGCAAAATCCGGGTCTTCGGCGCGGGTGATGTTCTGGAAGGTGTTAAGGCCCATCATGGCGAGGAGGGCAAAGACAACCAGCGTGAACTGCCAGTTGCGAACAAAGAAGGCGCTGATGCGGCTGAGGATCATGTGCGCGGCCCCTTTTCAGGTGCCGGTTTTTCCAGATCTTTGACTATCCTGACCCTGGCCCCTTCACGCAGATAAGGCGCCCCGGCGCTGACCACCTGCATGCCGACCTTGAGCCCCTGTGTGACCAGCACATCCTCACCCTCAATTCGTGCGATCGAGATGCGTGTCTGCTGCGCAGTCTGGCTGGCATTGTCCACGACATAGACATTGGCGGTGGCGCCATGGCCCTCAAGAATGGCGCTGGCGGGGATGGCGACATAGCTTGGTCCTGAGCGGTCACGCGGGGCAATGCTGGCTCTGGCAATGAAGCCGCTACCTGTTCCTGGCGGCAGATCATTCAGGGTGATTTCGACCTCAAATGTACCTGTTTGCGGGTTGCTCTCTCCGGCAATGCGCCGTACCACGCCCTCGATCGGGGTTGTGGGGAAGGCGTCGAGCATGACGCGGGCCTTGCTGCCAAGGCCGATGCGCGCCACATCGCGATCACTCAGTCCGACCTTCAGGATAAAGTCCTGCGTTCCCTGACTGACCGTGAGCACGGGGGCGCCTGCGGCGACGATTTCGTTCTTTTCCACGTGGCGTGTCAGCACCGTGCCGTCTGCGGGGGCAGTGATGCGGGCGAGGCTGCGGTTGAACTCCACCTGGGTGAGGGCGGCCCGCGCCTGCGCCAGCGCTGTGCGGGCGTCTTCAGCCTTCTGCACGCTCACAAATCCCTTGGGAAGCAGGGGTTCTATACGGGCCAGATCGCGTTTGGCCTTGTCGGCGGCCGCCCGGGCATTGATCGCCTGGGCCTCGATCTCGCGCTGGTCGAGGACGGCGAGCAACTGGCCTTTTTTGACCTTGTCACCGGTATCGACCGAGAGGGTTTTGAGAAGGCCGGATATCTTGAAGGAGAGCACCGCCTCACGATCCGGTTTCACCAGCCCGTAAGCCGTGACATCGGCAGCTTCCGGCGCGGCGCGCACAGCGGCGACTTCGACGGGGATTTCCGGTTGTTCAGCGGCTGCCTTGTCGCCCGCATCCGGACCACAGGCCGCCAATAACAGGCTCAAGGCCACAAGACCCGGCCCCGCGCTTGCAAAAAAACGAGACATCGCTCACCCTCTTCTTTACTTAACGGTGTTTATTTAGCGAGATGGCGTGCTTGGTCAAGGCCCCTTGATGGTGTAGTTCATCAGAAATGCCCAAAAAAGATCACCGTTCCCTTCAAGCCACATCTGTTTGCGGTGGCGCTGCCCGCCTCACCGCGCGCCGCCGTCGGTTGCCGCCTGCCGAGCGGCGCGAGCAGATCATTGCGGCTGCGCGTGACCTCTTTACGACTCGGGGGGTCGACAATGTCTCCATGCGCAAGATTGCGACCCGGGTAGGCATTACGCAGGCGGCGATCTATCAGCATTTCGAAGACAAGGCGGCGATCCTCTTTGCGCTCAGTGAAGGCTTTTTCCAGGGCATGATCGCGAACTTTGTGGCGCGGCTTGATCCGACGCTTGAGCCGCTGGCGGCATTTCGTGCTTCCCTCAAGGCCTATGTCGAATATGGCCTTTCGCGACCGGAGGAATATCGGCTCGTCTTCATGACCAGCAATTCCCAGATCGTTGGCACGGGCCATCGCACCCCGCCTGACATGTCGGGTGAGGCGCAGTCCGATGCGGGCAAAATCGCCTTCAGTATTTTGCATGATCGTGTGCGCGAACTTGTCGAGACCGGCCAGATCAGAGGCAATGACCCCGATGCGATGGCCGAAGCGATCTGGGCGGCAGGTCATGGCATCGTCTCGTTGCTGATCACGCATCAGACATTCGAGTGGACGCAGACGGACAGGCTTGTCGAAACCCAACTCGACCTGCTGTTTTACGGCTTGCTGCCGCGCGGCTGAACCTCAAGGGGCTTCGGCTGCGGCCTTGTCGCCGATCTTGCGTTCCAGGGTGCTTATCGCCCCTTTGCGGCCGTCCGGATTTTTGATGATTTGTGCGGCAAGTCATTGACCACGCTACGTCAACGTCAAGCGACACAAAAAATGATGTTGTTTGCGGCCTTTCAGGCGCGATATGGGAGTGTGGCCCGCATGCACAGGCATTCAGACGTCAGCATGCGCGGGCGAGTTCAAGCGTCCGGGTTTCCCGAATGCCAGACGGATGACGTGAAAAAACGGCGCGCTCAGAGCGCCAGACAATGAGGAAGGTAGTCATGGCAGAAGCATATATCGTCGCCGCGGTGCGCACCGCTGGTGGCCGCAAGGCGGGTCGGCTCAAAGATTGGCACCCGGTCGATATGGGCGGCAAGGTTCTCGATGCCTTGATCGAGCGCACAGGCATTGATCCGGCGCAGGTTGAGGATGTGATTTTCGGTTGCGTCGATCAGGCAGGCGAACAGGGCATGAATGTCGCGCGCAACGTGGTGCTCGCCTCCAAGCTCCCGGAAAGCGTTCCGGCAACATCCGTTGATCGCCAGTGCGGATCAGCGCAGCAGGCGCTGCATTTTGCGGCCCAGGCCGTCATGTCGGGTGCGATGGATTGCGTCATCGCCGGTGGTGTCGAGAGCATGACGCGCGTGCCGATGGGCCTGCCGATCTCGCTGCCTTTCAAAAATGGCTTTGGTTTCTATAAGAGCTCGGAAATCGAAAAGCGTTATCCCGGCATTCAGTTCAGCCAGTTTGAAGGCGCTGAAATGATCGCCAAGAAATATGCTCTGAAGAAGGACGATCTCGACAGCTTCGCCTATAACAGCCACCAGAAGGCGATTGCGGCGACGAAGGCTGGTGCCTTTGACGATGAAATCCTGCCGCTTGAAGTGACCATGGAAGACGGCACAACCGTCATGCACAAGGTTGATGAAGGCATCCGCTTCGATGCCAGCCTTGATGGTATCCGTGGCGTGAAGCTGCTGGTTGAGGGCGGCGCCATCACCGCAGCAACGTCGAGCCAGATTTGCGATGGCGCTTCGGCTGTCATGGTCGTCAATGAAAAGGGCCTGAAGGCGCTTGGTCTCAAGCCGATTGCCCGTGTCCATCACATGACGGTCATTGGTGGCGATCCCGTCATCATGCTCGAAGCCCCGATCCCGGCAACAGAGCGTGCGCTTCAGAAGGCGGGCATGAAGATCGAGGATATTGATCTTTATGAAGTCAATGAAGCCTTTGCCTCGGTGCCGCTTGCCTGGCTGCAAAAGACCGGCGCCAATCCGGAAAACCTCAATGTCAATGGCGGCGCGATTGCGCTCGGCCATCCGCTCGGGTGCTCGGGCACCAAGCTCATGACAACGCTTATCCATGCGCTCAAGAGCCGCAACAAGCGCTATGGCCTTCAGACCATGTGCGAAGGCGGCGGCCTGGCCAATGTGACGATTGTGGAACGCCTCTAAGGCTTGCCGCGATTTTATGAGTTGCTTGCGGGCGGGATCTCTGGTTCCGCCCGTTTGCGTTATAGTGCCGTGATCGAGGCCAGCCTGTGAGTCGAAAGATGCGCGAAGAAAACCCGGTCAAACGCGGCCATCCTTGCCAGATTTGCGGCACGGGGCATTTGTATGCGCAGGCGATTCATGGCGAGGCCATCGCGCCGGGTGTGTTGGCGCTGATTTGCAAAGACCATGCGGCTTTTTCAACTGATGGTTATATCTGTCAGAAGCACCTTAATGAATACCGTGACGCGCATGTGCGCAAGATTCTCTCGGATGAGAAGGGCGCGCTGGATACGCTTGAAACCGAAGTGCTGCGCTCCATCCGCGAACAGGATGTGTTGGCACAAAATACCGATGAACAATTTGACGAGGATCTGAGTTTTGGTGATCGCCTGTCGGACATGATTGCCGACTTTGGCGGCAGTTGGCGCTTTATCATCATCTTCCTCAGCGTCATGACAGCATGGATCGTGCTCAATATTGTGGGCATGATGGCGCGGCCGTTTGATCCTTATCCCTTCATTCTGCTCAATCTGGTCTTGTCCTGCATCGCCGCCTTGCAGGCCCCGATCATCATGATGAGCCAGAACCGGCAGGAGACGCGCGACCGGCTTCGCGCCCAGAATGACTACAAAGTCAATCTCAAGGCAGAACTTGAAATCCGACACCTGCATGAAAAGGTCGATCACCTGCTCATGCACCAGTGGCAAAGATTGATGGAAGTGCAGCAGATCCAGATCGAGCTCATGAATGAGATCAACCGGGATCATCGCCGCAGTGAATAGGGCCGCTCAGTTGGTGAGGAGAAGCGTGTCGCTCTTGCGCCAATAGACCCAATATTCTTCGCCGCGGGTGAAGGCGATTTCTTCCAGGTCCGTGGTCACGTTGGAAATATCGGCCTGTAGCTGCTGGGGCAGGCCGACATCGAAGAAGACATTGCTGTAGCTGCCGAAATAGGCGACTTCGCCAACCTTGCCGCGAAGGGCAATCACTTCAGGGTCGGTGGGCTGATGGTCGGCGACGAAAATCTTTTCCGGCCGCACGGCGAGGGCGACCGGGCCGGTTGAGGTGCCGGGCATCGCCACCGTGCCAATCACGGGTGCCGTCACACTCACCATGCCATCGCCTGACGCGACTGACTGGCCTTCGATCATGTTGATCTTGCCGATGAAGTCAGCCACGAAGCGGCAGTTCGGTTTTTCGTATAGCTCGGCCGGCGTTGCCACCTGCTGCACCTTGCCCTGGCTCATCACGGCGATGCGGTTGGCCATGGAAAGCGCTTCAGATTGGTCATGCGTCACGATGATGAAAGTGATGCCGACGGTCTGTTGCAGGCGGACGAGTTCAAGCTGCATGGCTTCGCGCAATTTGGCATCGAGCGCTGACAGTGGCTCGTCGAGCAGCAGTACATTTGGCCGCTTGACGAGGGCGCGGGCAAGCGCCACGCGCTGGCGCTGGCCTCCTGACATTTCATCGGGCATACGCTTGTTGTAACCACCGAGCTTGACGAGTTCGAGGGCCTCGGCGACGCGTTCCTTGATTTCAGCGGCAGGGCGTCTGTCCATTTTCAGGCCGTAAGCCACATTCTGTTCGACATTCATATGCGGAAAGACTGCGTATGACTGGAACACCATGTTGATTTTGCGCCTGTTGGGCGCCACGCTCGCCATGTCCTTGCCATCGATCAGGATCTGGCCAATGGTCGGCGTTTCAAAGCCTGCCAACATGCGAAGCAGGGTTGTCTTGCCGCAACCTGAGGGTCCGAGCAGAGCGAAGAATTCGCCGCGCTTCACTTCCAGATTGGCGTCGTCAACAGCCTTGACGTTGCCGCCGAAAATCTTGGAGACGTTCTTGATCTGGATAATGGGTTGGTCGGACATGTTTTGCTCTGACTTTGAGGAGGTCGTGACAAAGAAGATTCTGATGCGGTGCTAGTGACCGCCTGAGAGCATGTTGTGGCGGTTTTGCAGCCTGAGCGCGATGGTCGTGACGATGAGCGTCAGGAGGATCAGCACGGTGGAGGCGGCATTGACTTCCGGAGATACAGAAAAGCGCACCATCGAATAGATCTTCACCGGGAAGGTGACCGTTTCGGGCCCCGAGGTGAAGAAGGTGATGACGAAGTCGTCCAGCGACAGGGTAAAGGCCAACAAGGCGCCGGCAATGAGACCGGGCTTCATATGCGGCACGATGATGTCGGTAAAGACCTGACGCTCATTGGCGCCGAGATCGCGGGCACATTCGGCGAGCTCACGATTGAAACTTTCAAGCCTTGCGCGAATGACAATGGCGGCAAAGGGAAAACTGAAGGCGATATGCGCGATCATGATGGAGCCGAGATTGAATGGCCAGATCAAGCCGCTTGGCCAGCCGATGCGGGCGAAGAACACCATCATCGCCACACCCATGCAGATTTCGGGAATGACGATCGGGAGCGCCATCGCGCCTTCATAGACCGCCTTACCGGGAAAGCGATAGCGCCAAAGGACATAGGCGGTCAATGCGCCCAGGGTCGTGCTGAAGATGGTTGTGACAATGGCAATGGTCAGTGAATTGCCAAAGGCCATCATCAGCACTTCGTTGTTGAAGAGCTTTTGGTAATAGAGCGTCGTGAAGCCGCGCCAGACCACATTGCGGCGGCTGTCATTGAAACTGAAAACGATGAGCCCGATGATCGGCGCATAAAGGAAGAACAGCGTCAGACCGACTGTCAGCTTCAACCAGAGGCGGCGTGAATAATCGAGCGGGCCGATGGGTTCGGGATTGCGCCAGCGCTTGAACGGATTCATTTGGCGTCTCCCCGGCCTTCACTGCGCATCAGTACGGCACGGATCGCCAGCGCAAAGAATGTTGCATACATAAGCAGGAAGCTCAGCGCCGCCCCAAAGGGCCAGTTGTTGGCTTGCTTGAACTGGCTGGCAATGACATTGGCGATCATCTGGCTGTCCGTGCCGCCGAGCAGGTCGGGTGTCAGATAGGAGCCGAGCGTCGGAATGAAGGTGATGATGATGCCGGACGCAATGCCTGGCAGGGCGAGGGGCACGACGATCGAGGCAAAGGTGCGAATGTGACCCGCGCCCAGGTCAAGGCTTGCTTCGAGATAGGAGCGGTCGAGACGATCAAGGGCCGCATAAAGGGGCAGCACCATGAAGGGCAGGCTGACATAGACCAGTCCGAAAACGACAGCGACATTGTTGTAGAGAAGCTGCAAGGGCTCAAAGGGGCCGATGATCATGTTGTTGCCAAGGCCGACAAAGCTCAAGAGCCAGTCGCAATTCACCACAAGCCATTCCAGACCGCTATTGATGAAGCCATTGGTGCGCAGAACCGCGATCAACGCATAGGTGCGGATCAGAAGGTTGGTCCAGAAGGGAAGCACCACGAGCAGCAACAGCCACATGCGCATATTGGGCTTGGCAAAAACAATGGCTATGGCAACGGGGAAGGAAACCACCAGGCAGACAAGGGTGGTGGCCGCTGCCATCAGGATTGATTTCCAGAAAATGCCGAGATAGAGCGGCTCAAGCGCACGCAGATATTGCTGCACATTCCAGTCGAGCGTGATCTCGGTGACGCCGGTCTTGTCGGAAAAACTGTAAAGCCAGACCAGCGAGAGCGGGATGATGAAAAAGGCGATCAGCCAGAAAGTGGGGGGCGCGAAGGCGGTCCAGAAGGCGCGCGCTGACTTTGACCAATCTTCCATTGCCCGATATACCCCCGACGAGAAACGATGCGACTTCGCAAAATCGGTACGCGAGAGAAATCATCACAGCGACCGACCAGAAGAAATCCGGGCGGACAGTTGTTGCTGTCCGCCCGGTGTTTTCACGCTGCCTTGATCTTGGTGCAAAGCTCTTCACGCATTTGCGTGGCTTCTTCGCCCAGATAATCAGGTGACTCGGAGGCCTGAATGGCCGCGTCCGGCGGGAAGATCGCCGGGTTCTTCTGATAGGCTTCCGGCATCAGGTCAAAGGCCGCCTTGTTGGGCGTGGCATATTGAATGAAGTCGGTGATCTTCTGGTTTACCTCTGCCTCATAGATATAGTTGATGAAGGCATGGGCGTTTTCAGGATGAGGTGCGCCGGTCGGAATGGCCAGCGTGTCCTGCCAGACGATGCCGCCTTCCTTGGGCAGCACATAGCCAATGTCGGGGTCTTCCGTCATCAGCTGGGCGATGTCGCCGTTATATTCCATGGTCAGATCGACTTCGCCCGAGGCGAGAAGGTCCTGGCCATTGTCATCGGCGAAGCTCTTGATCGCCTTTTTCTGCTTGGTGATCAGCGCGGCGGCCGCTTCGTTCTGGGCCTTGTCCACCGAGTTCAGCGGATAGCCGAGATATTTCAGTGCGCAGCCAAGCATGGTGCCGCAATCGGAAAGCACGGCAATCTTGCCGGCATACTGATCGCTGTCGAAGAGATATTTCCAGCTGTCAGGCACGCCCGTCACCTTGGACTTGCGATAGCCAATGCCGATCGTGCCCCACATGTAAGGCAGGCTGTATTTGCGATTCTTGTCGAAAGAGGCGTCAAGGAAGCGCGGGAACAGGTTCGTCATGTTCGGGATCTTGCTGTGATCAAGCGGCATCAGCATATTGGCGGCGACCATGCGCGGGATCCAGTCACCCGATGGCACGATGACGTCATAGCCGGGATTGCCGGCCCGCAGCTTGGCGAAGAGTTCTGAATTGTCGGCGAAGAGGTCCATCTTGACCTCGATGCCTGTGGCGGCCTTGAAATCAGCGAGCGTGGTTTCGCCGATATAGGTGTCCCAGTTGTAAAAGTTCAGCTTCTTCTCTTCGGCAGCGGATGCGAATTTCGGCATGGCCGTAACGCTGATGCCGATAGCGGCGGCGCCACCCATAAACTGGCGGCGTGAAAGAGCGTCAAGCAGACCGCCCATACCTCTGTTTCTTTTCATGGAAATCGTCCTCCGATCTGGATGTCTATCGATGCGGATTGATGTGCCCCGACCCGGCCGCTTGGCGACTGAGTTGCGAATAGTCTTCATTGGTTTTGGCGATTGTGCAAGGCGGCGCGCCGATTGAAGCGTGTAAAAGTCTATTATTTTCAACAGGTGTCAGCGTTGTAACAAAGCATTGCCTCATGTTTGGGCGCGCTGCCCGCAAAGGTGGATCAGATTTGATCAGTGTGAAGTTTGTCGGCCCGCAAAACGACTTTTGCGGCGCTGTGCGGGATGCCGGAAAAAGCACCGGGCGCTTTGCCTTTGGCGCCGGTCGCGGAGGGCAAAATTCCGGCCCTTATATCATTGGGGTAAATCCAGACGACTTGACGGGTGGCATGGCTTCATTATATTGATAATCGTTATCAACTTGGAGTCGTGCCATGCGTGATCTTGTCAAGACGGCGAGCTTTGCCTGCCTGCATTTTTGTGTCGGCTTTCTGGTTGCCTATGCCTTGACGGACGCGTTTCGCGTGGCGGCGGGTGTCGCGCTAATCGGACCTGCGGTGAACACCATCGTTTTTTTCTTTCACGGGCGTGCCTGGTCGGGCGCCAAAATGAAAGATGTGCAAGGGCGGAGCCTGATTGAGGGTGTTTAGTATCTGAACAAGTATCGGGCTGGCCCCTATGGCGAGCGCGAGACGGGGCCCGCAACGGCGCCCGAATAAAGGCGCTCAGCCCCGTAGTGCCATTTCACGACTGCTTAAAATCCTAAACGCTGCTGCATGATTCCGCTCTTGCGGGATATTGGAGCGGCGCAGGGCGCGGCTTAGACTTTGACCACCGCTTTGCTCCATCGCGTCCAGTGAGGTCCCCCATGCGCATCGGTGTTCCCAAGGAAATCAAGGTTCATGAATATCGCGTGGGCATGACGCCTGCCGCTGTCCGCGAGGCTGAGCATCACGGCCATCAGGTGTATGTCGAGAAGGGTGCTGGCGAGGGCATTGGCATTTCAGACGCAGCCTATCAGGCGGCAGGTGCTTCCATTTTCGATTCGGCCGCTGAAATCTTCGACATGGCCGATATGGTCGTGAAGGTGAAGGAGCCTCAGCCCCAGGAGTGGAAAATGCTCAAAGAGGGCCAGGTCCTCTTCACCTATCTGCATCTCGCCCCCGATCCGGAACAGGCGCGCGGACTTGTCGAATCAGGCGCCATCGCCATTGCCTATGAAACGGTAACGGATTCGCGCGGCGGACTACCATTGCTTGCCCCGATGTCGGAAGTTGCCGGTCGCATGTCCATTCAGGCGGGCGCCCATGCCCTTGAAATCGCGCAAGGCGGGCGCGGCATGCTGCTGGGCGGCGTGCCGGGCGTGCCGGCGGCCAAGGTCGTTGTGCTGGGCGGTGGCGTGTCAGGCACCAATGCCGCGCGCATGGCGATGGGGCTTGAAGCGCATGTCACTGTCATCGACATCAATCTGCATCGGCTCTATGAGCTCGACTTCCAGTTTGGCGCGATGCTGAACACGGTCTATTCGACTGTGGATGCCATCGAAGAGCATGTGCTGGGCGCTGATCTCGTTATTGGCGCCGTGCTGGTGCCGGGGGCGGCAGCACCCAAGCTCGTCTCGGAAGACATGGTGCGACGGATGAAAAAGGGCTCGGTCCTTGTCGATATCGCCATCGATCAAGGGGGGTGCTTTGAGACCTCGCATCCCACGACACATGCCGATCCGACCTATGTGAAACATGGTGTCGTGCATTATTGCGTCGCCAACATGCCGGGCGGCGTGGCGCGCACCTCCACCTTTGCGCTCAATAATGCGACATTGCCTTTCACCCTGGCGCTGGCCAACAAGGGCTACAAGCAGGCCCTCCTCGACAATCCGCATCTGATGGCGGGGCTGAATGTCTATCGCGGACAGACCACTTACAAGGCGGTCGCCGATGCGCTTGGCGTCGCCTATGTCGAGGCTTCCAAGGCGCTGGCTGGCTAAGTCATCGCCGTTCCCGATTAAGCGGCTATTAACCTTGAAAGACCATGATTTGCCCGTCATTGCTGCGATGGAGGTCGCAGCCCTCGCAATCGGGAGGCCATGGTGGAAAACAAGGCCCGGCGCGACAGGTTCTGGCTCTTCCTGTCTGCCATATTGATCACGATTTTTGTTATCCAGCGCGAAAGCGGCAACCGGGTGCAGTTTCACCTGCCGCATCAGGAAGCGCGCTCAAGCAGCCATGATCGACAAGGCATGATGGCGCTTGTGTCGCGGGGTCAGGCTGAGCCGCCGCGTCGCGCGCCTGTTTATGCCGCGTCTGACGATGATCTCATCACCGGTTCGATTGGCGCCACCCGCCATGATGCGCCGACCCCGTTGGCCCGCCCCGGAAGCATGTCTTTGGCGGTGGCCGAGGGCCGGTATTACGTGATGCTGGGCTCTTTCGGGACGATTGAGGGGGCGACGGCCCGCTATATTGATATCCTCAATCGTGACCCGGATCTGCGCGGTAATGAGCGGGTCTCGATCGAGACGGTCAAGCTGAGCGACGGCCAGCGGCTGCATAATGTGCGCATGGGCGCTTTTGGCAGTGACAATGCGGCGCGGGCCGCCTGTGCGAGAGCGACACTGGCCCCGGCGGACTGCGCTGTCGTGGCGCTTTAAGCCCGGAAGTTCATTCCCGGCCAGGCTTCCTATGGACTTTGCGCGGCATTTGATTGTATAACGCCCGCCAACGCTGCACCGGGAGAGGCTTTTTTCCCGATTTTGTGGCCAAGATATTGTTTTTTCAGAGCCTTTTTCGCAAGGCGCGTGGTTTTCCCGAAACGCGGGAGCGCCAGGTCGCCGGATTTGCGAGAAGGGCCGGCACCGGAGCCTGATCGAAATGGCCGTCCCTAAGCGGAAAACCTCTCCCTCCAAGCGCGGTATGCGCCGTTCGGCAGACGCGATCAAGCAGCCTGCCTATGTCGAAAATCCAGATAGCGGTGAGCTGCATCGTCCCCATCATGTCGATCTGAAGAGCGGCATGTATCGTGGCCGTCAGATCCTGAAGCCCAAGGGCGACCTCTGATCGTTTCGGTGTCTCAGCGACGCCAGGGTTAAGGCGCCGGTCCCGATTATCGGGTCCGGCGTTTTTCTTTTTGGCGCTGCGGTGGGGCGGTAGCGTCACAGTTACGTCTGGTCACATGTGCTAATCTGACACGCAAGTCGTCACCCTTGGATCGTCGGGCAGGCCGACGGGTAAATATCTGGGACCCTTGAAGAGGAATTGGGACAATGCTCGGTACGCTGCCCCTGATGGCGCTGGTCATCATCTTCTATAACGTGATCGTGTTCTTGACCGGACTCACGATGGAATCAGAAGTCTTCAGCGTCACGCTGATTTCGCAGGCTGTGTGGATTGTCAATGTCGGCGACATCCTGCTGTTCTTCGGCTTTGTGTTGCTGTTTCTCGAACTCATCAATGCCACGCGCACCGGTGCCTCCACCATCGTCAATCATGCACTTTCGATGCTGGTCATGCTGGTCGGCATTGTCGAGTTCATCGTGCTGCCGCAATTCGGCACATCGGTGTTTTTCCTGATTGTCGTGCTGGCCCTTTTCGACGTGATTGCCGGTTTCACTGTCACCATCACATCGGCGCGCCGCGATTTCACGGTTGGCGAATAAAGCCTAGCTGCGTGTGCTTGCCGCCGCTGCGAGCCGTTTCTCGTAAGCGGCGGCAAGTGTCGCCGTCGCCGGATGATCAGGCAGGACATGGCGATCAAGCTGTGTCACCGGTACCAGCCCCATCAGGCTGTTGGTCAAGAAGAGGCCATGAGCGTTCATCAAACGCTCCGGCTGGACACATGCTTCCGCCACACTGATCTTCAGGCCCAGCGCCAGCTCCAGCACGGCGGCGCGCGTAATGCCGGGCAAGACCGGTCCCTCCAGGGAAGGCGTGATCAGGCGCTCGCCCTCCCAGAAAAAAATATTGGCCATGGTGGTGGAGGCGACATGACCGGCGCTGTCGAGCATCAGGGCGTCACCCGCGCCCAGCTTGCGCGTTTCTTCCCTGGCGAGGACATTTTCAAGATAGGGCAGGGCTTTGAGCCGTGCGGCGGGGGAGTAGCTGTTGCGCCGAATGGATGATGTGGCCAGCGAAACGGAGTGCGGTGGAAGCGGCGCTTGCGCCGCCGTGATCAGGACTGTCGGGTGCGGATCATCCGGCAGCGCCAGACCGCGTGGGCCGGGCCCGCGTGTGAGGGTGAGGCGCAGCGCCACGCGTTCTGCTTTCTGTAGCCCAGCCGCCTCCAGCAGATCCTCGCAAGCATGGCCGAGACCCTTCGTGGTGAAAGGCAGCTTGATGCCAAGCAGGGCGGCGCCATGACTCAGGCGCAGCATATGCGGCTCGAAGAGCGCCACTCTGCCATGGCGGGCGAGCATGGTTTCGAACAGCCCATCGCCCAGCAGCAATCCGCGGTCACGCGGATCGATGCGCGCGGCATCATCATCGAGCAATTGACCGTTCAACCAGATCATCAGGCAGGCTCCCGTCGCTCAGCCGCCGTCACGCGGCGATGGGGAACACCGCCAAGGCTCAGAAAGTTTGACAGGATGGCATGGCCATACTCGGTCAGCACGGATTCCGGATGGAACTGCACACCAAATATTGGCGCGGACACATGTTCCAGCGCCATCAGCTCGCCATCGCGCGTATGGGCGGTTGCCCGCAGAGAAGCATTGCCCGGCAGGTCCGCCATCAGCGAATGATAGCGTCCGGCCTGAAAGGGGGATGGCAGGCCTTCAAACAGCCTGGTCCCGCCATGGATGATTTGAGCGGGCTTGCCATGCACGGGTTTGGCGGCGCGATGGACGAGACCGCCAAAGGCCGCAGCTATGGCCTGATGACCCAGGCAGACGCCGAGCAGCGGTATGCCATGGGCGGCCGCGGCCCTGACCAGCGGCACACAGATGCCCGCCCTGTCGGGTCCGCAGGGGCCGGGTGACAGGATGATCGCTGACGGGTGCAGGGCGAGCGCGTCATCGACACTCAGCGCATCATTTCGCATGACGCGGCGCTCGGCATTCAACTCGCCTGTATAACGGGCGAGATTGTGGACGAAGCTGTCGTAATTATCGATCAGCAGGATCATGTGCCCGTCGCTCCCAGCCTGGGGGCACCTTGTGCTTCATCGCCGAGCAGGGCGGTTCGCATGGCGCGGGCCTTGTCGAGTGTTTCGAGATATTCGCTCGCCGGGTCGCTGTCGGCAACAATGCCGCCGCCCGCCTGAAAGGTCACGCGCCCCTGCTTCACGACCATGGTGCGAATGGTGATTGCCGTGTCCATGCTGCCATCCAGGCCGATATAACCCATGGCGCCGCAATAGGGGCCGCGTGTCGTTGGTTCCAGTTCGGCGATGATTTCCATGGCGCGCAATTTGGGGGCGCCCGTAATCGAGCCGCCGGGAAAACAGGCCGCCAGCAGGTCAATGGCTGTCTGGTCCTGGCGCAGCGTACCCCGCACAACGGAGACGAGGTGATGCACATTGGCGTAGGATTCCAGGTCGCACAGACGCGCCGCATGAACCGTGTGGTCCGCGCAAACGCGCGAAAGATCATTGCGCAGCAGATCAACGATCATGATGTTTTCGGCGCGATCCTTTTCAGAAGCGCGCAATTCAGCGGCAAGGCGTTGATCTTCATCGATTGTCGCGCCGCGTGGTCTTGTGCCTTTTATGGGGCGTGTTTCGACCTGATGGTCACGACATGCGAGAAAGCGTTCGGGCGAAGAGGAGACAATCACGCCGTCCCCAAAATTGAAGTAACTCGCAAATGGGGCAGGGCTGATGTCGCGCAGCCGCAGATAAAGCGAATAGGGATCATCGCCCGTGGCGAGCGGACCTTCAAAACGCTGGCTGAGATTGGCCTGAAATATATCGCCCGCTTCGATATAGGCGATGACACGGGCAACCGTTTTCTCATACGCCATGCGTGCAAAATTGGCGGCAACATCGCCGCCATGATGCGGCATGTATGGCGCCTGAAACAGGACGGGCTCACGCAACCGGGCTTCAAGATCCGAGAGGCGCGGCCCGGCGGCCTCTCCGGATGCACAGATGAAAGCGCGTTGTGTTGTCATGTTGAAGGCGATGACAAGATCATAAAAACCGAGCGCCATGTCGGGCAGGTTCTGGTCGTCAATCGCGAATGGCGCGGCTTGCGGCGGCAGCACTTCCAATGCGCGCGCCAGGCCATAGCCAAAAAATCCGGCCACACCCGCTGAGAAGGGGGGCCGTCCCGTTTCAGGGAGAGGCGCAGGCCAGCGCCCGAGTTTTTCTTTCAGGACGTCAAAAAGATTGCCATGCGTCTCGACATGACCCACCACTGTATCGACGGGATCAAGAGCGATGTAACTCCAGCTCTCTTCTGCGCCAGGCTGGGGGGCGGCGGTATCGAGCAGAAGCGCAAAAGGCTCATCGGCAAAACGCTGGAAGAGCACATGCGGGGCCTGCCAGCCGATCTCCCGGATGGTCACTTCTTGTCGATTGGCCGTGCTGCCTGTCTTCATCGCCTCATTTGTAAGTGGCTAGCAGATAGGCGGCAAGGTCACGCTTTTGATCATCCGTCAGCGGGAAGGCGGGCATGTTGGCAGGCGGCGTTGTCAGCAGCGCGGCGATGTCCTTGTCATTGTAACGGCTGGACAGATTGGCGAGCTTGACCATGGGCAGGCCGTTTGCCGAAAAATGGCAGGATTTGCAGCCTGTCCTTGTGTAAAGCGCTGCGCCGCGCGCCACGGCCCCGCTGTCGGCCGGGACCGCTTCTGGCGACGGCTCACCAACGGCAAGGGGGGCGGGCATGGCTGGCGCGACCTTTGCCACAGCCGGGGCGTTATAGCTGATGCGGTAAATCGCCCCTGCATAATCATCCGACACATAGATGGCGCCATCGGGTCCGACGCTTGTGTCAACGGGGCGGCCTCTTGCCTCTTCATTCACCACAAAACCCGTCAGGAACGGCGTCATGGTGATATCACCCTTGTCGTTCCAATGCAGCGCCATCACTTCATAGCCTTGCTTGCGGGTCCGATTCCAGGACCCATGAAAGGTGACGAGGGCTGTGTTTTCCAGGCCGGGCGGCGCCTCCGGCCCCATGAACTTCAGGGACAGGGGCGCCACATGGGCCGGGAAGCCGAAGGCGGGCGGGGTGGCCGAAGCGATGCGCGGATCGGGCGTATTGCCAAAATCAGGGTCAGGCACATTGCTGCCATTGAGGAAAGGCCAGCCATAAAACCTGCCCTGTTCGATCTTGTTGAGTTCGCAGGGCGGGAAATTGTCGCCGAGCAGATCGCGGCCATTATCGACGCCCCACATGGCGCCGGTTTTGGGGTCCCAATCCCATCCGACCGTGTTGCGCAGGCCTTGCGCATAGGTTTCAAGGTTTGAGCCATCGGGCTTGAAGCGCATCATCACGGCGCGGCCCTGCTCGATGCAGGCATTGCAGCTTGAGCCGATCTGCATATAGATCCAGCCGTCGGGTCCGCGCCGCAGCGTGCGTGACCAGTGATTGCCGTCGCCGGGAATGCCCCTGATGATGCGCTCAATGGGGCCTGTCGTTTCGCCCCTGGCTTCATCAAATGGTACACGGATCACGCTATCCGTCTCGCCGACGAGGAGATAGCCATCGACAATTTCAAGTCCGTGGGGTTTGTTCAATCCGCTCAGCAGCGTTTGGATGGCGCCCCCGCGACCGGACTTGTCCTTATCAGCCTCAATCAGGAGAACAGTGCCCTTGCGCGGCACTGAGACAAGAAGGTCTCCCGCGCTTGTCCAGCGCAGGATGCGCGCCTGACCCAGGCCGGTCGCATAGATGTTGAGGTCATAGCCGTCAGGGAGCTTGAGTGTCTGTCGCAGCCTGGCTTCGGGTGTTGCTTCAATGCCCCAGCCGAAAAGCGAGTTCATCATCGGTGCGTTGACAGTCCAGGTGCGTGGCCAGAAAAACCAGGTCGCCGCAATCGTGACAACGATCAGGCCCAGGAAGCCTGTCAGAATCTTGCGCAGCATGATGGCGCCCCCCATTGATTGTTCCTGCTGTTATCTGGTGCGCGCGGCGCGCGGTGCAAGCGGCTCGTATGTTTTTGGGCTTGCACAACCTTCACATTCACGCGGTTCGAGGCGTGAAAGAGGTCCGCGCGGCTTGCCGCCGGGTCCCCCGGAGGTCAGGGGCCGTGATTGGGCCTCCAGAAAACTGACGATCAGGCCGCTTACCATGGGCGCATGCGAGAAGGCGATGTCGTGTCCGATGCCGGGATAGGAATGCAGTTTGGCGCGCGGCATCAGCTCGATCAGGCGGGCGGCGTTGATGTAGGGAACGATGGCATCATCTTCACCCCAGACCACGAGCACGGGGCGGGTTGAGCTTCCCGCCCGTTGAAAGGCGCTTTCGGCGGACGCCAACGGATAGTGGCGCATGGTGGAGAGCAGCGCATCGCCATAGCCACGCCATTCGAGTTGCCGGTCAAAGTCGCTCAGGAATTGCGAGGGGTCGGGCGCAAGGCGTGCTTCGCTGGCGGCGGCATCGTGGAAGATGCGCAAGCCAAAAAGCCGGATGATCCAGTCGCCAATCACGGGACGCTTGATGAGATTGCTGCCCTTTACTTCGGCAATGCCCAGTCCGGCGGGGGCAATCAGGCTGAGGGAGCGGACAAGTTCCGGATGGCGGGCGGCAAAGATGGTCGCGATGGCCCCGCCCATGGAATAGCCCACCAGATCAACACGGCGGGCGATCCCGAGCGCGCTCAGGAGGTCCGCCAACTGGCGATCCATCAGGGCGGCATCGTACCGCGTCTCCGGACGGTCGGAAAAACCCCGGCCAAAATTGTCATAGGCAAGCACGCGATAACCGGCTTCGTTCAGCGGTTTCACATAGTCGTTCCAGACAAAGGATGGCACGGAGAAACCGTGAATCAGCACGATGACCGGCCCGCTCTCAGGGCCTGTCATCTGGTAATGAACGGTGCCATCGGGAAGGTCGATAAAGGCATGGGCGATATCATCCCGGATCAGCTTCTCGCGTGCCGCAGCGTCAAGCATGGGCTTGGCCCGACCGGCAGCCCAATAGCTCATGAACATGATCAGGCCCGCCGCGACGGCAATAACCGCAACGCCCTTCGTTAGTCCCGTCAAGAAGCGCCAGGCTGAAAACATGATCACGCGATATACGCCCGAAGCGATGATTGCTCCAGAATGGTGCGAGCCTAGAGCTTTGTTCTGTCAGCCACAATTGGGGATCATCGTCAGTCTTGCGGCCTGAGCCAAATATGGGCTTTATGGCTTGTGAAAAGGACAGGCTGCCACACAGAAGGGCGGTGCCGAGTGGGAGAAGAACATGCAGAACGCCTTTAAAGATCAGGTCCTGGCTGGCAAGGTCGCCTTTGTGGCGGGGGCGTCCAGTGGCATCAATCTGGGCATTGCCCAGCATTTTGCGCGTCAGGGGGCCAAGGTCGTCATCATCAGCCGCAGCTATGAAAAGATCATCGCCGCTGCCCAAACCATCACGGATGAGGGGTTTCCGGCCATGGGCATTGCGGCTGATGTGCGTGACTTTGCCTCGGTCGAAAATGCCCTGCGTCAGACACATGATACTTTTGGCAAGATCGACACCGTGATTTCGGGTGCGGCAGGCAATTTCGTCGCGCCAGCGCTCGGCATGTCGTCGAACGGGTTCAAGACGGTTGTGGATATTGATCTCATCGGCACGTTCAATGTGCTGCGCGCCTCGTTCCCGTTTCTCAATCGACCGGGCGCCTCGCTGATCTCGATCACCGCGCCACAGGCTGTCAATCCGATGATGTTTCAGGCTCATGTCTGCGCGGCCAAGGCGGGCATCAACATGCTGACCAAATGTCTGGCCATGGAGTGGGGCCCGGCAGGTGTGCGCGTCAACGCGATTTCGCCCGGTCCCATCAATGACACGGAAGGCATGGCGCGTCTGGCGCCGACGGCCGAGATGGAAGCGGCCACCAAGGCACGCATCGCGCTGCGTGACTATGGCGACAAGCGCGATATTGCCGATACGGCAATGTTCCTGGCCACGGACAATGCCCGTTACATCACGGGCAGCATCATTGATTGCGATGGCGGCTCCAAACTTGGCGATGCAGGCGCCAATGCGCTTGCCGATTTCAAGTGAATTGAGCGATGGCGCTGTTTTTTGATCAAAGCTGGTTTGATGGCAAGCTCGCCGAAAAGCATCTCGCGCGTGACGATGTTGCCTCTGTGTTGCGCGTCACGCGCGAGGCGGTTGATGAGATCTTCAAGGACCAGCGCGAACTCTCCACCAATCAGGTGACGATGCTGGCGCGCCTTCTGGGGGAACCGCTCACTGAGGTCGTGTCGCGGGCGGGCATCGCCACGCCCATGCCCTCAATGGCTGTCGGCCCCGCGCCTGCGGCGGGCGACCCGGCCCTGATGGCCAAACTTGAAGAACTCGAACAGCGCTTGATGCGCATTGAGCATGCGATTGCCGGTTTGCAATCGCTCATTCTGGCGACGCGGACAGAGTGATTTTTCAGAGTTCGATATCGCCCTGCCGTGGCGCGCGCGCATAGCGCTGGCGCTCGGCGAGATTATCCGCCTGATGATAGGCGCTGGTCGCCTTGTCCAGCCGACCTATGCGGCGCATGGTGTCGCGGGGAAAATTGCCATGCTGGTCGATGAACTGGGTCAGGAAGGCGGCAACGGGTCTTGCATGCGTATGGGCCGCCTCATTCGTGGCGGCCTTTGCCTGTGATGTCTGTGCCTGCGAGGACACCAAGGCTCGCGAAGCGGGTGCCTCAGCTTGTGGCGCATTTTCCTCCCTTGCGGATGGCTTTCCGGACATGCGCGCTATCGGCTCGATTTCGATCATGACGACACGATTTCCCCTCTTGGTGAGAGGATCGTAGCAAGAAGAGCGCCAGATTTTTACCCTTCCTTAACCGCAACTTGTCTCACAACGGGACGAGAGCAATTTACCTTATGCAATATGGGGTTAGTTGTTCAAATGCTTTCGGATTTTTTAAGACCTTACGCAGCAAGATGGCACCTGGTTCACGAAGCGGAACCAGACTCTGTGCGTAAGGGAACCGGACTCAGAAGAGACCGGACTAGCAAGTGGTGACGGGGATGACGCAGGACGCGGCACATACGGATCGATCCGAAGAACCGCTGATGACAGTCGGCTTTCATGACCTGACACGTCATGTCATCGGTGCGGTTGGCGACGTTGCCTATCACTGGAATATCAAGACCGATCAGATGAGCTGGGGGCAGGGAGCGGCGTCCCTGCTTGGCGTCTCTGATGAAACCAAACTCCCGACCCAACATGCATTGACGTCTCGCATCGCTGCCTTTCACGGCATGACGCATCAGGAAGCCTTTTTTTCGACAGCCAATTCAGACAAGACCGGTGTTGCCTATCAGCTTGAATATCAGGTCAAGGATGATTTTGGCGGTATGCGCTGGGTGGAAGATCGCGGCCGCTGGTATGGCGATGCCGAAGGCCGCCCGGCCTTTGCCATTGGCGTGTTGCGCTCCATTGATGCGCGGTTTCATCGCGAGCAACAGCTTGTCCGCCTTTCAACCTATGATGAGTTGACGGGTCTGCTCAATCGCATTCGCCTGAAGGAATCGCTTGGTGAAATACTGGTGAGCGCCACGCTCAACAAGATGCAGTCGGCGTTTCTGTTGCTGGCAATAGACAATCTTGCTCATATCAATGATGCCTTTGGCTTTGATGTGGCTGATGAGGTCATCATCGGTGTGGGCAATCGCCTGCGCGAAGTGGCGCGCCGTGGCGATGGATTGGGCCGCTATGCCGGCAACAAGTTCGGTCTGGTGCTGCGCAATTGCAGCGAGGAGCAATTGCCCGCGGTCAGCCGCCGGTTGCTCGATTTCATTCGCGGCGAAGTCATCACGACAACGCGCGGTCCGGTTGCCGCCACCATATCGGCTGGCGCCATTGCCTTGCCACAGCACGCCGTAACGGTTGAGCAGGCCTTGTCGCGCGCGGAAGAATCACTGCTGCATGCCAAGGCGATGCGCCGCGACAGTTTCGTCATTTATACCCCTTGCCGGGAACGCGAAAAGACCCGGGTTCGTAATATCAATGTGGCTGATGAGTTGATCGCCGCATTGAATGAGCGACGCATACGTCTTGCCTATCAGCCGGTCGTGAGCGCGGTGAATGGCGAAACATCCATGTATGAATGCCTGATCCGTATGGAGCAGCCCGACGGCACGATATTGCCGGCATTCAGCTTTGTGCCACTGGCCGAAAAGCTCGGTCTTATCAGTCTGCTTGATTATCGCGCGATGGAGCTCGCGGTTGAGACGCTCAAGGCCTATCCGGGTGTCCATCTCTCACTCAATGTGTCTGGTCGTACGACAAGCGATCGCATGTGGCGGGATGCGCTGATGGCTTATCTGCAGACAGATCGAGATCTGGCCGAGCGGCTTGTCATCGAAATCACCGAGACGGTGGCGATGGAGGAAATTGCGGAACTGGCAGAGTTCTTTGCCAGCTTCCGGGCCATGGGCTGCAAGATTGCGATTGATGATTTTGGGGCAGGTTATACCTCGTTCCGCAATCTCAAGACCATGGATGTTGATCTCGTGAAAATCGACGGGTCATATGTCGAGGGTCTCGTGACAAATCCCGACAATCAGCTTTTTGTGCGCACGTTTGTGGAGCTGGCGCGTAACTTCAATTTGCCGACGATTGCCGAATGGGTCGATAGCCCGGAAGAGGTCGCCATGCTGCGTGAGCTTGGCGTGGACTATTTCCAGGGGTTTTATCTCGGCAAGCCTGAATTGTCCCTGCCGCTCAATGCAGGACAGGGACAGAACCGGAGCCTCTCAATCAGGGCTTGACGCCTTATTTCCTGGTGAGCGTTTCGATCTGCGATTGCATCATGGCGATCTGGCGCTTGAGTTCGTCGAGTTCCTTGTCGTTTGACTCACGCGAGGCCGGTTCGTTGGCCTTGTCGCCGGCAGACGCGGCGGTGCCGGCGCGCGGCACGAAGGGCGCAAACATGCGCATGGCGCTGTCAAAGACCGAGAGATTACGCTTGATCTGATCTTCAAGGAGGGCAAGGCGTTCTGTGCCGCCAAAAGCGGAACTCATGCGCTGGCGCATCTTTTCCTGTTCCTGCGCAAAAGTATCCATGCTCAGTTCCAGATAGGACGGCACGAAGCCTTGCAGGCTGTTGCCATAAAAACCGATGAGCTGTCGCAAAAACTTGATGGGCATGAGGCTCTGGCCCTTCTTGTTTTCCTCTTCGAATATGATCTGCGCCAGCACCGAACGGGTGATGTCTTCTCCCGTCTTGGCATCATGGACCGTGAATTCCTTGCCGTCTTTCACCATGTCACAGAGGTGATCGAGGGTCACGTAACTGGATGTTGCGGTGTTGTAGAGGCGCCGGTTGGCGTATTTTTTGATTACAATCACATCATCGTCACTGGAAGCGGTCTTTTTGGCCACGCCTATTCTCACTTGTTTCTGATGGCCGTGGCGCTCGCGCTCCAGGCCGTGCGATAAAATGGTCATGGACACGACTGCTGCCCGGGAGGGGGCCTCGTCGCATAGCGACGCTTGGCCGCGACCCTTTGCAGTAGCCGTGCAATATCCAAGCTGTATTCTGTGTCCGATCTGCTGCATCGTGCAAGCCCCGGTTTGCACTGCACAGAAAGACGTTTACCAATTCGCTACCCTCAGGCAAGGTTCTGTCAGCCCAGAACGACGGCCTGATCCAACGCGCCCCCAGTGAGGATTTATCAACATGAGCAAGTCAGCTAGTGAAGTCGTGATTGTCGGCGCCGCCCGGACGCCGGTCGGCTCTTTTAATGGCGCATTTGCTTCGCTTCCCGCCCATGAGCTGGGGCGCGCGGCGATCACGGCAGCGCTGGAACGCGCGGGCGTTGACAAGGCGGATGTCACCGAGGTGATCCTCGGACAGGTCTTGCAGGCGGCTCAGGGTCAAAATCCGGCCCGTCAGGCGTCCATCAATGCCGGCTTGCCCAGTGAGGTGCCTGCCTGGGGCGTCAATCAGCTCTGCGGCTCCGGCCTGCGCACGGTGGCGCTTGGCGCTCAGGCCATTCTGAATGGCGATAGCGACATTGTGGTTGCCGGTGGTCAGGAAAGCATGAGCATGGCGCCGCATGCGGCCTATCTGCGGGCTGGCCAGAAAATGGGCGACATGCAATTCATTGATACGATGATCCGCGATGGGCTGTGGGACGCTTTCCATGGCTATCACATGGGTCAGACGGCTGAAAATGTGGCGGCGCGCTGGCAGATCACGCGTGCCGAGCAGGACACATTCGCTGTCGCCTCGCAGAACAAGGCGGAAGCTGCCCAGAAATCAGGGCGTTTCAAGGATGAGATTGTTCCGGTCACGATCAAGGGCCGCAAGGGCGATACGGTTATTTCCGAAGACGAGTTCATCAAGCATGGCGTCACGCTTGAGGGCATCAGCGGGCTGAAGCCTGCCTTCCAGCGCGACGGCGGCACGGTGACGGCGGCCAATGCCAGTGGCATCAATGATGGCGCGGCGGCTGTCGTGCTGATGAGCGCCGAGCGTGCGGCCAAGGAAGGCAAGAAGGTGCTGGCGCGCATCGTTTCATGGGCGCAGGCCGGTGTTGATCCAGCCATCATGGGTACCGGTCCCATTCCCGCTTCGCGCGCGGCGCTCGCCAAGGCGGGCTGGACCGTTGATGATCTGGACCTGGTGGAAGCCAATGAGGCCTTTGCCGCGCAGGCGCTCGCCGTCAACAAGGATCTCGGCTGGGATGTCAGCCGGGTCAATGTCAATGGCGGGGCCATTGCGATCGGTCATCCGATCGGCGCCTCGGGCGCGCGTGTTCTGGTGACGCTGCTGCATGAGATGGAAAAGCGCGACGCCAAGAAGGGGCTTGCGACACTTTGCATTGGCGGCGGCATGGGTATTGCCATGTGCATCCAGCGGGATTGAAGTAGACCGGCTGCATTGCGATGTGATGGGCCAAACTAATCAGGCGGATAAACGTCTGAATTCGGCGGGAACGAGAACAGGGATTTTTTGATGAAACGGGTTGCTCTTGTAACGGGCGGAACGCGCGGTATTGGCCATGCGATCTCGCTGAAGCTGAAAGCCAGCGGATTTGACGTTGCCGCGACTTATGCGGGTAATTCTGACGCGGCAGCTGCTTTCACCAAGGAAACAGGCATTCACAGCTATAAGTGGGATGTGGGTGATTATGAGGCTTGTGTGAAAGGCATTGCGCAGGTTGAAGCGGATCTCGGTCCCATCGACACATTGGTCAATAATGCCGGCATCACGCGTGATGCCATGCTTCACAAGCTGACGCCGCAAGCCTGGCGCGAGGTCCTCTCGACCAATCTCGATTCCATGTACAACATGTGCCAGCCCCTTATCACCGGCATGCGGGATCGCGGCTTTGGCCGCATCATCAACATTTCCTCGATCAATGGTCAGAAAGGCCAGATGGGCCAGACCAATTATTCCGCTGCCAAGGCGGGCATCATCGGGTTCAGCAAGGCACTGGCGCTGGAAGTGGCCAAGAAGGGCGTCACGGTCAATTGCATCGCGCCGGGCTATATCAATACCGAGATGGTCGCAGCCGTCCCGGAAAAGGTGCTTGAAGGCATCATTGGCGGTATTCCGGTTGGCCGTTTGGGCACGGCTGAAGAAATTGCGAGCTGCGTGGCATTTCTGGCCGATGAACATTCCGGTTTCATCACCGGCGCCACGATCACAGCCAATGGCGGCCAGTATCTGACCTGAAAAGAGGCGAACGACCTTAGCCCTTCTTTTCTTCCGCCTTTGCGGCGTCATATTCGGCGGCGCGATTGGGGCGGCCAAGCTGCGGCGCGACCCATGTATCCACCGGGCCGACATCGACATGCACGAAGGGGTGCTTGATCGGATAATAGCCCGCGCCGCCCTTGCCGAGTTTCCCGGCGATTTTGTAGAGCATGCCGGGATCGCTGAAATCCTGTGTCAGGTCCATCGCCATGCCGCGCATGTGAAAGCTGTTGCCATCAACGCCCTCACTCGTGGAGGCAAGCAGCGCGTTGGTCCTGGGCGTGCGATAGCCCGACATGGTGTAGAGCGGCCGCGATGAGGGCGAGAGCTGATCGATTTCCCAGAGCAGGTCCAGCAGGTCGGGGCTCATGGCCGTCTGGTCGTTGCTGCGCAGATCACGCATGAACCAGTTGATCGATTTCAAGGCGTCAGGAATATAGTCGCCATCCGCCCAGTAAGTGATGCTGAGCTTCTCGCCGGAATTGAGGCTCTGCATGTTGAGCTTGCGCTTGTAGGGCGCTTCTGCGCGCAGGATGGCTGGCGCGGCGACGAGACCGGCAAGGCTCCCCGCACCCATCACAAGGGCCTGACGGCGCGACCAGGTTTTTGTCAGCAGGCTCATCGGCTTCTCTTTGTTCTTTGTCATGTTTATGCGTGACAAATTACCTGAGCGGATGGGCTGGCTCAAGGGACGCGGCATCAAGTGGAGTGGGGGTTACTTCTTTGGCGACCTTTGACACAGCAGGCAGCAGGGCGCCGGGCACTTCGGCGGCGCGCAGACGGGCATCAGGCGTTGGCTGAAGCTGGACGAATGTATAGCCGCGTGCGCGCAAGGTGACGATGAGGCGCGCGAGCATGTCGGCTGTATGGCGCTTGGTATCATGCAGGATCAGGATGCCGCGTCCGAGCCGGTCGATGTTTTGCAGCGCCCGCGCATAGACCTGATCGGCATTAACCTGTTTCCAGTCATCCGCGCCAAAATCGCAGGAGACAGTGGCGATGTTTCGCGCCCCCAGCCATCGGCGCAGCGACTTGTCGTCATTGAGGCCCGGAAAGCGAAAGAAGGGCGCGAGCCTGGCCTGATCGCTTGGCGGGGCGCTGGCGAGTGCCGCTTCGGCAGCGGCAAATCCGCGCGTGATTTCGCGCTGTGCCGAGGCCTGGGAGAGATTGCGAAGATTGGGATGGGTGTCGCTGTGGGTGCCGATGGTATGGCCATGGGCGGCAATCAGGCGCACAAGATCGGGGTGCATATCGGCATAGATGCCGACAAGAAAGAATGTCGCCTTGATGCAGTGGCGATCAAGGATGGCAAGAACACGGGGTGTGGTTTCGGGATCTGGACCATCGTCAAAGGTCAGCGCGATCTGCCTGGCGGCAAGGCCGATGCTGCCGTCGCGATATTGCATCGTGCCATATGAAGGGCCTTGCACGCTCGGCAAGATCAGGCCGGGCGTGATTGCAGGGCCGCGCGGGTCGGTCGGGCATGTCATCTCGCCCGCGCGCGCCGACAGGCTGACGCAAACCAGGGCGAGTGTCAGGCCCAGCTGCTGCCAGTAACGTCGTCCCATGCCAAATGCCCCCGCCAACCTCTCTTACATGGGGGGTGAGTTTACCCATCTGATGCAGGGGCACTAGGGCCCTCAGGGCACATTCCGGTGAAATCCGTGCCCTGGCGGGCGGGTCCATTGCCGGGTTGCCATGTCGGCGGCGCCATTTCAAAGCCGTCAAAATGAAAGGCCGGGGCGACGGTGCAGCCCACAAGCACCCAGTGGCCCTGCGGTTTGGCGCTTTGCCAGTGATGCGCCGGAACGATGAGTTGCGGGCGCTCTCCTGCGGCAAGGTCGCCGCCAAGCCGATGGGATCGGGTTGTCAGACCATCCGGTGATGTGGATAGCACCAGCGAACCACCCCCATACCAGTGCCAGATTTCGGCGGCATCGGCCTTGTGCCAGCGGGATTCTTCGTCAGCCTTCAACAGGAAATAAATCGCCGTCGAAAGCGCGCGTCCGCCTTGCGGGTTTTCATCGCGAAAGGTCTCGCGATACCAGCCGCCTTCGGGATGTGGCGTCAGGTCAAGCCGGGCAATAATTTCGTCAGCGTCCTGCATTGTCAGAAATTATCCTTGCGGCGGCGTGTTTCGGCAAAGACCTCGACATCGCTCGCATTCATCATGCCGAGTGTGGCGCGAAGATCAGGACTTGATGCCCGCAGAAACGGATTTGTCGCTTTTTCCATCGCGATGGTTGTCGGCACCGTCCATTCACCACGGGCGCGCTTTTCCTCAATCAGCCTGGCGCGTGCCTGCAAGGCCTTGTTTTGCGGTTCGACACTCAGCGCGAAGCGGGCATTGGACTGGGTATATTCATGGGCGCAATAGACGGTCGTGTCGTCGGGCAGCGCCATGAGCTTTGAAAGCGAGGACCACATCTGGGCAGGCGTGCCTTCAAAGAGGCGCCCGCATCCCAGCGCAAACATCGTGTCGCCGACAAAGACGACATGCTCGGCATCAAAGCTATAGGCGATGTGGCCGCGTGTGTGGCCGGGCACGTCGATGATGCGGGCGCGCTTCGAGCCGAGTTCGACAATGTCGCCTTCGCCAACGGCGCGGTCGATGCCGGGGATGGCTTCCTGCTCGCCGCGCGGGCCAATGATCGTGCAGCCCGTCAGTTTCTTCAGCTCCTCATTGCCGCCGGCATGGTCGTAATGGTGATGCGTATTGAGGATATGGGTGAGCTGCCAGCCGCGCTCTTTCAGCGCTTCCATGATCGGGCCGACTTCGGGCGTGTCGATGGTCGCAGTCTGGCCTGTCACGGGATCATGCACGAGATAGCCGTAATTATCAGCCAGACAGGCGATCTGCTGGATTTCGAGTTTGGACATCTGGCTCTCCGCTTTTCATGACACTTCTCTTGTTTCCCTGATGCAAGGTAGTGCGTCGGGCGGCATATTTGAACCTGCTCGTGCGCATTTAATGGAATCTGCTAGGCTTTTCTCATGCATATGGATGTGATTGATCTGCGCGACTTTTACGGACGGCCTTTGGGCCGCGTCGCGCGGCGGCTGATTCAGCGCCGTATTCATGACATGTGGACGAATGTCAAAGGCCTCAACGTCCTGGGTCTCGGCTTTGCCACGCCCTATCTCAGCGGTTTTCATGGCGAAGCCGAACGCGTCATCGGGCTGATGCCGGCCCAGCAGGGCGTGTTGCATTGGCCAGCCGAGGGGCGCTGTCTGACCGGGCTTGTTGATGAGCGTGAATTGCCGCTGCCCGATGAGAGCATGGATCGCGTCCTGCTGGTGCATGGGCTTGAAGGATCCGAAGCGATGCGCGCCATGCTGCGGCAAATCTGGCGGGTGCTGGCGCCGGGGGGGCGCCTGCTCATTGTCGTACCCAATCGGCGCGGGCTGTGGGCGCGGCGCGAGGCAACGCCTTTCGGGCAGGGTCAGCCTTTCTCCCGCAGCCAGATCACCCAGCTTTTGCGCGAGTCGATGCTCAGCCCGTCGCAATGGGAAGCCGCGCTGTTCGTGCCGCCCTTTGACTGGCGGCCCCTGTTGCGCTCGACATCGGCCTGGGAGCGGGTGGGCCATATGCTGTGGCCGCGCTTTTCCGGCGTCATTCTCGTTGAAGCGACAAAGCAGATATACGCGGCAACGCCCATTCCCACCCCGTCACGTCGGCAACGTGTGCTGGCGCCGCTCACATCGCGATTGCCGGGGGTCAATATGGAAGAGCCAGACAAGACGCCGCTTGCCTGAGGGCTGGGCTTAGCGCTTGTCCGAAAGCAGGAAGACGGCTTCATCGGCAATCAGATTGACGATGTGACCGGGGCGGCCGATCTTCCAGGCGCGATCACCTGTTACATTCACCGCTTCATCAATTTGCAGGGCGAGTTCATCGCAAAGGTAAACGAAATCGCGCACCGTGCAGAGGTGAATATTGGGTGTGTCATACCATGAATAGCCGAGCGAGCGTGTTTCCGGCATACGGCCGAGCACCAGCAATTGCAGGCGCACTTTCCAGTTGCCGAAATTCGGGAAGGAGATGACGGCGCGTTTGCCGATGCGCTTCATCTGGCGCAGCACTTCTCTGGGATTTCGCGTCGCCTGAATGGTCTGGCTCAGGATCACATAGTCAAAGCCGTTATCGGGATAATCGCGCAGATCCGCGTCGGCATCGCCCTGAATGACGGAAAGGCCGCGTGCGACGCAGGCATTGACGCCTTCCTGGCTGAGCTCGACGCCACGCCCATCGACATTCTTGGTATGCGCAAGCAGCGCGAGCAATTCGCCATCGCCGCAGCCGACATCGAGCACACGTGAACCCGGCTCGATCATCGTGGCGATGAGTTCAAGATCAACACGGCTCGTGGTGAAAGCAGGCGGGCTCATTTTGTCAGCCCGCGCTTCTGGGCGGCGCTGTCAATAAAGCCGCGCAAGGTTGAAAACATTTCCGGCTCGTCGAGCAGAAAGGCGTCGTGTCCCTTGTCGGTATTGATCTCGACAAAACTGACATTGGCGGCTGCCGCATTCAGTGCATGCACGATCTGGCGGTTGTCCGATGTCGGGAAGAGCCAGTCGCTGGTGAAGGAGACAACGCAAAAGCGCGTCCTGGTGCCGGCGAATGCCTTGGCCAGCACGCCATCATGCTCGGCGGCGATGTCAAAATAATCCATCGCGCGGGTGATGAAGAGATAGGAATTGGCGTCGAAACGCTCGACAAAAGCCGACCCCTGATAGCGCAGATAGGATTCGATCTGGAAGTCGGCGTCGAAGCCATACCCCACCGCCTCGCGATCCTGAAGATTGCGGCCAAATTTGCGGTGGAGGGCGGCTTCCGAGAGATAGGTGATATGCGCGGCCATGCGGGCGACGGCAAGCCCTTTGGAGGGGCTTGTCTTTTCAGCAATATAATTGCCGCTGCGCCACTCGGGATCGGCCATGATTGCCTGACGGCCGACCTCATGAAAGGCGATGTTTTGTGCCGAGTGACGTGCTGCCGTCGCAATCGGAATGGCCGAATGGACGCGCCCGGGATAAGCGGTTGCCCATTGCAGGGTCTGCATGCCGCCCATGGAGCCGCCAATGACGCAAAAGAGATCGTCAATGCCGAGCCGGTCCACCAGCATGGCCTGGGCGCGGACCATGTCGCCAATGGTGATGACGGGAAAGCTCAGGCCATAGGGCTGCCCTGTCGCGGGGTTGATGTCCATCGGCCCGGTCGTGCCCATGCAGCCGCCAATGACGTTCTGGCAGATGACAAAAAAACGGTCGGTGTCGATCGGTTTGCCGGGACCGACCATCATCGGCCACCAGCCGGGCTTGCCGGTTGCCGGATTGGTGCTGGCGACGAACTGGTCGCCGGTCAGCGCGTGGCAGACCAGAACCGCATTGGAGCGGTCGGCATTGAGCCGGCCATAGGTCTCATAAGCGATGGTGAAGGGACTGAGCGCTTTGCCGCTATCCAGACGCAAGGGCGCTTCCGGGCCAAAGGTCATGGTCTGGCGTCCTGCCCCGGCGGGGATGGTGGCGCCGTCATGGCCCTCAGGGCGCGCGTTCTGGTCCGTCTCGCTCATGGGTCATCCACTTCCGAAGCCCTTTGGGGCCCGGTCTGATATCCTTGCGACCCGGGGCTTGCGCCTCAGGCCTCTACAAAGGGGGAACCGGTCTGCCGCCGCTTCCCTGGAAAAGCTGGCAAAACAGGCTGCGTAGTTAGGGACGAGGCCCCTGAATTGTCAATGTTTTCTTTGATTTTAATGGGTTGGCCCCGTATGAATACCGCTCTTGCGGGGCGGCGCCAGCGCTGGCCATGACACGTTATCCCCGTCTTAGTGAGACCGAAATGACCGCCAAAGCGACCTCATCCGAAACCTCTCTCGCGCAAGTCCGCAAGGAACTCGATGCGATTGATGACGCCCTGCATGATCTGTTGATGCAGCGGGCGGCTGTGGTCATGAAAGTGGCGGCGGCCAAGGCGCTGGCAGCGCGTGCGGCGGGCGAAGGCAGCTTTGTCGCGTTTCGGCCGGAGCGTGAGGCGCAGATCCTGCGGCGTCTGGCCGTGCGTCATGGCGGCTCCTTGCCCCTGCCGGTGATATTCCGTGTCTGGCGCGAGATCATCTCGGCCATGATCCAGCTTCAGACACCGTTTCGCGTTGAAGTCTTTGGTGGCGAGGGTGACGGCGCCCTGGCGCTCTGGGATCTGGCGCGCAGCTATTACGGGTCCTCGACCCCGATGGAGCTGCATGACAGTCCTCGTGATGTGCTGCGCCGCATCTCGCAGGATCGCTGGGCGATCGGCATTCTGCCTGCCGCGGGCAATTATCCCGGCGGCGACTGGTGGTCGTCGCTGGCGGGCGCGGGCGCCAATGGCCCGCGTGTCGTGGCGCGTTTGCCGTTCATCAGCGATGGCGCGGCGGAGCCTGTCAGTGCCTATGTGATTGCCCAGGCTGATTTTGAACCGACGGGCGAAGATACGAGCCTGCTTTCTGTTTCAGCCCGGTCCGACATGTCGGAAGCCCGCATGGTGGCAACCGTGCGGGAAGCGGGTTTTGAGCCGGTCCGGCTTGGCCTTGTGACGCTGCAAAACGGCGCGGCGCGGCATATGAGCCTTTTTGCCATTTCAGGCCATGTCGCATCAGATGATGCGCGTCTTGCGGCCTTGAACGGCATGTCGCCAGAGCTCGATGCCCGCCTTATTGGCGGCTATGCCGATCCGGTGCGGCTGGCGCAGGTCGGGGGCTGATCCCATGACGCTTGATCCCGGGAAACCCCAGCCTGTCAAAGGTGTGCTCGATATTTCGCCCTATGTGCCGGGACGCGCCACGGTGGAAGGGGCAAATCGCGTCTTCAAGCTCTCGGCCAATGAGACCCCCTGGGGACCCAGCCCGGCCGCTATCGAGGCCTATCAGGCGGCAGCGGCGAGCCTGTCGCTTTATCCCGAAGGGTCGGTGCGGGCGCTTCGTGAGGCGATTGCCGGGCGCTATGGCCTCAGCCCGGAGCGCATCTTGTGCGGCAACGGGTCGGATGAGCTGTTGCATATGCTGGCGCAGGTTTATCTCAGCGAAGGTGATGAAACGATCGCGACCGAGCATGGCTTTACGGTTTATCCCATCGTCACCAAGGCGGCGGGCGCAACCTGCATTCAGGTGCGCGAGAAAAATCTCTGTGCCGATGTGGATGCCATCCTTGCCGCGGTGACACCGCGCACCCGAATCGTCTTCATCGCCAATCCGAATAATCCGACAGGCAGTTATCTGCCGGTCGGGGAGATGAAGCGTCTGCATGGCGGGCTTCGCCCGGACATCCTTTTTGTCATTGATGCGGCCTATTGCGAATATGTGTCGCGTCACGATTATGAAGCGGGTATTGAGCTTGTTGCGACAAGCGAGAATGTCGTGATGACGCGCACCTTCTCCAAGATCCATGGCCTGGCGGCACTGCGTCTGGGCTGGCTCTATGCGCCTGCCGCGATCATCGACGCGCTGAATCGTGTGCGCTCGCCTTTCAATGTTTCGATCCCGGCGATGGCAGCAGGCATCGCCGCGATCAGGGATACCGCACATGTTGAAAAGTCACGCGCGCATAACGAAGAATGGCTTGGATGGTTGAGCCGCGAGATCGCCGCGCTTGGCCTCACTGTCCATCCGAGTGTCGCCAATTTCCTGCTGATCCGCTTTCCGGTCGAAAAGGGTTTCACGGCGCAGGATGCCGATGCTTTCCTGATCAAGCGCGGGCTCATCCTGCGGCAGGTCGGGTCCTATGGATTGCCGGATTGCCTGCGGCTGACGGTAGGTCTTGAAGAACCCAATCGCATGGTCGTCGAGGCGTTGCGCGACTTCATGTCGGCATACAAACCGGACGCAAAAGGAACGGGCGCATGAGCGATGTTGAAAAAGGTCATTTTGACCGCATTGCCATTATTGGCCTTGGCCTGATTGGTGGATCGCTTGGCTATGCGGTGAAGCGGGCGGGTCTTGCGGGTCACATTGTCGGCTATGCCCGTTCGGAAGCAACACGCGCCCGGGCGCTGGCGCTTGGCTTTATCGACAGTGCCTGCGACAGTGCGGCAGAGGCGGCGAAGGGGGCAGACCTCATCGTGCTCTGCACGCCGGTTGGTTCGCTGGGCGCCGTTGCCGCCGAAATCGAGCCCGTGCTGAAAAAGGGCGCGACGGTCACGGATGTCGGCTCGGTCAAGAACGCGGTGGTGCGCGATGTCAGCCCCCATGTCCCCGATGGGGTGCATTTCATTCCCGGCCATCCGATTGCCGGTACGGAACAGTCGGGCCCGGATGCGGGTTTTGCCGAACTTTTTGACGGGCGCTGGTGCATTCTGACGCCGCTGCCCGGTTCAGATCACGACGCGGTTGAAAAGCTCGCCGCCTTCTGGCGGGCCTGCGGTTCGCAGGTTGATACGATGGAACCCAGGCATCACGATCTGGTGCTCGCCATTGTCAGCCATTTGCCGCATCTCATCGCCTATAACATCGTTGGCACGGCGGACGATCTGGAAGCGGTGACAAAATCGGAAGTCATCAAATATTCGGCCTCGGGCTTTCGCGATTTCACCCGTCTTGCCTCTTCCGATCCGACGATGTGGCGCGATATTTTTCTCAACAACAAGGATGCCGTGCTCGAAATGCTCGGCCGTTTCATCGAGGATCTGACCGCCTTGCAGCGTTCAATCCGCTGGGGCGATGGGGACGCGCTGTTCAATCTCTTCACGCGCACACGCGCGGTGCGCAAGTCGATCATTGAGGCGGGTCAGGATAGTGCCGCGCCCAATTTCGGGCGCACGCCAGCCGCCAAACCCGAGCAGAAATAATCAGAAAAGCGGTTCGAGGCGGGCGACAACCATCGGCCCGAGATAGAGCCGGCCCTCGGCAAAGATCACCGGCACGTTGAGGCGGCCATCGTCATTGCCCTGAAATTGCGAGACAAGGCCAAGACCCGCCAAAGCGAGCGAGGCATCGCGCTTCGAGATGCGGCCGGCGTCAACCAGCGCATTCACGAGATCGCCGTAATTGGCAATCTCCGCATCAAGCCTGCCTTGCGGGCGGCGATGGGCGTCAAGCGTCAGCTCGCCGCTTGCCGACATATCGAGCGGTCCCCATTTGACCAGCAGATCAGATATGGCGAGCGAGCCGTTATTCATCGCCCAGGATTTCATCCAGCGCGTCGGGCTGGGTTCGCCATCGCCCGGCACATGGCGCAGCCGCGCCTGCACCACAAATTGTGTGAGGCGCGGCCCGAGAAAAGGCAGGGCGCCAAATGTATCGGTGCTGACATCGTCACCCTGCAAGGCGAAATCCAGGCTGTCGCGGGATGCTTCCTTGTCACCGCCGGTGCTTTGCGCGGGGCGCGTGTGCAATTGCAGGCGCCCGGCCCTGAAGCTGTCTGCCGGGGTGGGGCCGGATTTGGTGTCGCGTGTGGCGCGAAGCTCGTCGATGTCGAGGGCGAGACGACCCACAGAGCTTCCCTCCACGGCGACATGGCTTGCCCAGCTGCCATTGGTTTCGATGTGCCAGTGCTGTGGGGCGGGCGGAAAGCGTGTCACGTCGGTATAGGTAATATCCTGAGCACCTTCGATTTTCAGCACCACATGGCGCGGATCATAGGGCAGCAACTCCGCAATGAGCTTGCCGGCATCCCAGGACCATTTTTCCGGGCTTTGCGGGGCGCTGGCACGCGGTGCGGTGAGGCGCGCTTCGATGCGATAGGGAAAGCCGCCCATGCGCAACTGATCCCAGCCAATGGTGACCTCACCGATCCGGCCAAGCGTCTGCTGCGTTTCGAGCGCCTTGCGCAGGCTATGCGACACATAAAGCCAGTAGGCCGAATAGAGCACGAGCGCGATGACGATAACGCCGCCCATCAACAGGCTATGGCCGGAGCCGCCGGTTTTGATCGCTTCGCGTGGGGTTGGTGTGATCGTCATGCTGCCTTTAGACTGGACGGGAAGAGGTGGCCAGAATGCAGGATTTATGGGTCTTTGGATATGGCTCGCTGATGTGGCGACCGGGCTTTGATCATGTTGAACGCCAGCATGCGCTGCTGCATGGCTATCATCGCGGCTTTTGCGTTTACAGCCATGTTCACAGGGGCACGCCGTCCCGGCCCGGACTGGTGTTCGGGCTGGATGCAGGGGGCTCGTGTCGCGGTATCGCCTTTCGTGTTCAGGCGCATCTTGCACGCGAAGTGCGGCAATATCTTGTCGAGCGCGAACAAGTCACCTCGGTTTATGCCGAGGCGGTGAAGCCGGTCAAACTGGTGGCAACAGGCGCGCGGGTCGAGGCGCTGTGTTTTCTCGTCGATCGCGCGCATCATCAATATGCAGGGCGGCTGCCGTTTGAGACACAGGTCGACATGATCGCCGGGGCCGCAGGGCAGTCAGGGAATAATCCCGATTACCTGCAAAGCACGGTCGAGCATCTGCATAGCGAAGGCATTCCCGATACGGGACTCGACCGGCTCTGGCAGGCGGTCAGTGCCCGTCAGCGCGGCTCGTAAACGCATTCGAGCTTGAGGCCGTCGGGATCGGCAAACATGACGGCGTAATAGCCTTGGCCATATTGCGGATAGTCGGTCGGCGGATCGAGAACGGTCGCGCCGATTTCGACGAGCAGGGCATACAGGCGGTCCACCTCGTCGCGGCTTTCGGCATTGAACGCCACATGATGCAGGCCCGGCGAATAGCGATCATGGCGACGGCTGGCATTTTCGCCGCGCGCATTGAAGATGCCGATGGTGGGCAGGAGATCGGGCGTCCCCATATGTTCCCAGTCGATGCCGTCATTGTCTTCCGCCCAGCGGCGATAGCCCATGAAGCTCAATACGGCGTCATAAAAGGGTGCCGAAC
>Ga0209066_10000452_pt1 | contig 60128 bp, 51 predicted proteins | sample All_14_2_FD_187198 | JGI IMG/M metagenome (GOLD analysis project Ga0209066, IMG submission 187198) | Freshwater microbial communities in response to fracking from Pennsylvania, USA - Allegheny Zone_MetaG_DW_15 (SPAdes) (version 2) ...
TTATAAACGCCCGAACCAGACTTTAAATTCTTGACGTCAAAATTATTATTGTATTTTGTACTCTCAATCTCTCGAAAAATATCTATCTTTTTTTTATTTTTATTATAAAATTTATTGTCCCATATCCACAAACCAACTGCACGCGAAACAGCAAATTCAGAACCGTATCCCTTCCCTGAATCTGACTTAAATGTATATATAAGATCTTTTTTTTCATCTTCTGACAAATCATCAAACCCATTATGACAATACAACAAAAAAGCTAATTGCCTTCTAAATGTACTAATTACGTCGCTATATTTAAATTTTGTATGTTTAAAATTAACTAAAGCCATGTAATCACACTCAAACGCACCTCTAACTGTTTCAACAACCAATCTCTGATCGCTTTGAACTGGAAAACCGCTTCGATATACACATTCATCAATCTCATAAACAGCATCTTTGTGATGATAAGGACACGGTGCAGGAGGAAGCACACTATTTTCATCCAGTATCGATGGTGCCAGTTTATCCATATCGGTAAGGACAACCAAATCATCGACAAAGTAATGGTAGCAAAAACTTAAACCATGCATTTTTAGCAGAATACAATAAATTTCATGTGGAAATTCTTCTCTTTCTAAATACGAGAAGAATTCAGACATTTTTTTATCGCATTTTTTATAAAATATACGAGAATTGGTGTACCTCCTGACAAACTCCCTTTGCATTATTTTAATCGGAGACCTATGACTATTATAATCACCTATGCAACCATATCGATTTAACAATTCATCAAAATATTTATTTATAATACTTATCTCTTTACTTGTTAGCTCAACAAATTCTTCGTTTTCCAATAAAAATTTACGTTTCCAATATTCCGATTCCCAAAAATATACTCCGACTGCCTCTTTTGCAAATTTAGTAAAATCTTCATCAATCTTTATTTTTTTACTCATAACTCACCGTCAAGAATTTTAACTACTCGCTGCAACCCTTCTGGAGAGAGATGACTATACCTTTGAGTCATAGAAAAATCGGAATGTCCCAACAATTCTTTAACCTCAAACAAAGACACTCCATTCTGAACTAAACGAGAAGCAAATGTATGACGAAGTGTATGAAAACATACCCGCATACGAGGATCTTTTATTCCATCATTAAACATTTCATCAGCAATACGTCGAAATGTATTTGACACTCTTGCTATTCTGTTTCCATGCCTATCGACAAAAATATAACCATTTTTCTTATTTTCATATTGCTCAAGCATATCCTTAACACGAACTGTCATAAAGGCATACCTATTAACCGACGACTTTGGATCTCGTATAAGCATCATACCCCTAGAAAAATCGCAGTCATCCCACTGTAATCCAGAAATTTCTCCAAACCTTAGTCCACAATCAACTGCAAGCAATGCCATCTCGTAAACAATATATGAATGCGCTTTCAACTTATTTAATAATTGATTTAACTCTTCATTATTCAAATATTTTTGTCTTTTATTATCTTTTTTAGGCAATACAATCTGACAGGATGGACACTTTTTAACAACAAAATTATCTCTCAAAGCAACCGACCATACTTGAGAAACAATCGACATCACATACTTCATACTCGATGGCGCCTTCTTCGCACGAGTCATATTCATTTTAATCCGTTCGATATCACTTGCACAAATTTGCGAAAAAACCTTTTTTTGAAGAACAGGCGCAATCCATTTGGAATACAATGCCTTTTCTGCAACCAAACTTCCATCAGCTTTATGCCCTTGAGCTGGCCAATAATTGCTATCCCAAAACTCACCAAACGTCATAGAATTTCTGAGTTGGAGCAACCGCTCAGCCTCCTCTTGAGCCTTCTTGATTTTCGCAAGTTCCCTCCTTTCGGCTAACGTTCGAGGACCCTCTCCTAGCCGATTTGCTTCTTTAAGCCTGCCAAGTTCAATCCGGGCTTTCTCCAAAGTCACGCCCTCTGATGCCCACCCAAGCGCCTCCTGCCTCCTCACTCCGTCCACTATGTACCTTAAAACATAATACCGGTCCGGCTTGAGACCATGTTTTCGAGAGGGGTGCTCTCGGTACCTAATCCCCCTTTCAACCCTCACCCATTTTCTTTCAACGTTCTCTTCCATAGACAATTCTCCGGCTAAACTAAACGGCGGCTGGAACTCAGTTGTGCCACTTTTGTGCCACTTTTATGATGAAAACACAATCACACATTGGGACGGATTGGGAAATATCAATATCCTATCCAGCCAATTTTTAATGAAAAACACCTTCCCAATCCACCCTATTCCACCATCTATGAATTGAATGGGGTTCAAGGGGCCGGAGGTTCAAATCCTCTCATCCCGACCAGACACAAGCCCACATAGCTCAGTCGGCAGAGCGCGTCCTTGGTAAGGACGAGGTCAGCAGTTCAATCCTGCTTGTGGGCTCCAGACATCAAAGCCGGTCATCGCGACCGGCTTTTTTGTTTTGGGGCTCCGGCTGAAGGGAGGCCCCGAAACAGCGCCACGCTACGAATCTTTTTCACAAGCTTCTCTTTTGCAGCCCCGCCTGCTAGTTCTACCCGGTCACGACACTTTCTCAAATCGTGAGGTATTCATGAATATTGGACAATACACCTTCCAGGAATTCAAGGACAGGGCCGCCGCGTTCCACGGCTACCCCGCCCCGGGCCTGCTGATCGGCGGGTACATGGTGGAGATGGCCAAGGCCGCCCTGCCGGCGGGCATCCTCTTCGAGGCCGTGGTCGAGAGCAAGAAATGCCTGCCCGACGCCGTGCAGCTCCTGACCCTGTGCAGCACCGGCAACAACTGGATGAAGATCGTCAATCTCGGCCGCTATGCCGTGTCCCTCTTCGACAAGCATACCGGCGAGGGGGTTCGCGTCAGCGTGGACCTGGACAAGCTCGAAGCCTGGCCCAACATCAAGGGCTGGTTCCTGAAGCTCACGCCCAAGAAGGAGCAGGACACCGAGGCCCTTTTCCGCGAGATCGAGGCCGCCGGGGACGGCATCCTGCGCCTGGAGAAGGTCACGGTCCAGCCGCGCCTGCTGGGGCATGCGCACATGACCCGCATCGAGGCCTGTCCGGTCTGCCGCGAGGCCTACCCGGTCAGCGACGGGGCCATCTGCCGCGGCTGCCAGGGCGAGGCGCCCTACGTCGAATCCGGAGCGGCCGCGGCCGCCTGCGAAAGCCCCCGCCCCACGCGAGTGCCCGTGGCCGAGGCCGTGGGCCGCAAGGCCCTGCACGACATGACCCGCATCGTGGCCGGAGAGAGCAAGGGCGCCGAGTTCACCGCCGGCCAGACCATCACGGCCGGGGACGTCTGCCGCCTGCAGCAGATGGGCCGAAACACCGTCTACGTCCAGGACGAAAGCCTGCCTGAAGACGCCTGGGTCCACGAGAACGACGCGGCCCTGGCCTTCGCCAAGCGGATGTGCGGGGACGGCATCACCTATTCGGACACTCCGCGGGAAGGGAAGATCGACTTCCATGCCGCTTCGGCGGGCCTGCTGCAGGTGGACCTGGAGGCCCTGGAGCGCTTCAACCTCGTGCCCCACGTCATGTGCGCCACGCGCCAGCAGTACGCGCTGGTCGAGGATGGCCGCCTCGTGGCCGGGACCCGGGCCATTCCCCTCTTCCTCTCGCGCGAAAACTTCAGCCGGGCCCTGGCCGCCCTGGGCGAAAGCCCGCTCCTATCCATCCTGCCCCTGCGCCGGGCACGGATCGGCACCCTGGTCACGGGCACCGAGGTCTTCCAGGGCCTCATCGAGGACCGATTCGCGCCCATCATCCGCGCCAAGGCCGAGGCCCTGGGTTCCACGGTCATCGGGGAGGAATTCGCCCCCGACGACCGCCAGGCCATCGCCGACGGCGTGAAGAAGCTCCTGGGCCTGGGAGCGGACCTCATCGTGACCACGGCCGGCCTGTCCGTGGACCCCGACGACGTGACCCGCGGCGGCCTGGAGGACGCAGGGCTGACCGACGCCCTGCACGGCGTCCCCCTGCTGCCCGGCGCCATGACCCTGGTGGGCCGAATCGGCCGGGCGCAGGTCCTGGGCGTGCCCGCCTGCGCCCTGTTCTTCAAGACCACGAGCCTGGACGTGCTCCTGCCGCGCCTGCTGGCCGACGCGCCCATCACGCGGCGCGACCTGGCCCGGCTGGCCGAAGGCGGCGTCTGCCTGCAGTGCAACACGTGCACCTACCCCAAGTGCACCTTCGCCAAGTAGGCCCGCCCCCTTGAAACGCACGAATCCCCGCCGGCGCATGTCGGCGGGGATTCTTTTTTCCACGGGGACGAGCCTTGCCCCGGGCCGGATCATCGATTATCGAGCCGGGATCAACACCCGGAGCAGTCATGATCAGCATCGACCAGATCGTCCTTTTCAGCCTGGCGTCCCTCGTCCTCATCTTCACGCCCGGCCCCGACATCATCTACGTCCTGACCCGCGGCGTGGCACAGGGGCGCAGCGCCGCCCTGGCCGCGGCCATGGGCTTCAGCCTGGGCAACATCGGCCACACCCTCCTGGCGGTCTGCGGCCTCTCGGCCATCCTGGCCTCCTCGGCCGTTGCCTTTACCGCGGTGAAGATCGCAGGCGGACTCTACCTCATCTACATCGGCTGGAAACTCTGGACCGCCGACCCGTCCATCACCCTCGGCGGCCGGGGCGAGCACAAGGCGGCCCGCGTCATCTTCCGCCAGTCCGTCCTGGCCAACATGCTCAACCCCAAGGTGGCCATCTTCTTCCTGGCCTTCTTCCCGCAGTTCGTGCGCCCGGCGCAGGGACACCCGGCGCTGCAGATGACCATCCTGGGCCTGATCTTCGTCATCCTGACCATGCTCGGCTTCGGCCTGGTGGCACTGGGTGCGGGCGCCCTGAACTCCCGCCTGACCGCCCGCCCGTCCCTCTCGGCCTGGCTGCACAAAGGGGCAGGGGCCATCCTCATGCTGCTCGGCCTGCGCCTGCTCTGGGCCGACCGCTGATTTCCCCGGCGAGTTGCATCACGTTCAACAACTTTTCACGACATGATGGGTGGCCTCAAGCGAGTCGGCGCGGTCCGGGCCAGGGTTGTCGGCTGTCCGACTGAGCCAGGCATCGTTTGCTTCCCGGCCGTTTCCCAATCCGGGAGCGGCGTCCTCACCAAACCGCAAGGCCGGGAAGCATTACGAGGCCCGCGAAGAAGTTCCGGCAGCCCTGGCCCGGACCGCGCCGACTCGCGCTCCCGGCGGGAGTCCGGAACGCATTTCGTCGATGTCGCCGGCGACCGTCCAGAAAGCGTTCTGGCAAGGCGCGAGCCGATTTTGAAGGGTGAGGTGTAGCCGACTACATGAGCCCTTCAAAATCGGGGAGCAACGCAGTCCAGAACGTTTTCTGGGCGGTCGCCTAGAGCCAGCGCTTCTTGATGAAGACCATCCAGGCCAGCAGGCATGCCCCGGCAGTGATGGCCGAGACGATGGAGAAGGCGTGAGCCTCGGCCTGAAACGGCAGGGGGATGTTCATGCCGTAGATGCCGCTGACGATGTTGGGGATCATCATGATGATGGTGAACCCGGTCAGGAACTTCATGACCGTGTTCATGTTGTTGGAGATGATCGAGGCGAAGGCGTCCATGGTCCCGGACAGGATGTCGCTGTAGATGCTCGTCATGCCGATGGCCTGGCGGTTCTCGGTGATGGCGTCCTCCAGCAGGTCCGAGTCGTCCTCGGAGAGCTGGACGCTGCGCATGCGCAGGACCTTGTCCATGATGATGTCGTTGGCCTTGAGGGACGTGGCGAAGTAGACGAGGCTCTTCTCGATGCCCAGGAGGTCGACGAGCTCCTGGTTGCGCGTGGAGGCCTGCAGGCGCTGCTCGATGACGTCGGAGCGGCGGTTGATGTCCTTGAGGCAGTGCAGGTACTGCAGGGCCGTGCGCTGCATGAGGTGGATGGCGAAGCGCATGCGCTGGGCCGTGTCCACGATGCGCGTGCGGCCGTTCAGGAGCTCCGTGACCAGGTCGCGGCCCGAGCGGCAGACGGTGATGACGGCCGTGGGCGTGATGACCACGCCGATGGGCAGGGTTTGGTACGGAACCCGCGCGTCCCCCTCGTTTTCCAGGGGCACGCGGATGACCACGAGGAGCACCCCGTCCTCCATCTCGATGCGGGCGCGCTCGTCGGCGTCGAGCGGGTCCGAGAGGTGGTCCAGGGGCACGCCCAGCAGGATGGAGATCCGCTGCAGTTCCTCCTGGGACGGGTTGATCAGGTTGACCCAGCAGTCGAAGTCGAGATGGTCGATGGGAACGAGTTTCCCGTCGATGGTCTTGCGGATGGTGATCATGATGCGATTCCTTGCGGTGGCTGAAGATGCGCTGGCGGACGCGCCCGCTTGACGCAGGGCGGGCCCGGATGCCTAAGACCGTTCAGGAAATCGCGAGTAGGGGTCCGCGGCGCGACCCGCGGCAGTCACTGCCCGGCCGGTCCGGACGAAAAGATGCCGGAAGGCCAGGCGACGGGAAAGAAAGATTGAAAACATGGTCCACCTGCCGGAACGCCGAGGTTCCGTCAGACGGCCTGATCAGGCGTGAGGACGGGGGGCTCGGCAGAAAAGATTGAAATGTCGGAAGCAGGGCCTAGGGCCGCAACTGTCGCCAGAATCCACTGTCTGTTCTCCTGTTCATTCGTCCGGGCGGGATGCCCGGATCATCATACGTGAGACGCTTCGCCTTTACGCTTGCCAGGGCCAAAAAGCAATGCCAAAGTCGCAGCAGAACCCCCGGCAATCCTTCACCATTTTTTACCCTTCGGCAGCGAGTGACATGGACCCATCCCCTATCCCGAGCAGCCTCTGGTCCCTTGACGGGCAGGGACGCGGCGAGCGCCTGCCCTGGCAACCCGGCGACAGCCTGCCCCAGGCGCAGGGCCTGCCCTGGCTGCACCTGAACTACGCCGACGAGACGGCCCGTTCGTGGCTCCTCGGCTCGAACCTGCTGGACACGCCCGTGGCCGAGGCCCTGTGCGACGAGGAGACGCGCCCGCGGGTGCTGCACCACAAGAACGGACTCCTGCTGACCCTGCGCGGCGTGAACCTCAACCCCGGCGCCGAGCCCGAGGACATGGTCTCCATCAGGCTGTGGATCGAGGACGGACGCATCATCTCCACGCGCAAGCGCCAGCTCAAATCCGTCAAGGAAATCCAGGCCGACCTGGAGGCCGGTTCGGGGCCGCGCAGCTGCGGGGAGTTCCTGGTCACACTCCTGGCCCGCATGACGGAGAACATCGGCGGCGTCATCGAGGAACTCGAAGACCGCATGGCCGACGTGGAGGAACAGCTCCTGCAAAACCCGCAGCCCCAAACGCGGCAGATTCTGGCCGACGTCCGCCGCGAGGCCGTGGCTCTGCGCCGCTATCTCGGCCCACAGCGCGAGGCCCTCTCGCGGCTGGGCACGGAGCGCGTGCCGTGGATGGGCACCGACGACCACTTCCGCATCCGCGAAACCGCCGACGAACTCATCCGCCACATCGAGGACTTGGACGCCGTACGCGAACGCGCGGCCCTGGCCCACGAGGAATTCGTCAATCACTTCTCGGAAAAGCTGAATCGGCGCATGTTCCTGCTGTCCGTGGTCACGGTCGTCTTTCTGCCCCTGGGGTTTCTGACGGGGCTCTTCGGCATCAACGTGGGCGGGATTCCCGGAGCGGAGAGCCCACTGGGGTTCGCGGCCTTCTGCCTGGCAACGGTGGCCGTGGCCGTGGGCATCGTCCTCGTCTTCAAGCGCAACCGCTGGCTCTGAAAAAAAAGAGACGACTGATCACTCCAAGCATGGATAGGAGCGCGGCGCCACCATGACGCGCACGCAACGGAACTGATCAATCGTCTCGTCCTGCATCTAGCATCACTGCGCCACGCTGTGCAAGCTCAGGGATGTGAATTTCATGCGGGGCTTGTCGCATCGAAATAGCCGCTGACCGCGCTCATGCAGCGCACGGTACTGGATGGAAATCCGATGTCGTGAAGCGTGCCGATCAGCCGTTCAGTCAATTCCGGGGAAAGGGACGCGGCGGCCAGATGCAGTTCATAACAGTCGGTGTCGCTGACGCGCAGACGAAACGGTGCGTCCGTAAGCCCGGCCTGATGCAGAATGCCCTCCACAACCCGCTCTCCCTCGGCCAGACGCGCCAGCAGGCCCCGCCCGGGAGGCATCCCGTAGGGGAGCCGAGTCAGCAGGCAGGCCCGGGACTGCTGGTCGGGCCACTCCAGGCCCGTCCGCCGGCCGAGACCGCGGATGTCGTCCTTGGCCAGGCCCGCCTCGGCCAGGGGCGACAGGACGCCGAGCTCCCGCAGGGCGCGCAGGCCGGGCCGGAACTGCGCGGCGTCCGAGGCGTTGGAGCCGTCGCACAGCGCCCCGCGGGCGCACGCCTCGATCCGGCGGAACAGGAAGGACTTGCAGGCGTAGCAGCGCTCCCTGTCGCCCGCCGCGACCTCGGGCAGGGCCAGGGGATCGAGGTCCAGGACACGCGCCTCAAGCCCCTGACTCCGGGCCCAGCGCAGCGCGTAGGCGGTTTCGGCCGGCGCCACATGGGGGCCCCGCACGTGGACGAGCTCCGGGACCGTCCCGGCGCGCAGGGCCGCGTGAGCCAGAAAGCGGCTGTCCACCCCCCCGGAGAGAGCCACGGTCAGCTCGCCCAGGCCGCGCAGACGCTCCAGGAGCATGTCCCATCGCCGCGCGGCATCGTTCTTGGGCGCCAGGCCCGCGTTCGCGCACTCATCCGTCATGACCGCCTCCCCTTCCCTGCCGGCACGAAAATCCGTACAACAACCGCATGAACACCGGTCCAGTCATCCATGAAGTCGACGCCGGGGACTTCCGGGTCCGCAGCGTCCTCCTCCAGGGCTCCAGACGCAGCCTCGTCTGGGACACCCTGACCCATCCCGACGACATGGCCCCTTTCGCCGGGCCCTGCGCGGGCGCGCCGCCCATCGTGGTCTACAGCCACGCGGACTGGGACCACATCCAGGGCACGGGCGCCTTCGCCTCCCCACTGATCATCGCCCATCGGGCCTCCGTCAAGCGCTTTCAGACCGAGGCCCCGGCGGCCCTCACCGAGTTGAGGGACGCGAGTCCCGGAAAGTGGGACGCCGTTCGGCTGCTGACCCCGGACATCACCTTCGAGCACAGCCTGGACGTCGATCTCGGTAGCGTCACCGTCTCCCTGCGGGCCCTTCCCGGGCACGCGCCCGACGCCATCGTGGCCTTCGTGCCGGAACTGAACCTCCTGCTGGCCGGGGACACCGTCGAACTGCCCTGCCCCTGCGTGCCCCGCGGATGCGATCTCGACGGCTGGATCGACGAACTCGAACGCTGGCGCGCGGACACGCGGATACGCACCGTCATCCCCTCGCACGGCCCGTGCGGCGGCACGGAGGTCATCGAACGGACCGTATCCTACCTCGACGGTCTGCGCCGGCGCCGGCCCCAGCCGCTCCCGCCGGACGCCGCGCCCTTCTATGTCTCGACCCACCTGGACAACCTGCGCAATTGCAATCTGAGCCGTTGAATCGTATGCATCACGCGGACATGCAACCGCGAAAAAGGAGTGCCCGATGAAGGTCGTCTTCCACCTGGACCTGGACGAGGAAAAAATTCTGCGCATCGCCCTGACCAACATGGAAAACCTGCGCGCAGCCAAACCCGAGGCCCGCATCAACCTCGTGGTCAACGGCCCGGCGGTGAAATTCTTCCGCGCCGACTTCGCGGAAGAGCACATCAACCGGGTCAAGGGCCTCCTCGACAAAGGCGTGATGGTCTTCGTCTGCCAGAACGCCCTGCGCGCCTTCGACATCCCCGAAGACGCCCTCTGCCCAGGCTGCTCCCCCATCCCGGCCGGCGTCGTCGCCCTGATCAAGCTCCAGCAGCAGGGCTGCGCCTACATCAAGCCATAAATCTCCCGCCCGTACAGCGCGCAGGCGGAAAGACATGGATTTCGCCTGCGCGGGAATGACGAACCGCACCTCCGCCACACCTCCGCGTCATCCCCGTGAAGACGTGGATCCATGGGTCTCAAATGCTCACGCACATGGGTTTTCGCTTGCGCGTGAATGACGAACCGCGCATCCGCCGCATCTCCGCGTCATCCCGTGACGTCGAATATGACACGCGCTATTTTTTAGAGCGTCTAACTTTTTTGTTGACTTCCCCCTTCATGACCCCATAAAGAGTTCATCAAGACAAACTTTTTACGGAGTCACCATGAATCTCGACCTTCTCGTCACCTCCGGCGTCATTCTCGTCGCAGGGATATACCTGGTCTCCCGCTTCCGGAAGAAGAGCGGCGGGTGTTGCGGCTGTTCGGGCTGCTCCGGGGAGATCCAGCCCAGACCCGACGGCTCGTGCCCATCTCGCAAAGACTGACCGCAGTCCCATGACAATCAGCCTCTCGTCGCAGAGGCCTTTTTTTACGCACATAGTTAGCCATAACTAATTCAGGAGTCCCCATGTTTCTCTCCATCCCACTCAGACACATGCAGGAAAACCAGTCCGGCACCATCCTCTCCGTCAGCGCGACGGGGGAGTTGGGGCGGCGCATCCGCGACATGGGCCTCGTGCCCGGGACCTCCGTCACCATCGTCGGCCGCGCGCCCCTCAAGGACCCCGTGGCCCTGCGCCTGCGCGACTTCACCCTGACCCTGCGCAACAACGAGGCCGACCTGATCACCGTCCGCGTCGGCGAAAACGGAGAAACCCTGCAATGAACGCGACCATGGCCCTCATGGGCAACCCCAATTCCGGCAAGACGACCCTTTTCAACAACCTGACCGGTGCCCGGCAGCATGTCGGCAACTACCCCGGCATCACCGTCGAGAAGCGCGAAGGGCGGCTGCGCATCGAGGATCTGGACATCACCGTGGTCGACCTGCCCGGCACCTACTCCCTGACGGCCTACACCCAGGACGAGCTGGTGGCCCGCAACTTCCTCGTGGACACCAGCCCCGACGCGGTGGTCACGGTCCTCGACGCGACCAACCTGGAGCGCTCCCTCTATCTCGTTCTCCAGATCCTGGAGCTCGGCACGCCGGCCATAATCGCCCTCAACATGATGGACGAGGTCCGCCGCAAGGGCGTGACCATCGATACCAAGCGCCTGTCCGCGCTGCTGGGCACCCCCATCCTGGAGATGGTCGCGCGCACGGGCGAGGGCCGGGACAGCCTGCTGGCCGAGGCCCGCAAGGCCATGCGCGACAGGACCCCGCATCCGGGCCTGCGCATCTCCTACGGGCACGACCTGGACGAAACCCTGGACCGCATGCAGGCCCTCATCGAATCCTCGAATTTTCTGGAAGGCCGCTACCCCGCCCGCTGGACCGGCCTCAAGTACCTCGAGAACGACGCCGAGGTCATGGCCCAGGGCGCGGCATCGCCCCAGGTGCATGACCGCCTGCGGGAAATGGCAGCCGGACTGGCCGAGCACTGCCGCAAGACCCTCGACGCGGACCCCGAGGCCATCATCGCCGACTACCGCTACGGCTTCATCGCCGCCCTGCTCAAGGACGGAGTGATCACGCGGCCCGCGACCCGGGCCCGCTTCGACCTGACGGACAGGCTCGACAGCGTCCTGACCAACCGCCTGGCCGGCCCGGTGCTCATGTTCGCCATCATCTACGCAATGTTCCAGCTGACCTTCGCCCTGGGAGAGGTGCCCATGGGCTGGATGGAGGCCCTCTTCGGCTGGCTCGGCGATACGGCCACGGCCGTCCTGCCCGAAGGGCTCCTGGCCTCGCTGGTGGTCTCGGGCGTCATCGACGGCGTGGGCGGGGTGCTCGGCTTCACCCCCCTGATCATGATCATGTTCTTCTTCCTGTCCTTCCTGGAGGACTCGGGCTACATGGCGCGCATGGCCTACATGCTCGACCGCGTCTTCCGCGTCTTCGGGCTGCACGGCTGCTCGGTCATGCCCTTCATCATCTCCGGCGGCATCCCCGGCGGCTGCGCCGTGCCCGGCGTCATGGCCGCGCGCACCCTCAGGAGCCCCAAGGAGAAGATCGCCACGGTCCTCACGGCGCCTTTCCTGAGCTGCGGCGCCAAGGTGCCGGTCTTCCTGCTCCTGGCCGCGGCCTTCTTCCCGAACTCCGGCGCCAGCGCCCTGTTCTGGATCACCCTGGGCGGCTGGGTCATGGCCCTTCTGACTGCCCGCCTCCTGCGCTCGACCATCATCAAGGGCGAGGCGACCCCCTTCGTCATGGAGCTGCCGCCCTACCGCATGCCCACCCTCAAGGGCCTGTGCCTGCACACCTGGGAGCGCGTCTGGCAGTACGTCAAGAAGGCCGGCACGGTCATCCTGGCCATCTCCATCCTCCTCTGGGCGGCCATGACCTTCCCGGGCCCGTCCGAGGAAACGATCGCGGAATTCGACGCCCAGCGCGCCCGGATCGAGGCCTCGGCCTGGGACTCCGACGAGGCCAGGAGCGAAGCGCTGACCCTGGTGGACAACGCCCAGGCCCAGCAGGAACTGCGCACCTCCGTGGCGGGCCGGATCGGCACGGCCCTGGAGCCCGTCTCCAGCCTGGCGGGCTTCGACTGGCGGACCAACATCGCCCTGGTCGGCGGCTTCGCGGCCAAGGAAGTCATCGTCTCGACCCTGGGCACGGCCTACTCCCTGGGCGAGGTGGACCCCGAGGAAAGCGCGGGCCTCTCGGAGCAGCTGCGAACCGACCCGGCCTGGAGCGTGTGGACGGCCGCGAGCCTCATCGCCTTCGTGCTCCTCTACGCGCCCTGCTTCGTGACCGTGGCCGTCATCGGCCGGGAGCTGGGCTGGAAATGGGCGGCCTTCTCCGTGACCTTCAACACGGTCCTGGCCTTCGGCGTGTCCACGGGCATATACCAATTCGGCACGGCCCTCTAACCGCACATCAAGGAGACACCATGACCCCGCTCTTCCCTTCATGCTCCGGGTGCAGCCACCCGGCCATCAGGGCCGCAAAACAATGCAAGACGGCCATGGCCATGGCCAACGACGGCAGGACAGGCGAGGCCGAAACCCTGCTCAAGGCGGCCATGGGCGGCCTGCGCCGGGCCGGCATGCCCATGATGAAGGCCAAGATCCTGAACAGTCTGGCCCTGGTCTACGCCCAGCAGAACAGACAACTCCAGGCCAGACGCTGCCTGACATCATCCCTGCGCATCGTCGCCGGACACGTCGGCACGGACAACTGGCTCTACGCCCGCATCGCGGCCAACAGGGACAGCCTGGCCGCCTAACCATCTCTCGACCATCCTCCCTCCTCACGGGGCGGCAGGCGCACAGGCCTGCCGCCCCTTCCTCATTGCCCCTCATACGCGAAGACCCCGCGCCTTGTCGGCCCGGGGTCTTCGTCGCGCTTCTCTGCGCGGAATATATCGTCTGGCGGAACGTAACGAAACGTCAACCCGCCACGGAAGAGATCATGGCTGCGTGCACGCCGACCACGCAGGCGGCGGCGATAAGCCCCAAAATCAGTTTCTTTCCGAAATCTGCCAGCACGTTTCCCTCCTTCAATGTTGCGGATAATTCTGTATCGACCCCAGCCTTCGCCGATCTTGCCGGTGCGCCTGCGCCCGCCAGAAGCCACTGCGACAACCAATTGATATATCGTATAAAAAAATCAGCGACCTGCGCGCGGCATCCGTCGTAAGTATCTGCCACCACGAACGGCCGGAACGCACCAGCGCCTACCATGGCGCTGACCGGTCGTCCATGGGTATGTGCACGCACGGCGTACAAATCCAAAAAAATCATAAAAAAAGGAGGCTTGCGCCTCCTTTGAAGTGCTGGGGCAAAAGCGGTCAGTCTTCCTGGTTCCGGGCCGCGCTCATGTAGAGTTCTGGGTCCACGCCCAGGTTCTTGATGAGGGAACCGGACAGGGCCATGAGCTTGTACGCCGCGATGTGCTCGTTGACCGAAGAGGTCACCAGCTGGTTGGAGGACTGGAAGACTTCGTTCTCGGAATCCAGCACGTCCAGCAGGCTGCGCTGGGCCACGCCGAACTGTTCGAGGTAGACTTCCTTGGTGGCGCGATTCTGCTTCACGGCCTCGGTGTATTCCGCCACTTCCTTCTGGGCCGAGTTGAACTGCGCCCAGGTGACCTTGGTTTCGTCCTCGACGGCCAGGGTCAGGTCTTCAAGGTCGGCCTGGCTCTGGCGCTTGCGGGCCTTGGCGGCCTTGGTCGCGGCCACGTCGGACCCGCCGTTGTAGAGGTTCCAGTTGAAACGGAGCATGGCCGCGTCCGTACGCTCCCAGTCTTCCGAATCCTGCACGCCGTCGGAGTACTGCGAAGACAGCTCACCGTAGACATAAGGGTGGTAGTTGGCCTTGGCGGCGTTGACGCGCTCCTGCTCGGAGTTCACGTCCTGGGTGCCGGCGCTTATCTTGGGGTTGCCGGCCTTTGCCTGGGCGGTCATCTCTTCGAGAGTGCCGGGCAGCGAGTCGGCCGGGTACGGGGTCATTTCGATCTTGCCGGGCAGGTAGCCGGCCAGGCGCTGGTATTCATACAGGGCATCGCGCAGGTTGGTGTGGGTCTTTTCCAGGGAGGCCTGGGCCATGGACAGGCGGGCCTGGGTCTGGGTCACGTCGGCCACGCTGCCGGCGCCGGCCTTTTCGCGCTCCTTGAGGGAGGCCAGGATGTCCTTGTGGGCCTTGACGTTCTCTTCGGCCAGGAAGAGCAGCTCGCGCTGCCGGTAGACTTCCAGGGAGGCGATGATGGCGTCCAGGGCCAGGGATTCGGCGTTGTCGAAGACCCTGTACTGCAGGGATTCCAGGCGGGATTCGTCCAGGCGGATCTGACTCGAGGCCTCGCCGCCGTCATAGAGGCGTTGGGTCAGGTAGCCGCCCAGTTCGGAGCGTTCCTTCCAATCTTCGGAATTGTCGTTGCCGTTGTCGAGCCCATCATGAAAGGAGTCCAGGCCGTACCCGCCGCGCACGTCGATCTTGGGATACCAGCGGCCTCTGGATTTTTCGAGGTCCTGTTCGACCGCATGACGGTTCTGCTTGATCATTTCCAGACGCGGGGCATAACGCAAGGTATCGATCACGCTTTTCTGCACGGTGATCTGGTCCTCGGCATAGGCGGCGCTGCCAGTCAACAACATCGCAAAAGCGAGGGAAAGACCGAGTTTCGATGTGGACATAACTTCCTCTCCTTGATGAGGTCGCGGTGAGTTCCGAATGAATTCCGATATTGCCGGTCCTGTAACTTTACTATGCGTAATTGTAAACGAATAAAGGCCGATATGCACCCTTTTTTATGAAGCAGTCCGCCATACATTCCTGTAAGACCGGCTACGAATGAAACGATTGCGTGATAAGATGCGTCAGGTCGTCATCATAAGAATCGGCCGCCGCGAACTCAACCTGCAGAAGCGAGACATGCGCATCGACGCCTGCCGCGTCAGCATGCACATCCTGCCCGCCCGCCAACAGCAGGGCCGCATCGGCCTCATCCTGCAGCAGCTCGGGCAGCGACCAGGCCCGGAAATCGTCCATGTCCCCGGGCACCTCATCCGCGGGGTTCAAGGCGAACGTCCCCACGGAAGTCGAGCCGTCCACATCCTCCAAGACAAAGCTGTAATATGTTGTCACAGGAGCCTGCCCGTCAACGACCACGCCCCCTTCCGGTGGCACGAACGCATAGCCTCCGTCCGGCCATATGGTCAGCTCACCGCCCTGGGGCGGATGGATGACCAGGCCGTCGTCGGAGACGGGTTGGCCGGCGAAGGTAAGAATGCGAGGCATGTCAGTCATCGGGGCTCCCCCTCGAAGGCGTTCGATTTCTGCGATGAAATCGGCAGGGCATATTCAAGGATAGTGATCATAGCTTGTTCTATGGCTGAAGTTCCGGCGGAAGGGATGCTCCTTCCGCCGGGGCAAGCGTTTACCCTATCTTGATTTGGTCATTGTCCAGCATGGTCTGGAGAATATCTGAACCTGCATCTCCCTGCACCGTGACGGAAATTGAGACATGGTCTGCAACAGATGCGGCATTTCCAGTATCGGCATCAACCTGGACCAAGTACGTGTTTTCACCGGACGAGACAGCCGTAAGGTTACCCGCATCCTTCAGTTGCTGCAGCGTCGAACCTTCATTGAAAATCCCGCGCAGATCAAGAATGTCACCACCGCTTCCGAGCTGGAAGTCCGTGATGTGGTCATGGGCACCATCCAGATCGTCTAGCGCGTACTTGAACGTATCGCTGCCCTCGCCGCCCGTCATGGTGTCGGAACCCGTGCCGCCGCGTATCAAATCATTACCCGTCCCACCATCTATAACGTCATTTCCTTCCTGGCCGTAAATCGTGTCATGACCTTCTCCGCCAAAGAGCGTGTCATTACCGCCGGAACGCCCGCTTTCATCGGCGAGTTCAGAATGATGCGACTTGATGTATCCGACAATTTCGTCCTCGGTCCAATCTTGCTCATTCATCAGCTTGGCGAACACACTCCACCCGGAACCATGCGGCAAGCCGAGGCTATACTCGTCGTTCAATGCATCGGTATTGAGAACATCTCCAAAGATGATATCTCCTCCGTCCCCGCCTATTATGCTGTCAGCGCCCACCGAGTTGGGCTGAATGTTCTTGCTGACAATATCTTGAATGACTTCCGACAATTCCGAAGCGGTATCAATATTGTCTGCCAAGCCACCAGGGCCCTCCACTTGGTTCAGATAGGTCAGGGCAGTGCTTCCAACCGCAATCCCGACGGCGGAGAGTTCATACCCAGCGTTGAGTATAGCGCCAACCTCGTTTGTGGAGTCATCCACACCAAGGATGTGGTCAATGGCATCCTGTGCCGAAACGCTGATGCCATTTCCGCCGTTGTTTAATGCCCTGTTGGGCGCGCCGTCGGAAACGAAAAGAACCTGCTTGACATCTGCTCCACTTAAAGGCGCCAGCGTTCCAGATGTTCTGCCGATCCAGTTCTGCGCAAGCTGTAGCGCAGACTCGTAGTTCGTATTTCCCTCATCCGCACGCAGATCGTCGATCGCGTCCAAGGCGCTGTCATAACCCGCAAAGTTTTTCTCCCCGCCAACAATCAAATCAAACGTACCGACAACCTTTCCGGTTGATCCAAACTCAACGATATGCACTCGAATGTTTTCCGCACCGGAATTGTAAAGATCCGACAAGGCGCTGGTCACAGCCGCCCTTAACGCCGCGATGCGCGTTCCACCTCCGGATATTGAATTCCCCATGCTCCCCGAGGTATCGAGAACCAGAACGATATTGGCCGTGGATCCCGGGATGTCATTTACCCCTCCGGGGTCACCGACAAGCACGTCATTGCTCCTGTCGCCGGTGATCGCTCCGGTCCTGTCGCCATCTGGATACGTATACTCTTCCTGAGAACCCTGTACGTCATTCAAGCCCGACCCCACGATCAACTCCGGCTCGGGAACCCAACTCAGCGCAATATCCAAAGATCCCGGGCTCGGATCACCGTCATTGTCCACGACGGCGTATCCGATGTGCTCCGTGGCCGGTCCATCAATCGAAGGGGGAACTGTGTACACATACCCCCCAGTATCCAAGTCAACCGCAAAAGAACCGCCCAGATCAGTTGCGACAGTCAGGGTGTTGGTTGCGGCATCAAACCCGAAGGCATGTGGCGAAGACGGCGTTACAGAGTCCGTGGCCGGATCGTACGTATACGTGACATCGTCGACGACTATTGCCACCAACGCCGCACCGTCAGCCCCTGGCTGCCACTCAAGAACGCCTGTCACCTGCTGCGGCTCAGTCTGTACGATCTTGGCCCAAATTCCATACGTATTCTGATTTGTATTCTCATTCGTGCGTATCTCTGTGACAACAGCATCCGCACTCGCGCCAAAACCAACTAGAGAAACCGTATAATTGACACCATCAAGAGCGACAACCGTCTGCTGCGGGACCAATGTAACAATGTCTCTTGACTGCTCATTATTCCCGTCTCCTGTATTCGTCGTTTCATCATGGTCAACAGACACGGTAAACGACACAGGCGTCGATACGCCATTAATGACAACATCAAATGTTATCACAAGATTCGTAGAATCAAGACTTGCACCTTGAACAGGATAGTTGACATGGTTGAAATCCGCGACTTTGAATACTGCCCCGGGGACTATCAGCGCGCCTGTTTCTGTAACCAGGACGGGATTATCCACCAAATCATATCCAGACTGACCAGACCCTGTTGAAGTCCCCCACCTCAAGACATCCACGAATGCATCCGAATCAGAATTTGTCCCTGTAATGCTTCCACCCGGCGTGGTCGCTACATAGTCTTCAAAGCCAGCTCTCACATGATTAATGCTGATTTTATCGACATATGCGGCCTTGGTCAGCGCTGCCGCCTCTGGCGAATCGTCTTCAACGGTTACAGCTATCGTGCCAGTCCCAACCGCACCATCGTCATCCTCGGCTGTCACCCCGATATTGAAGGACAACAGATTTTCGTCTTGACCGGTTTGGTGATCCAATGCCTTGGACAATGTAACTGTATAATTTCCAGCGCTATCGATAACCGCTCTAAATACCTCCACACCACCGACAGACCCAATCAGAGGATTTGAGGCTTGCCCATCGCCACTCCATGACAGCGCAATCCCACCTGAAGTCAGCCCCGCGGGTGCAAGCAATGTGACTGAAGGAACATCATCGACATCAACAATACTTACCTGGCCCGTATAGGTCGAAAAATCAGTGCTATCAGTCGGGTTACCCTGAGTATCCTGCAAGCCTGTCGGCAGTCCTTCTTCAGAGATGAGTGCGGTCGAATTACCCACTGCAGGACCGTCATTGCTGCCGAAGATCGTGACCGTCAGCGTCGCCGTATCCGTCGTCGTGCCGTCGCTCACCGTGTACGTGTACGTCTCGGTCAGAGTCTCGCCCTCGTCCAGGGCCTGAACCGCGGCGTTCGCGTTGTCCAGCACATACGTGTAGCTGCCGTTGGCGTTCAGCGTCAGCGTGCCGTACGCGTCACCGCCCGTGTGGCCGGTGACCGTCAGGGTCTCGAGATCGACATCCGTGTCCGCCACGTCCGCGAACGACCCGCTCGGGGCGCCGGCGTGGACCAGGTCCTGCAGCACATTGCCGCTCGCGTCGGCAACGTCTTCCTGCGCCCAGTTCGTGTCAGCGTTCGCCACGGGCTCATCGTTCGTACCGTTGATCGTGACCGTCAGCGTCGCCGTAGAAAGATCGCCATCAGCGTCCTTGACCGTGTACACGAACGTGTCGGTCTCGGTCTGCGAGATCTCGCCTGCCGTCGACCTATACGTGTAACTACCGTCAGCGTTCAGCGTCAGGTTGCCCCACAGGCCGCTGATCTCAGTGCCAACCTGCCCGGACACCGGGAGCGAGGTATCGCTGCCGGAGGCCACGCCGACCACTGCGCTCGCCGCGAATCCATCCGCCCCGTCCGTGTCGTTCGACAGCACGCCCTCAATCGTTGACTTCGTCAGCACACCACCCTCGTCCACACTGCCGATATCGGCACGCGCCACCGGAATGTCATCCACCACACTGATCGTCAGCGGCACGTTCAGCGGATCACCATCGCCGTCGACACCGGTGACCGACACCGTGGCCAGAGCATCGATCTGCTCACCCTGGATGTCCTGTCCCAGGAGCATGTTGTCCAGCATGGTGATGGTATATGTTCCGTTGGCATTCACTATCAGAGACGCCGCGGCACCGTCGGCGGTCGTTCCGAGGAACGATCCGTCCTGCGCCCAGAATACCGTCTCGCCTGCGGCGAACGTCTGACCGTTGAGAGAGAATCCGGTTACGCCGCCAAACCCGTCTGCGCCCCAGTTGGCGTTGTCCAGGATCGTGTCTGTGTGCGTGTGCAGATATTGATCATCCGTTTCGTCGCTACCGATGACTCCATCGCCCGGGGGGGGAACCGGGACCGACTCTTCCTCGACGGTAATGATATCGGCGCCACCACCAACCACAACCTGCCCGTTGATGACATTGAAAACCCAGTTTCCGTCCGGCGTTGTGGAGGGGTTGCTGGTTGACTCAAGATCCAGGATCGCGGGCTGGTTGCCAGACTGCGGCAGTTCATAAAAATTTACTCCATCGCCCGCGGTCCAGCCAGCACGGGCAACGGTTCCACCCAAACCGCCGGAACCGCCACTGGCACTGCCTGTCGTCCAGTCTATATTCTCGTAGCGAAATTCGAAGCTGAAGTTCCCGCCTCCCTGATCGAAAATGCGCAATTGGAAAGCGTTGACCTTATCTGTTTGCCCACTGTAGTAGCCAGTATCGTCCCAAGTAATAGTGATAACACCATTGACAGTATCCAAATCGTAATGCACGAGGTTTGTCCCAGTTGAATTGCCTTCAGGCGAGACATTCCCAGCAGGACCACGAGTATCAACATCCGCAAAGAACGGGGCTATCATGGGGTTTAATGTCGCAGCAGTAATTGCAGATGGTGTATATGTCGACAGCGCAGAGTTGAATGTAATATTACCGTTGTTGTTAATCCAAAAACCATTGTACGTCTGACCAAAAAAGTTCATCCCGCCAGAAAAAATTGAAGTGACATCGATAAATGACGTCGAACCGTCATCATTCCTTGCCAGTGAATTCTCGCCAAACCCAGCTGACCCGCCCAATCCATTGACCAAAGAATTTCCACCTTCACCAGGTCCAGGAATGCCCACGTAAGAAACATTCCCGCCCTGACCCGGGGTTTCGGTTCCTGAGCCTTCGCCTTCGCCCAAAAGTACCGGTCCGTCATCTTCAAAAATTATTTCTGCGCCTATGGCCACAGATGCAGTAGAAACGTCTCCGTCACCGTCGATCACAGTCAGCAACGCCGACAACTTTCCTGCGAGACCAACGGCCTCATCGTGGCTGGCAGTATCACCATGCTGCAGCGATCCGTACTGGGCGACGGTCAGTTCTCCATCGTCGTTGATGGAAATGGCGAAAACAACCTGCCCGTCCGCACCGCCAATCCGACCGGTCACTACGCCGTCAACCTCGGAGTACAAGGTGATGTCCTCGCCGTCCGTGGTACGGAGGTCAGAATCGCTGTCATTGATGACCAATGTCAGGGCCTTGGTAGAACCCTCGAAGTCCGCGCCGAGCTTGCTGCCCGAGACGTCAACGACCCACTCGCCGGAAACAAGGCCGATGGGCGTGCCCCAGTCCGGGTCGAAAGGGTTGCCGTTCACGTCGTCGTCGCCCGCACCTTCCCCGCCGAAAGTCTCGTCGAGAACCACGCCGGTTTCAGCCACCGCCTCAAGGGAGGCCTGGGGAATATCGTCGATGACGCCTACGGTCAGGCTGAAACCAATGGTCGATCCGCCGCCGTCTTGGGCAACGATCGCGAAGGTCGGTCCGGTCTGCGTATTCTGTCCGTCACCGCCCTGTGAAAGGCTGGCGGTCTGAGTGTACTCGTAAGCCCCGGTCACGGCGTTGACCACCAAGGAGTAGCCTATGCCGTTGATCGTGATTATGCCGCCCACGGGAGCCACGCCGTTCACACTGACGATCCCGCCGAACCCGTTGTCACCCCAATTCGCATTGTCTGCGAACGTGCCTGTAACCTGATTGGAGACTCCGGGCAGATCGATATTCCCCCCGATTCCCGGGACGGATCCCTCTTCGACGATGAGTGATTCATCAACCGGAGCGGTCGGGGCGGCATCGCTCGCTGTCTCGGTCTCGGGGTCAGCCTCCAACGCTTCGACCGTAATCGTCTGAAAATTCCGCGGATCCAACCCGCCCAGCTTGTCCACGCCATCGATGGTGTCACCCGCGCCGTCTTCATACGCACCGACACCGCCGCTGGCCGCACCACCCGCTCCCGGGCCGGCGGCAGGCTCCACTTCCTCCCCTCCCAAGGCCGCTTCCTTGTGGCCGGCGACCGAGGCCAGGAATTCGTCGATGCCGAGCACGGTGCCGTCGGCCAGGACGATGTTCGGAATCTGGACTTCGCCCAGGTCGGCGAAGTCGATGATGACCTTGCCGCCGTTGTCGAAGGCGAAGAGTACCGTCGAGCCTTTGACAACGGGGTCGGCCTGCTCGAAGGCTTCCGACAACACAATGTCCTGTCCGGGCATGGCCTTGATGACTATGGTTTCGCCTGCCTTCGGATCCTGGACTACCTTCTTGGTGTTCTGCGTCGTCTCAGCCATGGAATCCTCCGCCCTGCTCGGGACTTGGTATGGAGATGGATTAATAAATAATTTTCTAATTATGGTTACTTATATGAAGACGACCAAGATTAGGGTCAAGTATGAAAAAAATTTCAGCGAGTACTAATTTGACGTCCGCACTCCGAAACATTTTTTATGCATGATTTCCAATAATTACAAAATGAGAGTGCTAACAGAAGAGAGTACTGACAAGAGAAAATATCCTAGGAATCCTCACACTTTCGTGTGAGCGCCCTCTCCCCGATTTCCCTTGCATGCTCCGGGGTGAGCGCATAATGTTCTACAAATTCTGTATCCTAGAGGTAGCGAGCGCATGAACGACCCGAATGTCACTCCCGTGGAGGTCAAGCCCACCGTCGCCCCCAAACCGGCGCGGTCCTCCATCACCCTGCAACTCGCGCCCTCTCAGGTCGCCTTCACCCCCCCGCTGGTCGAATGTCTGGCCATCGTCACCCGGCTGCACGGCAGGCCCGTGACGGTCACCGCACTGGAAAGCGGCCTGCCGCGGACCCAGGAGGGGCTGACGCCCTACGCCTGCATCCGGGCCGCGCGGCGCGAGGGCATCGACGCCCGCATCGCGCACAAGCCGGACATCGCGAAGATCTCGCCCCTGAACATGCCCTGCATCCTGCTCATGTCCGACGGCGGCGCCTGCGTGCTGGCCTCGGTGGAAGGGGAGAGCGCGCGCATCATCATGCCCGAGAACCCCGAAGCGCCCTTCGACACGCCCATCGAGACCCTGCGGCAGAACTACTCCGGCCACGCGGTCTTCGCCCGGCCCAAGGGGCGCCTCGACAGCCGCACCGAAGGGCTCAAGATCTTCGACACCAAGAAATGGTTCTGGGGCACCATTTTCCATTTCCTGCCCATCTACCGGCACGTCATCCTGGCCTCCATCTTCATCAACCTGCTGGCCATCGCCTCGCCCATCTTCACCATGAACGTGTACGACCGCGTGGTGCCCAACAACGCCGTGGAGACGTTGTGGGTCCTGGCCGTGGGCGTGGGGCTGGCCTTCTTCTTCGACTTCGCCCTCAGGAACCTGCGAGGCTACTTCGTGGACATCGCCGGCCGCAACTCGGACATCCTCGTGGCCAGCAAGCTCATGAGCCATCTCCTGTCCATCCGCATGGACCACAAGCCCGACTCCACGGGCGCCCTGGTCAACAACATGCGCGAGTTCGACGCCCTGCGCGAGTTCTTCAGCTCCACGACCCTCCTGGCCTTGGTGGACCTGCCCTTCCTGATCCTTTTCATTATAATCATCGCCTACATCGGCGGCCCCGTGGCCGTGGTCCCGGCCGTCATCGCGCCCATCGTCATCCTGGTCGGCATCGTCATGCAGGGGCCCCTCAAGCGCGCCATCGAGGGCGGCTACAAGGAGTCCACGCAGAAGAACGCCCTGCTGGTCGAGGCCATCAGCGGCATGGAGACCATCAAGACCAGCCGCGCCGAAGGCTCCATGCTCGGCCGCTGGGAGAAGATCGTGGGCCAGGGCGCGCGCTCGGCCATCCGCTCCAAGGCCCTGGCAACCTTCTCCATGAGCTTCACCCAGTTCGCCTCGCAGATCGTCTACTGCGGCGTCATCATCTGGGGCGTGTATCTCATCGCCGAAGGCGAGATGACCACCGGCGGCCTCATCGCCTGCTCCATCCTCGTGGGCCGGGCCATGAGCCCCCTGGGCGCGGTGGCCGCCATGCTGACCCGCCTGCAGCAGAGCCGCATGGCCCTCAAGAACCTGGACCTGCTCATGCAGATCCCCAGCGAACGACCCGAAGAGGCCCAGCGCATGGAGCACCAGGACCTGCGCGGCACCATCACCTTCGAGGGGGTCAGCTTCAAGTACCCCGGCGGCCTGACCAACGCCGTGTCCTACCTGGATTTCCACATCGCCCAAGGCGAGCACGTGGCCGTCATCGGCAAGATGGGATCGGGCAAGACGACGCTCGGCAAGCTCATCACCGGGCTCTACACGCCCCAGCGCGGCGCGGTGAAGATCGGCGGCATGGACATCCGGCAGCTCGACCCGGCCGAACTGCGGGCCAAGATCGGCTACATGGCCCAGGACAACTTCCTGTTCTACGGCACGGTGCGCGAGAACATCACCCTGGGCGCGCCCCACGTCAGCGACCAGGCCCTGCTGCGGGCCGCGACCATCGCCGGCGTGACGGACTTCGTGAAAAACAACCCGGCCGGCTTCAACCTGCAGGTCGGCGAGCGCGGCCTGGCCCTGTCCGGCGGGCAGCGGCAGGCCATCACCATCGCCCGCACCCTGCTCCTGGACCCGGACATCGTCATCCTGGACGAGCCGAGCAGTTCCATGGACGTGGGCGTGGAGGCCATCCTCAAGCTGCGCCTGTCCTCGGCCCTGAAGGGCAAGACCCTGATCCTCATCACCCACCGGCCGAGCCTGCTCTCCCTGGCCAACCGCGTCATCGCCCTCGACGACGGCAAGATCGTCGCCGACGGGCCGCGCAACGCCGTGCTGGCCGAACTGCAGAAACGCGGCAACGGAGCCAAACGTGAGTAACCCGAAATATTCCGAAGCCGACCTCAACTTCATGAGCGAGGTCGACGCCGCCCTTTACCGCCGCGGGCACGGCTGGGCCTACGTCCTGTCCCTGACCATCTGCCTGCTGCTGGCCGCCTTCCTCATCTGGACCCACTTCGCCATTTTGGACGAGGTCACGCGCGGCATGGGCCAGGTCATCCCGTCCCAGCGGGTGCAGATCATCCAGAACCTCGAAGGCGGCATCCTCGAAGGGATCCTGGTCCGCGAGAACCAGATCGTGGAGAAGGACGACATCCTGGTGCGCATCAGCAACGAGATGGCCCAGAGCACCTTGAAGGACGTGGCCAGCCAGGCCCTGGAGCACAAGGCCGCCATCGCCCGCCTCCAGGCCGAGGCCACGGGCACGGAGCCGACCTTCCCCGAAGAGGTCGGCGCCAAGGCCCCCGATGCCGTCCGGGACCAGATGGCCATCTACCAGGCCCGTATGGCCCAGCTGAACCAGGAGATGGCCATCCTGCGCAGCCAGTACTCCCAGCGCGCCCAGGAAGCCCAGGAGATGACCATCCGCCGCAACCAGGCAGCCCAGGACCTGAAGCTGGCCCAGGAGCAGCTGGGCATCGCCAAGCCCCTCATGGAAAAGAACGTTTACCCCAAGGTGGACTACCTCTCCCTGGAGCGCGCCGTCAGTTCCCTGCGCGGCGACGTGCAGAGCCTCAACGTGGCCATCCCGCGGACCCAGCAGGCGGCCCAGGAAATCAAGCAGCGCGAGGCCCAGCGCATGGCCGAGTTCAAGGCCATGGCCCTGCAGGAGATGAACCAGCACCAGGTGGAGCTGAACTCCAAGCTGCACGCCCTCTCGGCCGGCAAGGACCGGGTCATGCGCACGGACGTGCGCAGCCCCGTGCGCGGCACGGTCAAGCAGGTCATCCTCAACACCATCGGCGGCGTGGTCAAACCCGGCGAGCCCATCCTCGAGATCGTGCCCCTGGACGACACCCTGCTCGTCGAGGCCAACATCAAACCCGCGGACATCGCCTTCCTGCACCCGGGCCAGAAGGCCATGATCAAGATCACGGCCTACGACTTCTCCATCTACGGCGGACTCGAAGGCTCGGTGGAGCAGATCAGCGCGGACACCATCGAAAACCAGAAAGGCGAGAGCTTCTACAAGGTCAAGCTGCGCACCAAGGCCGCGGCCATCGTCTACCGCGGCGAGAAGCTGCCCATCATCCCCGGCATGACGGCCAGCGTGGACATCCTGACAGGCAAGAAGAGCGTGCTGGACTACCTCCTGAAACCCATTCTCAAGGCCAAGGAGAACGCCTTGAGGGAGCGGTGATGTCTTGACGCGACGGCCCCGGGCAATCCTGACGCTGATCGCGACGGCCCTCCTGCTGCCGTGGCTGCTCCTGGCGGAGCGTGCGGAACCCATGGGGACGCAGGGGCCGGGGCCCGAAATCAAGGCCGGCGCGGAGCGGGACCGGGACGCTCAGGCGCGGCAAAAGACAAAACCGGAACCGGTCGGCCGGACTGACGAAACCTCGCCCCCCGCGCGCAGCGAAGGCGCGACCGGGGACCAGGGGCACGAAGACGGTGCGGCGGCACCCGCCGAGATGAGCGGACAGTCAGCCACGAACCGGGACGGAGATCCGCGGAACGAAAACGCGTCGGACAGGCTGGAGGATGAAGCCGCCCCGAAGCCGGACCCGGCGCAACCCGACGAGGTCGCCGAGAAGTCGGAACCCGCCCCGGCCGAGGTGGCGGAGACGGAGTCCGTCAGTCCGCAACCGCCCGCGGATGCTGTCGAAACCGCGCCGTCGCAGCCACTGAAGGACCAGGACGAAACCAGGCCCTGGCGGGCCGAGAGCCGCACCCGGGCCGCAACAGGGAGCGCTCCCGGACAGCCGCAGCCTTCGGGGGCGGCGACCGGGCAGCAGAGCCCGGGGGCCACGGGCCAGCCCGTGCGGCTCTTCCGGACCGCGGCCTTCAGGGGCAACTTCGATGCACTGCCCAAATGGAAGCGGGTCCTGTCCAAGGCCGAGGCCCAGGTTCGTGTGCTGAATTCCTGCAGCGGCGCGGGATGCCCCCCCGGGGCCACGAGCTGGCAGCGCATCATGTCCCAGGCCAGGGGCCTTGCCCCCATGGAGCAGCTGAAGGCGGTCAACTCGTTTTTCAACAAGTGGCCTTACCGCCTGGACCAGGATGCCTACGGAACCTCGGACTGGTGGGCCACTCCGCAGGAGTTTCTGAAAATTTCGGGCGATTGCGAGGACTTCGCCATCACCAAGTATTTCGCGCTGCGGGAACTCGGCCATTCTCCGGAGAACCTGCGCATCGTCATCCTGAAGGACCGCATCCGGGGCATCGCGCACGCGGTCCTGACGGTCTTCGTCGACGGTGACGCCCTTGTCCTCGACAACGTCACGAGCGTGGTCTTCTCGCACGACAAGTACAAGCATTACGCGCCGTATTACTCCTTGAACGAACGGTATCGGTGGTCGCACATCCCTCTGGACACAAAACCTTAATGGAGACGGGAATATGACACGAGAAATCGACAGAACGAGTCCGCCCGTGGGCAGGAGCAAGTCGGAACTTGTCATGGGGATCGCGATCATCTCGCTGATTCTCACGGCCCTGCTGGCATGGGTGGCCTGGACCGTCAGGGTCAAGCAGGGGGAACTGCAGGAGCAGGTCCGGGAACGCCTGGAGCTCCTGGCCAACAGCCGCGCGGAGGTCTTCGGCACCTGGCTGTCGGGCCTGGTGCAGCAGACCGACAAGCTCATCTCCTCGGACCTGTTCCGACTGTATGCCACGGACATGGACCTCATCGACGTGGACCCGAGCTTCCTGATCACCGGCATCATTCCCGAGGGCAAGAACTACGACAACCTGGCCCAGCTCACGGACCAGTTCCCCCTCATGCACCAGACCTTCGCCGACTTCACGTCCTTCGCCGGCTTCCTGTCCGGGCGCATCGTGCACCGTAGCGGACAGTCCTACATCGGCTCGGACAGTCGCATGGTCCCGCTCTCGCCGATTCAGACCGGGCTGATCAAGAAAACCTTCGCCTATCCCATGCCCCACTTCTCGCCCCTTCGGCAGACGGACAACGGCATGGTCATCGACATGTTCGTGCCCATCCTGTCCACGGCCGAGGACAACGGGACGAAAAAGGCCGTGGCCGTGGTCATGCTGACCAAGAGCGCGGGCACGACCGTCACCTCCCTGGTGTCCAACACGCCCATGTCGGCCAAGGGCGAACGCACGCGGGTCATGCAGCGAACCGAGGGCGGCTTCCAGGAGATCGTGCCCTGGAAGCCCGAAGGCGCGGCGTCCCTGGCCGCTCCGCCCGAGTTGCAGTCGGACCAGAGCCTCGAGTTCGCCAAACGCGACAGCCTGGGCGGGCAGACACCCGTCTTTTCCCTCGGGGTCAAGATCCCCGACCTCGACCTGTGGATGGTGCAGGAAGTGGACGTGCAGGACGCGACCAAGAGCCTGCAGGACTACACGCGCATCTCCGTGCTCATCGCCGGGCTCATCGCCATGGTGCTGAGCCTGCTTTTCGGCGCCATCTGGTGGCGCACCCTGGGCCAGAACCAGAAGCGCATCGCCGGGGAATTCCAGAACCTGGCCCAGGAACTCGAACAGCAGCGCAACTTTCTGGACTCCATCAACGGCACCATCCCGGACTTCATTGCGGTGAAGAACCTGAGCGGCAACTACACCTACGCCAACCCGGCCCTGGCCGACGGCGTGGGTCGGCCCGAGGAGGAGGTCCTGGGCCTCGACGACATCGCCCTGTTCGGCTTCGACACGGGCAAGCGTCTGGAACAGTCCGACGACCAGGCCCTCAGGTCCGGCCAGCCCGTGACCTTCACCGAACGCATCTTCCTGAAATCGCAGGAACACTACTTCCAGATCACCAAGGTCATGCTCAAGGATGACTCCGGCGCGCCCACGGGCATCGTGTCCGTGTTCCGCGACATCACGGGCATGGTCAAAGCCGAGGAACGCAAGCGTCAGGCCATCTCCCAGACCGTGGAAGCGCTGGTCAAGGCCATCGAGTTCACGGACCCGTACCTCGCCGGCCACTCGATCCTGATGCGCGACGTGGCGTCCCTGCTGGCCGAGACCCTGAAGCTCTCGCCCGAGGACAAGGCCACGGTGGAGATCGCGTCCCACCTCTCCCAGATCGGCAAGATCTTCATCGACAAGGCGCTGTTGACCAAAGTGGACCAGCTCTCGGAAGAGGAGAAGCAGATGGTCCAGAAACACGTGGAGCACGCCGGGGACATCCTGCGCCAGATCGACTTCGAGCTGCCCGTATTCGAAGCCGTCTACCAGATGAACGAACGCCTGGACGGCAGCGGCTACCCCAAGGGGCTGCAGGACGGGGAGATCAGCCTCCAGGCCCGGGTGCTGAGCGTGGCCAACAGCTTCTGCGCCATGATCCGCCCCAGGTCCTACCGTCCGGCCATGAGCACGGGCCAGACCCTGGAGATCATGCGCGCCTCTGAGGGAAGTTACGACCCGCAGGTCCTGGACGCCCTGCAGTCGGCCCTGGGCACGGCCCGTGGCAACCGGGTGCTGGAAAAGGCCATGGAGTGCGCGGTGGTCTGCTCCTAGCCGCGGCTCGAAGACACGCAACGCGAAAGGCCCGGACGCTGTCAAGCGTCCGGGCCTTTCGTAGTGCGTACAAAAGCGTGAGTGGGGTCGATTCAGGCCTGCAGCTGGTTGATGGTCCGTGCGATCTGGTTGCCGAGCGACGTCTTGCGGGCCACTTCCTGCTCCACGGAGGCGATGCCCTTGATGACCGTGGAATGCTTGCGGTTGAAACGCCGGCCGATATCCACCAGGGACAGGTCGGTGTGCTTGCGGGCCAGGTAGAAGGCCGTGTTGCGGGCGACGACGCGGTCGCGCTTGCGGCTCTTGGAGCACAGGTCGTCGAAGCCGAAGCCGTAGGCCTGGCAGACGAAGCTGATGATCTTGTCCAGATCGATGGAGCCGCCGCCGAGATCGTAGTTCTGCAGGATGTCCCAGACCAGGTCCATGGAAATGTCCATGTTCAGGAGCCTGGACTTGAGGAAGATGTTCTTGAGGCAGCTCTCCAGCTGGCGGACGTCGGAGGTGATCCGCGTGGCCAGAAGCTCGGCGACGCTCCCGGGCATGCTCACCTGGGCGGCCCGCGCCTTGGCGTCGATGATGGACAGCCGGGTCTGGTGGTCGGGCTTGTTGATCACGGCCATGAAACCCTGGGCGAAGCGCGACGTCAGGTTGGGGTCGATGTCCGCCAGCTCCCGCGGCAGGAAGGTGCTGGTCATGACCACGCGCCGCCCCTGGTTCTGCAGGGATTTCAGCGTGTTCAGGAGCTCATCCTGCATCTTTTCCTTGCCCTGCAGGAAGTGCACGTCTTCGAGCAGGAGAAGGTCCACATCGGAGCGGAAGCGCGTCTTGAACTGCTCGACGGCCTTGGCCTTGATGGCCATGACGAGCTGGGAGGAAAACTCCTCGGCGCTCAGGTAGCAGACGCGCAAGTGCTGGCGGTTGGTCTGCCGGGCGATCTCGCTGCCGATGGCCTGGGCGAGGTGGGTCTTGCCCAGGCCCGGGGCGGAGCAGAGAAAAAGCTGGTCCGAGCCGACGACGTCCTGGCAGAAGCTCTTGGACGCGACATAGGCGAGGTTGTTGCACGGGCCGACGATGAAATCGTCGAACTGGTGCCGCCAGTTGTGCACGGTCTGGGTGGGCAGGGCGTGCGCCATGGGCAGCCCCATCTGCTGGGTGACGATGCGTCTCTGGGGCGCGGCCGGTTCAACGGGAAGCATGGGAGCGCCGGCCTGGGCGGAACCCAGGTCGACGCGGGGCGCAAATCCCAGCATGTCCGCCGCCGCATCCCTGATCCGGCCAAGCATGCGCTCCTTGACCCAGGTGCAGACAAAGTCGTTCGGCGCCCGGAGCACGAGCGTGTCGTTCTCAAGGCAGCCTTGCAACGGCTTGATCCAGAGCTGAAAGTGCCCCGGAGAAAGCGTCCTTTCCAGCGAATGTGAAATCCGGTCCCATGCGTCAATCATGGGAACGGGTCTTAGCCAAGCGACAGGCCAGCGACAACTCCGGTAAAGGGAGCCTGTCGCGACTCGGGCGAACTCTTTCTATACAGGCCAACATGCCGTAATTCATAACTTTCCACATTTCCTTCGACTTCCGGGGCTCTGACGCGGAACCGTCATTGTCCCGCTTGGCCGACGCTCCCGGATTGTCAACGGTTACTTTTACACATAAGGAAAAATATTTTCCACAGATATAAATTTATTATCTCAACTTTTCGTTTAATTTCTTCAAATTTCAGATCACAATCTCCGTAATGAGAACAGCTCCTTGTACATCACGCCAACGCCAAACAAAAAGTTACAATATACTGATATATAATAATAAAATTATTAGCTCGGCTATGCACGGTTATTTCTACAACTATGTAAGTAGATGTCGCAGGAGAAAATAATTGAGAGAAGTGCTCCGAAATATCCGTAGCGGAGAGCCAAAACAGGTGTTTTTTCGCTTGTGATGCCGTTTGGAGGGGAGGCGACAGCATTGTCGGACAATTTCTCACATCCGAAAACAAAAAAAGGGCACGTTTTTTGAACATGCCCGGAGGGAAACGCGCTGGCAGGGAGGGTCAGAAGATGGACGCGGCAGCGCCCTGGTCGTTCATTTCGCGGATGGAGTCGGCGAAACGCTCGGCAAGGTCGTCGTAGAGCAGCGGGATGCGCTGGGCAAAGGCGGCCAGCATCGGCAGCATGACCTGGCGCATCTGCGGGTGGGCGGCCTTGTCGCAGCGCAGCTTGAAGATGTGCCGCCACTCGCGGATGTTGGCCGTGGTCACGATCTCTGTCTTGAGGCTGTTGGGCAGGACGCTCCTGGCCTCCTGGGCTGTGGCCCCGGCCTCCACCAGACGCAGGTAGGCGTCCTCGCAGGCCTGCATGGCCGAGAGCCAGAGGGCGTAGCGGGCGTCGTCCTCGGCCCAGAAGAAGGGACGGATGACGGTGATCTCGCTGCCGAACTTGTCCTGCGCGTAGTTGGCGTAGCGGGTGCTCTCCTGGGAGAAGGAGCACAGACGGTGACGGACCAGCTCGTGCGTCACGCCGCGGTCGCAGACGATGCGCACGGTGACGGAAATGTGTTCGAGGACGCTGTCGTGGCCCAGACGGACGATGCGCGACAGGAGCTTGCGGGCCGAGTCGGGGCTGGCCTTGTCCTCGGACTTGTAACAGGTGCGGGCGGCCAGTTCGAGGTGCTGCAGGATGAACTCGCCGTCGGGCAGGTGCATGAAGGAGAAACTGGGGTCGATGACTTTCATGGCTCCTCGCTGAACTGGTTGGTGAAAAGGTGAACGACGCACGGCGTCGCCCCGGGAAACAGACCCGGCGCGCACGCGGCCCGGCTAGGCGTTGCGCAGCTTCAGGCCGCCGTCGATGTGCTGGTAGGCCTTGGCCGTGACCACGCGCCCGCGCGGGGTGCGCTTCAGGAACCCGCACTGGATGAGGTAGGGCTCGTAGATGTCCTCGATGGTGCGGACTTCCTCGGAGCAGGCCGCGGCAATGGTCTTCACGCCCACGGGTCCCCCGCCGAAATGGTCGATGATGCACTCCAGGATCTTGCGGTCCATCATGTCCAGGCCGATGGAGTCCACGTCCATGATGTCCAGGCCCTTGGCCGCCACCTCGGCGTCGATGACCGGACTGCCGGCCACCTGGGCGTAGTCGGCCACGCGCCGCAGCAGCCGGTTGGCGATACGCGGCGTGCCGCGGGAGCGCCGTCCGATCTCCAGGGCGCCCTCGTGGCTGATCTCAAGGCCGAGAATCCGCGCGGCGCGGGTCACGATCTGGGCCAGCTCCCTGGGGTTGTAGAACTCCAGGCGGCAGATGACCCCGAAGCGGTCGCGCAGGGGCGAGGTCAAAAGGCCGATGCGCGTCGTGGCCCCGACCAGGGTGAAGGGCTCCAGCTCGATCTTGACCGTGCGCGCCCCAGGGCCCTGCCCGACGATGAGGTCGAGCTTGAAATCCTCCATGCCGGGGTACAGGATCTCCTCCACGACCGGCGGCATGCGGTGGATCTCGTCGATGAAGAGCAGGTCGTGGCGGTTCAGGCTGGTCAGGATGGCCGCCAGGTCGCCGCTGCGCTCCAGCACCGGGCCGGAGGTGGAGACCAGGTTCACGCCCAGCTCGCTGGCCATGATCTGGGCCAGGGTCGTCTTGCCGAGGCCCGGGTTGCCGTAGAGCAGGCAGTGGTCCAGGTGCTGGCCGCGCTCCTTGGCCGCCTGCAGGTAGATCTTCAGGTTGCCGCGGACGTCCTCCTGGCCGATGAAGTCGTCCAGCGTACGCGGACGGATATGCTCTTCGCCTGGGTTCTGAGCCATTTCAGCCATGCTGCCTTGCCGCAAAAATCTTGAGCGCCTGCCGGATGGCGCTGCCCGCGTCGAGGTCGGGCTCCGTGTCGAACACCTTCCTGACCACCTCGTCCACCTCGTGTCGGCCATAACCCAGGGAAACCAGGGCCGCGGCGCAGTCGGACTCGGCCGTAACCGCAGGGGCCGTCCTGCCGGACGAGAGCGGGGCCGAGGCCACGAGCTTGTCCTTGAGGTCCAGGAGCAGCCTCTTGGCCGTCTTGGCGCCGATGCCGGGCACCCGCGTCAGGGCGGCCACGTCCTCCCTGGCGATACAGGCCGCGAGCTCAGAGGGGCCGTAGCAGCCGAGCATGGCCAGGGCCGTCCTGGGCCCGAGCTTGGGCGCGGCCAGCAGGGTCTCGAACGCCTCCCGCTCCTCCCAGGTCCCGAAGCCGTACAGCACCAGCGCGTCCTCGCGCACAAGGGTGTGCACGAAGAGGCGCGCCATGTCGCCGGCCCCGGGCAAGGACGCCAGGCCGCCGACGGTCATGTGGACCTGGTACCCCACCCCGCCGGAGGTCAGCAGGATGCAGGCCTCCGCGTCACGGCGCAGCACGGTTCCTTCGAGATATGCGATCATGGACAGAGGCTATAGACGAGTTGCCCCGCCTTGACCAGCCGCCACTGCGGCCAGGAAGCGGGAGTGATTCAAGTGGCAGATGGCCAGGGCCAGGGCATCGCCCGCGTCTTCGGCCCAATCTGGGCGCACGCCCAGGAGCTGGCCGACCATGAAGGACACCTGGGCTTTCTCGGCCCGGCCCGCGCCCACGAGGGACTTCTTGACCAGCGTCGGCTCGTAGCCGAAGACCTCGGCCCCGTGAACGCCGCAGGCGGCCAGCACCGCCCCGCGCGCCTGCCCGAGCTTCAGGGCCGAGGCCGAGTTGCGGGCGAAAAATACGTTCTCCACGGCCACAGCCTGGGGCGAATGCCGCTGCAGCAGCTCAGCGATTCGGGAGAACATGAGTCCCAACCGGGCGCTCATGGCCTCCTCGGCCGGCCGGACCACGCCCGCCTCCACCAGGGACAAAACCCCGGACCGCTCCCGCACCAGGCCGTAGCCCATGCAGCGCGACCCGGGGTCCACTCCCAGGATGACGCGTTCGACTGCCATGCCCCGGGCTTACATCTCCGCCAGGAGTTCCGCGGGCAGCTCGAAGTTGGCGTAGACGTTCTGCACGTCGTCGTTGTCGTCCAGGGCGTCGTAGAGCTTGAGGACCTTGCGTCCGGTCTCGGCGTCGACGGCCACGGTGTTCTGGGGGATGCGGTTCAGCCCGGCGCTCATGATCTCGATGCCGGCGGCCTCGAAGGCGGCCTTGGCGGCATGGAAATCCTCGGCCGCGCACTGCACCTGCCAGGAATCGTCGTCATCGAGCACGTCCTCGACGCCGGCCTCCAGGCCCACTTCCAGAAGCTGGTCCTCGGAATACTTCTTGTCGAAGGCGAAGACGCCCTTCTTGTCGAACATCCAGGCCACGCAGCCGGCCGCGCCCATGGAGCCGCCGCCCTTGCTCAGGATGTGGCGCACTTCGGCCACGGTACGGTTCCGGTTGTCCGTGACGGCCTCGATAAGGATGGCCACGCCGCCGGGGGCGTAGCCTTCATACATGATCTCTTCCAGGGCCTCGGAAGCCAGCTCGCCCGTGCCCTTCTTGATGGCCGTGTCGATCTTGTCCTTGGGCAGGTTCACGGCCTTGGCCGCGTCGATGGCCGCGCGCAGCCGCGCGTTCATGTCCGGGTCGCCGCCGCCCTTGGCCGCGAGGATGATTTCCTTGGTCACCTTGGTGAACATCTTGCCGCGCTTGAGATCCTGGCGGCCCTTGCGGTGCTGGATGTTCTTCCATTTACTATGTCCTGCCATGTTTTCCTCCAAAAAATTCGTTATTCGCGATGCTCTTCGCGCCCGACCGGGACGAACCCCAGACCCAGGATGAAGATTTCCTTGCTCTCGGACCGGCTGCTCTTGGGCTTGAACATGCCGACTTTGGCGAAGCGGCCGCGCAGGGACTGCACGAAGGGGTGCACGTCGGGCCCCTCGAAGACCTTGGCGATGAACGTCCCTCCGGCGGCGAGCCACTCCTCGGCCACGCCGAAGGCCGCCTCCACGAGCTGGATGGAGCGGGCCTGGTCCGTGAATTTCGATCCCGTGGTCTTCGGGGCCATGTCGCTCATGACCACGTCGAAGGGCGCCAGGGTTTGCAGATGCCCGAGAAACACGGGCGTGCGCGCGAAGATGTCTTCCTGCAGGAAGGTCACCTGCTCCGGGAAGACCGTGTCCGGCATGTTCAGGTCGATGCCCAGCACCCGCCCACCGGCGCCGACGCGCTCGGCCGCGTACAGGGTCCAGGAGCCGGGACAGGCCCCGAGGTCGAGGACCTTCTGGCCGGGGCGCAACAGTCTGTGCGCCTTGTCCATTTCCTGAAGCTTGTATACGGAGCGGGCAGGGTAGTTGTCCTGCTTGGCCTTTTTGAAATAGTAATCGCGGTATTGTTTCATGCTCTCATGACCGGGGCAGCATCCCGACCACCCAAGCGAGCGCCTTCATGCCAGCCAGACCCATACGTGTAAAGTTCAAAAACGAGCTTGGGATATCTACAACGCTCCCCGCAGGAGAGCAATATTTTCGTCTGCTGGGACGGGGGCGGGACATCCTCGTTCTCTGTCCGGGGCCCGAGCCGCAGCTGTGCGCGCCGCTGCTGTCCGGGGCGCGGCGCGTCTTCGCGCTCCGGGTGCCGGAGTTCGAGAGGCGAATGCCCCCCGCATGGCCCGGCGCCCTTCCGCCGGAATGGGAGCCCGTCTCCATGGAGGCCGCCCCGGCCCTGCTGCCGGACGTGCGTGTCCTGCACTACACGCCGGCCACCCGCCTGCTGCCCTCGGTCTTCGCGCCGCTGCTGGCCGCCCTGCACCCCGCGCCCAAGGCCCGCAAACCGGCCGATCTCTGGCTGCCCTGCCCGGAAAAAGGGCTCATCGTCCCGGAACTGGAGGACGCCGCCCTCGCCCTGGAACTTCGGCCCAGGCGCCTGCCCGCAGCCATCCAGACCGCCGATCTGGCCAGAGCCCTCGAAGCGGAGGCTCCCGGCCTGTTCCTGAGCGTCAATTTCCACGGCCTGGACCCCTGGGGCGAGAACCAGGCCCTGTTGGAGGCGGCCGGAGTGCCCGTGGCCGTGTGGTGCGTGGACAACCCCTTCCACCTGCTCACGGGCCAGAAGAACCAGCTCTGGAAGCGCCTGCCCCTCTTCGTCACCGACGACTGGTTCGTCGAGCCCCTGCGTTCCTTGGGCGCCGACGCGAGGCATCTGCCCCTGGCCGTGAGCCCGAAATTCTTCGCCCCGGAAGCCGCGTGTCCGGCAGGCCGCGACCTGACCTTCGTCGGACGCTCGTCCTTCCCGGACCGGGACAGATTCTTCGCCGCCTGCAGGATCCCGGACAACCTGGCCGACGAAGCGCGCAACCTGCCTGGCCGGCAGGCCCATTTCGGCTGGTGGCGGGACAGGCTGCCGGACATCCCTCTCTGGCCCGGCAACGACGTGAGGGTCCTGGGCCTGGGGGCGGAAACGGCATCCGCCGCGTGGCGCATGAGCTGCCTGACGGCCCTGAACGCCGCGACGGAGCTGACCGTCATCGGGGACGACGCCTGGCGCAGCCTTGTGCCCGGAGTTCGCCTCCTGCCCCCGGTGGACTACTACGCCGGTCTGGCCGAAGTCTGCCGCCGGGCATCCTTCACCCTGAACCTGACGAGCCTGCTCCTGCCCCGCGGCCTGACTCAGCGCCATTTCGACGTCTGGGCCTGCGGCGGCTTCCTGCTCACGGACGACACGCCGGGCCTCTCGATCTTCCCGCCGGAACTGGCCCTCCCCGTGGCCTTCCAAACCCCTGAGCAGGCCGCGGACCTGCTGGCCGCCCTGGCCGCCGATCCGAAACGCAAGGAGGAGCTGCGCCGGGCCTGGCAGGAGCACATCATGACGGCGCACACCTACGCCCGCAGGCTGGAGGCCATCCTGGACGCAGTCCGGGCCTGCCCCATGAAACGCGAAAGGGCTCCCGGAAATCCCGCGGAGCCCCCCGTACATAGCTTCCCACAGCAGCCTCTCAGCACTCGCCCATGACGCAGACCTGATTGCGGCCCTGGTTCTTGGCCCGGTACATGGCCCGGTCGGCCTCGTCGAGGAGCCGTTCGCCGTGGCTGCCGGTCCATTCGTGCCTCAAGGTGGCCACGCCGACGGACACGGTGATCTTGATGCCCTTCTGCAGCACCTGGCCGTTGTGGTCGCGGATGATGAAATTGTATTCCTCGATGATGTTGCGCAGGGATTCCGCGTCCTCCTTCGCCTCGTCCAGGCCCACGCCCGGCAGGGCGACGATGAACTCCTCGCCGCCGAAACGCGCCGGGAAGAAGCTGCGGTTGGGCATGGTGCTGTACTTGTGGGCGAAGCCAGTAAGCTTGCCCGCCACCGTGACCAGGGCCTGGTCGCCGATGCGGTGCCCGTAGGAGTCGTTGAAGGCCTTGAAATGATCGATGTCCAGGAACATGAGGCTCATGGGCTTACCCGTCACCACGTGCTCCGTCAGGGTGGCCTGGAAGTAGCGGTCGAAGGCCCGGCGGTTGTTGAGTTTGGTCAGCTGGTCGGTGTAGCTCATCTCGACGAGGTCCCGCGTGTCCTCCTCCAACTGCCAGATGACCTTCTCGAAGGCCGCCCGGATCTCGACAACGATATCCTCCAGGGCGTTCTGGTCACGCACCGTGTTGATGGTCGTCTCGCGCAGGTCCTTGACTTCCTTGGCCCGCTGGATGTTCTGGGAGCGGATGTGCTCGATGAGGCCCACGGTCTCGCGGAAGGCCTCTTCGAGCTTCTTGTTCCAGGGCTTGTAGAGGATCTGCTCCTGCAGCCGCACGAACTCCTTGAAGCGCGTTTCCGAGTAGTCCCGCTCCCGGATGACCTGCATGACCAGGTCCTGCATCTGCTGCTTCTGCTCCGCGGAAAGGTAGTCGTATTCCGTGATGGAGCGCATGTAGAGGATGAGGGCCCCCCACTTGGAATTGGCCGGTACCCCGGCCTTGACGAGGGAGAGGACGACGTCACGGGAACAGAAGAAATCGGCGTAGTTCTCGGTCATGACCCTGAATCCGCTAGGTTGAGGTCCGGGCTAGTCTTTTCTGCAGAAGACCTGGCCCATTTCGAAAGCCTGCCCTACATACTCACCCACGGCGTGATAGGCCCTGGAAACGGGGGTGAAAATGAGGGGCTGCACCTTGGCCGCATCCGGATATCCCTTCGCATCCAGGACATCCTCGTCAGCCTTGACATCTACGATCTCTCCAATGAACTGCACGTGCATGCCCAGCGGCACGGTCCGCAGCAGTGCGCACTCCAGCACCAGGGGAAACTCCCCGACGTACGGGGCGTCGACAAGCTGCGAACGCACCGGAGTCAGGCCCGCGGCGGCGAACTTGTCCGTGTCCCGTCCCGAGGCGATGCCGAAAAAGTCGGCCTGGGCGGCGAAACGCACCGAGGGGACGCTCACGGTGAAGGCCTTGCGTGCGGTGATGGCCGAAAAGCTGTGCCGCTCCTCGCGCAGGGAAACGGCCACGCACGGCGGCTTGGAACAGCAGATCCCGCCCCAGGCCGCGGCCATGGCGTTGGGTTTGCCGCTCTCGTCATAGGAGCCGACGATCCACAGCGGCGTCGGCTGGGCCAGGGTCTTGGCCCCGAGGGAGATTTTCATGGTCGTCTCCGGGATGGCGTCACGTTCATTTCCTAAAGTCCCACTTGCCAGGGATTTTCATATGGTTATAGGTAGCATCCCGCAAGTCTAAACCTGCATTTCCCCTGCAGCAGCAACAGGGCGTTCATGGATACCAAAGTCATACATATAGAAGGCGCGCGCGAGCACAACCTCAAGAACCTGACCCTGGACATACCCCGCGACAAGCTGGTGGTGGTCTGCGGCCCTTCGGGGTCGGGCAAGTCCACCCTGGCCTTCGACATCGTCTACGCCGAGGGCCAGCGCCGCTACGTCGAGTCCCTGTCGGCCTACGCGCGCCAGTTCCTGCCCCAGATGGACAAGCCGGCCATCGACCTCATCGAGGGCCTGACACCGGCCATCTCCCTGGAGCAGCAGACCATCTCCAAGAACCCGCGCTCCACCGTGGGCACGGTCACGGAGGTCTACGACTTTCTGCGCGTCTTCTACGCGCGCCTGGGCACGCCCTGCTGCCCCGAGTGCGGCGTGCCCATCCAGGCCCAGACCGGCGACCAGATCATGGACCGCATCATGAGCCTGCCCGAGGGCACGAAATTCATGCTCCTGGCGCCCATGGTCGACCACAAGAAGGGCACCCACGCCGACCTCTTCAAGAAGCTCAAAAGCCAGGGCTTCGTGCGCGTGCGCGTGAACGGCGAGGTACTGCCCCTGGACCCCATGCCCGAACTGGCCAAAAACCTGAAGCACAGCGTCGACCTGGTGGTGGACCGCCTGGTGCTCAAGGCCGACATGCGCAAGCGCCTGGCCGACTCCGTGGAACTGGGCCTGACGTCGGGCGAGGGGCGCATCGTCGTTTCCGTCATCGGCGGCGAGGACATCTTCTTCTCCACCGACGCGGTCTGCCCCCGCTGCAGCCTGAGCCTGCCCAAACCCAGCCCCCAGCTCTTCTCCTTCAACAGCCCCCAGGGAGCCTGCCCGCACTGCTCGGGCCTGGGCGCGGTGGAATACTACGAACCGGTCCTGCTGGCCCCCAACGGCGGCCTGTCCCTGCGCCAGGGCGCCATCCTGCCCTGGAAGGGCCGCGCCTTCGACCGCTTCGCGACCGACCTGAAGGCCCTGGGCCTGCGGCAGGGGTTCACCCTGGACACGCCCCTGCGGGAGTTCACTCCCGAGGCCCGCCACTCCCTGTTCCACGGCGAGGGCGAATGGCCGGGCGTCATCCATTTCCTCGAACAGGGCCAGGGACTCGGCCACATCTGGCGCGACGAACTGGCGCGCTACCGCCAGACCATGGACTGCCCCGAATGCAGGGGCGCCCGTCTGCGGCCCGAAGCCCTGTCCGTGCGCGTGGAGGGGCTCAACATCTTCGACTTCTGCGCCCTGCCCATCGCCCGCGCCCTGAAGTGGCTGCAGGGCCTGGACTTCGCCGGCGTCAACGCCGAGATCAGCACGCCGCTCTTGAAGGAGCTGCGCCACCGCATGGAATTCCTGGCCAACGTGGGCCTGGACTACATCTGCCTGGCCCGCAACATGACCACTCTGTCCGGCGGCGAGGCCCAGCGCATCCGCCTGGCCGGGCAGCTCGGCTCGGGTCTGGTCGGCGTGACCTACGTCCTGGACGAGCCGAGCATCGGACTGCACCCGCGCGACAACGTGCGCCTCATCAGCACCCTGCGCCAGCTCCAGAGCCGGGGCAACACGGTGCTGGTGGTCGAGCACGACGAGCCCACCATCCGCTCGGCCGACCACGTGCTGGAGCTCGGCCCCGGCTCGGGTTTCCTGGGCGGGGACCTGGTCTTCGCCGGCACGCCCGAGGAACTGGTCAACGAATCCCAGAGCCTGACGGGCAAGTACCTGCGCGGCGACCTGCGCATCGCCCGGCCGCCGGTGCGCAGGACATCGGGCCGGGCCGTCACCCTGCGCGGGGTGACGACCAACAACCTGCGCGGCATCGACGTCCGCTTCCCCCTGGACTCCCTGGTCTGCATCACCGGGGTCTCAGGCTCGGGCAAGAGCTCCCTGGTGGTGGACTCCCTGTACAAGCACCTGGCCCTAGCCCAGGGCCTCAAGGTCGAGGCGCCGGGAACCATCGCCGGCATCGATGGCGCCGAGGCCCTGGAGAAGATCATCTCCATCGACCAGAGCCCCATCGGCCGCACGCCCCGCTCCAACCCGGCCACGTACACCAAGGTCTTCGACGAGATCCGGGGCATCTTCGCCGGCAGCAAGGACGCCCGCAAGCGCGGCTACAACGTCGGGCGCTTCAGCTTCAACGTGCGCGGCGGCCGCTGCGAGGCCTGCCAGGGCGACGGCCAGATCCGGGTCGAGATGCACTTCCTGCCCGACGTCTTCGTGACCTGCGAGGTCTGCGGCGGCAAGCGCTACAACCGCGAGACCCTGGACATCCTGTACCGCGACAAGTCCATCGCCGACGTCCTCGACATGACGGTCCGGCAGGCCCGCCAGTTCTTCGCCAACCACCCGGCCCTGGAGCGCAAGCTCGGGGTCCTGGAGGAGGTGGGCCTTGAATACATCCGCCTGGGCCAGCCGGCCACGACCCTGTCCGGCGGCGAGGCCCAGCGCATCAAGATCTCGCGCGAACTGGGCAAGCGGAGCCTCCCCGGCACCCTTTACATCCTGGACGAGCCGACCACGGGCCTGCACATGCACGAGGTCGGCAAGCTCATCTCGGTGCTGCACACCCTGGTGGACAAGGGCGCCTCGGTCATCGTCATCGAGCACAACCTGGACGTGGTGGCCGCCTCGGACCACGTCATCGACCTGGGCCCCGGAGGCGGCGAAAACGGCGGCCTGGTCGTGGCCCAGGGCACGCCCGAGGAACTCAGGGGCAACCCCGGTTCGGTCACGGGACCCTTCCTGGAACTGTAGCCTCGACGCCTCCTCCCGAAACGACGAAAGGCGGCCTGGTCTCCCGGGCCGCCTTTCGTTTTTCAACAGTCGGCAGGACGTCAGTAACGCGACGTCAGGTGGGCGTAACCGTGCATCAGGTAGTTCTGCACGTAATCGGCAACGCCGTCCTCCAGGGGGCGGAAATCCACGTCGCAGCCGCGGCCGGCCAGCTTCTTCAGGTCGGCGCAGGTGTAGTACTGGTACTTGCCGCGCAAGGCGTCGGGCATGTCGACGTACTCGACCTGCGTCTCCCGGCCCATGGCCGCAAACACGCTCCGGGCCAGGTCGTTCCAGGTCCGTGCCTGGCCCGTGCCGACGTTGAAGACGCCGCCGACGCCGCGATTCTTGAGCAGCCAGTCGATGACCCGCACGCAGTCCTTGATGTACACGAAGTCGCGGCGCTGCTCACCGTGGGCGTATTCCTGGCGGTAGGACTTGAAGAGCTTGAGTTTCCCGGTCTGGCGGATCTGCGTGAAGGCCTTGCAGACCACGGAGCGCATGTCGTCCTTGTGGTACTCATTGGGGCCGAAGACGTTGAAGAACTTCAGGCCCGCCACCTTGTCCAAGAGCCCGTCGCCCTTGAGCCAGAGGTCGAAGAGATGCTTGGAGTAGCCGTACATGTTGAGCGGCTGCAGAGCCTCCATGGCCTCGTCGGAGTCGTCGAAGCCGCGGCTTCCGTCGCCGTAGGTCGCCGCGGAGCTGGCATAGATGAAGCGCGCGTCGCGCTCCAGGGCGAAGCGGCACAGGGTCTTGGAGTATTCGAGGTTGTTGTGCACGAGGTAGTCGCAGTCGGCCTCGGTGGTGGCCGAGCAGGCGCCCATGTGGATCACGGCCTCGATGCGGCCTTCCATGTAGCGGGTCTTGGTCAGCCCGAGGAATTCGTCCTTGTGGATGTAGCGGTGGTACTTGAGGCCCACGAGGTTGCGCCACTTGTTGGTGGAGCCGAGATTGTCGACCACGAGGATGTCGCGGACGCCCTGGCGGTTCAGTTCCCAGGCCATGGCGCTGCCGATGAAGCCGGCGCCGCCGGTGATGATGATCATAGTGCCTCCCTTTCGAGTCTTCTCCCACCGCCCCTAGCTTGAAAGGGAATCAGGGGCAAGAAGCCAGCCCCTGGACGGGACGGATTCCCGTCCGCCTGCCGCGCCGGCGTTCCGGCCAGAGGAACATTCGGGTCTTGGTTTTTGCGCACGCCTCGGCTACAGTGCCGCCTTCCTGTTCACCACTTCCACGAGGAGCACCCTATGCTCGCCATCCTTGACTACAAGGCCGGCAACCTGACCAGCGTCAAGCGCGCCCTGGACTACCTCTCCATCCCCTGCACCATCACGGCCGACGCCCAGGTCATCGCCGACTGCGAAGGCCTCATCTTCCCCGGCGTGGGTGCGGCCGGCTCGGCCATGGCCTATCTCGGCCGGTCGGGGCTGAAAGAAATCATGGCCCACGAGATCGCCTCCGGCAAGCCGCTGCTGGGCATCTGCCTGGGCTGCCAGATCCTGCTCGAATACAGTCCCGAGAACGACACGACGACGCTTGGCCTCATCCCGGGCCGCTGCGACATCTTCACCCCGGACCTGACCGAGGAGGACGGCTCGCCCATCAACATCCCGCACATGGGCTGGAACACCGTGGCCCTCAAGAAGGACTGTCCCCTCTTTGACGGCATCTCTTCCGAGAGCGAATTCTATTTCGTGCACAGCTACTACCCCAACCCCGCCCCCGAATACGTCATCGGCACGACCTACTACGGCCGGGAGTTCTGCTCCGTGCACGGCCGCAACGGGCTGTGGTCGGCCCAGTTCCACCCGGAGAAGAGCGGCCGGCCGGGCCTGAAGCTGCTCTCCAACTTCTACGCGTACTGCAGGGAGGCGGCCAATGCTCAGTAAACGGATCATCCCCTGCCTGGACGTCAGGAACGGCAAGCTGACCAAGGGCGTCAAGTTCGAAGGCAACGTGGACATCGGCGACCCTGTCGAGACGGCCAAGCGCTACTACGAGGAAGGGGCCGACGAGATCGTCTTCTACGACATCACGGCCTCCCACGAGGGCCGGGGCATCATGCTCAAGGTCGTGGAGGCCGTGGCCTCCCAGATCTTCATCCCCTTCTCCGTGGGCGGCGGCATCTCCACCGTGGCCGACATGCGCGACGTGCTCCTGGCCGGCGCCGAGAAGATCTCCGTCAACTCGGCCGCGGTGAAGACGCCGCACATCATCACCGAAGGGGCCGAGGCCTTCGGCTCCCAGTGCATCGTCGTCGGCATGGACGTGCTGCGCGTGCCCGCGTCCGAGACCATCCCCTCGGGCTACGAGATTGTCATCCACGGCGGCCGCAAGCACATGGGCATCGACGCCCTGTGGTGGGCCAGGGAGGTCGAGCGTCTGGGCGCGGGCGAGTTGTGCGTCAACTCCATCGACGCCGACGGCACCAAGGACGGCTACGAGCTGACCCTGACCCGCCTCATCGCGGAGAGCGTGCGCATCCCGGTCATCGCCTCGGGCGGCGCCGGCAACCCGCAGCACATGGTCGACGCCGTGACCGAAGGCCGCGCCTCGGCCGCCCTCATCGCCTCCATCGTGCACTACGGCGAGTACACGGTGACGGACCTCAAGAACTACATGGCCGACAAAGGGGTCAAGGTGCGCCGCATCTGGTAGCGCCCCCATCCGACCGATCAAAGGCCCTCGTTCCCGGACGGGGGGCTTTTCTTTTGCCGGACGCAGGCCGAAAAAAAGGCCGACCACAGCGTGATCGGCCTTTCATGGCGCCAAGGCGTCCCCAAACTACTTCTTCGCCACCGGGCCCAGAGGCAGCACCGTGCGGCCGTAGACCTCGTTCAGGACCTGGGCGATGGCCGTGTAGAAGGCCGAGAAGCCGCACAGGATGCCGACGTAGCCGGCCGTGGTCTTGTAGGCGGCGATGTGGGTCAGGTCGCCGATGGCCAGGAGCCAGAACAGGGCGACCAGGGTGCCGAAGACGACCTGCAGGGCACGGCTCAGGCGGAAGGTGCCGAGGAACATGCAGAACGTGAAGAGGCCCCAGATGGCCAGGTAAATGCCCATGGCCGTCTCGTCGCTCTTCTCGGCCAGGCCCAGGGCGGGCAGGATCCAGATGGCCACCAGGGACAGCCAGAAGGAGCCGTAGGCCGTGAAGGCCGTCAGACCGAACGTGTTGTTCTTCTTGGATTCCAGCAGGCCGGCGAAGATCTGCGCGATGCCGCCGACGAAAATGCCCATGCCCATGATCATGGAGTTGACCGGGTAGAGTCCGGCGTTGTGGATGTTCAGCAGGATGGTGGTCAGCCCGAAGCCGATGAGGCCCAGGGGCGCGGGATTGGCCGAAGTGTCCTTGATGATGGTCTCTGTGCTCACGAATATATCCTTGTCTGCAGTTTCAAAGGGTTGCGTGGCGTTCACCGCCACGGGGTGCCTGGGCCGCGAAAAAAGGCGCGCCGGGGAAGGACCGGGACGCGCCGTGAAAACCGAAAGTCCTGTTCAAGGTCACTCGGCGTTGAACTCGCCGCTCTTGCCGCCGCTCTTGTGCGTCAGGCGACAGTCCGTGATGCGGATGTCGCGCTGCACGGCCTTGCACATGTCGTAGATGGTCATGGCCGCCACCTGGGCCGCCATGAGGGCCTCCATCTCGACCCCCGTGGGCCCGGTGGTGCGGGCCTCGGCCTCGATCTCGACGGACAGGTCGGCCGGCACCGGGGTCAGGCGCACGTCGACCTTGGACAGGAGGATGGGGTGGCACATGGGGATGAGCTCCCAGGTGCGCTTGGCGGCCATGATGCCGGCCACCTTGGCCGTGGTCAGCACGTCGCCCTTGGGCAGGGCGTTTTTGGTCAGCAGGTCGAAGGTGTGCGCGTTCAGCAGCACGCGGCAGCGGACCACGGCCCGCCTCTTGGTGTCGGCCTTGCCGCCGACGTCCACCATGACCACGTTCCCGGCCTCGTCGATATGCGTCAGTTTCTGCTCCACGCGCCCTCCTGAAATGAAAAAGGCCGGAAACAGGTTCCGGCCGTTGGCGTCCGCAGCCGGGGCTAGTCGCCCATGGCTTTCTTGAAGAAATCCTTGACCTTGTTCAGCGGGCGATTGTCCTCGAGCTTCTCGAACTCGCGCAACAGTTCCTCCTGCTTCTTGGTCACGTTGGTCGGGATGCGGACCGAAACCTCCACCAGCAGATCGCCCTTCTGGGTGCTGCCCAGATGCGGCAGGCCGAGGCCCTTGATGCGCAGGATCTTGCCGGACTGGGTACCCTTGGGGATTTCCAGGCTCACGGGCTCGTCGAGGGTCGGCACCTCGATCTTGGCGCCGAGGATGGCCTGCACGATGGAGATCTCGGCCACGATGACCAGATCCTGGCCGCGGCGGGTGAAGATCTTGTCGTCCTCGACGTAGATGACCACGTAGAGGTCGCCGTGGGGCCCGCCGAAATCGCCGGGTTCGCCCTCGCCGCGCAGGCGCAGTCGGCTGCCGTTGTCCACGCCGCCCGGGATGCGCACCTTGAGGCTCTTGTTGATCTGCGTCACGCCCTGGCCGCGGCACTTGGCGCACGGATGGGTGATGACCTTGCCCTCGCCCCGGCAGACGGGGCACGGCACGGAGATGCGGAAAAATCCCTGGCTCTGGGTGACCTGACCCTGCCCGCGGCAGTGCTGGCAGGTTTCGGGAGTGTGGCCCGGAGTGGAACCGGACCCGCCGCAGTCGGAGCAGGTCTCCTTCTTGGGGATATTGAGTTCGACCTCGGTCCCCTTGGCCGCGTCGCGGAAGGACACGGTCAGGTTGTAGCGCAGGTCCGCCCCGGCACGCGGCCGGCGCCGGCCGCCCGCGGCCGCGCCGAAGCCGAAGAAATCCCCGAAGATGTCGCCGAAGGCGCTGAACACGTCCTCGGAGGAGTGGAAATGATCCCCGAAGCCCTGGCCGTTGACGCCGGCATGGCCGAACCTGTCGTACTGGGCGCGCTTGGACGCGTCGCTCAGAACCTCGTAGGCCTCGGCCGCCTCCTTGAACATGTCCTCGGCCTCCGGATTGTCCGGGTTGCGGTCGGGGTGGTACTTCAGGGCGAGCTTGCGATAGGCGCTCTTGATCTCATCCGCCGAGGCGCTGCGGCCGACGCCCAGCACTTCGTAGTAATCGCGCTTGTCAGCCATTATTCATCCTGATCGTCGGCTTCGAAACTGAAATCCTCGATGTGCTCCACATCGGGCAGAACCTTGCCTTCGGCGATCTCGCGCAGGGCGGTCACGATTTCCTTGTTCTTGGACGAGACGAGGGGATCGTACCCTTCGTGATACTGCTTGACCCGCTTGATGGCCATCTGCACGATCAGAAATCTGTTGTTGACCTTCTCCAGGCAATCTTCAACGGTAATCCTGGCCATTGCACCTCCGCAAATATATATCGAGTTGAGAATACACGGAAAAAATGCCCGGCTCAACGGATCGAGTCGGGAATAACATTTCACGTTACGCACAACCTCAGGGCCCTGTCAACGTGCAACTCGCCTCCGCCCCGGGACCGGCCCTTTACACGGGCCTGCGGCGTCGATAGGGAGGCGGGCACCCAAGGCTCATAATACGCATCGCGAATCTGTCAAACCCCTGCGGGCGCGCCTCCGCGCACCGCGACAAGCACTTATCCGGAGACCGCCATGGCCCAGTGGGGCAAGCTCAAATACGCCCAGCAGTCCTGCCTCGGGCAGGCCGGCAAACTCATGCAGCAGACGGGCATGGCCTGGCCCGGGGCCCGCATCGGCCTGGCCGTGTCGGGGGGCATGGACAGCTGGGTCATGCTCCAGGTCATGACCATGCGCCAGCGCATCGTGCCCTTCCCCTTCGAGCTCTTCGTCATCCATCTGAACCCCGGCTTCGACGCGACGAACCACGCCCCCCTGGCCGACTGGATGCGGGAGCACGGGGTGGCCGGGCATCTCGAGACCACGGACTTCGGCCCCCGGGCCCACTCACCCGAAAATCGCAAGAAATCGCCGTGCTTCTTCTGCGCCTGGCACCGCCGCAAGCGCCTCTTCGACCTCTGCCGCCAGTACAACCTGACCCACCTGGCCCTGGGGCACAACACCGACGACCTGGTCTCGACCTTCTTCATGAACATGCTGAAGACAGGGAAAATATACGGACTGGTGCCCAAGGAAACCTATTTCGGCGGCCGCCTGACCCTCATCCGCCCCCTGCTCCTGCTGGACAAGTCCACCATTTCCCAGGCCTGCCGGCAGTGGAAGCTCCCGGTCTGGCAGAACGACTGCCCATCCAAGGACGCCACGGCCCGCAGCGAAACCCTGGACGCCGCCCTGGCCCTGTGCAAGGGCGACAAGCGCATCCGCACCAACATGTTCAACGCCCTGCGCCGCTGGCAGACCGAGTCCTGGCCCGGCATGGTCTAGGACGCGTCGCGGGGCCTGCCCCGCCCCATGGTCCGCGTTTTGCTTCAGGCGGCGCATGGACCTCTTCTCCTTCGACCCGGGCGTCACCCTGACCTTTCTGTTTGCGCTCATGCGCATCAGCGTGATCCTTTTCCTCATGCCCTTCTTCGGCGGCCAGACCTTGCCCACGCCCGCCAAGGCGGCCCTCTGCCTGACCCTGACCCTGGCCCTCTGGCCGCGACTGCCGCTGGTCGGGGACCAACTGCCCGCGCACCCGTTCTCCCTGGCGGTCATGCTCGGCGCGGAACTGCTGATCGGCCTGATCCTGGGCCTGGTCATCCGCTTCGTCTTCGCCGCCATCCAGACCGGCGGCCAGCTCATCGGCTTCCAGATGGGCTTCGCCATGGTCAACGTCGTGGACCCGGATTCCGGCGCGTCCGAGGCGGTCACGGCGCACTTCCTCTACATGGTCAGTTTGCTGACGTTCCTGAGCTTCAACGGGCACCTCTACCTCCTGAGCGGCCTGATGAAGAGCTTCGACCTGCTGCCGCCGGGCTCCATCCTCATCACCGAGCGGCTGATCTCCCAGGTCTTCGCCCTCTCGGGTCAGATTTTTGTCCTGGCCATCCAGATCGGCGCCCCGGTCATCGCCGCCATCCTCCTGGTGGACCTGGCCCTGGCCCTGGTTTCGCGCGCCTCCCCGCAGATGAACGTGCTGATCATCGGCTTCCCGATCAAGATCAGCGTCGGCTTTCTGTTTCTGGGCATCATCTTCGAGATTCTCACCCTGCACATGGAGGGCTTCGTGTCGCGCATGCCGCTCCTCTTCTCCCAACTCATCGGCGCCATGCGCTAGGACCCCATGTCCCAGAACGATCCGAGCCGCACAGAACAAGCCACCCCCAAACGCCGCAACAAGGCCCGCGGCGAGGGGAGCGTGCCCAAGAGCCAGGAGCTGCCCAAGCCCGTGACCCTGCTCTTCGGCATCATCATGCTGCGCCTGTATCTGGACACCATCCACGCCGAGATGGACAAGCTCATGCGCTGGTTCTTCCACGAGGGGTTCGTCTTCGAACTGACCCGCACCTCGGTCTACGCGCTTTTCAAGGACTGCCTCGTCAGCCTCGCCGTCATGGTGCTGCCCGTCATGCTGGTCATCTCCGTCGCGGCCTATATCGCGATCCGCCTGCAGGTCGGCAAACTCTGGGCGCCCAAGGTCTTCAAGCCCAAGTTCAAATTCCTCAACGTCGTGTCCGGGCTCAAGAAACTCATCATCAGCAAGCAGGCCGTCGTCCGCCTGCTCAAGAGCATCTTCATGGCCGTGGCCGTGGCCATCGGGCCTTACGTGGTCCTCAAACAGGCCTTCGGCGAGGTCATTCCCCTCTTCTACCAGACTCCCGAAGCCATCGCCGCCTACGTCCTCTCGGCAGGCCAGACCATGTTCCAGTACGCCCTGGCGCCCATGCTCATCATCGGCGTTGCCGACCTCCTCTATTCACGCTGGGACTACGAGGAGAACATCAAGATGACCAAGAGCGAGGTCAAGGACGAGCGCAAGCAGGCCGAGGGCGACCCGGTCGTCAAGAGCAAGCAGCGACAGAAGATGATGGCCGTCATGATGCGGCGCATGATGCAGGACGTGCCCAGGGCCGACGTCATCATCACCAACCCGACCCACCTGGCCATCGCCATCCGCTACAACGTTCAGGAAGCCCCGGCCCCGATCGTGCTGGCCAAGGGCGCAGGCAAGGTGGCCGAACGCATCAGGGAGATCGCCCGCGAGCACGGCATTCCCATCCGTGAAAACAAACCCCTGGCACGGGCCTTGTATAAGGTGGTCGAGGTCGGGGACACCATCCCCGAGGAATTCTACCAGGCCGTGGCCGCCATCCTGGCCCAGATCTACCGGGCCAGGCAACGCCGCCCCTAGAACCGCAACCGCTTCAGGACGTCAAAATAATGTCTTCACGCGCCCAGGCCATGACCATCAACTACAAGCGTTTCACCAAGCAGGGAGACTTCCTCCTGGCCGGCGGTGTGATCCTGACGCTTTTCGTCATGCTGGTGCCGCTGCCGACCATCATCCTGGACGTGCTGCTGGCCTTCTCCATCTCCTTCTCCCTGGTCATCCTCATCACTTCCATGTTCATGACCTCGCCGCTGGAGTTCTCCATCTTCCCGTCGGTCCTGCTCGTGACCACGCTCCTGCGCCTGGCCCTGAACGTGGCGTCCACCAGGCTCATCCTCCTGCACGGGGACCAGGGCACAGGGGCTGCGGGCAAGGTCATCCAGGCCTTCGGCGAATTCGTGGTCGGCGGCAATTTCGCCATCGGCGCGGTCATCTTCCTCATCCTCTTCATCCTGAACAAGACCGTCATCGTGGCCGGCACGACGCGCATCGCGGAAGTCGCCGCGCGCTTCACCCTGGACGCCATGCCCGGCAAGCAGATGGCCATCGAGGCCGATTTGAACGCCGGCCTCATCGACGAGGAACAGGCCGTCAGACAGCGCGAGAACCTGCGTCGCGAGGCGGACTTCTACGGCGCCATGGACGGCGCGGGCAAGTTCGTGTCCGGTGACGTCAACGCCGGCATGTTCATTACCTTCATCAACATCGTCGGAGGCATCTTCGTCGGCGTCCTGATGAAGGACATGAGCTGGATGGACGCGGCCAAGACGTTTTCGCTCCTGACCATCGGCGACGGCCTGGTCTCGACCATCCCCTCGCTGATCACCTCGACTTCGGCCGGCATCATCGTCAGCCGCGCGGCTGCCGAGGCGCGCATGGGCGAGGAATTCATCGGCCAGCTGACCAACCACCCCAAGGCCCTGAAACTCGTTTCCGGCGTCCTGCTGCTCTTCGCCATGGTCCCGGGCATGCCGACCCTGGCCTTCTTGACCATTTCCGGCGCCCTCTACGGCGTGTCCGTCCTGGCCGACCGCCTCAAGGCCGAAACCAAGGAGCCCGAACCCAGGAAAAAGAAGGGTGCGGCGCCCGACAGCCCCGAAGAGGTGCAGGCCCTGCTGCCCCTCGACGTCATGGAGCTGGAAGTGGGCTACGGACTCATCCCCCTTGTGGACGAGGAGCAGAACGGCAACCTGCTGGCGCGCATCCGCTCCATCCGCCGCCAGTTCGCCCTGGACATGGGCGTCATCGTACCCTCCCTGCACCTACGCGACAACCTGCAGCTCAAGCCCGGCGAGTACGTAGTCCAGATCAAGGGCAACCGCGTGGCCTCGGCCGAGATCATGATCGACCACTTCCTGGCCATGGACCCGGGCGACGCGCGCCACCGCATCAAGGGCATCGAGACCCTGGAGCCGGCCTTCAACCTGCCGGCCCTGTGGATCCCCGACGCCAAGAAGGACGAAGCGGTCATGGCCGGCTACACCGTGGTGGACCCCTCGACAGTCATCGCCACGCACCTGACCGAGGTCTTCAAGCAGAACCTGCACGAGTTCCTGGGCCGCCAGGAGGTCCAGGCGCTGCTCGACAACCTGTCCCAGCGCGCACCCAAGGTCGTGGAGGAGCTGGTGCCCGGCACCCTGTCCCTGGGCTCGGTGCAGAAGGTCCTGCAGAATCTGGTGAAGGAAAACGTGTCCATCCGCGACCTGCTGAGCATTGTGGAATGCCTGGCCGACTACGGCCACGCCATCAAGGACCCGGACCAGCTCACGGAATTCGTGCGGCAGCGCCTGTCCAGGACCATCATCAAGTCCTACCTGGGGTCCGGCAACCTGCTGCCCATCATCTCCCTGGCGCCGGCCATCGAGAACGCCTTCCAGGAGAGCATCAAACGGACCGACAACGGCACCTACCTGGCCATGGAGCCGGGCCTGGCGCACAAGATCATCCAGGCCATCAACAAGGCGTCCGAAAAGGGCATCGTGGCCGAGGGGCAGCCCGTGCTGCTGACCTCCCCGGCCATCCGCCAGCACCTCGCCCAGCTGCTGGCCCGCTTCCTGCCGACCATGCCGGTCATCTCTCAGGCGGAGATCCCGGCCGACATCAGACTCGAATCCGTAGCCATGGTGGAAATCTAGCATGCAGGTCAGGACATTCACCGGAACGAGCACCAAGGACATCATGGCCCGGATCAAGAACGAGCTGGGCCCTGACGCCATCATCCTCAGCAACCAGAAGCGGGCCGTCAAAGGGGTGACCACCTATGAGATCATGGCCGCCCTGGATATGCCGCCAGCCGCCACGGTCTCGGCCGAGACGGCCGCCCCCCTGGGGCAGGACGACGCGTCCTGCCTGCGCGAGGAGTGGACGAGGCTGCGTAAGCAGCTCATGGCCGTGCTCAAGCCCCAGATGGATGTGAGCCTGCTCACGCCCCGCCAGCAGTTGGTCTTCGAATACCTGGAGCGCGAAGGCGTGAAGGAGGACGTGCTCATGGACCTGTGGGAGAAATTCCGCCGTTCCCCCGACACGCCCACCCTTACGGTCATGAACGACATGGTCGGCGTCGCTCCCTGGATGGAGACGCCCTGGGAGCACAAGGTCCATCTCCTGGCCGGGCCCTTCGGCAGCGGCAAGACCAGCACGGCCCTGCGCCTGGCCCTGGCCGCGAAGAAAAACCGAAAGGGCGCGCGCATCCTTGTGGTCAACGCAGACCGCTCCCAAGGCAAGGGGCGCCTCTACCTTCGCCACTACACCGAGCTCTCGGGCCTTTCCTACCGGGAACTGGACACGCGGGAGCATTGGGAGGCCCTGCGCGGCGACGCGCAGAGCTACGACCTCGTCCTGGTGGACCTGCCCGGCCTGCCCGGCCGCCGGAGCCTGACGTCCTGGCTGGATGACGCCTCCGGCGGCGCCCTGCCCGCCTGTCACGTGCACCTGGTACTCAGCCCGCTGTTCGGGTCGGCCCAGATGGAGAGCTTCATGAGCCGGCTGCGCTGCCCGTCGGTGTCCAGCATTATCTGGACGAAGCTGGACGAAGCCTGTAATTACGGGGAAATAATCAATCTGGCCAGCAGCACCGGGTTGCCCGTCTCCCTTTTTTCCGTCGGGCCGGATCTGAAGAACACCCTGGTCCAGCCCTGCGGGCACGATGTCTGGAAACTCCTGCTGCGGCACGAGCTGCCCCTCGCAACCAACTGAAAACACGTCCCGGACAGAGCATGAGCGCCAACCTCCCCATCGTTCTCTCGGTCACCTCCGGCAAGGGGGGCGTCGGGAAAACCAACGTCTCCGTCAATCTCGCACTATGCCTCGCACGGCTGGGCAAGCGCTGCGTCATCCTCGACGCGGACCTGGGCCTGGCCAACGTCGACGTGGTGCTGGGCATGACTCCGGAAAAGAACCTGTTCCACGTCTTCCACGAAGGCGTGTCCATCGGCGACATTCTCCACCCGACGCAATTCGGGTTCTCCATCCTGCCGGCGGCCAGTGGCGTGAGCGGCATGCTGTCCCTGTCCACGGGCCAGAAGCTCGAACTCCTGGAAGCCATGGACGTCCTGGAGGACAGCATCGACTTCCTGATCGTCGACACGGGCGCGGGCATCAACGACAACGTCCTCTACTTCAATCTGGCCGTCCAGAACCGGCTGCTGGTCATCACGCCCGAACCGACGTCCCTGACCGACGCCTACGCACTCATCAAGGTCCTCAAGCTGCGGCACGGTGTCGACTCGTTCCACGTGCTGGTCAACATGGCCGGCAGCGAAAAAGCGGCCCGTGAAATCTTCGCCAAGCTCTACAACGCCTGCGACCATTTCCTGGGAGGCATTTCCCTGGATTTCGTCGGCGCCATCCCCCAGGACCCGACGGTGCGCCAGGCCGTCATCCGGCAGCAGCCCTTCTGCAGCCTGAACCCGGAAGCCGAGGCGTCCAGGGCCATGGTCGCCGTGGCCCGCAAGCTGGCGCAATGGAAACCGCAGGACCATCTCGATGGGAACATCAAGTTCTTCTGGAAGAAACTCCTCTTTGCGGAATAACGCCGCCGAACCGGTCTGGTCCGTGCTGGAGCAGACCGGCACCTCCTTCTCGTCCCTGTCCCCCGCCGACAAGGACCGCATCGCCCGCGCCTTCGCCCCCCGCATCAAAGCCAGCGCCCTGCACCTCAAGGCCAAGCTCCCGGCCCACATCGAACTGTCGGACTTGATCAGCGCGGGGACCCTGGGCCTCATGGAAGCCTTCGGCAAATTCCGCCCTGATCTGGGCATCCGCTTCGACACCTTCGCCGACAACAGAATCCGCGGCGCCATGCTCGACGAATTGCGGCGCATGGACTGGCTCTCGCGGGGGCTCAGGCAGAAGATCAAGAAGCTGGAACAGGTCATACGCGAGTTCGAACAGGAGAACGGGCACGCCCCGTCCCGCAATGAACTGCTGGAGGTCACGGGCCAGGACCGCCTGGAGTTGGAGACGACCCTCGAAGCCCTGAACTCCCAGATCATTCTGAGCCTCGAAGCGATCCAGGACCACGGGGAGCAGGCCGGCGAGGGGCGTGATCACCAGGAACCCTTTGCCTCCGCGGCATTCCAGGATATCATTGACAAGCTGGGTCATCTCATCGATAGACTGGGCGAACGGGAAAAGCTGGTACTCAGTTTGTACTACACCGAAGAGCTCAACATGAAGGAAGTGGCTTCCGCCCTGGACATCACCGAAGGGAGGGTCTCGCAGCTGCACTCGCAGGCCCTGGGGAAGCTCAAGCACATGTTCATGCGCGAGTATGGGGACATCACCTGACATCCCCTTCGATTTCATGAATTTCCAATGCGGAGGAATACATGGCCGTCAACACGAACATGCGGGTGCTTATCGTCGATGACTTCTCGACCATGCGCCGGATCATAAAGAATATTCTCAGACAACTCGGCTTCTCCAACATCATCGAGGCCGACGACGGCGCCGCGGCCTGGGAGATCCTGAACAAGGACCAGGTGGAATTCATCATCTCCGACTGGAACATGCCCCAGATGACCGGCATCGAGCTGCTGCGCAAGGTGCGGGCCAGCGAGGAGTTCGCGGACCTGCCCTTCCTCATGGTCACGGCCGAGGCCCAGCAGGAGAACATCATCGAGGCCGTGCAGGCCAAGGTTTCCAACTACATCGTCAAGCCCTTCACTGCGGAAACCCTGGGCCAGAAAATCAACAAAATCTTTGAATAACCCACCTGACCGGCAGCATCCCCCGTTGCCGGTCGGGGCTGCCCCATGATCCTTCTCGTCCTTCTCGCCCAGCCTCTCCAGAACGGGGACACGAATGTCGCCCTGGATGATGAACGCCTGCAGGACGAGGTCCCCAAAGGCCTGCAGAAGGTCGAACTCGACCTGGACGACGCCCTGTTCCTCGAATTCGAGGAGAAAGAGGAAGTACCCCCTCCTCCCCCTGCCGAACAGGAGCCCGAACCGGAAGCCCAGGCGCTGGTTTCGCAGGAACAGGCCGCTCTCAAACGTTCACGGAAAAAAATCTGGATACTCGGCCTCGCAGCGGCTCTTTGTCTGCTACTCGGCGCGGGAGGCGCGTATTTCTTCATGAAATCCCCGTCTGGCGAGTCCGCAAAGCAGCAGACGGAAGCCGAGGACCCACAGCAGCAGACCGAAGCCGCTCCCCAGGAGCAGCCCGAAACCGTGACATCCGAGGACGATAATGCCACGAAGCAGCTTCCTCAGCTCGTGACCCACTGCCTGGAGCGGTTTCAGGTGGAATTCGCGCTCGCGGACCAGATCCGCATCCTGACCTTCACCTTGTCCATTCCCAACGTGACGGAGATCATGCGCCTGGAAATGCAGGTCAAATCGATTTTCATCAGGGACGGCATCTACGGCTATCTGAAAAGCGCGCCCCTGTCCTTTCTGGACAACCCGGCCAATTCCGATAAGCTCAAAAGCGAACTGGCGGCCGTCATCAATCGGCACTTGAAAAGCGGGACCGTGTCGGAAATCCTTATCGAGGAATATGTGGTGCGGTAATGGTCGACAATCTCAATCTGACGACGCTCATCAGCCAGATTCCCGAGGCCCAGAAAATCCACCATACCCAGGTCGCGCACCCCGAAGCGCAGCAGGCGCTGGCCCAGGAGGCGGTGCTGCGCCGCCAGCGCCAAGAGCAGAAACAGGTCATCAAAAGCGAAGCGACCGATGCAGGCAACCTGGTTGACCCCGAAGGCCACAGCCAGTCGAGCGGGCAGTATTTTGCCGGGCACGGGAAGCCCCAGGACACGCAACCGGAACCGGAATCGGATCAGGGCCGCCTGATCGACACGCAGGTCTAGATGAACCCGGATTTTTCCTACTGGATTCTCGCAGCGTCCACGACAGTGGAGCTCCTGCTCATGGTGCTGGCGTGCATCTTCTACCTGAAGCTCAAAAAGTCGGAGCTCCTTGTCCGCTCCCTGCAGGACAAGCAGCAGGAATTCCTGCAGAAGCTCGATTTCAACGCGCGCCTGGAAAAAGAAATCGTCGAAACCTTCGCTAAGCGGCAGGAAGAGCTGGTCCTGCTCGAAGACAAGCTGCACCAGCGCTCCACGGAAATGCGCCGGCTCCTCGAACAGGCCGAAAACTTCACCAAATCGCCCCAGTTCCTGCGGCAGACCATCCTGAGCGGATTTCGGCGCGGCCAGTCGGTTCAGGCCATGGCCCAGGCCACGGGACTCAGCGTCGACGAAGTGGAACTGATTCTCGACCAGCCAAAGACCGAATCCTGATGCCCCGGGAACTTTCGGACTGCGACGGCCCGAAATCCGGAAACTGTTCCCGCCACGATCCCTGCAACACCGCAGATTGCGACCACAGCCCACTGCTCACATGACCCCACACATATCCTTTTCACCCGACGCGCCATGGCTTGCCCCCCTGGCCGGCTACTCGGACCTGCCCTTCAGACTCCTCTGCCGCGAACACGGCTGCCGCGTGGCCGTAACGGAGATGGTCAGCGCCAAAGGGCTTATCTACCAAAGCCCCGGAACTCACGAACTGCTCATGACCAGTTCTTCTGACGAGCCCCTGGTCGTGCAGCTTTTCGGATCCGAGGAGCCCTTCCTGGTCCAGGCTGTCGAACGCCTGCGGGAGGCCGGTTTCCGCTACTTCGACCTCAACTGCGGCTGCCCGGTGCGCAAGGTCTCGAAAACAGGCAGCGGCGCAGCCCTGCTGAAGGAGCCGCAGCACCTCCTGCGGCTCGCCAAGGCCATGATCGGCGCCACCGAGCCCGGCTGTATGGGGTTCAAGATCCGTCTGGGCTGGTACGTCGGGCAGCCGGTCTTTCTGGATGTAGCCAAAGGTCTCGAAGATCTAGGGGCAGGCTGGGTGACCATGCACCCCCGCTACGGAGCCCAGGGGTTCACCGGACACGCGGACTGGAGCCAACTGGCGGTGCTGAAGAAATCCGTCAATCTGCCCGTCATAGCCAGCGGCGACCTTTTCCTGGCGGAAGACGCGGTCCGCTGCGTCGAGCAGACCGGTGTCGACGGCATCATGTTCGCGCGCGGCGCACTAAACGATCCGGCAATTTTCGGGCGCTATCTGGCCTTGCGAGGACATGCCGTAGCACCGGACAAAAGCGGTCGCCAGGCCATCGCCCTGGTCCGCAGGCTGAGCGATCTGTATACCGGCCACGACATGGACCGGCTGGGACTTTTGAAGATGCGCACCCTGGTGCCGCGTTTTCTCAAAGGCCTGCCCGGAGCGCGCGGTCTGCGGCGCGACATCGTGTTCTGCAAAACCTGGGACGAAGTATTCGCGCTGCTGGAAGGGCATGCGACGTACATGGAGACGGAGGAAGATCATGGAACTCATCATCGCTGAAACCGCGGGATTCTGCATGGGCGTGGACATGGCCCTGAACAAGCTCGACAAGGCGGTTCGCAACCCGCCCGGCAAGGGCACCATCCACACCCTGGGGCCGATCATCCACAACCCGCAGGTGCTCGAACGCTACCAGAACCTCGGGGTGAAGCAGACGGACGGGTCAAAACGTCTCGACCCTGCGGACGTAGTCATCATCAGGGCTCACGGGATTCCTAAGCAGGTGCAGGAAGACTTCGAACGGCAAGGTGTAGTCCTCATCGACGCCACCTGCCCGAAAGTCAAAAAAGCGCAGATCCTCATTCAGAAACAGGCCGATCAGGGCAAGCACCTCCTGCTTTTCGGCGAACGGGATCACCCCGAAGTCAAGGGGCTCATCAGCTATGCACCGCAGCACACGGTGTTTGAAAGCCTTGAGGAGCTGAAATCGCTGTCGCTTCCGAAAGGCACCAGATATTTCCTTGCAGCGCAGACAACCCAGGACCGTGAGTCCTTCTCCGCCATACGCGCATATCTTCTTGGGGAAATCGATCCGGACATGTCCATTCTGGACACCATCTGCACCGCAACGAAAGACAGGCAGGAAGAGGTGCGCAGCCTGTCGCGTCTGGTGCAGGCCATGGTTGTGGTGGGAGGAAAAAACAGCGGCAACACCCGCAGATTGGCCCAGATCGCCCAGGAAGCGGGAGTGTTCACCGTGCATGTCGAAACCGCCGACGAATTGCCCTGGAGGGAACTTGAAGCCTTCGACTGCATCGGACTCACAGCTGGCGCATCCACACCGTCATGGATCATCGAGGACGTTGCCAGAACGCTCAAAGCGACCTTGGGGTAACCCCTAGGACATAAAAGAGAAACGTCGCCCGTAAACTGACAATCGAGATCAACCCCCGTCACCCTGGGAAGCGGCCGCCGAGGTACGCCGATCGAGCTACACGACCGGTCCCGGACCGGCAAATTCCACATACATCCGCGCCCGTTCGGCGTCGGCCTCGGCATGGGCGAGATGAAGATACAGCAGCCGCAGACAGCTCTGTCTGATCCATTTCTTCGCAGCCAGCCTGCCCCTGACCAATTGCGCGAGGTCATGGGCCGCGATCCACTCCATGAACTCTCGCGCACGGTCTGCGGCTCGATGCTTCCCGTCCACGGCGGCAAGTCCAGCGTCGGCAACCTCGTTCCGCCTCGCTTCATCCGCCAGCAGATCACGTAACAGCGCAGCCAGCTGTTCCACGTCGTCCGCATCGTAGGTGAATAGCTCCTTTCCGTCCGAGAAAAGATCAAGCAGGCCATGTCCGACGCGGGGCGTGACCAGGCAGGCGCCGCACCCTAGTGTTTCAAAAACCCGGAAGTTCAGGTCCTCATGCTCGGATATGTTCAGCACGAGCTTCGCGCGGGCATACAGTTCATCGTACCTGCCTTGTAAAACCGTCAATGGGACTTTGCCGCCCAATTCCTGCAGAAGCTTGTGTCTGACCGGCGTGAGGGAGGGATCGTTCTTGCCGACAAAGACGACTTCATAGCGCGGTCCGTCATGAATTTCGACTCGCCTGTCCTGGTCTTTGGCAAAAAGAGGCAGCCAGGCAATCTGCTCGTTGCCGAGGCGATGCCCCGAAAATGTCGGAAGATGGTCGCGCATCGCGACACTGCACAAATCAAAGGCCTGTGCATATCGAGGATACCAGCTGTGGATATGCGTATCGATGGCGTAAAAAACCGTGGCGCAGGGAAATGATTCGATATCGCGCAAAAACGGGGGCACACTGCAATCACCGTAGATGAATAAATCAGGAACGGCGCCGCATTGCGCAGTGACATCCGCCCACGTGACTGTGCACAGGCTCCTCGGCAGGACAACGACATGGTATCCTGCGGTGCGCATGTGCGAAGCGAAATAGGGGTTTCCGGCCCAAGCTACGATTTTCTGCATGATGGATTGATATAGCTGGTGAAGTACTCAGTTCAAGGCACTCATACCCACTATCCAATCACAACACGGATTACCAGACAGAGCGTGAAAGAAAAAAAATCAGAAATAACAGGCTGATGATGACCTAAAAAGGTGTTTAGCGAAGGCAGTGATGAGAAGTAGGAAGATGCAGGCAGCGATGAAAGCGGACATGTTGGGGGGGGAGTGTGAAGAAATAAAAAAAGTCCTGGCGACGACCTACTTTCCCACCAGTGGACTGGCAGTATCATTGGCGCTGGAGGTCTTAACTTCCGAGTTCGGAATGGAATCGGGTGTGGCCCCTCCGCCGTGGTCACCAGGAC
>Ga0209066_10000453_pt1 | contig 60117 bp, 56 predicted proteins | sample All_14_2_FD_187198 | JGI IMG/M metagenome (GOLD analysis project Ga0209066, IMG submission 187198) | Freshwater microbial communities in response to fracking from Pennsylvania, USA - Allegheny Zone_MetaG_DW_15 (SPAdes) (version 2) ...
CCCTAGAGGGTTGGGTGAGGGGGTTTCTGCAAGCCTGTCGCCGCTCCAGGGTCAAGCCCTGGGACCTTGTTCCACCCGGCCAAAGGTCCCGGGTCTTGGGTCAAGGCCCCTCGCCCGGGACGACAGCCTGCTTTTCAAGCCCGACCACGACAAAACTTTAACTTATTGCGTCGTCCTCGGGCTTGACCCGAGGACCTCCTTCCACAGCAGCCGCAGCCTGAAGCCCGCGCGATGGCGTGTCTTGAAGGACGGGCCACCCCTCCTCACGCTTCCGCGATACAGCCATGCCGACGCAGGAAATCCTGGAAACCCGGATCATCCCGGATTGGGTCGAAATCACTGTCCTTGGCAATCAGCTCGCAATCCACCTTGCCCGCCTTCGCCACCCATTGTTCCAGCACAGCAGTCGCTTCGGCAGTCTTGTTCTGTCGCGCCAGCATACTGGCCTTGTAGTACAAAGCCTTGGCGACCCATTTCTTTATTTCGGGCCGGTCGCTGTCGGCCAAGCGATGTAACAACTCGTCATGAGCTGCGTTGGCCTCGATAGGCCTTCCCATCTCCCCAAGGGCGAGGCCCTTGCTAAATAGCGCTCTGGCGACGGGTTCCTGCAATTCGGGCCGGTCACTGTCGGCGAAGCGGCGCAGCAGCTCGTCATAGGCGGCGAGTTCCTCCTCATGCCTTTGCATCAGTCCAAGGGTAAGGCCCTTGTTGACCAGCGCCTGGGCGACTTGTTTCTGCAATGCGGGCCTGTCGTTGTTGGCGAAGCGGCGCAGAAGATGCTCGTAAACCCGAAGCGCTTCGGCATGGCTTTCAAGTTGGCTAAAGGCATAGCCCTGGGTAATCCAGGACTGGGCAACGGCAACCTCATCGTCAGGATGCAGGGCGCGCAGCAGGGTAGCGTCTTCGATCACCTGCTCGTAGCGCTTCTGCGCCATATTGTCCCCGATCAAAATCAGCAATTCGTCCACGGACAGTGTTCCGCGCGGCTTTTGGCGGATTGCCTCGGCGGAATCCGCGACTTCCTGCTTTTCTTCCGGGGTTGGTTGTTTTCCGCCCGATGTAACAGCGTCCATAAGTGCGGTGGCCTGTTGCCTTTTCATTTGTTCCGATGCGTCCTTGATGGATCGGATTGTAGCCACCGATGCCTGCGCTTGCCCCAATAGGCTTTCCATCTCCCGCAGTTTCCCGGCCATTTCCTCGCTTATGGACTTGGTGGAACTGTCCACCAAATCCTTCGCTTCGCGGATTGCATGCGCCACTTCCTGCTTGGCGTTGCGATAGCTGAAATAGGCGAAACCGCCGACCAGGAATGTCAGCAGGGTTCCAAGCACGCCGAGGATGATCTGCAGTATAGTCAGATCATCGTCCCGCAGCTCCTCCCTCGCTTCCAGGATCAGGTTGCGGCGTTCCAGCTCGGCAAGGCGCTGGGCGGCGCCGAGTTCTTCCCGGACGATGGCACGCAGGTCAAGTTGCAGCAGGCGTTCGGCATCCGCCCCGGCTTGGGGCGCGGGTGGTGCGGCTGGCACCGGCGCCGCCTGATGCTGTGCCCCCGGTTCGGCGGGCGGTGCATCCTGCGCCGCTGCCGGGCAGGCCAGGGCCAGAAGGATGGCGCTGGCGGCCATCACGCGCGGAACAATCATCACGGGGGCGCCCTTCCCTCTCTGCGACCTTCGCGAAGTGTCCTCTGGCGGGGTGGGCATGGTCAAGCCTGACCAGGACGGTTCGCACTGACCCATGATGAGATGCCCCCACCCGGCGCGCTTCACGCGCATTCGCGCGTTCAGGCCGCGCCACCCTCCCCCGCTAATCGCAGGAGAGGGTTAACATTATCCCTCGCCCCCTAGAGGGTTGGGTGAGGGGGTTTCTGCAAGCCTGTCGCCGCTCCAGGGTCAAGCCCTGGGACCTTGTTCCACCCGGCCAAAGGTCCCGGGTCTTGGGTCAAGGCCCCTCGCCCGGGACGACAGCTTTCTTTTCTTGTTTCTTTTCTTGCCCGACCATGACGGGATTTCTTTCAGCTTCGACTTTACGGAGTTCTGACAACACATTGTTATATAACAGGAAATGAGGTTATTGAGCCATTGCGTGAAGGGCTTGCCGCACTGGGTTAGGTCGCGGGTAAAGCGGTCGAAGGTCATGCTATAAGTATAAACATATCAATATCTTGGCCGATTCCTCTGAGCCCTGCCGCAACCGGCTTGCGAAAGCGCGCGGGGCCGTGCCAATGTCCGGCCCATCATGATGGACAACACACCAAGACCCAATCTCTACGCCTCCGGTCCCCTCGACCGGGCCGACCATCTGCGCAGCGATACCGATTGGCTGGCGCGTGCGGTGGATGACAGCGCGACCCGTCTGGTGCCGGTCTGGCGCAGCCGCAATCTGGTACTGGGCGAGCCGGGGGAGCCGGAACCGGCCTTCCTGCCCGGCGATCATCCGGCCCGCGAATTGACCCGGACGGAGATTTTCCTGGGCCTGCGCCAGGGCGTGCCGGTCTTTGCGCTGGATATGCAGCCGACCGAAGACCCGCCGCTTGGGGCCTATGGCGCGTTTCAGGATCTGCGCAGCTTCGGGCCGCTGATCGACCGCGACACGGCCGCCATTCTGGCCACCGCGCGCGGGCTGGCGCATTGGCATGACCGCAACCGCTTCTGCGCCAATTGCGGGGAACCATCCATTTCCGCCCATGGTGGCTGGCGACGCGACTGCAGCAATGCCGAATGCGGCGCGCAGCAGTTTCCGCGCATCGATCCGGCCGTGATCGTGCTGGTGCATGACGGGGCAGACCGGGCGATCCTGGGCCGCCAGCCGATCTGGCCGCCGGGCATGCATTCCGTGCTGGCCGGTTTCGTGGAACCGGGCGAAAGCCTGGAGGATTGCGTGCGCCGCGAGATGATGGAGGAGGTGGGGGTGGAGGTGACGGATATCGTCTATCGCTCCTCCCAGCCCTGGCCCTTCCCGCAATCGCTGATGCTGGGCTTCCGCGCCCGCGCCGTGACCCAGGCGATCATCCCCAATCCGGGCGAGATCGAAAGCGCGCGCTGGTTCAGCCGGGAGGAGCTGCGGACCTCGCCGGAGAATGAGGAATTCCGCCTGCCGCGCGGGGATTCCATTGCCCGCAGGCTGCTGGCCGAATGGCTGGCGGAGGGGTGAGGCCAAACTGCGATTGAGCAAAGCCCACACATGCTCGGTCAAAGACCGGGCATGTTGGCAGTAAGCCCCCCTCGCACTTCGAGACGGCCCTATCGGGTCTCCTCAGTGTGAGGGGATTATAAAGTACCGATACAGTACCCGCCCTCATGGCGAGGAGCCGCGATAGCGGCGTCTTGAACCATGGGGACGGCTGCGTCTAGGGTTGGCGCCAGGCCTTGATCGCCACTTCCACCTGGATATCGGGATGCCAGAAATTGGCCAAGCCCAGGAAGGAAACGGCGGGCCGGGCCTGGGTGCCGATCATGGCCTGATGGGCGCGGGCCGCCTCCTCCCACCGTCTCGTATCCAGCAGATAGACATCCACCCGCACGATATCGGCGATGGCAAAGCCGGCCTCTTTCAGGCTGGCCAGCACGATTTCATAGCAGCGCAGCGTCTGGCCATGGAGATCGCCCACCGCCACGATGGACCCGTCGGGGTCGGAAGGAGAGGTCAGGCAGGTTTCGAAAAACCCGCCATACGCCACCCCGCGCGCCTTGTGGTATTTATCCTCCCAGGGTCGGCCGGAGGAAAAGGATCGGATGGTTCCGGTCATGCGCGTCCCTTCCTCCAGGCCATGGCGCAGGCAATTCAACGAGTCGGGCGCGGTTCCGGGCCGGAATAGTCATAGAAGCCGCGGCCGGTCTTGCGACCCAGCCAGCCGGCTTCGACATATTTCACCAAGAGTGGACAGGGCCGGTATTTCGAATCCGCCAACCCGTCATACAGCACCTGCATGATGGCAAGGCAGGTATCCAGCCCGATGAAATCGGCCAGTTCCAGCGGGCCCATCGGATGATTGGCGCCCAGCTTCATCGAGGTATCGATGGCCGAGACCGAACCCACGCCTTCATACAGCGTATAGACCGCCTCATTGATCATCGGCAGCAGGATGCGGTTGACGATGAAGGCCGGGAAATCCTCGGCCACGGCAGTGGTCTTGCCCAGCGCCTTGGCGAATTCCTGGAATTTCTGGAAGGTCTCGTCGGTGGTGGCCAGGCCGCGGATCATCTCCACCAATTGCATCACCGGCACCGGGTTCATGAAATGCATGCCGATGAAGCGGTCCGGCCGATCGGTATTGGCGGCCAGCCGGGTGATGGAGATGGAGGAGGTGTTGGAGGCGAGATAGGCGTCCTTCGGCAGATGCGGCAGGACGGTGCGGAAAATCTCGCGCTTCAGCTCCTCATTCTCGGTGGCGGCTTCGATCAGCACCTCGGTCTCGCCGAAGCTGGCATAGTCGACGGTGGTGGTGATGCGACCCAAAAGGGCTGCCTTCTCCTCCTCCGTCATCCTTCCCTTGGAAATCTGCCGGTCGAGCGCCTTGCCCAGCCCGGCAACGGCTGCTTTCAAACGATCCTCGCTGACATCGAGCAGGATCACCGAACAGCCGGCCGCCGCGCAGATCTGGGCAATGCCGCTGCCCATCTGGCCCGCACCGATCACGCCAATCTTCTGGAACATCGCTGCCTACCCCCTTGTTGTGGCGGCCGGGAAAACGCCCTTCCCCGGCCGGTTTTCGACAAACCCTGGTTCAGCCCTTCGAAAGCTCGGCTTCCAGCTCGGGCACGGCCTGGAACAGATCGGCCACCAGCCCGTAATCGGCCACCTGGAAGATCGGTGCTTCTTCATCCTTGTTGATCGCGACGATCACCTTGGAATCCTTCATGCCGGCCAGATGCTGGATCGCACCGGAAATGCCGACCGCAATATAGAGGTCGGGGGCCACCACCTTGCCGGTCTGGCCGACCTGATAATCGTTCGGCACGAAGCCCGCATCGACCGCCGCGCGCGAGGCGCCAACGGCGGCACCCAGCTTGTCGGCAATCTTTTCCAGCATGGCGAAGTTTTCGCCGGACTGCATGCCGCGGCCGCCGGAAATGATGATCCGGGCCGCTGTCAACTCCGGCCGTTCGGATTTCGACAGCTCCGCCTTCACGAAACGCGACAGGCCGGATGCGGCCGGGGTGGCGATCGCTTCCACCGGGGCGGAACCGCCCTCGGCCTCGGCGGCATCAAACGCCGTGGTGCGCACGGTGGCCAGCTTGATCGCATCGGCCGACTGCACGGTGGCGATGGCGTTACCGGCATAGATCGGCCGTTCGAAGGTGTTGGCATCGATCACGGCGGTGATGTCGGAAATCTGCTGCACATCCAGAAGTGCTGCCGCGCGCGGCAGCACATTCTTGCCAAAGGTGGTCGCCGCGACCAGCACATGGGAATAGGCCGGGGCCAGGCCCACGATCAGTGGGGCCACGTCTTCGGCCAGCTGGGCGGCGAAGGCGTCGGCATCGGCCAGCAGCACCTTGGTGACGCCTGCCACCTTGGCCGCCGCATCGGCAACACCTGCGGCGCCTGAGCCGGCCACCAGGATATGGATATCGGCGCCCAGCGCCTTGGCGGCGCTGACCGCGTTCAGCGTGGCGGGCTTCAGCGACGTATTGTCGTGATCGGCGATGACGAGGATGGACATGGTTTTATTACCCCCTGTTCCGATCAGATGATCTTGGCTTCGGTCTTGAGCTTGTCGACCAGCTCGGCCACGGAACCGACTTTCACGCCACCCATGCGCTTCGGCGGCTCGGCGACTTTCAGCGTGGTCAGGCGCGGGGCGGTATCCACACCCCAATCCGCCGGCTTGGTCATCTCAATCGGCTTTTTCTTGGCCTTCATGATGTTGGGCAGCGAGGCATAGCGCGGCTCGTTCAGGCGCAGATCGACGGAGACGACCGCCGGTAGTTTCACCGCCAGGGTTTCCAGCCCGCCATCGACTTCGCGCGTCACTTCGGCTTCATCGCCGGACATATTGATTTTGGACGCGAATGTGGCCTGTGACCAGCCCAGCAAGGCCGACAGCATCTGACCCGTCTGGTTGGAATCATCATCAATCGCCTGCTTGCCGCACAGGACCAAAGCGGGCTGTTCCTTCTCGGCCACGGCTTTCAGCAGCTTGGCGATCGCCAGTGGCTGGGCCTCGCCGTCCACCTCGATCAGGATGCCGCGATCGGCCCCCATGGCCAAAGCAGTGCGGATCGTTTCCTGCGCCTGGGTCGCGCCGATGGACACGACCAGGATTTCCGTGGCCGTGCCGGCTTCCTTCAGACGTACCGCCTCTTCCACGGCGATTTCGTCGAAGGGATTCATCGACATTTTCACGTTGGCGGTTTCCACACCCGTCTGGTCGGGCTTTACCCGGACCTTGACATTGTAGTCCACCACCCGCTTGACCGGCACCAGAACCTTCATCGAGGCGATCCCCTTTTTGGTCTTTGATCTGCGGCAAGAAGCCTTCCCACCCGCATGGGCCGCCTGTTTTGGCGTTGCACAAGCGAGCTTGTCAAGCATCGCTGCCGTCAGCCCGTCATAGGAATTTGGTCATGTCATTCGCCAGGCGCAGGAGAAAGGCGCCCTGGTGGGTGCCTGCGGCGTCATCTCCCGCCCAGATTCAGCCAGGCCGCCACCCGGTTGGTTTGCAGCGCAGCATCGGCGCGTTCTCCCTCGGGGGCGATCGCCCAGTTCCAGCGGCGGTCTGGCTCAGGCAGCTCAAGCCCGTCCAGCGGATGCCAGATTTCGGTGCGGTCCGGGAAAGCGGTTTCCTGCGCCTCGTCCGCGATCAGGCAACACCGCCCCGGTAGGCGTTCCAGCATATCCAGATGGGCGCGCGCCAGATCGGTATGCAGCTGGGCCAGCGCTTCCTCCGGGTGGCCTGCTTTCGCCAGAATTGTCCAGGGGATTTGAGGCAGTTGCGACAGCAGGTTCAGTGAAACGGTGAAGTCCGGTTCCAGGCCGTCCAGCGCGTCGGGCGGGTTGACCGGTGGGATTGTCGTCGGGTCGGCGGCGATGGCACCGGCGATGCCCGACAGATCGGCTTCGAGCAGGAACAGGCCACGCATGCGCCGGGCAACGCCCCGCGCCCGCCAGGGATGCAGCATATCGACCAGCACCACCCGCTCAAAGCGGCGCAGCAGATGGCCGAGCGGCACATCGAGCAGGGGGCCGGAGCCCAGGACCAGGGCCAGTTTGCTGCCTTCCGCCGTGTCGCAGGCGTCCGCCACCGCGCGGCGGCTGGCTTCCAGATGCGGCGCCCAGGCGGCTTTGTTGCGGCGGAAGCGGGCTTCCAGCGCAATGGCTTCCTGCAGATAGCCAAGCCTGCGTGCGGCCGGGCTTGCGGGGGTCAACAGCCATTCCAGGGCTTCACGCAGCATGCCCTGGACCTGTCGTCAGCTGCGGTCGAGGGTCAGCATGGCCAGCGCGAACAGGGCGAGCGCGATCATCTGGAACAAGATGCGTGCCCGCATCAGCTTGTTGCCCCAGCGCTCGTTGAACTTTCCGCCCCGTGCCATTCCGATCACGCCGACAAAGACGATGCCGAGCGTGATGAACATGGCGGCGACCATGAGGATCACGGTTATCATGATGCTGGATTACAGGGTTTGGAACCCGCCCGCAAGCGGACGCGTAAGCGTCCCGGATTTGCGGGCGATCAGCAGGCTTCGCAAGCGGACGCGTAAGCGTCCCGGATTTGCGGGCGATCAGCAGGCTTCGCAAGCGGACGCGTAAGCGTCCTGGATTTTTGGGCGATCAGCAGGCTTCGCGCGCAAATCCGGGCTGCTTGCGCAGCCGCTTGCGCGGTGTCTTTAACCTTCGCGCGCAAATCCGGGCTGCTTGCGCAGCCGCTTGCGCGGTGTCTTTAACCTTCGCGCGCAAATCCGGGCTGCTTGCGCAGCCGCTTGCGCGCTTACATCTCCACCGTGTCGGCGGATGAGCCGGTCTGGCTCAGTCGGCCGATGAGCAGGTCGAGCTGATCGTAATCGGCGAAGCGGATCGCGAGCGTGCCCCCCTCCCCCGTCAGCGACAATTCGACATGCATGCCCAGCCGCGCTTCCAGATCGCTTTCCACCGCCCGGGTGTCGGCATCCTTTTCCACCGCCCGGCCCAGCTTTTCCATGCGGCCTGGGGCTGGCGCGCGCGGCGCGGTGGGCTCGCCATCGCGTGGGCTGCGCACCATGGATTCGATGGCACGGGCATTCAGCCCCTTGGTGACGATGGTTTCGGCCAGCGCTTCGGCATCCGGCCGGCCAATCAGCGGGCGGGCCTGGCCGGCGGTCAGCCTGCCATCGTCCAGCATGGCCTTGATCCCGTCGGGCAGCGCCAGCAGCCGCATCGTGTTGGCGATATGGCTGCGGCTTTTACCGACGGAGCGCGCGATGCTGTCCTGCGTATGGCCGAACTGGTCGATCAGGCGACGGAACCCCTCCGCCTCTTCCAGCGGGGTCAGATCCTCGCGCGCGATGTTTTCGATCAGCGCGATCTCGAAGGCCTCGCCCTCGGTGAAATCGCGGATCAGCACTGGCACTTCATGCAGCTGGGCGCGCTGCGCCGCCCGCCAGCGCCGCTCGCCCGCCACGATCTCGTAAGCATTCGGGTCGGACGGGTGGCGCCGGACCAGGATCGGCTGCAGGATGCCCTTTTCGCGGATCGACGCTACCAGGGCATCAATGGCCGTTTCGTCGAAGCGCTTACGCGGCTGGCGCGCATTGGGCTTCACATAGCCGATGGGCACCATCTTGCCGGCCCGGCTGCCCGGCTCGGCGGGGCTGGCCTGACTTCCCGCCGGCAGAGGCGCGCCGGCGCCGTCATCCTCGCCGAACAGGGCCGAGAGGCCCCGCCCCAGACCCCGGCGCCTGGTTTCGTCGGCCGCCATCACGCCGTCAGCCTCCGTTCGCGCTTCAGCATCTCGCCGGCCAGATGGATATAGGCCTGCGCGCCACGGCAGTGCATGTCGTACAGGATCACCGGCAGGCCGTGGCTGGGTGCTTCCGACACGCGCACATTGCGCGGGATTACCGTCTCGTAGACCTTGTCGCCGAAATGCTCGCGCACATCGGCCGCCACCATGTCGGAAAGGCTGTTACGCTTGTCATACATGGTCAGCACCACGCCCTGGATTTCCAGGCGCGGATTGAAGCGATGCTTCACCCGTTCGATCGTGCGCACCAGATGCGACAGCCCTTCCAGGGCATAATATTCGCACTGCAGCGGCACCAGCACCGCATCGGAGGCGCAGAAGGCGTTCAGCGTCAGCAGGCCGAGAGCCGGCGGACAGTCGATCAGGACATAGTCATATTCATCGACCGCGCCCTGCAGCGCCTTGCGCAGGCGGAACTCCCGCTCCGGAATGTCGATCAACTCCAGCTCGGCGCCCGCCAGATGAATGGTGGAGGGCGTGACGAACAGGCCGGGAATGGCCGTGGTCAGCACGGTCTCCGACAGGACGGCATCGCCTGTCAGCAGGTCATAGGAGCTGGCCTGATCACCCGTGCGGGGAATACCGAAGCCGGTGGTGGCATTGCCCTGGGAGTCGATGTCGACCACCAGCACTTTCTTGCGCACCGCGGCCAGCGCGGTAGCAAGGTTCACCGCCGTGGTGGTTTTACCCACCCCGCCCTTCTGGTTGGCGATAGCCAAAATGCGCGGCGCCTTGCCGGCCATGCGCGCCATATCGGTCACACTGTCCTGCATCACTGCGGCCCTTCCTTTTCGAATCGGCGCAAGATCAGGATGGAAGCATCCGAATTCGTTGCGCTGGGCTTTATCTCCCCTTCTATATACCATGCCGATTTTGCGTCGGTCAATTCGGTATCAGCGGTTTGGCCTTTCAGAAACAGACATATTGCGCTTTTTGATGCCAGGGGCCGTGCATAATTCAACAGTTTATCTAGGGGGGCCAGAGCGCGGGCGGTGATCACATCGGCCTGCAGCGCCGGGCAATCTTCCAGTCGTTTTCTGTGGATTGTGATCTTGGTCCCGGTCTCCCGCGCGACGGCATCCAGAAAGGTGCATTTGCGCTGGTCCGACTCGATCAGATTCACATCGGGCGTGCCCATGATCGCCAGCACCAGCCCCGGGAAACCGGCCCCGCTACCCAGATCGGCGAGGCGCCGCGCCTCGGGCGGGATGAGCGGGAAAAGCTGGGCGGAATCCAGCATATGCCGGCGCCAGAGATCGGGCAGCGTGGCAGGGCCGACCAGATTGATCGCCTTCTGCCATTTCTGCAGCATCGCGGCATAGATCTCCAGCCGTGCCAAAGTTTCACGTGAAACACCGGTGGAATTCTGAAAATCCTCTGGGGTCACGCTGCGTCGCGCTCCCGCTCGCGGCGTTTGACATGGCGCAGCAGCGCGACCAGCGCCGCCGGGGTCACGCCCGGTATGCGGCCCGCAGCGCCCAGAGTGGCCGGCCGGGCGGCAGCCAGCTTCTGGCGCATCTCGTTCGACAGGGAGCCGATCGCGTCATAATCCAGATTGCCGGGCAGGGTCATATCCTCCTCCTTCCGGAAGGAGGCGATCTCCGCCTCCTGCCGCTCCAGATAGCCGGCGTAAATGGCGTCGATCTCCAGCTGGGCGCGAATGCTGGAATCCAGCCCCTGCAGGACCGGCCAATAGCCGGCGATCCGCTCGAAGCCGACATCGCTGAAGGCCATCAGCTCCAACGCGCTGCGGCGCCGCCCGTCCTGATTCACCTCCAGCCCGGCGCGCGACAGTTCCGTCGGCGTTGCCGACAGGCCGCCGGCCAAGGCGCGGGCGGCGCGCAGCCCTTCCTTCCTGGTCTGCCAGACTGCCTGGCGGGCCGAGCCGACGCAGCCCCAACCCAGCCCGATATCAGTCAGGCGCTGGTCGGCATTGTCGGCGCGCAGGCTGAGCCGGTACTCGGCGCGCGAGGTGAACATGCGATAGGGCTCGTCCGCTCCACGCGTGATCAGGTCGTCGATCAGCACGCCGATATAGGCGTCCGCCCGGTCCAGCACCAGCGGTTCAGCCGCGCCACCGGCGGCAGCCGCGGCGTTCAACCCGGCCATCAGGCCCTGTGCGGCCGCCTCTTCATAACCCGTGGTGCCGTTGATCTGGCCGGCGAAATACAGGCCGGGAATCCGGCGGGTTTCGAGCGTTCGCTGCAATTCACGCGGATCGACGAAATCATATTCGATGGCATAGCCCGGCCGGATCATGCGCACATGTTCCAACCCCGGGATGGCTGCGATCATCGCCAGCTGCACATCCACCGGCAGCGAGGTCGATACGCCATTGGGATAGACCGTGTCGTCATCCAGCCCTTCCGGTTCCAGGAAGATCTGGTGGCGCGGCTTGTCGGCGAAGCGGACGATCTTATCCTCGATGGAGGGGCAATAGCGCGGTCCCCTGCCCTCGATATGCCCGCCATAGAGCGCGGAGCGGTGCAGATTCTCGCGGATCACCGCATGCATCGCCTCGCTGGTATAGGTGATCCCGCAGGCGATCTGCGGCACGGTGATGCGTTCGGTCAGGGTCGAAAACGGGATCGGCGGCGTATCGCCCGCCTGCATTTCCAGCCCGGACCAGTCAATGGTGCTGCCATCCAGGCGCGGCGGCGTGCCGGTCTTCAGCCGACCCAGCGCGAAGCCGAAGCGACGCAGCGTCTCCGCCAGGCCATAGGAGGCTTCATCCCCGACCCGTCCGGCCGGGGTGCGGGTATCGCCGATATGAATCAGCCCGCGCAGGAAGGTACCGGTGGTCAGCACCAGGCGCGGCGCGGGCAACAGGCTGCCATCGGCCAGAATGGCGCCCGCCATCCGGCCATCTTCGGTCAGGGCAATGTCTTCCACCGCGCCGACCTTGATTTCCAACGTCGCGAATTCGGCCAGCACGGCCTGCATCGCCTGGCGATAGAGCTTGCGGTCGGCCTGGGCGCGCGGGCCGCGCACCGCCGGACCCTTGCTGGCATTCAGCATGCGGAACTGGATGCCGGCGCGGTCGATCACCCGGCCCATGATGCCGTCCAGCGCGTCGATCTCGCGCACCAGATGACCCTTGCCCAACCCACCGATGGCCGGGTTGCAAGACATCTCGCCGATGGTTTCGGCTTTATGGGTGACCAGCAGCGTGCGCGCGCCCATCCGGGCAGCGGCTGCCGCTGCCTCGCAGCCGGCATGGCCGGCGCCCACAACAATCACATCCCAACCGTTCATACCTCAATCCTCCGACACGACCCGGACTGCGCGCGGCCAATTTCCTGGCGCACACATCCGGGACGCGATGCGTCCGTTCGACGCCGTTATACAGGCATTGAGCAAATCTTGTCATTACGGGCGCGCCACGCGCAAGCGCGAGCGGTAGCGAGCCGGATTTGCGCGTTGAAAAGGATAAGGAGGGCCGGGATGGTTGCTCAGCACGAGGGTACTGATTTGGCATTGGTACGCGAACAATCCCCCTCATGGTGAGGAGCCGCGTCCGCGGCCTCTCGAACCATGGGGGTCCGCACGAGCGCTCATAACCAACAGCCCAGCCGGTGTTTCACGTGAAACATCCGGGGCGCAGGTCGCGCCTCAGCGGTGCTGATGCGGTGGGCGGTTGATCTGCGCCACCCGCCAGATCACGCCGCCGCCATCCAGCTCGACCTGCTCCAACACGGTGACGGAGCAATTGGCGACGGCGAAAACCAGCGCCGTCTCGCTATCGCAGCCCAGCGCATGTCCGATGGCGGCCTTGATCACACCGCCATGGGCCACGGCCACGATATCACGCCCGGCGTGGTCCGTGCCGTGGCGCTCAATGCCGCGCGTCACCCGCGCCCGCAGTTCCTCGAAGCTCTCCCCGCCTGGGGCGCGCTCATGCGCAGCGGCCAGCCAATGGGCGTGGCGATCCGCTGCGCGCATCGTCTGGAAATCCTCGAAGCGCAGCCCCTGCCACTCCCCGAAGCTCTGCTCGCGAAAATCCGCCTCGACGATGGGTTCGGCCAAGGCCAGGCCTGCGTTGCGGATCGCTTCCGCCGTCTGGTGGGTGCGCTTCAGATTGGAGGTGATCAGCACGGATTCGGCCGGCAGGATGGCCGCCAGGCCGCGAAAGGCCTCGCCATCGTCCGTGTCGCAGTCGAGATCATCGCCGCCATAGACCCGGCCCTGATTGACCGTAACCGGTGCGTGGCGGACCCACCACCAGCGCGTTACCCGCGAGAACATATCGCTCTTCCATTTTTGCCTGGGATGGGGGGGAGATATGCCCCCTGCCCCGCCGGGTCAAGCGGGCAGTCGGCCAGCCCGCTTTTCGTTGCGCCCGAGATCATCCCGCGCTAAGCAATCCGGATGTGTCACGCGTAAATCCGGCTGGCTTCCTGCCGCCCTCTTATCGTGAAAGCGCGGGCAGAAGATCCGCTGCAATCCCCAGTTCTGACCAGAGGTAATGATGGCCGATTCCGCTCTCAAAGGCGATCTCGATGAAATTCGCGGGCTGATGACGGCCTTGCCGCCGCAATCCGAGGCCGCCGCCGGAAGCTGGCGCGCCCGGTCCGCCAGCCTGATCCGTCCCCGGCTGGGGCTGGGTGCGCTGGAAGTCTTCGGCCCCTGGCTTGCCGCCACCCGTGGAACCGACTGTCCGAAGCTCGACCGGCCGCGCCTTGCCTTGTTCGCCGCTTCCCACGGTGTGGGCGAATCCGTGCCGGGCGGGCTTGGCTCCGGGGCAGTGGCGGAGGAGATCGCGCGGATCAATGCCGGGGTGCATCCGACGTCCATTCTCTGCGCCAAGGCGGATGCGGAGCTTCGCCTGTATGAGCTGGCGCTGGAGGCGCCCTGCGGCGATGCCAGCACTGGTCCGGCGATGAGCGAGGACGAGGCCGCGCGCGCCATGGCCTATGGGATGATGGCGGTCGAGGAAGGCGTCGATCTGATCGTGCTGGCCGATTGTTCGGCCGGCGCGGAAGCCAGCTGGGGCGCGCAGGCTATCACCTTTCTGGGGCGCAGGACCGGGCTCGACTCCTGGCTTGATGGCGCGTCCGAGCGCGCGCTGGCCTTGAAGGCGGCGGAGCGTGTGGAGGATGTTCCGCTCGATCCCTTCGCCCTGCTGGCGCAGCTCGGGGGCTATGACAGCGCCGCCATGGCCGGCCTGCTGATTGCCGCGCGAATGGGCCGGGTGCCGGTGCTGCTGGATGGAACCGGCCCCCTGCTGGTGGCGCTGGCGCTGGACCGCGCCAGGGCCGGGTCGATGGCCCATTGTGCCCTGGCGCAGAAGCCACGTACGGCGCTGGAGCGGGACATCGCGGCCGCGCTTGGCTTCGACAAAGCGGTGCTGCCGGTAAGCGATATCGCGCTGGGACGCGGTGGCGCCGGGGCGCTGGCCGTACCGCTGCTGCAGGCTTTGGTCCGGGTCCAGGCCGACACCGCAAGCTTCGGAGGCTAGGCATGGACGGGCGGGACCAGACGCAGGCCGTTGCCGCCCTGTTTGATCCCGCCAATCATGGCGGGGTCCGCCCGGACCGAATCGATACCCATGCCTGCCATGTCGCGCTGGTCGGGGACCGTGCCTATAAGATGAAGCGCGCGGTGACCTATGCCTTTCTGGACTATGGCACGCCCGCCCTGCGGCGGCAGGCGGTCCGCGACGAACTGGCGCTGAACCGCCGCACCGCACCAGAGATGTATCTGGGCCTGGTGCCGCTGCTGGAAAATGCCAAGGGCGGGCTGGCGTTTGGCGCGCTGGATGCGGTGGGCGAGGCGCCGGAAGCGGTTCCCGCCCGGGAATGGCTGATCGCCATGCGCCGCTTTCCGCAGGAGGCGCTGCTGGATTCCCTGGCGGACCGGGGCGCGCTGGACTGGCCGATCCTGGCGGAGCTGGCCGATACCATCGCCGCCTTCCACGCTACCACACCCCCTGCCCCTGCGGATGCCTTCGACGCGCGGGAGGTGGGCCGCTTGCTGGCGGAAAACATCGCCATGATGCGGGAATTTCCGGCCATTCTGCCCGGTGCGGAGGTCGATGCGCTGGAACAGGATGCGGCCGCCGCACTGTCCCGGCTGGGTTCGGTGATCGATGCGCGAGCGGCGGCGGGCCATGTGAAACGCTGCCACGGCGATCTGCATCTGAAGAATGTCGTGCTCTGGCAGGGGAACCCTACCCTGTTCGACTGCATCGAATTCAGCACCCGCTATGCCACAACCGACGTGTTCTATGATCTGGCTTTCCTGCTGATGGATCTGGACCATCGGCGGCTGGGCGATGCGGCGAACCGGGTGTTCAATCGCTATATGGAAAGTTCCGGCGATCGCAGTGGCATCGCTGCCCTACCCCTCTATCTGTCGGTGCGGGCGCAGGTGCGCGCCAAGGTCGGGGCCGCTAGCGCCGCCCATGCCGAAGGGGCGGAAGCCAAGGCGCAGGCGGAGGAGGCGGTGGCATATCTGGCCCTGGCGCGTCGCTATCTGACGCGCACGCGGCCGGGACTTAGCGCGATTGGCGGGCTGTCCGGCTCCGGCAAATCGACCCGGGCGCGGCAGATGGCCCGCGCGCTCGGCCCCGCCCCCGGCGCAGTGCTGCTGCGCTCCGACCAGCTGCGCAAGGCCCGCTTCGGCCGACCGGAGACGGAGCGCCTGCCGCTGGAAGCCTATACGACCGAAATCAGCCGCGCGGTCTATGCCGAGCTGTATGAGAAGGCGGAAGCTGCCCTGGCGGAGGGCTTCCACGTCATCGCCGATGCGACCTTTCTGCATCCCGACAGCCGCAGGCTGGTCCAGGCGGTGGCGGAGAAGGCGGGCGTTCCCTTCGATGGGATTTGGCTGGATGTTTCACGTGAAACAGCCGAGGCCCGGATTGCGGCCCGGCTGGCGGAGGGGGCGGATGCCTCCGACGCGGATTGCGCCGTGCTGGCCCGCCAGCTTCAGGAAGATACCGGGCCGATCCGCTGGCGCCGCATCCCGGCCTGAAGGGCTTACCCCGCCCCCCGCACCTCGCGACGGGCCTTTGGCCCTCCTCAGCACGAGGGATTCTTCTGGCTACAGCACATAGGCCAGCAGAAAGGGCAGCGTCGCGAAGGACAGCAGCGTGGATAGCAGCACCATGCCTGCCACGTCGCTGGGCCGGTTGTCATGCAGTACGGCAAACAGATAGTTGAACACCGCCACGGGCATGGAGGTCTGGATCAGCACCACGCCCCGCTCCACCCCTTCCAGCCCGAAGATTTCGCATACGCCCAAGCCGATGGCGAAACCGCCGGCCAGCCGCAGCACCGACAGGCCCAGGCAACGGCCCATCCCGGCCATGGTGAGCTTGCCCAGCGAAATGCCCAGCATCAGCAGCATCAGCGGGATCGACATGCCGCCCATCAGGCTCAGCGTATTCTCCGCCCATTTCGGCAGGGCAATGCCACCGATCATCAAGGCGACTGCCAATGCAATGGCCCAGATGATGGGGGTCTTCAGCACCGCCTTGATCTCCAGCCGACCGGAGGCGGCGGCGGGTCCAAACACGAACTGGCAGACCGAACCGACGGTGAAATAGGCGATGGCGAAAGCCAGCCCCTGCTGGCCGAAGGCGAACAGGCAGAGCGGCAGGCCCATATTGCCGACATTGGCGAACACCATGGAGGGCAGATAGCCGGAGATCGGCCAGCCCGCCAGCCGCATCACGATCAGGGACAGGATCGCCATGGAGATCATTGCCGTGGCCGCGATCAGCGCCATATGGCCCAGCGCGGCCGGAGACAGCTCCACTGACAGCAGCGTGTGCAGCACCAGTGCCGGGGTTCCGATCAGGGTCACCAGCCGCGTGATCATCGCGGTGTCCATCGGCCAGCCTTTCTTGGCCCAGCCATAGCCAAGCGCGGCGGCGATGAAGACGGGGGCGATAACGGCGAACAGCGATTCCAACAGACCGGCGGGCATGGCGGGGACTTTCCGGCAAAAGGACAGGATGACTACCCTTTAGAGAAGCCTGCGGCGAAAGGAAATGGCGCGCTGGGACAAAGACCTCGCCCCTGCACGCAGCGGAATGGGCTTCGTGATGGTCGGGCTCGACCCCGGGATCTCTGGCCTGTGGCGCAAGGCCCCTGGGCCACCAGCTTTTGGGGTCAGGCGAAACGGCCCGCGAAACGCAGTCCCTGCATCCAATCGCCGGGCCAGGCGGCTTCGACGGCGGGCTTGGTCTCGAAATAGCCGTCGGCGTCCAGCGGGAAGGCATCGACCCTGCCATCGGTCCAGAGGCCGGCCGCCATCCCTGCCCCGGCAAGGTCGAGCGCGAAGAGCCCGGTAGCCGGGGACGGAACGAGGCGGGCCGTCATTCCCGGAACCGGCAGACCGACCGAGCCTTCCACCGGGCTTGGCCAATGGGTGGCGAAACAGCTCCCGCCACTTTCCGGCGGTCCCCAGAGCGCCAGCGTGGGCGGGATATCCCCGCGTGCGCCGAGTGCGATACGCCCCAGTCGATCCTCTGCATCGGCTGGGATTGCCCCACCCAGCGAGATCAGGGCCTGCGCTTCCGACAGGCGCAGATCGGCATCGGGTGCATCGGCCCAGGCGGCCAGATCATCGGGCCGGGCCGCCAGCACGCCGGCCTGACCCCGGGCGGCCTGGCGGGGGTGGCCGCAATGGATCGGCAGGCCCAGCAGCACGGCCAGATGCAGCAGCGCCATGCCGGTATCGCCGCGCGACCAATCGGTCGGCAGCGCGATTCCCGTACAGGCGGGCGAGGCCAGGAAGGGCCATATCGCGACCAGCGCCTGGGCCTGACGGGCCAGGGCACGATGGCTGAAGGCCAGCAGCCGGGGTGGTTGCTCGGGTCGTTCCTCAACCAGGATGCGTGCGATGCGATCGGGATGCAGGCGCTGCATGGCCTTCGCCAGATCGTCGCGCACGGGATGGCTGACCAGCCGCGTGAAATCCTCGGCGCCGGTCGTCACGCGTATGCTGCGCGGCAGGGCGAGCGCGGCGAAAGCAGGACCCGCCGAGACCCTGTCGGCGTAATGGATCATGCCAGGTTGCAACAACGCGACCAGCTGCGCCAATCTGTCGGCATCGAAGCGCCGGTTGAGCAGGGCCGGATCGGCCAGCGCCAGCGGAACACCGGCCAGATAGCCGGCAAAGGTCAGGCAGAAGGCTTCCACACCACCGCGGGCGAAGACCAGCAGCGGCCGGCCTTCTTCCAATCCGGTATCGAGCAGGCTTTGGGCAATGGCCTCGACCATGCGCCCGGCATCGCCATAACGCAGGCGCCGCACCGTTCCGCGCGGCCCGTCCCCGGCGACCAGGGCAATGCGCTCGGGCTGACGCCGCTCATGTGAACGCAGCCATTGGCCCAGCCCGCGCGGAACCGGTCCCAGATCGTCATTGCTCTGGCGCAGGATGATGCAGCCATCCGCCTCCTCCGTCACCTCCAGTGACGGTTCGGCCAGATGCAATGGCGCATGATCCGGTAAAGGTGGCCCGCGCATCTTAGGTCCCGATAATCGCCCTCTCCAATAGCAGCATAACCTTTGCATGGCTGGAAGCGATAGGGCGCATGGGCTATGGAAGCGTCGCAAATCGCGGTAGGGTTAAGACCATGGCTGACGATTTTAATATGCCGGATCTAACGGAATCCCCGCTCGCGCGGCTGTTCCTGCGCGCCCGCTCCGCCTTGAGCAAGGGGTCGCTGGATGAGGCCGTGCGTCTTTGGCGCGGGTTGATCGCCGTCGATCCGGACAATGTGGAGGCGATGGAAAGGCTGGCGACCGCGCTGCGCGGGCTGGGCCGCATTGCCGAGGCAGAGGCGGTGCTGCGTACCGCCATCGAACGCGCGCCGGAACGGGCCAGTCTGCGCGTCGGGCTGGGTGCCACGCTGATGGGCTGGGAAGCCTATGAGAAGGCGGCGGAAGCCTATGCGCGCGCGGCAGTGATGGATCCCACCTCCCTGCCCGCCCGTATCGGGCTCGGCCGGGCCTGCCTTGCCGGCGGGGATGCGGTCGCGGCGGAAGCCAGCTTCCGCGATGCGCTTGTGATCGATCCGCGTTCGGCCCCGGCCCTGGTTGGGCTGGGCGATTCCCGGCGCAGGCTGGGCGATGTCAAGGAAGCGCGTAAGCAGTATGCCGCAGCCGTGGTCGCCGCGCCAAAAGATGCGACTGCCCGGACCAGGCTGGCCGAGTCCGATCTGCGCCTGGGCAATTACGCCGAGGGCTGGGTCGGTCTGGAATGGCGCCATCGCATGCTGCGTGGTCGGCGGCTCGATCCCGGCCTGCCGTTTTGGGATGGCCAGCCGTTGGGCGCGCGTCGTCTTCTGGTTCGCGCCGAAGGGGGTCTCGCGGAGACGATTCAGTTCTTCCGATTGCTGCGCGCGTTGCCCACCCAGCAGGTGGTTTTCGAAGTCGACCCTGCGATGGTGGAAATCCTGCAATATTCGGGCTGGTTCAGGGGCTCTCTCGTCGCACGCGGTGATGATCTACCCGGCGATCTGGATTCATGGGCTCCAATTTTGTCTTTGCCGGGCCTTCTGAACATGGATGGAGAGGCCATTCCGGCGCAGATTCCCTACCTTCGGCCCGATGCGGCGATGCGTTCGGCGTGGCGATCTCGTTTCGGAACCGGAATCAATTTAGGATTGCATTGGTCCGCCGGCCCCTCTCCTTTTGATGACATGCCGCGCGCTGTGCCCCTGAAAGCCTTCGCGCCGCTTGCCAAACTGCCCAGAACGAATCTGATCTCGCTACAGAAGGGTACCGGACGGCAGGAGGTCGAGGCGGCCCCCTTCCAGATGCAGGACTGGACGGCGGAGATGGATGAGACCGGCTCCGCCTTCCTCGACACCATCACGGCGATCTCGGCCATGGATGCGGTCGTCTCGGCCGATACGGCAATTGCCCATCTGGCCGGGGCGCTGGGTGTGCCGGTCTGGGTGGTGATGCCCGCTCCCGGCTCCTGGGTCTGGGGTCCGCTGGAACGGCAATCGCCCTGGTACCCATCCGCCCGGCTGGTGCGCAAGCCGGCCAATATGGGCTGGGAGGAGGCCTTCCGCATGGTGGCGGAGGAAATCCGTCTTTATCTCAGCCAAGCCGGGTAGCGGTTCCCTCCCGTTTCGGCTAAGCAGGCGCCATCTTTTCCAAGATCAGGCTGGAGGATGGATCCATGGCGGCGGACAGGATCGACGGCAAGGCTTTCGCGGCAGGGCTTCGCGCCACCATCGCCGAACGGGTGGCGGCGCTGAAATCCGCTCAAGGGTTGGTGCCCGGTCTGGCGGTGGTGCTGGTGGGGGAAGACCCGGCCAGCCAGGTCTATGTGCGCAACAAGGCGCGCCAGACGGAAGAGGCCGGCATGCGCGGCTTCGCCCATCATCTGTCGGCAGACACGTCCGAGGCCGAACTTCTGCGCCTGATCGCTGTGATGAACGCCGATCCGCAGATCAACGGCATTCTGGTGCAGCTTCCCCTGCCCGGCCATATCGACAGCGCCAAGGTGATCCAGGCCATTGACCCGGCCAAGGATGTTGATGGCTTCCACGTGCTAAATGTCGGCATGCTGTCGACCGGCAGCGGCAAGCCGCTGGTGGCCTGCACCCCGCTGGGTTGTTCCATGCTGGTAGCCGACCGGCTGGGCAGTGACTTGTCGGGCAAGCATGCGGTGGTGGTCGGCCGTTCGAACATCGTGGGCAAGCCGATGGCCCAGCTTCTGCTGAACATGAATGCCACTGTGACCATTGCCCATTCGCGCACGGCCGATCTTCCCGGGCTGTGCCGCAGCGCCGATATTCTGGTCGCGGCCGTCGGCCGGCCGGAAATGATTGGCGGCGACTGGATCAAGCCGGGCGCGGTGGTGATCGATGTCGGCATCAATCGGGTGGAACGGCCGGACGGAAAATCCGCCCTGGTCGGCGATGTCGACTTTGCCGCGGCGGAACAGGTGGCGGGCGCCATTACCCCCGTGCCGGGCGGTGTCGGGCCGATGACCATCGCCTGTCTGCTGGCCAATACGCTGACCGCAGCCTGCCGGCAGGCGAGGTTGCCCGATCCCGTTTTCTGAGTTCTCCCGTTTGGCACGGAGATCCCGGCTCTACGCTTCGCTTTGGCCGGGATGACAAACAGAGAGAATGTCATCCCGGACCGAGCCCCGAAGGTGAGGATCCGGGATCTTCATCCTGAATCTCAATCAGGCCCTATTGTCGAAAAGCCCGCAGCCGGGTGGAATGCGGGTCGGCCCCAATCACCGGTTCGACCGGTTTGCCATCGCGCAGTGCCACGGCTTGGCCGCGATTGACCAGAATCTGCGCCGCCATGGAAATCTGATGGGTCGCATAGCCGGGACGCGCGCCCTGCATCAGCTCCCGCGCCAGCTCCGCCAAAGACGGTTCGGCACCCAGCATCAGGCGTTGGGAAATGGTCTGCGCCAGCCGATCCACATCCTGGCTGCGATCGCCCGCGAAAATCCGCTTCAATAGGTCGTTCAGTCGCATGGCGGCGACTATGGACGCTGTTTCCGCCATCGTCCATAGTATCGCCCATGATGATGGAGCTTGGTGATCTGGCGGCGGCGACCGCGCTATTCGTGGGGGGGCATTTCGCCCTCTCCTCGCTGCCGTTGCGCGGCGCGATCCTGGCAAGGCTGGGCGAAGGGGCGTTTCGGGGGTTGTACAGCCTGTTCATCACGGCGGGCTTTGCCTGGATGATCCTGTCCTATGGCTCGGCCCCTCATATCCCGGTCTATCAGCCGCCGGAATTCGGGCGCTGGCTGGCGGTCGGGCTGATGCCGCTGGCCTGTCTGTGTCTGGTGGCGTCTTTCCTGGGGCGCAATGTCACCGTTGTCGGGGGGGAAGGCAAGCTCGACTCCAGCGACATTTATATCCCCCGCGGCATCTATACCATTACCCGCCATCCGATGCTGACCGGCACCGCGCTCTTGGCGCTGGCCCATCTGGCAAGCAATGGTGATGCAGCCTCCATCATCCTGTTTTCCGGCATTCTGATCCTGTCGGTCGGCGGGGCGGCGCATATCGACTACCGCCGCGCCCAGCTTCTGGGGCCGGCCTGGGGTGCGGTGGCCTTGACCACCAGTGCCATCCCCTTCCTGGCGGTGGCGCAGCGACGCTGCCGGCTGGATCTGGCGGGGATCGGCCTTGTGCCGGTGGCGGGCGGGCTGGGGCTCTATCTGGCGCTGCTGCTCGGCCATCGCTATCTGGCCGGGGTTCCGTTGATCCACGGATTACCCTTCTGAGAATAGACTCTTGTCTTTGAGATAAGCGCGTGCTTATCTTGACAGATGGAACAGGCGATCTTCAAGGCGTTGGGCGATGCCACGCGCCGCCACATCTTCGAAAAACTGGCTGACGGCCCGCAAAGTGCGACGGCCCTGCGCGACGGCATGGCGATTTCCCAGCCGGCGATGTCGCAGCACCTGGCCGTGCTGCGCGAAGCGGGTCTGGTGCAGGAAAAGCGCGTCGGGCGCTTCACCGAATATGCGGTTGAACCGCAGGGCCTTGCGGTTCTGGGCGGCTGGTTGGCGAAATACCGCGCCTACTGGCCGGAGCGGTTGGCCGGGCTGGAAGCGCTGACCGTGGAAATGGAACGAGGGGAGAAGGCGCGATGAGCGACAGCGATGCCGCCAGCGGCACCGTGCTGCATTTCGAGGTGGAGCTGACCGCGCGACCGGAAACGGTCTGGCGCGCGCTGCGCGAGGAAGGGTACCGCCGGGCCTGGCTGCCGGATCAGACGGTGCTGGAAGTGCTGCAGGAGGAGCGGCCCGAAAGGCTGAGCCTGCTGGTCGAGGAGGCCGAGCCACCTCATGCGCGCGGCATCGTGACCTTCGATCTGGAACCCGGCCGGCAGGGCGGAACCAGGCTGCGGCTGGTGCATCTGCATCGCCCGGCCCATCTGCCGATCCCGGCCAATGATGGTGGCGACATGGTTATGCGGCTCGCCGCCTGACGCTTATTTTCCAAGGTAATTCGATATCTTGCAGGAGGTTGCCGATGCGCGACATGATGCAGCTTGTCCCCATGGTGGTGGAACACTCGGCCAAGGGCGAACGGGCCTTCGACATCTATTCCCGGCTGCTGCGCGAGCGGATCATCTTCCTGAATGGGGAGGTGAACGACGCGATGGCGGTTTCCATCTGTGCCCAGCTGCTGTTTCTGGAGGCGGAATCGCCCGACCGGCCCATCTTCCTCTACATCAACTCCTGTGGCGGCGTGGTTACCAGCGGCATGGCGATGTATGACACGATGCAGTATATCCGCTCGCCCGTGCATACGCTGTGCATGGGCACGGCACGCTCCATGGGGTCCTTCCTGCTGATGGCGGGTGAGCCCGGCCATCGCATGGCCCTGCCGAATGCGTCCTTGCATGTGCACCAGCCTTTGGGCGGGGCGCAGGGCCAGGCCAGCGATATCGCCATCCAGGCCGCCGAAATGCTGAAGACCAAGCAGCGCATGACCGAACTGTATGCCCGACATTGCGGCCGAAGTTATCAGGAGGTGGAGCGCGATCTGGACCGCGACCGCTTCATGACGGCCGAGGAGGCCAAGGCCTGGGGCCTGATCGATCAGGTGGTGACGGCCCGGCCGGCCTGACATTAGCCATCCTTCTTGGGGGGCGAGGCGGGCAATCCGCGCGACAGACATGTATCTGCCGCGAAACCGCCCTATTATGATTGCAAACAAGCTGGAGCCGCTTCCCGGCCCGATCATCGTCCCTTCCCCGGAGGAAATGCCCAAATGCACTTGCCGAGCCGATGCCGCAGCCCGGCCCTGGCGCTTGCCCTGGTCTGTGTCATGCTGTTCACCGCCGCGATGCCGGCGCGGGCACAGGTCTTCAACCCGGAAACCGCCATGCTGGGCAATGGCATGCAGGTGGTGGTCGTCACCAATCGCCGCGCACCGGTCGTCACCCATATGGTCTGGTACCGGGTAGGCGCGCTGGATGAGCCGCCGGCCAAATCGGGGATTGCCCATCTGCTGGAACATCTGATGTTCAAGGGCACCAATACGCTGAAACCGGGTGAGTTTTCCGCGACCGTCAGCCGCAATGGCGGGCAGGAGAACGCCTTCACCGGTACCGACTACACCGGCTATTGGCAATCCGTCGCGGTCGACCGGCTGGAAACCATGATGACGATCGAGGCCGACCGCATGGCCAATCTGGTGCTGACCCCGGAAGTGGTCGCGCCGGAAGTGTTGGTGGTGATGGAGGAGCGGCGTTCGCGCGTGGAAAACGAGCCCGGCTCGCAGCTGCGCGAAAAGGCCAATGCGGCCATGTTCATGAACCATCCCTACCGCCTGCCCATCATCGGTTGGGAACATGAAATCGCCGGGCTGACCCAGGATGATGCACTGGCCTTCTACCGCTCCTGGTATGCACCGAACAATGCCGTGCTGGTTGTGGCGGGCGATGTGACCCTGGCCGATGTGCTGCCGCTGGCGGAAAAGACCTATGGGCTGATCCCGGCCCGCGCGCTGCCCGACCGGCTGGACTGGCGCGAGCCGGAGAACAAGGCGGACGCCACCGTCACCCTGTCCGACCCGAAGGTGACGACGCCAAGCTGGGGGCGCAGCTTCCAGGCGCCGAGCTATCTCTATGGCGCAATCGAACATGCCTATGCCTTGCAGGTGCTGGCCGAAATCCTGTCCGGCGGACCGACCACGCGGCTGTACAAGGCGCTGGTGATCGACCGGGGCATCGCCTCCTCCGCCGGGGCCTGGTACGATCCGGACCGGCGCGGACCCGGCCAGTTTGGCTTCTATGCCAGCCCGCGCGGGGATGGCACGGTGGAGACGGTTGCCGCCGCGATGGAAGCGGAAATCGCTCGTCTGCTAGGTGATGGCGTGACCCCGGAAGAGGTGGAACGCGCCAAGCGGTCGATGCAGGATGCGGCGATCCTGGCCCGCGACAGCCTGACCACGCCAGCCCGCGCGCTGGGTTCTGCCCTGGCCATCGGACTGACGGTGGAAGATGTGGAGGATTGGCCCAACCGCATCGGCGCGGTGACGCCGGAGCAGGTGCTGGCGGCGGCGAAGGCCGTGCTGGCCGATTCCGCCTCCGTCACCTCCATTTTGCTGCCGGGAGAGATGAAATGATGCTGCACCCGATGCTGCCGCGCGCTTTGGCTTTCGCCGGTGCCCTCTTGTTGCTGACCGGCTTTGCTCCCCGCCCGGCCGAAGCCGTGGTGGTGGAAAAAGTCACCTCCCCCATGGGTATTGAAGCCTGGTATGTGCGCGATGCCACGTTGCCGGTGCTGTCCATCGAATTCTCGGTCAAGGGCGGCTCGGCCTATGATCCGGCCGGCAAGGCGGGGCTGGCTGATCTGGTGGCCTCGACCATGGATGAAGGGGCGGGCACGCTGGACAGCCAGGCCTTCCAGGGCCGGTTGCAGGATTTGTCCCTGACCCTGAACTTTTCGGCCGGGGATGACACTTTCCGGGGCAGTTTCCGTGCGCTTACCGCCTATCAGGACGAGGCGCTGGATCTGCTGCGGCTGGCCCTGACCCAACCGCGTTTCGATCCGGAACCGGTGGAACGCATCCGCGCCCAGATCCGCCAGGGGCTGGAGCGGCGCCAGAACGATCCGGACAGCATTCTGGGCGATGTCTTCGCGCGGGTCATGTATGGCAGCCATCCCTATGGCAGCACCAGCCGTCAGCAACTGTCGGCGCTGGATACGATCACGGCTGATGATCTGCGCGGCTTCATGCGCGAAAGATTCGTACGTGACCGGCTCTATATCGGGGTGGTGGGAAACATTTCCGCGCAGGAGCTGGGTAGTATTCTGGACAAGGTGTTCGGCACCCTGCCGGTATCCGACGCACCATTGGACCTGGCGGATGCAACCCTGCCGCAGACCGGCCAGACCCTGGTGGTGCAGGCGCCGGTGCCGCAAAGCAGTGCTGCCTTCGGCGCGCCTGGCGTGAAGCGCGCCGATCCGGATTATTATGCGGCCTATGTGATGAATTTCATTCTGGGGGGTGGCGGTTTCGTATCGCGCCTGACCGAGGAAGTGCGCGAGAAGCGCGGGCTGGCCTATTCCGTCTATTCCTATCTGTCGCCGCGCGACGCGGCTGGCAGCATCGTGGGCGGGGTCGGTACTCAGAACGGCCGCATGAAGGAATCGCTCGACGTGATCCGCGTGGAGTGGAAGCGCATGGGCGAGGAAGGCCCGACGGAGGCGGAGCTGGCTTCGGCCAAATCCTATCTGACCGGGTCCTTCCCGCTGTCCTTCTCCTCCTCCGGGGCGATCGCGCGCATGCTGGTGGGCATGCAGTATAGTGATCTGGGCATCGACTATCTGGACCGCTACCCGGGGCTGATCGATGCGGTGACGCTGGACGACGTGAAGCGGGTCGCGGCCCGGCTGCTGGACCCGGCGAAGCTGACCGTGGTGGTGGTAGGCCAGCCGGCCGGGGTTGAGGCGACCGCGCCCACTCCCGATCTGGGTGGGTGATCTCAGCGCTCCAGGACGCATGGCACCCCGGAAGCTGCGTCCGCGGCTGTCCAGGGTCGCCTGCTTTCTCAGGGGTCGCTGGCAGTTTCCCCTATCCCGTCGGGGTGAGCGGTAGGCGGGCCACCAAGGATGACGAAAGCACCGGACCTGGATCAGGCCGGCCCCGCTGCGCAGAAGGCTTGATTGGTCGATCTTGGAACAAAACGAATAGCTCTAGGAATACTCCCTTGAATGGCGGTGTGATTGCCCTTACCTTACCGGCTGCAACCCGGGAGTGAAATTATGCGTCTGCGCCATTCCGACATCTGGCGGGCTATCGACAAGCTGGCGAATGCGCGCGGCCTGTCCGCATCGGGCCTGGCCCGCAGGGCAGGGCTGGACCCCACCGCTTTCAACCTGTCGAAACGGACCAGTCCGAATGGCCGGCCCCGCTGGCCGACCACGGAAAGCCTGGCCAAGATCCTGATCGCGTCCAACGCCACGATTGGCGAGTTCATCGCCTATCTGTTCGAAAACCCGGCGCATGGTGTAGCAAGACCCATACCATTCACCACGCTGGCCAAGCTGCGCGCCGGCCGCATGTTCGACAAGGACGGCTATCCCGATGCCCCGCTCTGGGACCGGACCGACAGCCTGATCCTGCCTGATACGACTGCTTTTGCACTTCAGATTTCCGGCGATGAATGCATGCCGGTGTATCGCGATGGCGAGATGGTGCTGATCTCGCCCAAGGCTTCGCTGCGAAACGGGTCGCGGGTGCTGGTGCATTTGACGGATGGGCGCTATTTGATCCGCGAGATTGAACGCCAGACCCCGCATCGGATCGAACTGCGCAATCTGGCCCCGGATTCGCCTGTGGAGGAGATTCCGGCGATCGAGATTGACTGGATGTCGCGCATTGTCTGGTTGTCGCAATAGGATGATCCGCCGGATGGACAGCCAGCTCAGCCATGACGGGCCACGTCCAAGCTCTCTGGAGCGGGCGGAACGATTGGGCGGTGCCGATGCTGCACGGCGCGCGGCGCTTGGCCTGCGCGCCTGGGAGGCGGATCGCGCGGCTTTCCAGGCCCGGCTGTCAGGCCGGCAGGAAGGGCTTGTCGCGGCGCGTCGGGCCGGGCTAAGGGTTCTGTCCGAGTTGCGCAATCACCGATTGATCCGGCAGAGGAGTTCCATCGCGTGTCCGAGCAATCCTTGATCTGGTTCCGTGGCGCCTGGGTGGATGGCAAAACCCCGATCTTGCATGGCGACAGCCAGGCGATGTGGCTGGGCCAGCTGATTTTCGACGGTGCCCGCGCCTTCGATGGTCTGGCGCCCGATCTGGATCTGCATTGCCGGCGCGCGGTTGCCTCCGCCAGGGCCTTTGGCTTCAACCCGACCAAGACAGCCGAGGAGATCGAGGCACTGGCGCGCGAAGGCATCCGGAAATTCCCCAAGACAAGCGCGCTCTATATCCGACCGATGTTCTGGGCGGATGATGGCTTCGTCTCCCCCGATCCGGAATCGACGGATTTCGCCCTGGCGATCAGGGACATGCCGATGCCCGGTGTGCAGGGCTTTTCCGCCACGCTGTCGCCGCTACGCCGACCGACACCCGACAGCGCGCCGACCATGGCGAAGGCGGCCTGCCTCTATCCCAATTCCGGCCGTGCCCTGATGGAAGCCCGCACTCGTGGCTTCGACAATGCGGTGATGCGTGACGCCATCGGCAATGTCGCGGAATTCGCCACTGCCAATCTGATGGCGGTGAAGGATGGCACGGTCTTCACCCCGGTGCCCAACGGCTCCTTCCTGTATGGCATCACCCTGCAACGGGTGATCAAACTGCTGCGTGCCGATGGGTTCACGGTGGAGGAACGCCGGGTAACGGAAGATGACCTTGCCCAGGCGGACGAGATTTTCAATACCGGCAATTACGGCAAGGTCATGCCGCTGACCCGCTACGAGCAGCGCGAAATGCAGCCCGGCCCGGTCTTTACCCGCGCCCGCGCACTCTATTTCGATTGGGCCAGGACGACCCAGCCGGTGTTTTAGAATCCCGAACGGGCTTTCCTTGCCCTTCGAGACGGCCCTTTCGGGCCTCCTCAGGCATGCGGGCTTATTCGGCGGCTTTGCCCTCGTGCCTAGAGGGCCGCGTGCCGGCGTCTCGAAGGGCGCGGAAAAGGCCGGATTGAATCCACCTGGACCGGACCGGCGTTACAGCGCCAGGCCCTTGGTGGTGGAATGCTCGAAATGCAACGCCTCGCCAGGGAAGACGCGGCCATACATATGATGGGCGGCCATGGCGGCCTCCGAGAAACCCTGCAGGATCAGCTTCAGCTTGCCGGGATACTGGGCCAGATCGCCGATGGCGTAGATGCCGGGCTGGTTCGTCTCGCAGCCGGTGGGATCGACGCGCACCAGATGTTTGTCGATCTCCAGCCCCCATTCCGCGATGGGACCAAGCTTGGCGGCCAGTCCGAAGAAGGGCAGCAGCACATCGGCTTTCAGGCGCTTTTCCTGCCCGTCCAGATCGGCGACGATCACGGCGCTGAGGCGGCCCCCCTCCCCCTCCAGTGCGGACAGCTGATAGGGGACGACCAGCTCCAGCTTGCCCGCCTCGGTCAGGGCCTGCATCCGCTCCACCATATCGGGGGCGGCGCGGAACTTGTCGCGCCGATGGATCACCTGAACCGAAGCGGCCAGTTCCGCCAGGGACACCGCCCAATCCACGGCGGAATCCCCGCCGCCGGCGATCACCACGCGCTTGCCCCGGAAATCCTCGCGTCGGCGCACCATGTAGAACACGCTTGTGCCCTCATAGGCCTCCAGCCCCTTCAGCGGCGGGCGGTTCGGCCCGAAGGCCCCGGCCCCGGCCGCCAGGATCACCGCGCGGCATAGAATGGTGGTGCCTGCGCTGGTTTCAACCTGGAAGCGGTCATCGGCCAGGCGGCTGACCGCCACCACCTGCTGACCCAGATGATAGATCGGATGGAAGGGGGCGGCTTGCTGTTCCAACCTTTCGATCAGCTCCAGCCCCTCGATCCTCGGGAAGGCCGGAATGTCATAGATCGGTTTTTCAGGGTAAAGCGCGGCACATTGTCCGCCGATGGCTTCCAGCGCGTCGATCACATGGCAGCGCATCTTCAGCATGCCGCATTGAAACACCGCGAACAGGCCGACCGGCCCCGCGCCCACGATCACAACTTCCGTTTCCAGCGGCTGCGTGGCGGCGTTCATGCGGATTCCTTTCCCCGATGTACAAAAAGCTGTCGGGATTAGTTACAGCCTGACAAGCCAGGGGACAAGATCGGCCGGATTTGCTACCGCTCTGCCATGCGCATTGCCTTCTACTGTCCCTTGAAACCGCCGGACCATCCGACGCCTTCGGGCGATCGGCGCATGGCGCGCGAGCTGATGGCCGCCCTGCAGGGCGCAGGGGCTGAGGTTGCGCTGGCCAGCCGGCTGCGGACACGTCTGGGCCAGCCGGACGAGGCGGCCTTCGACGCGCTTGTCAGCGTAGGCCGGCAGGAGGCGGATCGCCTGATCGCGGGTTGGACCACCGATCCGGCGACGCGCCCAGACCTGTGGCTGACCTATCACTGCTATCACAAGGCCCCCGATCTGGTGGGGCCGGTGGTGGCCCGGGCGCTGGGCCTGCCCTATGCCTTGGTGGAAGCCAGCGTGGCCGCCAAGCGCGCCAGCGGCCCCTGGTCCCAGGGCTATGCGGCGGCGCTAGATGCGGTGCGGCTGGCCGGGCGCATCTTCTGCCCCAATCCGGGCGATGCCGAAGGGCTGGTCCCGCATGTGGCGGGGCCGGATGTGCTGGTCGATCTGCCGCCTTTCCTGGATGGGGCGCCCTATCGTGCGGCGCGGGCTGAACATGCGGCGCAGCGCATGGCCTGGGCGGCAAGGCTTGGTCTGCCTGCCGATGATGGCGCGGTCTGGTGCCTTTCCGTCGGCATGATGCGCCCGGACAAGCTCGCCTCCTATCGCAGTCTGGCGGCGGCGCTGCGCCTTGTGCCGCCGACCGGCTGGCATATCATCCTGGTGGGCGATGGCCTCCAGCGTGCGGCGGTGGAAGCCGATTTTGCCGGGTTGCCGGTCCGGTTCGCCGGGCAGTTGGGGGCGGACGATCTGACCGCGCTGTATGGCGCGGCCGATCTGTTCCTGTGGCCCGCGATCAACGAAGCCTATGGCTTTGCCCTGCTGGAAGCCCAGACGGCCGGCCTGCCCGGGGTGATCGGGCATGGGCTGGGTACGCAAAATATCGTCCGGCAGGGCGAAACCGGGCTGTTGGTGCCGGTGGCGGATGCGGTGGCTTTTGCCAATTCCGTCAGCGGTTTGCTGGCTGATCCTGCGCGACGCGATGCAATGGGAAGAGCGGCAGCCGCCAATGCCCTGACGCGGCATGATCGCCAGAGGGCGGGCACTGTCCTGCTGCGGGAATTGGCGGGGCTATGCCCATGACATTGCTGGCCCTTCTTCGCCACGCCCCGACCGATTGGAACGCCGCGAAGCGGCTGCAGGGCGGCACCGATGTTCCGTTATCGGATGATGGAGAAAAACTGTTTCAATCCGTGCGCTTGCCGGATGACCTTGAACAGGCGCGGCTGATTTCCTCCCCCCTGTCGCGGGCACGACGCACGGCCTTTCTGATTGCGGGGCGGGAGCCGGAAATCGAGCCCCGCCTGACGGAGATGGATTTCGGCGCGTGGGAAGGCCAGACCCTGGCCGCGCTGCGCACTGCCGATCCGACGGGCATGCAGGCTGAGGAAGATCGTGGCTGGTACATGACCCCGCCGGGTGGGGAAAGCCCCTGGATGGTCTGGCTGCGGGTCGCGCCCCTGCTGGCCGAACTGGCGGCGGCGGACCGGCCCATTGTGGCGGTCACGCATAAGGGGGTGATCCGCGCCGTCCTGGCCCGGGCCTGGGGCTGGGATTTTCTGGGCAGGCCGCCCGCCAGGCTCCTATCGGCCGCGCTGCACCGGCTGCGCCTGCGGCCGGATGGCACGCCGGAAATCCTGGCGCTGAACCAGGACTTGCCGAAGGCCGATGCATCATGACCGGCGCACCCCGCTTGATGTTCCAGGTCCAGAACCTGCTGGGTATCGGCCATCAGATGCGCGCGGCCGCCATCGCCAGGGCCTGCGTGGCGCGTGGTTTCCGGGTCGATGTGCTGCTGGGCGGGCCGGATGGCATGGGGGTGGATTGGGGCGCGGCCCGTCTGCACCCGCTGCCCCCCGTGCGCGCGCTCGACCAAAGCTTCAGGATTCTGGTCGATGCCTCTGGAAACATGGTCGATGATGCCTGGCTGGCAGCGCGTGGGCGCCTGTTGCTGGACAAGGCTGAAACCCTGCGGCCCGATATCCTGTTGCTGGAAGGATTTCCCTTTGCGCGCAGGCGCTTCCATGTCGAACTTACGCCCCTGATCGAACGTATGGGCGCGCGCGGCATTCCCGTGGCCTGTTCGATCCGCGATATCCTGCAGCGGCCGGGCAAGCCGGGCCGGGTGGCGGAAGCAATCGGGCGCGCCGAACGCCATCTCGATCATATCCTGGTGCATGGCGATCCGGCCTTTCTGCCGGTCACCGACAGCTATCCGGAGCTGGCAGGACTGGCCGGGCGTGTCATCTATACCGGCTTTGTCGCGCCCGATGCGCCTGCAGCGGCCGACATTGCGGCTGCGCCGCAGGGTGAGATACTGGTTTCTGCCGGGGGCGGCGCGGTCGGCGGAAGGCTGATCCGCGCCGCTTTGGGGGCGGCCCGTCTGGGTGTGGGTGGGGCCGATCGGCGCTGGCGCATCCTGGTGGGGCCGAACCTGCCGCCGGAGGATCGGCCCGATCCGACGGACCTGCCCGGCCATGTCCGTGTCGAACCGAACCGGACGGATTTCCGCGCCTTGCTGGCCGCCTGCGACCTGTCCATCAGCCAGGCCGGCTACAACACGGTGATGGATCTGGCGGTGACGCGCCCGCGCGCCCTGCTCTGCCCCTTCGCCGGGGATGGCGGAGAGCAGGAACAGCCCCTGCGCGCGGCCAGGTTGGCGGCGCTGGGTCTGGCGGATTGCCTGTCGCCCGACAGGTTGACGGCGCAGGCGCTGGCCCTGGCCATTGACAAGGCGTTGGCAAAACAGGCCCCGGTTTCCTATCCGTTTCAGATCAACGGCGCGGCGCAAAGCGCTGAAATCCTGTGGACAATGCTATGAACTACGCCCTGCTGGAACTGCGCTTTGAACTGGATCGCTGGCAGGAGGCCGGCAGAATTGCCCGCTTCTGGTGGCGCGATGACGATGCGGTGGCGGCGACACCGGCATTGGACCGGCTGATCGCGATGACGCAGGCGTTGGGCGTGCCGCTCGGCCTTGCGGTGATCCCGAACAAGGTGGAACCCAGCCTTTTCAACCGGTTGTCCGGCCTCTCTCACATCCGGGTGCTGCCGCACGGCGCTTCGCATGTGAACCATGCCCCGCCGGACCAGAAGAAGGCGGAATTCGGTGCACATCGCCCGGTGGACGGCATGCTGAACGAAATCGCCTCGGCCCTGGCCTGGTTCGGCCTGCGCCGTCCCGATGGGTGGTTGCACTTCGCGCCGATTTTCGTGCCGCCCTGGAACCGCATCGATCCGGCCCTGGTCGCGCGCTTGGCCGAAGCCGATATCGCGCGCGTCTCCACCTTCCAGGCGCGTTCGCGCCTTGCGCCCGATCCCAAGCCGGTCAACACCCATGTCGACCCGATCGACTGGAAACATGACAAGCGGTTCCTGGGCTGGGATGCGGCCATGGCCCCGCTGCTGGCGCATCTGAAGGCAAGGCGGCTGGATGATCCGGCGGTTGATATCGATCCGACCGAACCGACCGGGCTCTTGTCGCACCATCTGGTGCAGGACAGGGCGGTCTGGGAATTCCTGGGCACGGTCGGACAGGAAATCACCGATCACAAGGCGGCGGAATGGGCCGACCCCCTCGACCTGGCGGAGAACCCGCGATGAACGGTATGGATGAACCGGAAACCGGCTGGCTGCGCTACCCGCTGCCCATGTTGCTGGGCGATGGCGCGCGCGCCGGGCTGGGGCTGCTGGTCTGTCTGATCCCCTTCCTGTTCACCAGACCGGTAGCCTGGGTCGGCTGGGTTCTGGCGGCGGCGGCGCTCCTGTTCCTGTTGTTCGGATTGCGCACGGCATTGCGTGCGGCCAGCCGCTGGCGGCTGGATGCGGACGGGCTGGTGTTGCATGGGCCGATCCGTCGCCGGCTGCGCTGGGATGGGCTGAGCGCGCTGAAGCTGCGCTATTATTCCACCAAGCGGAACCGGTCCGGCGGCTGGTTCGTGCTGAATCTGACGGGTGTGGCCGGACGGATGCAGCTGGAATCCCCGTTGCCGGCGTTCGAGGTGATCGCCGCGCGCGCCTTCGAGGCGGCCCGGGCGCGGGGCCTTACCCTGGACCCGGTGACGGAAGACAATCTGGCGGCGCTGGGCCTCCATCGCGAGGGCAAGGATCAGGGGCTTGCGTAAAGCCCGCAGCCGGGACAGGATGCCGGGCCGTCTGGGGATTGGGGAAGAGAGCGGGAGAACCGGGGGATGGCCGATCCGACCGCAACGATCATGATGGATCCCGGCAATCTGCTGGAGATCCGCGATCTGGCAATCCGTTTCGATCTGCCCGAGGGGCCGGTGCATGCGGTGCGCGATGCGTCCTTTCGTGTGCGGCCCGGTTCGACGGTTGCCCTGGTGGGGGAATCCGGCTCGGGCAAATCGGTCATCAGCCAGGCGATCATGGGCATTTTGCCCAAGCCGGCGAAGATCACGGCCGGTCAAATCCTGTTCAACGACCCGCTGGCCGATGCTCCGATCGACATTGCCGCGCTGGACCGCGACGGGCCGAAGATGCGCGCCATTCGCGGCGGTCGCATCTCCATCATCTTCCAGGAACCGATGACCTCGTTGTCGCCCTTGCACACGGTGGGCGATCAGGTCAGCGAGGCGGTGCTGCTGCATCGCGGTGTCGGCCGGGCGGAAGCCGATGAGCTAACCCGCGACATGCTGCGTATGGTGGGCTTTCCCGATCCCGACCGGGCGTTGAAGACCTATCCGTTCGAACTGTCCGGCGGGCTGCGCCAGCGCGCCATGATCGCCATGGCGCTGGTCTGCCGTCCTGCTTTGCTGATCGCCGATGAACCGACGACCGCGCTGGATGTTACCTTCCAGGCGCAGATTCTGAAGCTCGGCCGCGATCTGCAGGCCGAGCTTGGCATGGCGGTGCTGCTGATCACCCATGACCTGGGCGTGGTCGCCAATGTCGCGGAAGAGGTGGTCGTGATGTATCACGGCCGGGTGCTGGAACGCGGCCAGATGCAGGACATCTTCGCCGGGCCACGCCATCCTTATCTGAAGGCGCTGCTGCATGCCGTGCCGCGTTTCGGCATGGATCGGGCCGAGCGGCTGACCCCGATCCGCGAGATCGAATCCGCCGGTACCGGCCGGCTGCATGCGGCGCGCGAAGCCGGCCACCGCAGCGTGGACACCGGCAAGCCGCTCTTGGAAGTGACGGGGCTGAACAAGCGCTTCGCCATCCGCAAGGGGGGCAAGACCACGGCGGAGGTGATCGCGGTCGACGGGGTCAGCTTCACCCTGCATAAGGGCGAATGCCTGGGGCTGGTAGGGGAATCGGGTTGCGGCAAGACCACCCTGTCGAAAATCCTGATGCGCGGGCTGGCCCCGGATGAAGGCCAGGTCCGCTTCCACGGGCCGGACGGGCCGATCGACCTGTTGTCGCTGTCCGACAATGCGCTGACCGCCATGCGCAAGCGCATGCAGTTCATTTTCCAGGATCCGTTCTCCAGCCTCAATCCGCGCATGACGGTGCTGGATGTGCTGACCGAACCCATGGTCATTCACAATATCGGCAAGCCGGCGGACCGGAAGGCTTTCGCGCAGGAGCTGATGGAGCTGGTCGGGCTCGACGGGCGTCATCTCGGCCGCTATCCGCACAGTTTTTCCGGCGGGCAGCGCCAGCGCATCGGCATTGCGCGCGCCCTTGCGTTGAAGCCCGAGCTCTTGATCTGTGACGAGCCGACTTCCGCGCTCGACGTCTCCATCCAGGCGCAGATCCTGAACCTGCTGAAGGATCTGAAGGACAGGCTCGGCCTGACCTATCTGTTCATCAGCCATAATCTGGCGGTGGTGGATTATATCGCCGACCGCATCATGGTGATGTGTCGCGGCCGCATGGTGGAACTGGCACCGCGCGCCCTGCTGTTCCAGAATCCGGTCCATCCCTATACCCGCGCGCTGCTGGCGGCCGTGCCCAATCCCGACCCGTCCCACCCGCTCGACTTTGCCAAGCTGATGGCCGGGCGCATGTCCGAGCCATCGGAATGGCCCGAGCCGTTCCTGGATGATGGCAAGCGCCCTATGGCCCTGCATCAGGTGGCGCCGGGCCATGTCGTCTGGGCATCCGCCGCGGCGAAGGAGATCGCGGCATGATCGCGCTTCGAACCGTCGTCGCTGCGCTGGCGCTGATGGCGGCGGCGCTGCATACCGCCCAGGCATCCGACCGGGAAGCGCCGATGCTGGCGGCCCTGGTGGCGGAAGGCAAGCTGCCACCGGTGGAGGAGCGCCTGCCCGCCCTGCCGAAACTGGCTGATTTCGGGCCGGAGCAGACGCTGGGCGATTATGGCGGCACGCTGACCATGCTGATGGCGCGCGCGCGCGACACAAGGCAGATGACGGTTTATTCCTATGCCAGGCTGGTGAAATACAACCGTGATCTGGAGCTGGTGCCCGATATCCTGGAGCGGGTGGAGGTGCTGGAGGGCGGCCGGGAATTCGTGCTGCATCTCCGGCCCGGCCATCGCTGGTCCGATGGCGAGCCGTTTACCGCCGATGATTTCCGCTATTGGTGGGAGGATGTGGCCCAGAACAGGGAACTGAGCCCGGCGGGGGTTCCGACCGAACTGTTGGTGGACGACGCCCTGCCGGAGGTGCTGTTCCCCGATCCGGTCACCGTGATCTATCGCTGGCAGGCTCCCAATCCGCGTTTCCTGCCGGCCCTGGCGGAGGCGACCCCGCTTTATATCTTCATGCCCGGCCATTACATGCATCTGTTCCACGCCCGCTATACCAAGCCGGAGGAACTGGCGGCGCGGATCAAACAGACGGGCTCGCGCAACTGGGCGCAGATGCACAATAATATGGGCCGGGCGCGGGATGCTGATAATCCCGATCTGCCGACGCTGGAACCCTGGATGGTCACCAACCGGCCGCCGGCGGACCGCTTCGTCTTCGAACGCAACCCCTATTTCCACCGGGTCGATGCCCAGGGCCGCCAGCTTCCCTATATCGACCGGGTGATCTTCGACATCACCCAATCCGGCCTCATCGCCGGCAAGACGGCGGCGGGGGAGGTTGATCTGCAGGGCCGCTATCTGCGCTTCGACGAGGTGACGCTGCTGAAATCGTCGGAAAAGAAGCATGGCTATTCGACGCTGCTATGGCGCATCGCCAAGGGCGCGCATCTGGCCCTGTATCCCAATCTGACGGTAGATGACCCCGTCTGGCGCACTCTGTTGCGCGATGTGCGGTTCCGCCGGGCGCTGTCGCTGGCCGTCAACCGCTATGAGCTGAACCGCGTGATCTATTTCGGATTGGCGATCGAAGGGCAGAACACCATGCTGCCGGGCTCGCCGCTCTATGATCTCGAACGACGCAACCGCTGGTCCAAATTCGATCTGGCAGAGGCCAACCGGCTGCTCGACGAGATCGGGATGACCGAACGGGATTCGCGCGGCTTCCGGCTGATGGCCGACGGCCGGCCGCTGGAAATCATCGTGGAGACGGCGGGCGGGACGGAAGAAGCCGATGTGCTGTCGCTGATTTCCGACAGCTGGGCCCAGGCGGGTGTGAAGCTGTTCATCAAGCCCTTGTCGCTGGATGTACTGCGCAACCGCATCTTCGGCGGGCGCACCGTGATGTCCATCGGGTCGGGGCTGGAAAATGGGTTGGCCACTCCCGATTTCGTGCCGTCGGAAATCGCCCCGGTGGACCAGAACCAGTATCAATGGGCCAAATGGGGCCAGTTTTACCAGACCAAGGGCGCGTCGGGCGAGGCGCCGGACACGCCGGAAGGCATGCTTCTGATGGATCTGTATGACGCCTGGTTCGCCTCCGGCGACAGGCAGGAACGGACCGATGTCTGGCAGGCCATGCTGGATCTGCATGCCGATCAGGTGTTTTCCATCGGCTTGGTGGCAGGCGTCTACCAGCCCATCGCGGTGCGCGATGGATTGGCCAATATTCCGCAGGACGGTATCTGGAACTGGAGCCCCGGCGCCCATTTCGGCCTCTATGGCATGGACCGTTTCTACTTCACCGATCCGGTGCGGCGCGGTCTGGCCGTCCGCCCCGGCAATGGCGGGTAAGGCAGATGTTCGGCTACGTCGTGCAACGCCTGTTCGTGATGATCCCCACCCTGCTGGTGATCTCCGCGCTGGTTTTCATCATCATCAACCTGCCGCCGGGTGATTTTGCCACCGCCATGTTGCAGGAGCTGGAAAGCCAGGGTGGCAGCGGTGCCCAGAAGGCTACTGAAATCCGCGCGCTATACGGGTTGGATCGGCCGCTGATCGAACAGTATTTCCATTGGCTGGGCGGCATGATGGTGGGGGATTTCGGCTTTTCCTTCGAACATGAAGCCCCGGTGACGGCGGTGGTGGGCGAGCGGATGGGGTTGACGCTGCTGATCAATTTCATCTCCATCCTGTTCATCTATCTCGTCTCCTTCCCGATCGGCGTCTATTCCGCCGTGCGGCAGTATTCGGCCGGCGACTATGCCTTTTCCTTCCTGGGGCTGGTGGGCTATGCCACGCCCAATTTCATGCTGGCCATCATCATGCTCTATGTGCTGAACGAAGCCTTCGGCATTTCCATCGGCGGGCTGATGGACCCGGCTTTCCGCGACCAGCCGATGAGCTGGGACAAGTTCGTTTCGATCATGCAACATTCCGTCGTGCCGGTGGTGGTGATCGGCACGGCCGGAACCGCGGCGATGATCCGCCGGCTGCGGGCCAATCTGCTGGACGAACTGCACAAGCAATATGTCGTGACCGCCAAGGCCAAGGGCCTGCCGCCCGGCCGGGCGCTGCGGAAATACCCGCTGCGCATGGCGCTGAATCCGTTCATCGCCGATATCGGCAATCTGTTGCCCGATGTGGTCTCCTCCTCCGTCATCGTCTCGGTCGTGCTGGGGTTGGAGACGGTGGGACCGACCCTGCTGCGCGCGCTGGAGACGCAGGATACCTATCTGGCCGGCTCCTTCCTGATGTTCCTGGCGTTGCTGACGGTGATCGGCATGTTGATCTCCGACCTGGCGCTGGCCGCGCTTGATCCGCGCATCCGCCTGGGTGGAAAGGCGGTGAAGTGATGGCCGGTCCCCTGAAGCCCCTGGTCACCGGGCGGACCCTGCCACCGGCCAAGCCGCTGGAACATTGGGCCGATGACGCCGTCTTCGATCCCAAAGCGGCGACGCGCCTGACGCCCAAGCAGGAACGCTATTATCTCGCCTCGCAATGGCAGCTGATGTGGTGGAAGCTGAAGCGCCATCGGCTGGCCGTGATCAGCCTGTTCTTTCTGCTGGCGGCCTATGCCTCCATTCTGATCGCCGAAATGATCGCGCCCTATGCGCTGGACGCGCGCAATACCGATTATCTCTATGCCCCGCCGCAAAGCGTGCATCTGATGCATGAGGGGCGATTCCTTGGCCCCTTCGTCTATCCCTATAAGGTGTCGCTCGATCTCACCCAACTGAAATGGGTGTATGAGGGGGATCTGACCCGGCCGCAGCCGATCCGCTTCTTCTGTGCCCCCGATGATTATAACGGCGCGCGCTACCGCTTCTGGGGCGGGCCGGAGCTGGGCTTTCATTTCATCTGCCCGCCCAAGGACGGCACGCTGTTTCTGATGGGAACTGATCGGCTGGGCCGCGATGTGTTTTCGCGCATTGCCTATGGCGCGCGGATTTCACTGACGGTGGGGCTGGTCGGTATCATCCTGTCGTTTGCCCTGGGCATCGTAATCGGCGGCATTGCCGGCTATTATGGTGGCTTCATCGACAATGCCGTGCAGCGGGTGATCGAAATCATCCGGTCCTTCCCGACCCTGCCGCTGTTGATGGCGCTGTCGGCTGCCCTGCCCGTGACCTGGTCGCCGATCCTGGTTTTCCTGGGGGTGACCATGATCCTGGCGCTGCTGGACTGGCCTGGTTTGGCGCGGGCCGTGCGCTCCAAATTCCTCAGCCTGCGCGAGGAGGATTTCGTCCAGGCCGCCCAGCTGATGGGGGCGAGGCCCAGCCGCATCATTGCCCGGCATCTGTTGCCCAGCTTCGCCAGCCATCTGATCGCCTCGGCCTCGCTGTCAATCCCGGCGATGATCCTGGGGGAAACGGCGCTGTCTTTTCTGGGGCTGGGGCTGCGCCCGCCGATCACCTCCTGGGGCGTGTTGCTGAACGAGGCGCAGAACTTCTCCGCCGTGGCGCTGTATCCCTGGATCATGTTCCCGATGCTGCCGGTCTTCCTGGTGGTGCTGGCCTTCCAGTTTCTGGGCGACGGGCTGCGCGACGCGGCCGATCCGTATAAGTAGTTCTGGTCCGGTCGAGGAATCTGGCGGGCAGCAGGCCCCGGGTCTCGCATCACGGATGCTCGCCCGGGGTGACAACACCCAGGCGGTCATCCCGGACCGAACCGCAGGTGAGGAGCCGGGATCTCTGGCGGGCGCAAGGTCCTCGGCTCAAGCCCGAGGACGACGGCCCATATAGAGCCTGTCTGATTTGGATTGTATCAAACATTGATGCCCGCGTCCTTCGAGACGGCCGTACCGGCCTCCTCAGGATGCGGGCTTCTTTAGAGCTTTTCCCTCACCCTGAGGTGCGAGCGACAGCGAGCCTCGAAGGGCGAGGGAAAACACCGGGATGACTCCAACTAAACTCTACGCCGCTGCCCGTGCCAGTCGGGCCTGGGCGCGGGCGCGCGCGGCATCGCCGAAGGCCTGGAACATGGCCCGGCTCAGCGGCCAGGCCAAAGCGCGCGGATGTTCGGGATGCCACTGCACCGACAGGGTGAAGGCGCGCGCGGCAGGCAGGCTCATCGCCTCGATCGTGCCATCGGGGGCATAGGCCTCCACCAGCAGCCCGGCGCCGACCCGGTCCACCGCCTGTTCGTGCAGTGAGTTGACCTCGCTGGTCAGCCGGCCGCCATTCAGCGCTTCCAGCCTGCCACCGGCCACGATATCGATGGCATGGGCGATATCATATTGATCATTATAGGATTTCGTCTTGTCGGAGCGATGATCGATCCGGCCGGGCAGTTCCTGCACATGCTGGAACAGCGTGCCGCCCAGGGCCACGTTCAACTCCTGATGGCCACGACAGATCGCCAGGATCGGCACGCCGCGTTCGATGGCGCGCCGGATCAGCGGCAGGGTGGTGGCGTCCCGGCGCGGATCGCGTTCCACCCCGTCGCGCGCGGGCGTGCCGGCATAGTGATGCGGCTCCACATTCGATGGCGAGCCGGTCAGCAGTAGCCCGTCCAGCCCGGCCAGCATGATATCGAACTGATCGACATGGCCCAGCGCCGGGATCACCAGCGGGATGCCGCCTGCCCCATCGATGACGGAGGCGACATATTTCTCGCCCACCTTGAAGAAGCTGCTTTCGCCGCCCAGCACGCTGCAGGCGGGTACGCCGATCAAGGGCAGGATGGGGGAAGCCATGTTCTGAACGCTCCTGAATGCCGGCCAGCTTTCCGACCGCTGTGGTCTATCACACTGTTGCCCGTCACCTTCGCTTGAACACCGCTTGCCGAAGCATCCGAATTCGCGGCCAATGTTGGGCATGGAACAGATTATAGCGGAAATCCTGGCAATCAAGGTCGCTTTCCTGGCGGGGTGGGCCGGGCTGTTGCTGATCGCCGAACGGATGGCGCCCGCCGCCGCCCTGCCGGATGCGGCAAACGGTCCGGCCGGCCGGCGCCGGATCGGCCGCAATCTGGGCCTTTTCCTGATCAATTCCGCGCTGTCGCCGCTCTTCGTCCTGCCGGTCACGGTTTTCGCCGCCCTGCATGCACCCGATTGGCGGCCGGGCTGGTGGGCGGGGGCCTGGGGGCTGCTGGCTGATATCCTGCTGCTGGATTTGTTCCTGTATGCCTGGCATCGGGCCAATCACCGGATCGGTTTTCTGTGGCGCTTTCATCAGGTGCATCATTTTGACCGCTTCCTGGATGTGACCAGCGCGGTGCGCTTCCATGCCGGCGAGGTGGCGCTGTCGGCTCTGGCGCGCGGGGCCTTCGTCTTCGCGGCCGATATGCCGCTGTCCTCGGTCCTCATCTTCGAAATCGTGGTGCTGACCTGTTCCCTATTCCACCATAGTAACGGGAAGCTGCCGCAAAGCATGGAAAAGGCGCTGTCTTTCCTGATCGTCACGCCGGGCTGGCACTGGTTGCATCATCACGCCGTACGGCGCGATACGGATTCCAACTATGCGACGCTGCTGCCACTCTGGGACCGGATTTTCGGCTCCGCCAATCCCGGATGGCGCGATCCGACCATGCCCATCGGGCTGGAGGGGGAGCCGCTTGACCCCAGCCTATGGGTCTTGTTGCTGAAGCCCTTCCGAATCCAGCGCTAACCCATTCTTATATTGTGACTTTCCTCCCATTCATACCTAAATTGCGGCTGAGTTCGCAAAGCGAATCCAGAAACGGAAGAACAGGCAACAATAGCATGATTTAATTAGAATTTGATCGAATTTCTATCCGATCGGGAGGCTGAAATAATGCTGACCGTCGCATCTGAAACCCGTTCCATTGCACCCGAATCGCGCGTATCGAACAGTCATGGTGGACATGCGGAGAAACCGGTCGGGCAAGGCCGCCCCGCCCCTGGCGCGGGGCGGGCGGAAAGCCGCGCCCTCGCTCAGGGCGCCAGCCCGGGAACCCGCCGGCGGTGGTGGCGGCCGGGCCAGATCCGGCAAACCGGCCGCGCCGAAACGCCGGGCGCGCAGGGGTGGCGGCTGGGGCTGGCGTTTGGCGCGCTTCGCCGCTACGCTAACGGTCTGGGGCTTTGTCGTCGGGGCGATCCTGGTCGCGGTGGTGGCCTGGGACCTGCCCGACATTGCCGATCTGGACAAGGCGGGCATCCGCCAGCCGCAGATCCACATCCTGGCCGAAGACGGTACGGCGATTGCCGAATATGGCGATGTCTATGGCCGCGCCCTGCGCCTGAAGGATATGCCCCCCTATCTGCCCCAGGCCGTATTGGCGATCGAGGATCGGCGCTTCTATTCCCATTTCGGGATTGACCCGATCGGTATCGCGCGGGCGGCCTATAGCAATGTCCAGGCGGGTGGGGTGCGCCAAGGCGGGTCGACCCTGACCCAGCAGCTGGCCAAGAGCCTGTTCCTGACCCAGGAGCGCACCCTGATGCGCAAGGCGCGCGAAGCCCTGCTCGCGCTCTGGCTGGAACATCTGTTCAGCAAGGACCAGTTGCTGGAAATCTATCTGAACCGGGTCTATCTCGGCTCCGGTGCCTATGGGGTGGATGCGGCGGCGCGGCGCTATTTCGGCGTATCGGCGACCGAGGTGAACCTGACCCAGGCGGCCGCCCTGGCCGGCGCGCCCAAGGCGCCGTCACGGCTGAATCCCTTATCCGATCCCAAGGCCACGGCGGATCGGGCGGGTCTGGTGCTGTCGGCCATGGTGGAGGCGGGCTTCATCAGCCATGCCCAGGCCGACGCCGCGCGCCGTCAGCGCATTCCGCCGGAAGCCCCGCGCGCCACGGGATCGAATGGGCGCTGGTTCGCCGATTGGGCCATGGGGCGGGCGGCGGGCTATCTGGGCGGGGTGGCGGGCGATCTGGTGGTGCAGACCACGCTCGACCCTGTGCTGCAACGTATTCTGGAGGAGGAGGCTTTGGTCCTTTTCCCCGCCATGGACAAGAAGCGCGCTGGACAGCTTGCGGCCGTTCTGGTGGCGCCCGATGGCGCGGTGCGCGCCATGCTGGGCGGCCGCAGCTGGACCGCAAGCCCTTTCAACCGCGCGGTGCAGGGCATGCGCCAGCCCGGCTCCTCCTTCAAGACACTGGTCTATCTGGCCGCGCTGGAAGCCGGGGCGGAACCGTCGGAGCGCTTCAATGATGCCCCGGTGCAGATCGGCAGCTGGCGCCCGGGCAATTACGAGGGGCGCTATCGCGGCGAGGTGACGTTGGCGGAAGGTGTCGCGCATTCCTCCAACGCGGTGGCGGTGACGCTGGCCCAGCGGGTCGGGCTGAAACAGGTAATCGCGCTGGCCCGCTCGATGGGGATCGCCGCGCGCCTGGAACCGACCCCGGCCCTGGCCCTGGGGGCGTATGAAGTTTCGCCGCTGGAAATGGCCGGTGTGTTCGCGGGCATCGCCAATGGCGGCATGGCGGTATCGCCCTATCCGATCCGGGGTATTCGCGATGCCAAAGGGGCGGCGCTTTACGTCCATATGCCGGATGCGGCGGTTCGGGTTGCTTCGCCGCAGGCGATTGCCCGGTTGAATTCCGTGCTGGCCGGGGTTGTGCGTGACGGTACTGGCAAGGGCGCCGCCCTGTCGGGACGGTCGGCGGCAGGCAAGACCGGCACCAGCCAGGATTATCGCGATGCCTGGTTCGGCGGCTATACGGCGGAGCTGGCGCTGGTGATCTGGATGGGCAATGACGATGATGATCCGACCGACCGGCTGACCGGGGGCGGGCTTCCGGCCGAGCTGTTCCGTCGGGTGATGACCCGGGCACTGGCCGCCACCCCGCCGCATCCCCTGCCCGGGATCGACTAACCCGCAAGCGGGCGCGGCAGCGCCCCGGATTTGCGGGTAATGTAAAGACCTTCCGCAAGCGGGCGCGGCAGCGCCCCGGATTTACGGGTAATGTGAAGACCTGCCGCAAGCGGGCGCGGCAGCGCCCCGGATTTGCGGGTAATGTAAAGACCTTCCGCAAGCGGGCGTGGCCGCCTGGATTTTCCTTTGTCGTCATCCCGGGCGAGGAACTTTGTTCCAAGACCCGGGACCTTCATCCCGTTCACGCATCAGACCCCGGCTCCGCGCTTCGCTACGGCCGGGGTGACATCCCATTTCATGCGGAAAGCACCGTCCGCATGGCGAATCGGCCCTGCCTTTGGCGCCTGCACAGCTTTTGACCAGTCAGGCAATTCCCTCCCTGTCACATTTGTTTTATAGTGCAGTTGCGAAAAACGGATTGGAAGTCCGCATCAAAGCATCTTGGCGGGGAGGGGTAGGACCCATGAAGGACAAGCTTTTGAAGGGGGCGTTGGCCCTGCTGTTCGGTGTTGCGCTGCACACAAATGCCCTGGCAAAGGATACGCTGACCCTGGGCATGACACTGGAACCCCCGGCGCTGGACCCGACAGCGGGCGCGGCGGCGGCTATTGACGAAGTGCTCTATGCCAATGTGTTCGAAGGCCTGACCCGGATCGATGCCGAAGGTCAGGTCCAGGCCGGTCTCGCGGAGAAATGGAGCGTGTCGGAAGATGGGCTGCGCTGGGTCTTCACCCTGCGCCCCGGCGTGAAATTTCATGACGGCAGCAGCTTCGACGCCGCCGACGTGGTGTTCAGCCTGGACCGCGCCCGTGGCCCCGACAGCAAGAATGCGCAGAAGGGCCTGTTCGAGGCGATCTCGGTGGTCAAGGCGGTCGATCCGCAGACCGTGGAAATCACCCTGTCGCGGCCGGAAGGCGCCTTTGCCTGGAATCTGGGCTGGGGCGATGCGGTGATGGTGGCGCCGGAAACGGCGGCCAGCAACGCGACCAAGCCGGTCGGCACCGGCCCGTTCCGGTTCGACAGCCGCGTTGAAGGCCAGTCCATCACCCTGATGCGCAATGCGCAGTATTGGGGCAAGCCGGTTGCGCTGTCCAAGGTCGTGTTCCGCTTCATCGCCGATCCGGCCGCCCAGGTGGCCGCCCTGAAGGCGGGTGATCTGGATGCCTTCCCCAGCATCGGCGCCTATGAATCCGTGGCGGATTTCGCCAATAGCAGCGATTTCAAGGTGGTGGTCGGCACGACGGAGGGGGAGACCCTGCTGGTTCCGAACCAGCGCAAGGCGCCGTGGAGCGATCCCCGGGTGCGTCAGGCCCTGACCCATGCCATTGACCGCAAGGGGCTGGTGACGGCGGTTTCGGAAGGCTATGGCACGCCGATCGGCAGCCATTTCGCCCCGCACAGCCCGGCCTATGTCGATCTGACCGGGCTCTATGCCTATGATCCGGACAAGGCGAAGGAGTTGCTGGCCGCCGCCGGTGTCGCGCCCGGAACCAAGGCGGTGATGAAGCTGCCGCCGCCCGCCTATGCAAGGCGTGGGGGCGAGGTGATCGCCGCCTATCTGGCCCAGGTGGGTATCGAGGTGGAAATCGTGCCCGTAGAATGGGGCCAGTGGCTGTCGGATGTGTTCAAGGGCGCACATGACTTCGACCTGACCATCGTCAGCCATACCGAACCGCTGGATATCGGCATCTATGCCCGCAAGGATTATTATTTCGGTTACGAATCAACCGCATTCGATGCGGTGATGGACGAGATCAAACGCACCGCCGACCCGGCCAGGCGCAACGCGCTGTATGGCCAGGCCCAGGACATCCTGGCCAAGGATGCGGCCAATGTCTTTCTCTACCAGCTGCCCAAGCTGGGCGTCTGGAAGAAGGGGCTGGAAGGGCTTTGGGCCAATTCTCCGATCCAGGCCAATGATCTGACCCAGGCGCATTGGGTGCAGTAAGTCGCCGACAGGGCGGGCTGCGGCGATGGCGGGTTTCCTGGTGCGACGGTTGGGCGGGCTTCTGTTCGCCCTTCTCGTCCTGTCCGTGATCGTGTTCCTGACCCTGGAATTCCTGCCGGGCGATGTGGCGCAGATTCTGCTGGGCACCGAAGTGCGGGACGATACGCTGGCGGCCCTGCGAACGGCCTTCGGCCTGGATCGCCCGGCCTGGGATCGCTATCTGGGCTGGATTGCGGGATTTGCCACCGGCGATCTCGGCACCAGCCGGATTTATGGCGTGCCGGTCGCCAAGCTGATTGTCGACCGCGTCGCGGTCAGCCTGCCCCTCGCCGGTATGGCCTTCCTGATCGCTGTCCTGCTGGCCTTTCCGCTTGGTCTGCTGGCCGCATCCCGGCGTGGCCGGGCCGGGGATTATGCGGTGATGGGCTTTTCCCAGCTGGGCTTGGCGCTGCCGAATTTCTGGCTGGGCCTGCTCCTGATTCTGTCCTTCGCCATCGCTTTGCCCTGGGCCAGGGCAGGTGGCTTTCCCGGCTGGGGAAACGGCGTGGGGGCGGCGCTGGGCGCGCTGGTGCTGCCCGCCGTGACGCTGGCGCTGGGCGAAGCCGCGATCCTGGCCCGGGTTCTGCGCACCGCGCTGCTGGAAACGCTGGGGGAGGATTATATCCGCACTGCCCGGGCCAAGGGGCTATCGCCGCGCGCCGTGCTGTTCGGCCATGCGCTGCGCAATGGCATGATGCCCGTCCTGACCATTCTTGGCCTGCAACTTGGCTATCTGGTCGCGGGTGCGGTGGTGGTGGAAAGCGTGTTCACCCTGCCCGGGCTGGGTCAGCTTCTGGTACAGTCCATCTTTCAGCGTGATTTCGCGGTGACCAAATCGGTGGTCATGCTGTTCGCCAGCTTTGTGGTTGCGGTCAACACGTTGGTGGATATCGCTTATCATCTGGTTGACCCACGCGCGGGGCGGGGCTGATGCGTAGACCGCATCTGCATCCTGGTTTCTGGCTGGGGCTGGTGCTGACCCTGACGGTGGCGGGGCTGGCCGGGCTCAGCCTGGTCTGGACGCCCTATGATCCGGTGAAGCTCGACATTCTGTCCCGCCTCAAACCACCATCGGCTTTGCATTGGTTCGGCACGGATGCCTTCGGGCGCGATGTCTTTTCGCTGGTGGCGACAGGCGCGCGCAACTCGTTGGCCACGGCGTCGGCGGCGGTCGGACTTGGCCTTGCTTTTGGTCTGCCATCCGGGTTGTGGGCGGCGCTGCAGCATGGCCGTCTGGCCGAGGCCGGGCTGATGCGTGCGACCGATCTGGCCTTCGCCTTCCCCGCAATCCTGACCGCTGCCGTGATCGCGGCCAATATCGGGCCGGGGGCGGGGGTGGTGATCCTGGCGCTGGGCCTGTTCAATGCCGCCGTCTTTGCCCGCGTCGCGCGCGGGGCGGCTTTGCAGGTGATGGGCCGGCCCTTCGTGCTGGCGGCCCGCGCCATGGGACGGACGCCGTTTGATCTGGCGCTGCGTCACGTGCTGCCGAATATCGCCGCGGTGCTGATCGTGCAGGCCACCGTGCAACTGGCCATCGCCGTGCTGGGCGAGGCGAGCCTGAGCTATATCGGCTTTGGCCTGCAACCGCCCGATCCCAGCCTGGGACGCATGCTGGCGGAAAGCCAGACCCGCATCGCCCAGGCGCCCTATCTGGCGATTTTTCCGGGGGCAACCATCGCGCTCATGGTGCTGGGGCTGAATCTGTTGGGCGACGGGCTGCGCGATCTGCTTGATCCGCGCCTGCGGATGCTGCGCGTGCAGGGATAGACTCGGCATCACGCCTATATTTAGCGGGCGGTCACGCACCACCCTACCAAACCCGGTAGGCCAAACTCGAATCCAGTTGGATTCCGCTAGGCATCGTGCCTAGCCCCGGCCAATCCATCCCGAAACTAGGTGTGATGCGGAAAAGGCCGGCGGATTCCATCTGCAAATGCAGAGGGAATGCTTCTCACCTCACGGGATCAGCACGGTCGAGCCGGTCGTGCGCCGGGCTTCCAGCGCGCGATGGGCCTCGGCCGCATCCTTCAGGTCATAGCGCTGCATGACTTCGATCTTCAGTCCCGCTGCGACCGCGTCGAACAGCTGTCGCGCACTGTCGACCATGTCCTGGTGATCGGCCAGATAGGTCATCATCGTGGGGCGGGTGATATAGAGCGAGCCCTTTTGCGACAGCACCGCCAGATTGAAATCGGTGATCGGGCCTGACGCGCTGCCGAAACTGACCAGCAGGCCGCGCGGGCTGAGGCTGTCGAGCGAGGCATTCAGCGTTGCCCGGCCGACGGAATCATAGACCACGGGCACGCCCTTGCCGCCGGTGATCTCCCGCACCCGCTTGGCCACATCCTCGCGGTCATACAGAATGACATGGTCGCAGCCATGGGCGCGGGCCAGGGCCGCCTTCTCCTCCGACCCCACAGTGCCGATCACATGGGCACCCAGTTGCTTCAGCCATTGCACGGCGATCAGCCCAACCCCGCCGGCGGCGGCATGGAACAGCACCGTCTGGCCCGGTTCGACCCGGAAGCAGCGGCGGATCAGATACTCCACCGTCATGCCCTGCAGCATCATGGCTGCGCCCTGCTCGAAGGAAATCGTATCGGGCAGCTTCACCACCCGGTCGGCGGGCATCAGGCGGGCTTCGGCATAGGCACCGACCGGGCCGGAGGCATAGGCCACCCGATCACCCGATTGCAGCGCGGTCACATCCGGTCCCACCGCTTCGACGGTTCCCGCACCCTCCATGCCCAGCGTGGCCGGCAATGGCAGCGGGTAAAGCCCGGTGCGATGATAGACATCGATATAGTTCAGCCCGACCGCGCCATGTCGGATGCGAATCTGGCCCGGCCCGGGATCGCCTACGGGCACATCTTCCCAGACCAGGTTTTCCGGACCGCCCGGGCTATGGATTCGGATCATATGGGCCATGCTGCCTCGCTCCCCCCCTGTCAGGCTTACCTGCTTGCAAAGCATGTAGTGCGGCCGGATGCGCCGGCAAAGCCCCGTCGCGGGAAAATCAGCCGTTCCGCGCCAGCCTGAAGATCGCCTGGGCGCCAATCAGATTCGCCAGACATCCGTGCGCATCCAGTTTCAGGCGCTGGCCCTGGGCATCCAGGATGGCGGCATCGACGATGGAAAGACCCAGCCGATCCACCAGGGCCAGGAAATCCCGGATGGTGCAGAAATGGATATTCGGCGTCTCGTACCATTCCAGCGGGATGGTGGGGGTAACGGGCATGCGGCCGCGCAGGGCCAGATGCAGAATGGCGCGCCAATGGCCGAAATTGGGGAAGGAGACGATGGCGCTCTGCCCGATCCGCGCCAGCTGCCCCAGCACCTTGTCGGGCGCGCGGGTTGCCTGCAGGGTCTGCGACAGGATGACCAGATCGAAGGCCTGATCGGGATAATCCTTCAGATCGCTGTCGGCATCGCCCTGCACCACGGAAAGCCCCTGGGCCACGCAGTCGCGCACCCCATCCATCGACAGCTCCATGCCGCGCGCATCCACGCCCTTGCGGTCACGCAGATAGGCCAGCAGCGTGCCGTCGCCGCAGCCGATATCCAGCACGCGGGCGCCCGGTTCCACCATATCGGCCAGCAGGGATAGGTCGCGGCGGATTCCGTCCAGGGTCTGGATCACGCGTCGCCCCCCGCCGTTGCGGTTGCCCCTTCCGCCGCCCAGGCGATTTCGGCCCCGGCGAGAAAACCCTGCAAGACGCGGAAGAATTCCGGCTCGTCCAGCAGAAAGGCGTCATGGCCCTTGTCGGACTGGATCTCCACGAAAGAGACATTGGCCCCGGCTGCATTCAGCGCATGGGTGATGCGTCGGCTCTCGGTGGTGGGAAACAGCCAGTCGCCGGAGAAGGACACGACGCAGAAACGCACCGGCGTATCCCGGAACACCTCGGCCAGGGGCTTGCCGTGGTCGCGCTCCAGATCGAAATAATCCATCGCCCGGGTCAGGTAGAGATAGGAATTGGCGTCGAAGCGCTGCACGAAGGCGCGGCCCTGATGGCGCAGATAGGATTCCACCTGGAAATCCGCCTCGAACCCGAAGCTGAGGCCCTGGCGATCCTGCAATTCGCGGCCGAATTTGCGGTGCAGTGCCGCTTCCGACAGATAGGTGACATGGGCGGCCATCCTGGCCACCGCCAGACCGCGCTCCGGAACAGCGCCGGTGGCGTAGTAATGCCCGCCCTGCCAGTCCGGATCGGCCATCACGGCCTGACGACCCACCTCGTGAAAGGCGATGTTCTGGGCGGTATGGCGCGAGGCCCCGGCGATGGGGCAGGCGGCGAAGACCCGGTTGGGATAGCGCGCCGCCCATTCCAGTACCTGCATCGCGCCCATCGACCCGCCGATCACCGCGAATAGCCGCTCGATGCCCAGATGGTCGATCAGCATGGCCTGGGCGCGCACCATATCGGGAATGGTGGTAACCGGGAAATCCAGCCCCCAGGGCTTGCCGGTGGCGGGATTTGTGGCGCGCGGCCCGGTGGAGCCCATGCAGCCGCCCAGCACATTGCAACAGATCACAAAGAAGCGGTCGGTATCGATGATCCGGCCCGGCCCCACCATGTCTTCCCACCAGCCGGGTTTGCCCGTGACGGGATGGGTTTCGGCCACGAACTGATCGCCGGTCAGCGCATGGCAGACCAGGATGGCGTTGCGCCGGTCAGGCGCCAATGTGCCATAGGTGCGATAGGCAATGGTAAAAGGCGTCAGCACCGCCCCGCAATCCAGCCGAAGCAGCTTGTCCGAACCGAACTCCACCCATTGCCCGGGAACCGCACGGGTTGCCGAAGCCGGAGAGGTGGAAAGGGCGGGCTCAAGGCTCATGACGATATAAGCAAATCGTTATGTCGTTTCGGATCGGCGCACGATATACCCTGGCCGCAAGCGCGGCAAGCGCCTTCACTTCCTGTCCGCATTGCCCGTCTGGCCTGTCTCCTCGTCCGTGGCAAACGCATAGCTGCCGCGCCCCTCCTGCTTGACCCGGTAAAGCGCGATATCGGCGGCCTGCATCAGCCGGGCGGAATCGATATCCCTGACGTGAAAAGCGGTGGCCACGCCGATGCTGGCTCCGGTCCTTACCGAATGGTCACCGATCCGGAATGGGCGGGCCAGCCGCTGGATCAATTTTCCCGCCAGGGAGGCGGCGGCGCATGAATCCGATATATCCGTCTGGATGACACCGAACTCGTCGCCACCGAACCGCGCAACGGTATCGCTGCGCCGCATGCTGGTTGCCAGCCGCCGCGCCACCTGCTGCAGCAAGCGGTCGCCAGCCGCATGGCCGAGGCTGTCATTGACCTGTTTGAAATGGTCCAGATCCAGAAAATGCACCGCGAAGCCGGCATGGCCGCGTCGCAGGCGCTCGATTGCCTGGCTCAGCCGGTCGTCGAACAGCCGCCGGTTGGGAAGCCCCGTCAGCGCGTCCAGATAGGCCATGCGCTCGGTCTCTTCTTCCTCGCGCCTGCGCTCCGTCACGTCAATTGTCGCGACGCATAGCCCGCCACCGGGCAGAAGTGCCGATCCGAACTGCCAGACGCGGCAGCGCCCATCGGGCAGGGTAACGATATGTTCAGGCCCGCTCTCCAAGGGGCATCCGGCCGCCAGATCCTGCAACAGCCTGTCGCGCTGTGCGGCCTGGATGCCAAGGGCCTTCAGGCATGCTGCGATATCGCGCTGCCCCGCCTCGTCCTCGCCTTGGCTGCGTCGCCAGGCCTCGTTCCACAAAGCGCCTTCCTCTTTACCGAGGAAGGCCGCGACCGGCATCGGCAGGCTCAAAAACACTTCCGCCGCAAGCGCAACCGACTGCTCCGACAAAGTATCCGGTATCATGACTGCCCCCTCCGCCACGCCCCCGTGCCCGTTACCGAATCGATCCACCCAATGCAACATTCTAATATAATAAAACCTTGTATATATCAGAGGACAGCGCCTTAACAACGCGGAACACCGCCTTTCCCGGGCAGGTCGGCTCGCTTTCCCGGTGGATTTATCACCGTGGAAGAAATGCAGATCGGGATATCGATTTATGATTGCACACCGGTATGCCTGGATACTGCGCGATGCCGGGTCGAAGTGCGCAGCAGCCTCTTGAGCCGGCAAAGTTAGTTAGTCTACACTAACCATTAAGCCCAAACCGGGACCCCGACCGAGATCGGGAATCTTGCCCCCGGCTGGGAGATTTCACTCGGGAGGAGTTCGCACCTATGCGTATCGCTGTTCTAGCCGCGGCCGCCGCTTTTGCGCTGGGGGCCGGTCAGGCTCATGCGCAAACCTCGGAGATGAAGGTGGCGCATTACATGCCGCCACCCCATTTCATGTCGCTCTGGCTGGAAAAATGGGGCAACAAGCTGGCCCAGGATTCCGGCGGCAAAATCAAGCCGGAATTCTTCCCCGCGTCCCAGATGGGCCCGGTGCCGCGCTATTATGACATGGCGCGCCAGGGCGTGGCGCAGGTGACCTTCTTCCTGCATGGCGCGACCCCGGGTCGTTTCCCGCTGACCGAGGTTATCAACCTGCCCTTCATGGTGGGCTCGGCCGAAATCGGCACCAAGGTGCTGAATGATCCGGCTCTGCGCGCGATGCTGGAACCGGAACACAAGGACATCAAGCTTCTGTTCCTGCTGACCCATCAGCCCGGCAATGTCTACACCTCCAAGAAGGCGATCCGTCTGCCGGAAGACATGAAGGGCATGCGGCTGCGCTTCGCGTCCGCCACCATCAAGGATTGGGTGGAGCGGCTGGGTGCAACGCCGGTCGGCCTGCCGCCGACGGAGATGGCCGAAGGCCTGCAGAAGGGGTCGATCGACGGCGTCTTCATCGATTACGGTGGGGCGGGCATCGCCTTCAAGCTGGGGCCGCATCTGAAATACGCCACCGAAATGTATTCCTTCGTCGCCTCTTTCGGTGTGGGCATGAACCAGGCTTTCTATGACGGGTTGTCGCCCGAGCTGAAGAAGCTGGTCGACGACAGCGTGGCCGATGTGTCGGCCGAAGTCGGACAGGGCTGGGATGCGCTGGACGCGGTGGGCAAAAAGTCGCTGACCGATGCCGGGGTGGAGCCAATCAAGCTGACCGCCGATCAGATGGCGAATTTCCGCAAGCTGGGCGATGCCCTGGCAGCGGACCATATCGCCAAGCTGGAAGCGGATGGAAAGCCGGGCAAACAGGTCTATGATCTGATGAAGCAGCTTTCGGCCAAGTATGAAAAGAACTCCAAGAGCTTCTGGGAGTGATCTTGGGCAAATCCCGTAAATCGTGGAAGTTCCGGACGGCGAGGCTGCTTGGCCTCGCCGCTTCGGTGTTTCTGGTGATCATGATGGGTGTGACGGTGGTGGATGTAATCAGCCGCCACCTGTTCGCCTTTCCGATCTTCGGCACGCTGGACATCGTGGAACTGGCGATGGTGGCGACCATCTTCATCGCCATTCCCGCCACCTTCCTGAATGACGAGCATATTGTCGTGGATGTGATCGACCAGTTGGTTCCCGTCCGTGCCGTGCTCTGGCTGAAGCGTCTGTCGGCGCTGATCACCCTGGTCGTGCTGGGATTCATGCTGTGGTATATGCGCGTGCCCTTCCTGGACAAGCTGTCCTGGGGCGAGACCACGCTGGAACTGTCCTGGCCGCGCTGGTGGCACTGGCTGCCGATCCTGTTCGGCATGGCCCTGTCGATTCCGGCGGTGATCTGGGTGGCTATTGGGCAGCGCGCGCCGGCTGATGTGCGCGACGGGGAGCATGCCAAGCATGAGTAACGCGGAAATCGGCGTACTGGGCCTGGTGGTCCTGTTCGGCCTGATCATGATCCGCATTCCGGTGGCGATCGGCCTGATCCTGGTTGGCGTCGGCGGGTATGCGCTGGTGGATGGCTGGCATGTCGCCACCATCGTGGCGGGCGAAGTGCCCTATGAGCTGGCCGCCGGCTATTCCCTGTCCGTCGTGCCGCTTTTCGTGCTGATGGGCGCGGTGGCGGCCCGGTCGAATATGGCGCAGGAGCTGTTCGACAGCGCGCACGCGCTGTTTTCCGGTCGGCGCGGCGGGCTTGCCATGGCGACCGTGGGCGCCTGCGCCGCTTTCGGGTCGATCTGCGGTTCGTCGCTGGCGACCGCGGCGACCATGACGCGGGTTTCCGTGCCGGAAATGCTGCGCCATTCCTATGCCAACACGCTGGCGACCGGCTCCGTCGTTGCTGGGGGCACGCTGGGCATTCTGATTCCGCCCTCGGTGATCCTGGTGATCTATGCGGTGATCGCCGAGGAATCGGTGGCCGCCCTGTTCGCGGCCGCCCTGATCCCGGGCCTTTTGCTGGCGGCCTTCCAGGTACTGGTGGTATCGGGCTGGTGCCGGATCGACCGCAACATCGCCCCGGAATCGGACCGGCTGCCCTGGTCGGAACGGCTGCGCGCGCTGGGTCGTGCCTGGAAGCTGCTGCTCTTGTTCGGGCTGTCGGTCGGCGGCATCTATCTGGGCCTGTTCAGCCCCACCGAGGCTGCGGCGGTAGGTGCGGGCGGCGCGATTCTGATCGCCCTGGCCACGCGCGCCATCAACCGCGAGGGCCTGGTGTCCGCTTTCGTGGAGACGGTGACTACGACGGCGATGCTGTTCTTCATCATCCTGGGTGCGACGCTGTTCGGCCGGTTCATCGTGCTGACCCAGCTTCCAGCCGCCCTGACCGGCTGGGTGGAGGCGCTGGCCCTGTCGCCCGTGCTGGTGATCGTGGTGATGGTGGCTTTCTATTTCCTGCTGGGCTGCTTCCTGGAATCGATCAGCATGCTGTTGATCACGGTACCGGTCTTTCTGCCGCTGGCCGTGGCGATCGGCTATGATCCGGTCTGGTTCGGCGTGCTGGTGGTGATCGTGGTGGAGGTCGGGCTGATGACGCCGCCGGTCGGGATGAATCTGTTCGTCGTGCGGGCGCAGATGCCCGACATACCGCTATCGGCCCTGTATGCTGGGGTGATGCCCTTCCTTCTGGCCAATATCGCCCTGATCGCAGTTCTTCTGATCCTGCCGGGCACTGCACTTTGGTTGCCGGATTTGCTGTACTGATCGCTGCGCCTGCCGCCCCGAAGCCGACGGTCTCCATGGCGCCGCCAGAACAATCGGGCGAACTTCACATTCACCCCATTGGGGGCTTCCCATCCGGGCACAGGCATGGGTAGAGTGCGCCCCCGGGGGGTATCGGGCATGGCAAGGCATTGTCGATGCGCGAACCCTTTTTTCAGCAATGTGATCTGGAGCCGCAGCCGGGTGATCCCCTGATTGCGGAGATGGCGCCGGGTGACGGCGCAAACTGGGGTCAGCTGCGCCATTGCACCTTGCCCGAGCCACCACCGCGGCCGCTGGCCTTCCGCCTGCGCGAACATCGCAGCGCCTATGGTTTCTGGCTTGATGCCAGGGGTCTGGCCGAATTGCCGCCGGCCGAGCTGATCGATCCCACCGCCTTTGCCGGGGCGTTGGGCTGCGTGCTGCTGCTGGAGCCGGAACAGGGTGGGCAGGATTTCCGCTATCGCATTTTCGGCAGCCGGATTTCCCAGATGTTCGGCCAGGACATGACAGGGCGGCGCCTGAGTGAATTCCCGGAGCTGGCCGCCCGCAATACGCTGCGGCAGTATCATCTGGTGATGCGCGCGCGCCGGGCCATCTATTCCGAACATGATGCCGTGCCGGAGATCTCCCTGGTGGTGCGCTGGTGCCGGCTGGTCCTGCCCTTCACCGATCGGCTTGGCGGAATTTCCCGGCTGCTGGTGACCAATGTTCCCGTCGAGCGCCCTGTCCTGGAAGCCGTGGCGCGATAAGGAAAATCGCCGCAAATCCGCTAGGCGCGGCTCTTGCGCCCCTGCCCGGCATGCGATACCTCCATGACCATGCGGATGCTACGCACCATAGGCGCCCCGGCGGCGATCTTCGGCTATCTGCTGCATCTTCTGCTGCCGATCACCACCGCCCTTGCCTATGACGCCGGGGCGCGCGGCGATATTCTGGAAATCTGCACGATTGCTGGCGTCAAACGCGCGCCGCTGACCCTGGACGAGGCGCAGGGCTGGCCGCCGCTGGCGCAACACCAGCCAGGCCCGGCCGATGCCGGCGATGGCGGGCCGGATTCCGGGGCGGCCCGGCATCCGGCCTATTGCCCGGGTACCGCCCCGAGCGTTGATCTGCCGGCGCTGACCATCTCGCCCCGGCCGTCCGGCAGGATGGACCCGGGCGTTCGACCGGTTCCCGATCAGCTGGTTCGGCCAGGCAGTGATCCGGCATCCGGACCTTCCCCGCGGGGGCCCCCTCTCCCGGGCTGACGATCCGACCAAACTGTTCAGATCCTGCCCAAGATTTTCGGGAGAATATCCATGCGTTCCATGCTGTCGCTCGCCTTCGCGGGTCTTTTCGCCCTGTTTTCCGTTTCCCCCGTTCTTGCCCATGATTTTAAGCTGGGCGAGCTGGAAATCGGCCATCCCTGGTCGCGGGCCACGCCGGGCCAGGCAAGGACCGGGGCCGGCTATATGACCATCACCAATACCGGCACGGCTGCCGATCGGCTGGTGAAGGCCGAAACCCCGGTGTCCGGTACGGTCGAGCTGCATCTGATGGCGGTAAAGGACGGTGTGATGACGATGCGGGAAGTGGAAGGCGGCATTGAAATCCCGGCCGGCGAAACCGTGACGCTGGCCCCCGGCGGGTTGCATGTCATGATGATGGGGCTGAAATCCAAGCTGGTGGAAGGGGAAACCTTTCCCTTGACCCTGACATTCGAGAAGGCCGGCACCGTGACGGTCGAGATCAAGGTCGAGGCCATCGGCTATATGGGTCCCGATGCCAAGAAGGGTGATGCTCATGGTATGAGCGGCCATACCGGCATGGCGCACTGACGCGGTTTCGGCTCAGCTTTCAATGCGGCGCGGGCGGGGGAAACCCTTCCCGCGCCGTTTCGTTCGTACGGTATTGAATTCCGCGGCATTTGCACCATGACCTTGCAATACATGGCTGATATGGTCGGCGAAACGGCATGGACCGAAGACTCGCGACAGGGAAAAGCATGGCGGAGATCGAGGAAGCCCCGCCGCCGGTGGAGGATTTTGACCGGCTCTACGGGCTGACCGAAGAGGTTGTGGCAGCGGTGCGCCGGGCGTTGGATGAAACGCCCGCTGGTGAAACCGCGCCCATTGATGTTCTGCCGCCGGCGGTGCTGGAGCTGCACCCGGCCGATATGGCCGATCTGCTGGAACAGCTGACCGATGCCCAGCGCAAGGAACTGATCCGCTCGCTGGGGCCCGCCTTCGATCCGGAATCGCTGTCCTATCTCGATGAATCCGTGCGCCTCGGCCTGCTGGACGAGATCGACAATGTCTCGGTGGCGCAGCTCGTCTCCAATCTGGAAACCGATGACGCCCTGCAGGTGATCGAGACGCTGGATGAGGAAGACCAGCGCGAGGTTCTGGACGCCATCCCGGCGGAGGAGCGGCTGCTCTATGAGCAGAGCCTGTCCTATGGGGAATATACCGCCGGACGCCTGATGCGGCGCGAAGTGGTGGCGGCGCCGGAATTCTGGACCGTCGGCCACACCATTGATTTCATGCGCGACGCGGAAAAGGACGTCCTGCCGGATGATTTCTATACCATCATCGTGGTGGGATCGACGATGAAGCCGGTCGGCAAGGTCTATCTGTCGCATCTGCTGCGCGCGCGGCGCAATGTGGCGCTGGCCGATATCATGACGGAGGATATGAAGACCATTCCCGCCACCATGGATCAGGAAGACGTGGCCTTCCTGTTCCGGCAATACGGGCTGGTTGAAGCCCCGGTGGTGGATGAGGATGGCCGTCTGGTCGGCGCCATCACGGTCGACGATGTGGTCGATGTGATCCATGAGGAGGCCGAGGACGATATCCTGAAAATGGGTGGCGTCAACGAGGATGATTTCTATGACGACGTGGTGTCGACCACGCGCATGCGCTTTTCCTGGCTTGCCATCAATCTGTTGACCGCCATTGCAGCCTCGCTGGTGATCGGTCTGTTCGAAGCCTCCATCACCAAGGTGGCGGCGCTTGCGGTGCTGATGCCCATCGTCGCCTCGATGGGCGGCAATGCCGGCACCCAGACCCTGACGGTGGCCGTGCGGGCGCTGGCGACGAACGAGCTGACCACCGGCAATGCGCTGCGCATCGTCCTGAAGGAAACCCTGGTCGGCGGGGTGAACGGGCTGTTGTTCGCGGTGCTGATGGGCCTGATCGCCTGGGGCTGGTTCGCCGATCCGCTGTTGGGCAGCACCATTGCGGTCGCCATGGTGGTCAATCTGGTAATTGCAGGCCTGACCGGGGTGATGATCCCGATCCTGCTCGACCGCTGGGGGCTGGACCCGGCCGTCGCCTCCTCCGTCATTCTGACCACCGTGACCGATGTGGTGGGTTTCTTCGTGTTTCTGGGCCTGGCGACGCTGGTTCTGTTCTGAAATCCGCTTTATAGAAGTGGTAACACCACTATAGTTGGGGACGGGACGCCATGCCGCTGGGAATTTTCACGCCCACCATCACGAATATCGAAGACCTGCGCGTACTGGCCAAGGCCCGCGTGCCGCGCATGTTCTATGATTACGCCGATAGCGGCTCGTGGACCGAAAGCACCTATCGTGCCAATCAGGCGGATTTCCAGGGCATCAAGCTGCGTCAGCGCGTGGCGGTGAATATGGAAAACCGCTCCACCGCCACGAAAATGGTGGGCGTCGATGTCGCGATGCCGGTGGCGCTGGCCCCGACCGGGCTGACCGGCATGCAGCATGCCGATGGCGAAATGCTGGCGGCGAAGGCGGCCAAGGATTTCGGTGTGCCCTTTACCCTGTCCACCATGTCGATCTGTTCAATCGAGGATGTGGCGGCGGCGACCGGCAACCATCCGTTCTGGTTCCAGCTCTATGTCATGAAGGATCGCGGCTTCATCCGCGATCTGATCGGCCGCGCCAGGGCGGCGGGTTGCAGCGCGCTGGTGCTGACACTGGATTTGCAGATCCTGGGCCAGCGCCATAAGGACATCAAGAACGGGCTGTCCGCCCCGCCCAAGCCGACCCTGGCCAATATGCTGAATCTGATGACCAAGCCGCGCTGGTGCCTGGGCATGGCCCGCACGCCGCGCCGTCAGTTCGGCAATATCGTCGGCCATGTGAAGGGGGTGGGCGATATGTCCTCCCTGTCCGACTGGACGGCCAGCCAGTTCGATCCGGCCCTGTCCTGGCAGGATGTGGAATGGATCAAGGCCGAATGGGGCGGCAAGCTGATCATCAAGGGCATCAATGATGTGGAAGACGCCAAGCTGGCGGCAAAATCTGGCGCCGATGCGCTGATCGTCTCCAACCATGGCGGCCGCCAGCTGGATGGCGCGCTGTCCTCCATCGCAGCGCTGCCGCCCATCGTGGATGCGGTCGGCCATGAGATCGAAGTGCATATGGATGGCGGCATCCGTTCCGGCCAGGATGTGCTGAAGGCCTGGGCCTTGGGGGCACGTGGTACCTATATCGGGCGCGCCTTCCTGTATGGGCTGGGGGCGCTGGGCGGGCCGGGCGTGACCAAGGCCCTGCAGATCATCCACAAAGAACTCGATCTGACCATGGCCTTCTGCGGTCATACCAGGATCGAAACGGTGGATAAATCGATCCTGATCCCCGGAACCTATTGATTTCGGACAGTTTCCGCGCCAGCTTGCGGCTTCCGGCATACAGGAACCGTTAATGATGGCGCGCAAGGCCAAGGGCGAGACCGCGATCCCTGCCCCATCCGCCCCTGGTGTGGGGGAGGATGGGCATGCGCTCTGGCGCCTGGTGACCGCCAATGTCGAACCCTATCACCCGGTGATCCCAACCGAAATCGCGCCGCCGCCTGAGCCTCCGCCCGCGCCCAAGCCGCCGTCCAAGGCAAAGCGCTCCAGGGCGGTGCAGCCC